>Ga0325400_1000204_pt1 | contig 39972 bp, 17 predicted proteins | sample PopdelMetagenome_2_FD_205662 | JGI IMG/M metagenome (GOLD analysis project Ga0325400, IMG submission 205662) | Populus deltoides microbial communities from Bellville, Georgia, United States - Xylem-PdKOR-R1 | ecosystem: Host-associated > Plants > Phyllosphere > Stem > Wood/Secondary xylem... | reverse complement strand
CTTGGATAACTACAATTGCTTCAATCTATCAATCAATAGATAAAAACAAACATCTATATTCTGACCTAAACTATTAGGACTGGATATGATCGTAGATAAAAACATAAACTCTAACCTCATACACATCTCTAGTGGCAAGTTATAAATCGTGATTATCACCGGCTAATAAGATTAAAGAGTAACAAATAACCAGAATGGATTGTATATATTTATACATAACCCAAGATGCAAGTTCCTTGAATCCACTAAAAAACTGAGGATGCACCCTATTAAAATGTTTTAGACTTCTTTATCGGAAGGGTGCACCATCACTCCATCCACTATATCATGTTAATGATGATATATCATGTGCTCAACAGTCTTTGATGACATGAATAACCTTTGCAGTTTAGGTGTAATTGGAAAATATCTAAGTTTTCTATGTGTGACAATAGTCTTTTCCCTATCAATTTTGGATTTATACGAGCATACCAACATGTTCTGCACTTGTTCAACTTTGTATTTTCAAGGTAGTATAACATGCATAAGTTTAAACACATGTCAATTTTTTTTAATCCTAGGCCAAGAGGTTTCATTATGGATTTAACAACATAAAAGTTTTCTTTCGGCCTATTCTCTTCAGGTAAAATGCTTCTCGTTCATTCGATAATTCTATTATAATCGGCCGATAATTTACTATGATTTGTGAATCCATCATACAATGGTTAGTCAGAGTTTTTCAAAAAATCAAAAAACTTGGTCGCATCTGCTTCTTCATCTACAATTGGATATTGACATGCATAATTTTAATTCATTCTCATCGTATCCATAATCATATTTCTATAAAGATTACTATTTTCATCTACAACTTTATATACATTTTTATAACTAGAAGTTGACCCAATTATTTTTTCAACCATAGTCTCCCTGTTTATAATTTGATCAGATAATTTTTCCAATTTCGAAAGTATAAAATGTCTCCCTGTTTTTTCAGCCACATTTTAAATTAAGATTTGTTTCACTGTGAGCCTCGTCTCTTGCCCAAAATGAGTATCTTCTGGGACCCGGAGATTCCGGCTTGAACTACAAGACCACAGCTAAGCTCATAAACAAGCAAACAGGTATTTGTTGGCTGCATTAATGTGGACAGCATTGGAGAGACCGTCACACTTGCCCAACTGTCCCTCGGGCCCTTCTTAATTTTGTTTAACGTGGGACCAATGCAAGTGTCCAATTAAGTCATTTTCAACCAATTTTTTATTAAAATTTGAATTGTTTTTTTATTCCAGATTATGTTTTTAATATTTTTAAATTATTTTAATATTTTTCTAAATAAAAATTATTTTAAAAAATAATCGTCCCAACCCTACACTGCAGACCGCAGCTCTTCCTTGTAGATTGGAAACCAGAGCTTTTCTTTTTGGATATGCCTAAAAAAACCTCATTTGGTGTGTTGGGATAGGGCCAAAAACAACGGTGGTCTAGGTATTAGGAAAGCAAAGGAAAATAACGAGGCTATTATCATGAAGCTAGGATGGGGTTTGTTAACGCAACCGGATAAACTCTGGGTGCAGATTTTGAAAGGAATTTCGAAAAATGCTTGAAAAAAACTAAATTAGTAGATAGGATGGGAATAAGGAAATGAAAAACAAATGCTAATCCTGGTGGAGGGTTGGAAAAAAGAGGCGACGAGAGGTGCTAACCCGGCCACCAACAGGGTAGGATGGACGGTACGGTTATAGATCGAATCCTTGCACCAGTCTTGCGGATCATCTGGTGTGCTGAGCGCATGACGGGAATAAGAAGAATAAAGAAATATCAACGGGATATGGAAATCGTCTCAATCACTCTGTATCTTGCCTCCTTGCCTTGGTCTAATGTCAATTTTTCAACCAAAAACAAAGTATGAAATGTCATTTGAAACGGTCAGCTATTTCTCTTCCGTTTGAAGTCAATTACATATAGATATTGTACACGAGTGAGACTTGACCATTTTGGTCAAGTTTGCATGGCTGCCATGAACATTCCAGGAACCTTCTCACTAAAAAACAACTCTTCTTTGATAAATTCCTAGAGAAGGAATTAGAAACTTAACATTATTTGGACGTTAAGATTGAGGTCTCTGTTATTGTTTTTTTTGTGAAACTTACAGTATATTTGGAAATTTTAAGAGGAGGGGAGAATAATTAAAGGGAGAGGAAGAAAATAAGGCCCTCTTGTTTTGATTCATAACATTCACAAGGTGAATGGAAGTAAAAAATAAAAAATTCCATTCTTCTTCTTCAATGTTTAAACCTATGATGATTTAAATTATGTCAAGTTTTTTAAACTGATTCTTACATATCAATTATTATTTTCTTTCCCCTCTCTCTCTTTCTCTCTCTCTCAACTAATAAAATATAAATAAGCATTCGTGTTTATGCCGAACCACGTTATTTTTTTAGATTTATAATCTATGATACTAGATTAAAAATATCATAAATAAAAAAATTATAAAACTTAATTTTTAATAAATTAAATTGTTAAAGGATGAAGCAGAGATAAAAACCAATTACATGAAAAGATCCAAAACAAAAAATTATAATTAAAAGAATAAAGATAAAAATCAAAATAAAAAATAAATTAGAGGGAATCCAAAACAATTTATTTATATATTTGTTTTTAAATTAAAGAAAGTAGTGTTCTAACACGCACACATATTTGCTATTTGACTTATGCTCCATCATGAGTTGTAATTTTTTTTTAAAAAAAAACATGGCTATGCAAGCTATTTTAATCAAAAACAATTATATAAAAAATTCAAAATATAAATTAAAAAACTTATACAAACATCTAATTAAATAAATTAATAAACAAAAAAATCATTAACAACAACTAAAAAAAACTATTATCATCGTGTTTGTCATGCAGCATTATTATTTTGAGTCATTTCTGGCAGCTTTGTAGCTACTTCAATGATACCTAAAGGTTAATTTCAAACTTCAAATTAATATTTTGTTATTCTTAAAATATTTTGATGCATTATATATATTGTGTTGTGATGGATGAAATGTTGTGGGTTTGTGACCGTTGCCTTAGGATAAAATGTCATTGTAGGATTTATTTTTAGATAGAATAAGGCCAGAATTGATATATTACAATGAAGTTGAGAGGATTGAATTGCAAATAGATTTATTCTAGACATAATGGTTTGGTGTCACTGTAAAATTTATGTATTAATGTTGCTTTTAAATTCACAATTTATGTGTTGATATTATTTTGAATTATTATTTTATTTGATGGATTAAAATTTAATAAGTATTCATGTGCCCCAACATATATTTTGGTACATTATCATACAAGCAAGGTTAATTATTATCCTTTTATAAAGTGTGTAAGTAATTATTTTTTATATATATTTTGAGAATGTTTAAAAATTGATAGTGATTGTTTTTCATAGTATTTTTTTATTTTAATATAATAATTTTTAAAATTATTTTTTATATTAACATATTAAAATAATTTGAAAACACTAAAATTTTAAAAAAAATTAAAAAAAAATCATTTAAAAAAATTACCTTTTGAAACAAAAAAGAAAAAGAAAAAAAGAAAAAGTCTAATACCGTTAACATGTGATTTTAGTAGCACGAGCTAAAATGTTAATATTACTAGTTTCCTTTCCTTTTTTTTTTTTAAATTTATTCAACCTTTTTGTTTTTCATCCATACAATTTTCTTTACGTGTTTGTCGTTCGTTCTTCCGCCTGCCAAATCCACCGAAGCCCTGCCGGCTGCTTCCTCGAAAAGAATCACAATAAAAAATTAAGAGGAAAAAAGAGAGGAGAGTAAACATTCAAACCTGCCGGGTCCAAATTCTTTCTTGCGTTGGCTGGTTCTATTGTTTTCTCCTTTTTGTTTACTTTCTTTGATCCCTCTTTTTTAGGAGGGAATTTAAGAGATACTGATAAATTAATGGAGAGCATATCATTATGGCAAGGTTTGGCACTTTGTGGGATTGTGTCGTGGATTGTTTTATCTTCATCCCTTGATGTCACTCGAAAGCTTAGAACTTTGGTCCAACCTTGGGTTTCTCACCATGTCATCACTGGCACTCCTATCATCCTCCAGATCCAGGTTTCTATCACTTTTCATCAATATAAACACAACCCAGATATTCTTCTTTTGTATTGAATTCTGTGTGTGGGATTTATTTTTTTATTTTTCTCATTTTTTGTTGCTCTTATTTGCAGAAATATCAGCATGGATTTTTGGATGCTTTATTCTCTGGATTATCCTGTGTTGTTTCTGTGCCTTTCTACACTGCTTTTCTTCCTTTGCTCTTCTGGGTATGCTTTATTTATTTCTGTTTAGAGGTTATTTTGGTTTATTGTTGTTTTGGTAATAATTGAGTGGTTTTTGGGTTCACAATGTAGAGTGGGCATGGCAAGTTGGCTAGGCAAATGACCCTTTTAATGTCTCTCTGTGATTATTCAGGAAACTGCATAAAGGTACTTATTTACTTTCTTTCTTACCCGATCCATTTCATTTCTTTTGCTGTTAATGTCTTTGATTTGGAAGATGAACTGTAAGGCTACAGGCTTTCTTTATTTTATCGGCTCACTGTTGATATTTTATTTATCATAGGATGTGGTATCAGCTCCTCGACCCTCTTGTCCTCCTGTTAGGAGAATAACTGCCACAAAAGATGAGCAGGAGAATGCTTTGGAATATGGATTGCCTTCTTCCCACACTCTGAACACGGTTTGCTTATCTGGGTAGTCATCTTCCTCCTTTCGTACTCATCTTTGCAATGTGGTTTTTGACATGGGTTATAGGATTTACCAGGCATCTGACCGTTTTGTGTTATTCAAGTAATTGAAGAATACCAGTAGCTAATTTATGAGGCATTGTGCATGTTCCAAAGAAACTAGAGAAGTAGTTTTTTTCCCTAGTCAAGAATACTGAATAATACTTCTGTAGCTAAGCTCCTGATTGTTGCTTATTGATATAAAGCTGATCTTCCTTTTTTCTTTTTTCTTTCGTCTCCCTTCTATTTTCAATTTTTTCAAGGTTCTAGCAGTGGTATGATTGTAATATTAATTAGTTGGTTGTTGTCTCCTCAAAAACTCAAATGTGGTTATTATATTGCTTTGAAATTTGCACCTCAACATTCTACAGCATTTTTATTATTGGACTAACTGTACTCTCTTTAAATAATTTTCCAGATACCTATTGCACTATGTTTTATCCTATACCCAAAATGAAGATGCCTCTTTGAAATTTGCGGGATTTGCCGTTGTTTGCTTGATTGTTTGCCTCACTGGTTTGGGTATGTGTAGTTGTCTTTCATAATTTTTGGCAGCATTATCAGTTTTTCCTTTTAGATTTTCCCAAAATGAAATTTTTTCTTTCTTGTTAGGAAGAATTTACCTCGGAATGCACAGTGGAATTGATATCATAGCTGGTCTTGCTGTTGGTTTTGTGATCCTTTCCTTTTGGCTATCCGTCCATGATTATGTCGACAGTTTCGTAGTCTCGGGACAAAATGGTATGTAATCTTGTGGTTCTAGCATTCATAGTTTTCAAATTTTGATTTGCAGAAGCTACTTTTAGAACTATTAAATTGTTTTCAAGCCAATCAAGTGGCAAAAACTTATGGAAGGAATGCATGTTTGATGAGTATGATTAAGCAAAACCTTCACAGAAGAACGCTACCTTCTTCCCATGTTATCATAATTCTAGAGTCCTTTTCCCTCTTCAGTCTATTCACATTTGAACAAATTCCCATATGAGGCTTTGAATACCAATCAAAATTTCTGAATAGCCCATCAGCTCCAAAGTTGGTGAGCAAGACATGAAATTTTTGACAAATAGGAAGACTGTTGGAGACAAACCAAGATATACATGTTTGGAGAAACATGATGCCTCTATGGATGCCTAGTGCAGAGCCAGCAATCCTAGAATGAGTTAGTTGGATGAACTTCATACAAACAATACCAAGATGGAATTTTGCCTGCTGGCAGGTTACAAATGATTGTCCTCAAGCTTTCTTCCTCTCAAATGGAGAAGAGGTATGCAAATACCGGTATCCCATTATATTGAAAAGAATTTGAGGGTTCTAATTATTTACCCTCTTTAGGGACACACATCTTTTTACTGAATCGTGACTCAGGATATTGTTAATAATTTGATTGGGGTTGTTTAGGTTACAGGGGATGATTGTTTAGTGCTTGAATTATGAATTTTGTACTTACTTTTGACCTCACCTTGTTCAAAGAAGGTATACCATGAAATCGTACTCCCTGTTAAAATACCAGCATCAAAATTTTTAATCTGGATAAATTTGCAATTGTTGTCTTCTCGTTATGAACGTACTATTTCACTTGCAGTGACAACCTTCTGGGCCGCCCTAAGCCTTTTATTGCTTTTTGCTTATCCGACTCCAGAACTTCCAACTCCAAGCTTTGAGTTCCACACAGCCTTCGATGGTGTTGCATTTGGAATAGTAAGCAATCACTCACCCATTAACTTTGGAATAATGCTTAGCTTTATTTGTCTGCCTTTTCTGTTATATCAATTATCATGCAGTGGGAAGTATTTGCACTTTTATATTTTCTTATGATCATCATTCCTTGAAATAGGAAAAGTTGAAAGTCTACATTGTTGAGACTTGAGAGAACATCCTGAAAGTAGAAACAGTGGAACTTTGGAGGCATTTTGATTAACCTTAATAAATATTAGAAAAATAAATCTCACTAGAGTGAAACCGTGTTCCATGCATAAAGGAAAATATATTTAGCGATGTAAGATAAATAATTCCACCATTATCTTTCTGCTGATTATTCGTGAAAGGGAAGGAAAAAGGTACTTAGACCATTACTAATCTTGGCATAGAACGAAAAGGCAAAGGCTAGGATAGTGAAGATAGTAAGAGAGTTAGGGGTGAGAGGAATTATTGTCGCAGCATGGAAAAAGGAATAAAATGGTGTGACAAAAAAGGGATAAAACAACAAGGTAGGTGGAAAATTCCACAAGGTTCTTGTCTCCATGATGGCAATGCAATAGCTTGCCTACAATGCATCTCAGCAATCACATAGTGCCAAGGAGAACTTGATGCTGGGAATTAATGATGTACATTCTTGGAAACAATTCTTTAAAGGCTAGCACAAAATCATTTAGGATATAGCCAAGAGTGAGAACATGTATCGGTGCATGTAGTGGGAAGAAAATAGGGGGGAAAGTTTGAGGCTTGGTGTATGTGATAACATGAATTACAAATTCAATTCCAAGATCATAAAGGTAGCGCCTGGTTACTATTTTGGGACATAATAGATGAAGATAGTGGGGATAGAGGGGGCATGTCTCCTTGTACTTCTTGTTTTAAAAGTACAAAAATTCACTCCAAAAAATGTCGTGGAGATATTATTTTTATCTTTGTCTCTTCAACCCAACACATCTATTTCTTTTGTATCCGTCTTTTTTTCCTTGGACACTAACCAAGCGTAATCAAAGAGACCGCACATAGAATGCATAGGGAAAAGGAGTGTACCAATGTATAAGCCAGTCCTCCGGTTCAATAATGAAGCATCATATCCGAAGTATCAACTTCCTAAAATTGTTTAAAATTCCACTCTCCTTTCTCACCATGATGAAGTCTTTTCATTCATCATTCTTTATTACACAATGAAATCTCTATCAACTATTAGATAGAGATTGCTGGCACAATGAAACTACTTGCAGACTGTGCACTGCCTTATCTTTTGAGATAAATTTTTTATATACTAATTGTGGTTATGTGGTGAGAACAAAGAACAGCCATGCATTCTATGCCTTGAGGCTTGAGTATTCCTGTCAATTAATTTTAGTAGCAGAACATGGATGCCATTTAGATACTATTTCTTTTTTTAACTTGCAGATGTCAGTGAAGTTTTTATCAAGCAATCTTATCAAGTCTGAAATACCATTTTATTACTATTATGAAACAAGCTACTTAGTTAATATTGATTTTACTACTGTTATGAAACAAGCTACTTAGTTAACATTCATGAGGTAAATTTGCAATATTTTTCAGGTGGCCGGCGTCCAGCAAACCTACCACCAGTTCCACCATGAATCAGTGCCCCGCATATTTACACCACAACTCCCTCTTTCAGCCTTTCTTGGAAGAATGCTCGTGGGGATACCAACAATACTCATTGTGAAGTACTGCAGCAAGGCGCTGGCAAAATGGATCCTTCCTATTGTATCAAACACCTTGGGCATTCCTATAAAATCAACCAGCTACATCCCCATGCTAAAAGGATCAGTTAATGGTAAAAAGACGGAAGAGCTTAAGCAATCAGGTTATATTAAGAAGTTACCCGTTTTCTCATCTCAGGGCTCATTTGATGTTGACACGGGCATTAGATTCCTCCAATACTCAGGCCTCGCTTGGTCTGTGGTGGATCTTGTTCCATCTCTCTTTTCGTATCTGAGGCTGTAAAGATCCTAGGGTGAATTTATCATACCTTCATCTTATATATAATTGCATAATTTTTTTCGTCGATGATGACACCTCTCCCTTGGCAACTGGTCCCGTCCAGAAAATGCCATTGCTCCATTTGCAGCCCATACCCTCTGATTGCTTTCTTGTGGCCTCTTTGGTCACCAGGTGGCAATTGTAGTAGAATCAGAATTTTGGGAAGGTCATAGGATTCGAATGTCGCAATCCATTTTAGAGTCATAATAATAGAGTGTGTGTGTGTGTTTTCTCTCGCACAAGTCATAATGTAGTTAAACACAACATCAGTGCTGATGACTCCGGATTTATAGATCATTTAGGCAATCTTTGGGTTTCCATGAGGACTTGAAACGTGCAATGAGCATAGCAAATTAAACTGGGGATGAAATTTACTTGCCCTTGGCGAGAAATTAAAATCCAAGTGGTGATCGTTTTTAATTTCAACGAAGCATCCATGCGCTCAATCACAGACGAGCGAGCACCATTAGAAAAACTCTAGCATGGAGCATCAAGTAGACGTCAACCTCATTGTCGCCATAGAGGCCCCAGAAGGAAAGCTAAATATGAAACAGGGATACCTTACATTCTAATGCTTCACTGTGCATCAGCTTATAGCTGATTCCCACAAAAATATCCAGCGTGGTTTCAAGCACAAGACAGGAAAGAAAAGGCAAGACAGGAAAGAAAAGGCAAGACAGGAAAGATAAAACATCCAACTTGCCTACTATAATACAGGCTTTTTCTCATCCCATGACCATCGGCAAGGCATACTAGAACTTAAATTTGATAGACCGAAAGTAACTACGATCCACAACCATCTGAGCATGAGGTAGGGATTTGGGGTTGGGTGGGTGGGTGAGGAAGTAGTGGTGGTATTACAAAAGGCTGCTTACAGGAAGTAATCAGGAGTTCTACGGGTAACATCAGGTTCTCCCCTCCTGGGAGCTGGCTCAAACTGTAAAGCACCAAAAATCCAAAATGAGAAGCTGGCACTGAAATTATGTAAGATCTTGTGAACAATATCAGTGGATGACATATTACCTGGATGAATGTGTGGCCCTTGCAGTCATCAACTTCCAGTATGGAGGCCATGTTTCCACAGCGGTAACAATAATTAGGTGCACTAAATATGGTAACCACCTTTTGTTCCTGTACCAAAGAAACAATGTCATTCCCAAACCTCATTTTCATTCCAAACATGAAAGTGCAAATACTATTCATGAATTTCAAGAATGGTGATTACATGTGCCCAATTAAATCCATCCATAACAAGCTGATGTGCTCTAGCAATCAACTTCAAGCTGTTCACATGATTAAATTGCTCAGATATATCCTGCATAAAATAACAAACGTAGATGAAGAGAACTCAGGAGAAATGAGGTCACCATTGTAACTTCGATAAAAAAAACACATTCTTTGCATGAATAGAGATAGAATGCGTGAAGCTCAAGTTACCTGGCCAAAGGTATACCCGGCACCACGAGGTGATATACCCCAACCACACCTGTCATCTGGATCAGACCACAGCAGATCACACATGGCTCCTTCATGAGGAACCTCTTGAACACGATCAAAGTTTCTTATGTTATCAAGAGTCTCTATAGTTGGGGACAATCCACCATGTAAACAAAATATTTCAGACTCAACCTATGAAGCAAAATAGGAAAAAGAAGAGTTTCAGGAGTCACTAAATATAGCCAATAACCAATGATACATTTCAACTTCCATCAAACCATTAGCTTTCTCCTGTCACTAACTTCCAACACTCTAGTTGATCTTAGCTTTCTTTAACACCAAATAAAGCTGCAAAATTCACCCAAGAGATTCCTCAAAATAATATGAGACGATTTCTGGTGATATATGTAGTGCGAAATGAAAAATTTGTGATGACCACATTTGTAAATAACACTAAACCAGGAAATCTTCTAGCCAAACTCATAAGATGGGCAACTCACACCATTTTAGAAGGATCATTTTGGAACATGAAGTGTAAGCTGGAGCTTCCAAAGACCACAATACTAGGAAATACACAGTGATGATTGACCAAACGATACAGCCTCAAAAGGCTAATTTAATGTTATCAAAGTAAGCATAACATTCATAACAGTGAGATTTGAAAATGAAAAACGAAAAAGAGCTCAACATGAGTCAGCTAAAAAGAATCTCTTCTGTATCTAGCTAGGGATTAGAGCAGGTTGGTTAATATCTCCCAATTTATTTTCCCACACACTCAGTTCTTTTTTTCTTTTTTTTTACTACTTACAAAATCAATAGGAGGCCCCAGAAATAGAAAGTCTTACTAACCAATGCAGTCAATGGGAAATAGTCAAAAAGGTCGGTGAAGATCTTCCAAACATTAGCATTACCATACCTGTAACAAGTCATAAGAAAAGAGTAATATAAGAGATTTAAAAGAAAAGATAAAAAATTTACAAAAATACTGCACGATAGTATGTTAGATGTGTCAAATTATTGCAGTGGATCTACAAGGGCATACCAACAGCAGCTCAGACAAATTCAACAAACTAGTCTCCCGCAATAATACCACTTATAATCAATACTTATTTTGCACATTTATCAACTGTTTCCATCACTATATTAGCACACTTTGGATTATAACAAAGTGCTAGCCCTACCTTATAAGAAGTGAAGTTATATGTAGCAAAAAAGTACATGTCAAAATGTATAAACAGATAGAGAAGGAAGTGTTCTGTATCAGCAACAAAAGCAGTCAAATGCTATGCACATGAATATGCTGTAATGAAAGAAACTTTGACCAGATAATCCAGAAACTTCACAAGCAATGAAGATGTATGAAACCAGCAACAGAAATTCCAAGGGAGCATCTAATTTGTGCCCTTCTAATTGTATTACCTAATTTTAACCAGATAATCAAGAAACTTCACACAAGCAATGAAGATGTAAGAAATCGGCGGAAATTTTCCAAAGGAGCATCTAATTTGGATTAAGACAAGCCCAACTGCAGCAAAGTAGAGGTGAAGCGCATTAATATGTTACTACATCCTTTGAGCAAGTTGTTGAATGGACTTGATACATGGAAGAAAAAAAAGGATAGAGCTGAACAAGAGAAAAGAATGCACAGTAATCCCAAGTAGGGGGGGTAAGGATGCCAGAGGTTCTTTAAATGTAAAAAATTTATCCCAGCATGAATGTGTTACATTGATGAAAAAGGAACCTACTAGTCAAAAGTTGTCAACTTGTAAAACTTCAATACCACTATTTTCCAATGGTGCTATCTTTTTTTTTCTCTAAATAGCTGTTGAGTTATGCAAATTTGAACTTCGTCAAAACTTGACCAAAAACTTTTACAAGGATCCCACCAAATGCATTACTCAAACAAGCAAATGCAGGAGGAAAATTAAAAATGCTTGCAAGGATTATTAATACCAATGCAGCAAAAAAAGGTTAGTTATTGGAACCAAAAAAATAGACTTTAATGCAACTGTAAGAACAGTGCTGATAAATTCCAATGGATAAAATCATTAAAAAAAATAAACAAATTGACATATGCTACAGATGCATTATAATTGCATGTCCAGCATGTGCTGCACACTTATTATTAGAAAATGTCAGCACTACTAAAACTTATAGCCAACTAATAAAGGTTGCAAACAAAAAACTTACTTTCTTAGACATTCATCATAAAACCCGTAAACTTGAGTAATCTGCATGGAGAAAAAACGATGTAAGCAATCAGTATTTCCATATGCAGGCACAGCCCACAATTTAAAGTAAACACAATTAGTACAAATTAACATTTAACTTCAACTGTCCAAAATAAAACTAAGTATCACATCTTCTAGAAACCTCCATTGAACATCCACCTCCAGGAATTAAGTGAAAAATCTAGATGATGAAATGTCGATCATACACTAAACTGCCTAAAATTATAAATCCAGATTACAAGTTTACAACAGAAGCGTTTATAAAAGAAATAGAAAGAACCACACAGGATCCAAGCATTACCACAGTGGTCAGTATAAATAAAAACTCATGATGAAAAAGTTCACAAAAAATAAAGTACCTGGCGACTTTCATGGTTTCCTCTGAGAATGGTAATCCTATGATGATAGCGCACTTTCAATGCCACCAAGAGCTGGAAAAATATATCAATAAGGGTCACCAATTTAAATCTTCCAAGTGTCAGACATTTTCTATGCTCAGATTGGGTAGAAGCACAGTTTAGAAAGGTAGTGTTTGAAATAATTACCTCAAACAGGAGGCATAGAATGTTAACATGCAATTTATATTAGCCAAACCAAACATCAAAGAAAAGCCAGTCAGAAATTCAAGGATCATTGCTCAAAAATTATCACCAGCTCTTAAAATTGGCCACAAGCATTGGCATTATCCCTTACATCAAATTCGAATTAACACATGAAGAACATTTAACTGTGCCACTAAACTATTTTTAAATTATTTCTCCAGCTACTGCAGCCCTATCACGATATTGTGGGAAGAGGAACGAGCCTCAGCAACAAGGGTCCTTTTTGAGTTTTTGTAGGTAAAAGAAGTTTTGTAATATAATCAAGGCCACTAGTCTATCATGGATATCTATGCTTCTTTCTGTTAGTATATGTAAGCAACGAGTGGAATGACATACAGCCTATCTAATACTAATCAGTTTAATAAAGCAATGAAAAGCAAATGACTGGATGAATTATGTACATACCGTCACGGTTTCAACAGAATAATAGCCACGATCCACATAATCCCCCATAAACAAGTAATTGGTGTCAGGACACTGTCAATAAATTTTAAAATGGTCACGAGTCTAATCAGGGAATGAGATAGTAACGAAGCCAGGAGCAAAAAACAACTAATGAACCAAAAAAAAAAGATTGTATATAGTAGATACTTCTATAGATGAACCCAAAGGACTAATCAAAACACAAGGTGAAACAGCACAATGAACAAAAACAAGTAGTTTCCTGACCAATGACAACTTGACTATACCTCAGGATAACTTGAATCTTCAAAAGCATTTGGCACAGGTCTCAATAAACTATCTAAGACAAAGCCCTCATCTGAAACAGAAGAGTTGAAAAACTACAAAGTTATGTCATAGTCAGAACTGATACCTTCCCTCCAATACGAAAAAGTTCTGCAAGATCATGAAACTGCCCATGAATATCGCCACATATTGTCACAGGGCTTTTCACAGGCTGTCATCCAAAAACAAATCAACAAACTCAACATCTTCCAATTCCAGCATGCGACAACAGAGCAATTGAATTCAATAAAAAAAAATGAGTTAAACCTGAACATTGCTTTCTTGCATTAGTATCTCCTTAGCTTTCTCGCATAATGTCCTAACCTACATCGAAACAGATCAAAAAAAAAATATTAACTCACCATTTTTTACCATAAAGAAAAAAAAAAAAAACACATGCATTAACCAAATTTAAAAAAAAATCCTAAATCTTCCCGCATTGACTGCCAAAAATCCTATCGTGACCCCGTCAGTAAAAGAAAGTAGTAATTATTTTGCAAATCATTTCTATTTTTATCACTATATTTTCTCTCTACCAGAAGCCAAAAAAAACTAAAATAAAAAATAAAAGAAACTAGTAAATTTCAAAATTACTAAATACAGTTGAATCCAACTACTAAAAAACAATTAAAAACACTAAACCAAGTTATCAACTGATAAATTAGGGAATTCGATTCAATTTTTCCTAAATGAAGCAGAAATTGAATTGAGCAAAACCTGAGGTTCAGAGAGAGGCTTGCACTGCATGAGTTGCTCGATCTGTTGATCAAGATCGGTAATTGATTCTGAAGATAACGAATTCGTGCCCATCTTGATTGATCTTAACACCGAATTGGGAATAATAATATCCCGATTAGGGATAGCCCTAAACCTATATTGATTCAATCAGATTTTTTTCACTTGTGTCTTTCTTTTCGCAGGTCTTTCAGTGTAGTGAAGGAAATGGTGAAGCGCGTGAACGAGAAAGCGAGTGTGATGCTTTGGTTGATAAAGTTAACACTTAACGGGCTGATTGTTTTTTTTTTTTTTTCCCTCTTTGGAGGTTTTTTTTTTTTTTAAAGTAATAGACACAAGAGGTGTTCGTTTTATTTGAAATATTTTAGAAAAGAATTAATCAAAGTAAAGTATTATTATAATTTTAGTTAATTTATTGAAAATATTTTTTCAAGCTTGGAAGTTTGCATAAAATATTTTAGTAATAGTAAGAGATGATTCAATATTTTTAATTAATCACTTTGTATTTTTAATTAATTCACTTTTATATTATTATTATTTTTATAATCATCATTATTATTCTAATATTATCATAATTTTTTTTTATTATTATCATTATTGTCACTATTATTCTTTTATAATCATTATCATCATTAATAATTTATCACTATATCATCATCACTACCTTTATTATGTCAATACTATTATTTTTTTATTATTATTATTATTATCGTCGTTATCATTATCTCCATTCTTTTCACACTAACTCTTATAACAATCATAGTTTATCATCTTATTACATCATCATTTATCTATTATTATAATATTTTTATATCATTATTTATCAATTATAAAAAAAATATTTTTTTATAAAACAAACACCATTTATAATGTTTAAATATTTATATATGTTTACTTGGTATTATTTATCGATTTTGTTTTTTTCTTTAAGATTCTTTTTAAAATAAAAAGAATGTTTTTGTTAAAACAAACCAAATAACTAGCATCATAACCTTTGAAAATCACTTTTTTTTGTTTTGAAAGATTTTAAAAATTAGATTTTATGTTTAAAACAAATAGGAGTAATTATTCTTTAGTTCCTAAGTTTTAAACTTTATTATAACTCAATTCTTTGTTTTTTAATATTATGAAATTTTGTCAAGATGAATAATATAGATTTTATCAATCATTTTATTTAAATAAGTCAAAAGTAAAGAGAGGTGATGGAAAAAATTCATATAAAAAATAATCTAAGATATAATTCTATAAATTTTGATATAATATCATTATTTCAAATTTTAATATTGGTTTTTATTGACTTGTTTTTAATTCAGGGTTTATGTAGTATATAAATGAATTTAATGAAAAACCAAGATCAACCATTTTTATGAATTCCTAGTCTTTTTTTTATATATATAAAAAGCACCAATGTAAGTCTTTTTCCTAATCAAAGGTTAAATGAAATTGAATATTGGTATGATAAAGTCACAGAAATACTTTAAAATGGGTGTTCCAGAGTGGGTTAATGTTATATATAAAACAAACTTTCTGATATTTAAATTAGTTTAAAGCATATCGAGACAATTTAATAGAAATTATAAGCAGGTAATATAATATGCAGTAGAGGATTATTTGTTCTTGTCTATTTCATTTGTGCATACTAGTATTTAAATAAATACCATAACTTACCTTAGAAGATGAATATGAAGTGTAACTCACCATAGTAAGGGTGCTAACGCTAACATACTTCAATATGTGAAAGGTATTTAAATTGCCAAGAGATGGTGAAAGCCTGCAAATGATCCCACGAGAAATAGCATACTTTATTGGTTGTATAGAGTGTCACTTGATTGATCGTGTTATTGTTTAGTAAAAAATGATAGTGTCAAAAAAAAAAAAGACAAGGTCAAAGCTAGAGAGAAAGAAAAATCAAGTTGGCCAGCCTGGTTCTATAGGAGGGCCAATTACATTCACCGCATGGGTTTAGCTCAAACAACCTTTTTTTTTTACAGTTATTTTTTTTTTGTATTATCATCCCCTGATTATTTTTGCATCTTATATAAAAATTACTTATTCAAAAATTAAATTTCAAAATTATATAAGTTAAAAATGATGCACCTTGTTCATGATATGGCATTTGAATACTAGAGCATTGTGGGGAGTTTGTATATGCAACTTGTGATGGAGCAAGGTTGTGTTTGCTTAGTGCATCTGAATACAATAGTGGCACTATGATGAACATGATATTTAGAGATGATCTTGAATAATCTAAATTATGTAATGATAAGAGATTTGTTATCTTTGACTTACTATAATATTATATTGTTAACCGTCCATATACACACATGTGCTCCTCTTTTATTTTGTTAAAAATTAGATGCACTCATGAATGAAGGCTACTATATTTGGCTTATATATCTTGTCCAAACCTCGGTGTGCATGCTTATGAGTGCCACATGGATACGGTGTGTAAGTACTTATTGTTAGCATGTGAATGAGATGTTAGTTGTCGCACCTAGCAAAACATTAGGATCTTAAAAAACTAAAAGGAGAATTAAAAAAATAGAGTTGCCATCTAGAAATTAAAGGAATTAGAAATCATAAAATAAGTACTAGTTTCAGATATTCATGTAAGGGGTTGATTATGCTTAAAAATATAAACATCATCCTTATTGTATCATTTCAAACAAAAAGTTATCTTTTCTATGTGTTTTCTCATAAAGTACATGTTATTAACCATCTAAATTATTTTCTGAGTTTATTCATGATTTATTTAATTTATTTTTAATGTTTTGCAAAAAAAATTGACGTTCATCCTTAAAAATAGGAAATGCATTGATTAGGGCATTTACAAAAAATTTGACCTTTGTTCCTAAAAATAAAAGACTCGTCGATTAGCCATTTATGAAAAAATTGATGTCCAATAAAAGACTCATCAATTAAACCATTCATGAAAAAAATGGATGTCCATCCCTAAAATAGAAGACTCGTCGATTAGATCATTCCAAAACTTTAGCGTCCTTCCTTAAAAAATAAGAGACTCGTCAATTAAGCTATTTATAAAAAAAAAATCCAATGTTCATACTTAAAGGGAGGGATTCGATTATGAAATGGGCATTGGACTCGTATGAAATAGGCATTGGACCCATTTTAGTCTTTATTATTTTTTTCCTCTCTTCATTGCTATTTCTGGTACTCCTAATGGATATCGTGCAAGTGCCTAAAATGGTCAGTGAGATTGGCCTGAGATGTCATCATCCATGGGCATGGAGGAGAAAGTAAGATTGAGGGTTTGGTGTGGTTTCAATTTGAAGAGAGAAAGAAGATGGGCTACTTCTAGTGCTATTATCACGGTGGGAGTTAATTAGCGCTACCATGAGGGTTTATAAAAGTGGTGGTTGACAATGTGCTAGCATGGGGGTTTATGGAGGTAATGGTCGGTGATGAGGGTGATGGTTGGTGATAGTAGGAGAGAGATGAGATGGGCCATGGTTTTTCTTGTTCCATATTTGTTTTTCTACTTCTTCTCTCTTTTTTTTCCTACATACTTTTTTTCTTTTCTACAAAAATTTTTTTCTCTCTTGATCTCATTCTTTTTTTTCACTCTATTTTTCTTTTTTCTATTTTTTTCTCCTTTCATAGTGGCTAGGGTTTTCCTTTCAACCATCCCTCATAATCTATTTAAAGGTCTTTCTATTATACCACCCCATCTAGGAATATTCTTATGTTTTATTCCTTAATCTAAAAATATTCTACCCCATCTAAGAATATCGTTATTATATCATTTTATTCCTTTAATTCTTAATTGATTATCATTATACTCACTAAACATTTTTTTTTTATTTTTCTTTGATTTTTTTATTCTTGATTTTTGAAAATTCATCGATAAGAAAAAAGGTTAAAAAATTCATGAAATGGCCGAAAATTGGCTGAATTGCTTCAATATATATATGAAAATAGGAGGGACAAAATAGGTTATGATATCAATGCTGCCAAAAATATTGTATCCTCTATTTGGGTAGTGAGATGGTGTAGGAATGTGGAGTCAGAAGTTGTAATGTAAATTTTTACATGAGGAGGAATTATGTCAGGTACTAGTAGGTCATGCACATATACAGAGGATTGTGTGGTCATGTGATTCAACAAGTGCAATACGTGTACCAGAGAAGTGCAGTTCTTTGTTTTTTACTCTGATGTTGTGATATCAGGTAGCTTTATGTCTGAAAACTTTATTCTTCACTGTAGTTGTTAGTCTAACTTCTTCTACCAAATCCAAGATGGCTTTTAACTTTTTTTTTTCATTATTTTTCATGAAGAAATTCAATATCTATAGGAATAATAGATTTAGTCCTATATGTTAGGAGAAAATGTGTTTCTCCCGTTGAAGTTTTTTTAGTGGTCCTGTATGCCCATAAAATTTCATCAAGGAGTTCAACTTATTCTCTTTTACTTCTTTCTATTTTTTTTTTCAATGCACTTTGTAGCAACTTGTTAACGAGTTTTGTTTGTCCATTTTTCTATAGGGTGATATTAAGGAGAATTTGTGGTCAACATGGAGCCTTTGACACTATGCTATCATCTTTTTATTATCAAACTAGGTGTTATTATCATTGATCAACACCTTTAGTGATCCAAATCTACAAACAATTTTTTTTTCCAGAAAAGAGATAACTTCACTAGTAGTTATCTATGTTAGGGCCTCTTCTTCCATCTACTAAGTAAAATATTACATGGCTACCAAAATAAATTTTTGTCTTTCTACGGCCTTAGGGAATGATCCTAAAATGTATCTTGCCTATGAGCCCAAATATGGAGAGGAATAAGGGAACTCAAGAGTTTAATTCTTTTTTTAGTTTATATGTGTTTTGTCTTGGTCATATGGGGCCCATATGCTAAAATAAATAATGTTTCATTATAGACATTATTTTCTTGTTTGTTTATGTTCGTTTGTGTTTCTACTATTTATGAATAACACTTTCTTAAGAGAATTACTTATTGAGGCATGAACCATAGACACTTAATTTGGAGAGATATATGTCTGTTATGGAAAAAAAATGATATTTAATGGAAATAACTTTAATAAAAAAAACATGAATGCATTAGATATTTTAACTAAGGAAACCCTTTATTGAAGATTTTAAAAAAGAGAATTTTAATCAAAACAGGAGTATCATAGGTGTTTAGTGGAAATAAACACTTTATATGATTTGAGTGTCATACTCTAAGAAGATTCTTTCGCTCCTCATCTTGTAGATGGTAGGTGTTGGACTTAATCACCCTTGCTACTTTGAACAAGCCATCCCATATAGAAGCTAATTTTCCTTTTCCTTTACCATTTATGGTTACTTTTAATTTCTTCAACATCAAATCTTCTACTTTAAATGGTTTGTTTTTACTTTAGCATTATTATACCAGGTGGCTTTATGTCTGAATACTTTATTCTTCATTATAGTTGTTAGTCTAGCTTCTTTCACCAAATCCAAATTGGCTCTCAACTCTTTCTTTTATTTTTCATGGAGAAATACAACATCTTGTAACTATGACATCCCATTACTTTTAATTTCTTCAACACTAAATCTTTTGCTTTGAATTATTTATTTTTTTACTCTGGCTTTGTGATATCTTATGGTTCTATGTCTTAAGACTTTATTATTTACATTGTTAGTCTAGCTTATTTCACTACATTCAAGTTGTCTCTCAACTCTTTTTCATTATTTTTCATGGAGAAATACAACATCTTGTAGCTAAGAATAACAACTTTAGTCTTATATGTTAGAAAAAAAAGTGTTTCTCTTACTGAAGTTTTTTTAACAGTCCTATAAACCCATAAAATTTCATTAGGAAGTTCAACTCATTATTCCTTAGTTCTTTCTATCTTTTTTTAACCCTTTTCATAACAGTTTATTGGTGAGTTATGCTTGTCCATTTGACTATAAGGGTGATGTTGAGGAGAATTGCAATTAATATAGAGCTTTTGGCACTATTCTCTCATCTTTTTGCTATCAAATTAGGTATTATTATCATTAATAAAAACTCTTGGTGACCCAACCTATAAACAATATTTTTCTATAGAAAAAAGATAACTTTATTAATAGATATCTTTTTTAGGGTCTTTGTTTCCACCTACTTAGTACAATATTCCACGACTACCAAAATAAACTATTATCTTCATAAGACCTTAGAGAATGGTCTTGATAGGTCAATTCTCCATTGAGAGAAAGGCCATTAAGACATATTTATGGTTAGTTTAGCTCAAAGTTGGTAAGGTACAACAAAAAATCTCTGGCACTTGTCATATTTTCTTATCATACCAATGGCATACTTTAGGATAAATGATCAATTAAAGTCTGCTCATGTTGTCTAGGATATTAAAACCATAAACCTTATATGAATACCACAAATTCCTTTATAAATCTTCTTCAATACACTCATTTTTTTAGGAAAGAAATTTTAATAATGAAGCAGGTGTTGACCTCTTATATAATTCACCATCTATAAGACAATATTTTGTTGCATGCCCTAGTAATCTAACAACTTTTATTCTATTGTGGGGTAGATCTCCTGTGAGTAGATATTGCTTAAGAAGGGTCCTTTAGTCCTCTAATAAAGTTTGCATCATGGTTACCATTTTTATATCCCCTTCTTTTATTATTGGCTTTTTTAGTACATCAATCAACACATCATTATGTAATTATAAATGGTTATTATTAGCAATCTTAAAAAGGAGATCAACCTTATTGTTTTTTTACCTGGCAATTTTCTTTATAAATATTTCATTTTGTTCTTATTTCTTCATATTTAAAAGGCTAACACCGTCTGCTGGTATTTAATCATTAAAGGCTCATTGGCTTCAAATTATTTTTAGTATTATCTCATCACTAACTAGAAATTATTAAACATATAAAGTGAATAGGCATTTAGACTTTCACCTAGGTTAAAGCTAACCAATAATACTTCATACTTTGTCATATCATTGAAAGAATGGAACAAAACAAAGCTCATATTCAAAGATTTACCCTCAGAGACTATTATCATAATTTCTACTTCACTTTTATTAATGTTTAAAGATATATCTATGTATAGTCTTTATAGATTTGAATCCACATTGGATTATATTGATTTATGTTCTTGTATGGGTGATACAATTGATAAGCATTTAGCGATAAAATAAATTAATGCTTATGCCTTGATAGTTGGTATGGGTTGGTATTAGAGCTTAGACTCTCTTAATTCAATGACCCACTTCACTAGGAGTCCTAACAAGTCAGGTTTATGGAGAATATATCTTAAATGACGGTCCATCAATACAACCACCTAATTCCCTTGGAAATATGGTTTTAACTTCCTCGTATCATTGACTAATATAAGAGCCATAATCTCTATCTTCATGTATCCTATTTTTTCATTAAAAAGAACTTTAATGGTATAATACACAGGCTTCTGAACTTCTTCTTCATCTCTCACAAATACAACACTGACTATCAAATCTATAACCCCCAAATAAAGAAAAATATCCTCTTTATTTCTAGGTTGTGAAAGGATTTTAAGGAAGGATAAATGAACCTTTAATTCTTCAAAGGTTTGCTGACATTCTAGACTTCATTATAAGTTGGAGATATTCTTTAGGGTTTTTAAAAAAGGTAAACAACACTCCCCTAAGTGAGAAATTAATATATTCAATGCTGTCATTATTTTTGCGAGCTTTTGTGCATATCTAAAACACTAAAGATGGATCATGTTTAGTATAACTTAAATTTTCTTAAGGTTAGGTTTAATCCCCTTGTTGCTAACTAGAAATTCTAGTAAGTTTCCTCCATTCATCAAAAATGCATATTTAGCAGGATTCAATTTCATCAAATACAGGTTCATAATAGAAAAAATGTTTTACAAGTCTTGAAGATGTTGCTCATAAGTTATTTTTTTTACTAGCATATCATCAATATAAGCCTTTATATTTCTGTCCAGTTGACTTTTAAAGACCTTGTTTACCATTCATTGGTAAGTGGATCGTGCATTTTTAAGTCAAAAGGTGTTAACTTGATAACTAAAATTTCCTTTGTATATGAAACCTTAAGTTAACATCCAGGGAACTAAAGAGAATGTTAACAACATTTTTATCATCTATCATCATCATCTTATGCACATTGTGATATGACAATACTACAGTAATCAGAAGGACATCATTTTCAAAAAAGATCACTCCTTCCCAATCTTTTAAAGTAAATATGATAGGTTCATATTAAGGGTTCTGAGTCGTGAGAAAACTATCTATTTATTATAGGCTTTATGTTTCCCATTAGAATCTTTTCATAGTGATATTCCTTATAGGATAACATGATCTCTAATACCGACTTATAAAGAGTATCAACCTTGTTCACCTGTTTTTCATGCTCTATTTCTTTTTTTATAAATTATTAGAGATAACCCTTAAAAATAAGCCTTTCTATCTCCTTCTTGAGGGCATAACATTCTTTTTTTTGTCCTATATCCTAGTAAAAAAAGATAATATTTCTTTGGATTTCACTTACTAGCATCCTTTTTCATTGATGATAGATACTGTATAAAATACATTTGATGATTGTCAATACTTTTGCTCTAGTAATGTTTAGATGAGAGGTCTTAGTTTTGAATATACCAATTTGTTTTATAATGGGCCTCTTGGATTGCTTTTGAATTTCGGAGAGTTGATAGGTGGTTGCTTATATTTTAAAGATTATTCTCTTCATTTATGAAAACATTAATGCTCTAATCTTCCATGTTTGCTTCTTTCATATGAATATAATTTTTTATAACTTATTTAATATTAAAAATATTCTTATCATAAAGTGCATAAAATTCTCACATGGAATAATTATGAACCCCACTAATTAGGGCTTTTATAGTGACAGACATGCTTATACTGAAATAAGCAATTAGCTTGCTGCATAAATCAGAAAAACTAAATATGAAACCTGGGTTTAGATTATGGTCTCATGCTCGCACAAACCCTTGCACATCATATTGTTATCATACATCACCAACTTCAGACTAATTCTAACATGTTGTACATATTCTCTGGGATCAATGAGACCATCATAGTTATCCAAATTTATTTTCATAGCTATAAAATCTTTTATGAGATGAGTGCTCAGTACATCCTAGCATATGGTAAATCTTCTATTTTATTTTCTTCTTGTTGATGCTTTTTATACTCAAGAACATTTGAATGGGACACTAAATATGAGAGAGGGCGATAATGATGACTATGGCTATGACTAGTTGTGGTCTTGCTCTTTGACTTATGAAGATTACGTCGAGAGGAGGAAACTATCTCTTCATAATAATAAGACCTATTTTTTGGTATGGTAGTGGTGTGGGAACATTTATACTTACTTTTTTTCATGTTATTTTATCCCATCCTTTCTAGGAAATGGAGTTGTCTATACATAGGTTAAATAGGTTATTAAGTAGGTTATACACTTGATTAGGTCATATATTGCGAAATAGCTCTGAGTTGCTCTTGAGTAACTAGAACAACTTTAGTTAGTGCTTTTATACACCGAGCAAGTTAGTGAAGATCTACTAGAGTTAACAAGAATGGAGGGAGGTCTGTAACTCTTCCTCCTATGTATTTTATGTTTTCAGCTATAAAGGTTTTAAGTTTAATTGTAGACAAAAAAGAGATGAAAAAAGAAGGTGTGATTTGAGTAAAAAACAAACAAGTTAAACTTTTGTTATATCCTCATAATGCAATTGATTAAGTTATAAAAAACTTCAATAAATTTCCTGGACTTTTCCACGACTGAAAATTGGACTAGGTGTTCTGAAATAGGTTGGTGTTACATGCAAAATAAACTCTCCGATACTTAAGTCAATTTAAAGTGTAATGAGAAAGTTTGATAGAAATGATAAGCAAGTAATATATAGTAAATGATTATTTGTTCTTTCATTTCTCATTTGTGCATACTGAAATTTAAATAAATACCCTGACTTACCTTGAAAGAGAAATATGAAATGTAACTCACCATAGTAGGGATGGTAATGTTAGCGTTATTCAATCTGTGAATATGATAAAATTGCAAAAAATATAGTGAAAACCTGTTCAAGATGCTTAGTTATTAGAGCAAATGGTTGATCTTGCAAGTAAAACCCTACCCTTATTAGCCATAAAGAAGACCATTTGATTGACCATCTTATTGTCAAATAAAAAATGATAATGTTAAAATGTTAAGAATATTTTTATCAGATAAACTGAGTATTTTTTACAAGAATTCGTGTAAAAATGAAAAGAGAGGAAGTCAAAGAGAGAGTATAATAAAGAGAGAAATAAAAATTAAGTTGGCCAATCTAGCTACTTAGGTTTGGCATATATAACTAATGTGTCTAACTACACTAGTAAAAGCTAAAGAGAAAAATAAGAAGAGAAAGAAAAATTAGTATAGCCAGTCGGGCTGCGCCCAAACTTTATATATATATATATATATATATATATATATATATATATATATATATATAAAGAGTAGCAAGGTAGTGTTAAGAATAAATGGTGCTTTAATATTAGAAAAAAAAATGAACAAAATTTCAATGGAGAAAAAGCAAGCATTTCTTTTTTTGTGGAATAGTGCTCAAACATGTACTATATTATGAATTTAAGAGTTTATTAGATGAATTGTAAGGTAATAATGAAGAGGTCCTTTTAAGAATGAATTTATAAGAAAATAGATAATGGCTAATTGTGTGTGATGGTGATATTAGAAAGAAAAATACCATATAGTTAAAAAAATAAAAACTTGCAAGTTCATAATTGGTGAGCGACTAAGCCAAAGAACTCTCTAAGTGAGGTAACTAAGAGGACATTAATAGGTGAGAGATAAGACATCACAATCAATGTGGCACTAACAAGCATTCTAGATGATGGGAAAATTCATTATTGTGACACCTTTTTTATAAGGTTTGAATTTAAAATTGTTTTTTTTTCTTTTTTTTAAAAAAGACCATGTTTGCACTTTTTTTTTCCACCAAGTTCCGGATAAAGGAACTTGTTTGCTCCTTATATTTATTAAGAAAGGTTAAAGTCTTGAGTGAGTGAAACTCCAATTAATCTTGTTATAAATCCTTTAAGCCACCTTTTAGTAACTCAATCCGGAGCCATAAATCCTACTCATATCTATGATCATGTTTTCATGCCGTACTTAGCTTTGATTGAAGTCCTTAATATGATTATTTGCAATTCATATCATTACGAGAGAGATGATAAATAGATTAGTAAGTACAAGTATAGTCATATTGACATATTTATGGGGATTCAAATTGCAATAGATTTTTTTAAAAGAATTCATAAATTCATTTGAATGTATAGAATTAATTTGAGGGGTATATTTTTAAAATCACCCAGAGAGACTTTTAATTTTGATTAATATGCAAGTTAATTCAAGAATACACTTGCCATCAAATAAAAAACAAATATGAAAACATTTCACCGAATCTTGCCATCAAATAAAAAAATATGAAAACATTTCACTAAATGATAAAGGGTTCGTAAATGTTAATATACTAAAAGAAATGAGAAACATTATGGTGCTTCATTGTTCATATGAAAAGTGAAGCACATGGCCCTTTTTTTCATTTCAAACTCTTTTTTTAATTGAATTCTTCTATAGCTTAATTAGATAAAATTATATTTGAAATTATGATAAACATACTGAATTAAAATATAAAAAACTAACATGTAAAACCCAAAGAAAATGCATGGTAAATCCTAAATTTGTCATAATTTTCATTTTGGCTCCAAAGTTTTTTTTCCGTTTCTATATTTGAGAGAGGTGAAAGAAATTTGCTATAAAATAGTTAGAAAAGGACAAAGTTGGTTGTCATGATTATGACAACAAAAATAGTCAAAGTTTGGTGTCAAAAGGTTCTCAACTAGAGGAGTTCGATGATGATGATTTTTCACATTTATCTTACATGAAAAGGTAAACCATGCTCGAGAGAGATTTTTTTTATTGGTTTTATTTTGTGTTTTTGAACCAATTTATGGATGTTTTGAGTCGAGAGATTGATTCATTAAAGTTTCTAGGTGATTTTTTGGTGTTTTTGTGTCAAAAATAGTTTTAAAAAGGAATCTTGAACCCAAAAACACACTTGAATTTTCTGGTCACCCCTAGGTGGTCAAAATCTAGCTAACAAGTGATATGTCGTCTACGCTATTTAAAAAAAATAAAATAAAAAACGATAAATGACATGTCGTCCATCCCTTATTGTAGAAAAAAAAAATATAAGCCCAAACATGAGGGTCTAGGTTAGAAGAGCCAAGCACGCTTGGGTTTAGGTAATTGGCCAAGAGCACAGCCCTAGCCTACCAGGCCTAGCATTGCCTAGCCTCTCTCTCTCTCTCTCTCTCTCTCTCTCTCTCTCTCTCTCTCTCTCTCTCTCTCTCTCTTATTATGTTTTTAAAATTTTTTAATTCCCTCTTTTGTATATATTTTTTAGTTTACATTAAATTTGTTTATTTTAATTCAATTTAATACTCTCTCTTTCTTTATATTTTTAATTGTTTTGTTTGATTTTTTTAAATAGTAGGTATTTCTTTTTAATTATTTTGTATTTTTATAATGTTTAAGAAGATTATTGTAATTTACATTTATATTTTTTATATTTGATATAAATAACATTTAATTGTATGATTTATTTTAAAAAAATCATTTGTTCTTAATGAGAAAAAATAACCTCTTAGTTAAAAAATAAAAATGCATAAATTCAAAAGAAAAATGGGTGTTAAATATTTGTATGCTCATCTAAGTAACACAAACAACTCTTTTACAATTGATTAACTCAACTATTTTTAAATTTATTTTATTAAATATAAATAACATCTTCATATTTCTTAATTAAAAAATATGATACAATAAAACAAATTTGTAACATTGATATATTTTTCTATCATGTTAAAAATTAATATGGAATACTACCCTCAGCGTAGCATGAGTTTGAAAACTAATAACTGCTAATTATGTTATAAGCTAATTAGCATTGAGATATAATAGGTGCACGAGATTGAGTTTCAATCTTTTTTTTTTGTTAAAATTTAATTTGTTTTAATGTTTTTGGATTGTTTAGATGTGTTGATTTAAAAATAAAAAAAATATTATTTTGATGTATTTTTAAGTAAAAAGCACTTTATAAAACAACCGCTACCATATTCCTAACACCCCTGTAATAGGTGTTTGAAAGTATGATAGCTTTTGCTTTATAATTTATATCAAAAGTTCATTTCACTTGAAAAACATTAAATTGATGTTTTTTACAGCATTTTAATAGTTTTGATGTGATGATGTTTAAAATAAAAAAAAAAATTGAAAAAAATATTTTAATGTATTTTCAAGCAAAAAACACTTTTAAAAATTACATGACACTATAATACCAAATACATACATTACATTAAAAAAAAGTCAAATAACACCGATCATAAAAAGTTGATCTGATTTTGAAAAATAAAGAGTAAATAAAAAAAAATATTTGTACAAAGTATTTTTACTAATTCAGCCTCAATCAATTGAATATAATTTGCTAAAATAAAAGGTTTCTCTCAGCCAAATAAATAGTTTTTTAGTACTTAAGTCATGTCATTTTCTTTTAATTTCTTTTAATATCACTATTCACTTCCACCATCCTTGCCCTCTCTCTTGAATAGTTTTTTTTTTTTTGTTATTTGAAAAATAATATTTAACTAGATCAGTGACTTGCACTACACTGCGGGCTGGTTAGAATTTTTTAGCATACAAAAGGATGCTCAGACAATAACAATATTTTTAAAAAACTAAGAAAAATCCAATACTCGAGTCATCAACTTGACTGGATCCAATAAGATTGTGTAGTTTAATAATCTGATTTAAATTATAGACAACGATAACAAATGAACAACAAAGAAAATACTTGCCAACAATTAATTAAAATAAATTAGCCGCCGATATCATACTCGGAATGAGAGAAAAAAAGAATCGTTGGAGATCCACCATCACTCAATTGTTGAAATCACTCATCATAAAAAAAAAATTATTAAGATGATTCAAACCGCACTACAAAAATCTGGACAATGACATCAAAAGAAGTTGCATGGGTCTCTAGAGCAAGGTCCTAGAAAATCAAGTCAAACAAAACAAATTGAAGAGAGCATTTTTCTATTTTCAATCAACCAATTCTATTTTATTTAAGAATAAAATTTATTTAAAAAAAACAACAAACAAAAAGACTCGAGATAACCCAATTAAATAAAAAAATAAAGGCAATAAAAATCAGGAAAAAAAATTAGATCCTAATCTCTAACAAAATAAACGTTGAAGCATAAAATAAAATAAAAACATTATCTTAAAAAAATGATAAAAAAACCAAAGTAATCCTGGGCAAATCTCCCGAGGCTAAGTTAATTTTCAAAGCTTGTAACCCATAAAATTCTAAACATGAGCTTAACCAAAAAGTTCAAATCCAAACCAATTAAACATTGAAGAATGAAATTAGATAAAAACAAATATCAATCCAGAAAATTTTGCAAAGCAAAAAATTAAAAAAATAAAGATAAAATCTAACTGGAACAAAATTGACTGAGGGTGTAATCGGAAAACAATGTGATTTTAAAAACTATCTCAAATTATAAAAATAGCAATTAAAAGAATATGAATCAAATTTGACAAAGAAAAAAAAATTAAATGCGGATGAAATCAAATTAATAATCCTATTTCATAAATTATTTCAAATAAAAAAATAATAACCAAAAGAACATGGGCTAAATAAAAAATAAAGGGAAGTTTAGGAGCTAACTTGAAGGTTTAAGGGGAAGGGTGCAAATACAGAGGAAAAGAGAGGAAAGAAAGAAGAAAAAAATGTTTGCCAGCCTCGAACCAGAATTCTTCTCATTACATGCACCATATTTTCATGTAAGAGACATCAAGAGAAAGCGAAAGTGACCTTAGATCTGCTATTTTGGCTACTGAAATTAGCCGCATGCGCTATCTAAATATAGTAAAAAGGCTAATGCTCATGCATCAACTAATATATATTTATTTATTTTTTTCATTTATTAAAAGACAAAAAAATCCTTGACTTAACACAATAACAACAAAAAAATTAGCTGATCAATGACCTAAATACTCACTAACTCTAAACTTGAAAATATAAACTCTAAACGCAATTAAGTTTTTATACTATGCTTATTAAAATGAAAAAACAAAAAAAGCCCTCAAAGCCAACCCAATAATTTATTTGTTTTAAGGGCACCAACATAAGTTTGTTGTGCAAGAAAGAAAGTAAATGCCACTTTGTACATGATCAATTGTAAAATGCTAAAATGATCTAATTATAAAGATAATTTTACTCTCAGCTTAACCTTTTTTATTTTCAAGGACAATACAGTAAATATACTATTATTTTCTACGGTGCATTGTGTTTAGAGGTATAGTGAATTCACCATCCTCTTTAATTTTTTTTTAATAATAGATTGAAATTAAAAATATAATAAGGGATTGAAATGATAATAAAAAGAGTTTTTATTTTATTTTTGAAAAACCAAGAAAACATAGGTGCAAATAATGGATTTTGCATAAACGGAAACTACAAAATCTTTGGGGTCTTTCCACCACCAACAACAGCAACAGATAGATAAATCTTAATAAACCAAGCATAGAAAAGGACAACATCCGTAACGATATTTTCGCTTTCGTGTCCGATCCCGATAAATCATTTAAGAAGAAAAAGGAAAGAAAGAGCAGGCTAGGGTTTCTCCATTTGAATTTTAGAACTCAAATTAACGCGACAACTCGGGTCTCTCTCTCTCTCTCTCTCCCCCTCTCTCTCGGCTTCAATTTAGGTTATGTTTCTACAATTTTGTTACTATTTTTTGCATTTTCCGATTATTTCGCTTCGTTTTTAACAAACTCACCATCTCATGATAGTTAGTGAATTTTGGACTTCTTCCTTTTCTTTTTTTACAATTTTGCTTAATTGTTGTTGTTTATCTAATTTAATTTAACTTGAGGTTTAGTTTTACTTGCAATTGCGATTGATCGAGTTTCTGATGTTCAATTATAGGGAATTTCGGCGCTGTGGTATTGGATTCTCTTTTCAGTTGTGATTTGCTACCAATTATGAGAACTTCATGGGCAGATTCTGTGGCTAACTCTGCATCTGAGAATGCAGCATCTGGTTCGTCTGGTCCGCGTCCTACTCGTGCCACTTACATCCCGCCACACCTTCGTAACCGGCCACCATCTTCTGATTTCCTGGCGCCACCACCTGCTGCTCCGTCATTAGGGAATGTTCGTGTAGGTTATGGTGGGCCTGCGGGTGGGTCTCGATGGGGTGGCGGTGGCGGCAGTGCTTCGAAACTGGATTCTGGGCGCTTAGGTTATGGTTCTGGTGGTAGAGGAGGTGGTGGTGGTTGGAATAATAGAATGGAACGTGGGAGGGAGCGTGAGGTGAATCCATTTGATGATGATGGTGATGCAGAGCCGGCTTTTGGCGTGCAAGAGAATACAGGAATTAACTTTGATGCGTATGAGGATATTCCTGTGGAGACGAGTGGGAAAAATGTGCCACCACCTGTGAATACCTTTGCAGAGATAGACCTGGGTGAGGCAGTGAATCAGAATATTCGGAGATGCAAGTATGTGAAGCCAACTCCAGTGCAGCGCAATGCAATCCCAATATTGCTTGCTGGGAGGGACCTGATGGCTTGTGCTCAGACAGGGTCAGGCAAGACAGCTGCCTTTTGCTTTCCAATAATTGCTGGAATTATGCGGGAGCAGTATGTGCAGAGACCACATGGAGGGAGGACAGTGTACCCACTGGCTCTCATTCTTTCTCCTACAAGGGAGCTTTCGTGTCAGGTGTTATTTAGTTTCAGGCTAGTCATGTGCATTCTGGATCATGTAATGGCTTTATACGACTTGTTTTTCTTATTTTTCTTTATTTGCAATCTGACTGCAGATACACGATGAAGCCAAAAAATTCGCCTATCAAACTGGTGTCAAGGTGGTGGTAGTTTATGGAGGTGCTCCAGTCAACCAACAGGTTTAAATCATATGACAATAGCTCTCTCTCTCTTCATTTCTTTTCTTTTTTTCTATTAGTGCTGGATATCTTTTGTATGGTTCTCTTCTTCTTGAATCCATTATCCTTAAAAAAGTAATTGCTCTTATTCTATCATTGGTGCTTTTTTCTTATTTCATTCATATTCTCTATTATATGATAGAGGGAAATAGATAAGACCAGAGTCCACTTGTGCCCACTGTACCTCCTATGTGACAACATGGGGGCGTTTCGGATTGGGTTTCCTAACCAACTTTAAAATGATAACAATAGCTCGTTTCTGGTTTGTTATTTTGAATGATATCTCCTTCATTGGAAACTGCTTAGATGTCTGATAAACCATGGGAAATACAGTGGCACTAATAGTAGCAAAGTCCTCTTTAGCAGCACCCTTCTTTTTCAGACCAATTACATGGATTCATTTCTGGATGTACTTCAACTGACACATCACCCAAATTTCTAGCCTGAACCATGTTCAAAATGATTAGATCAATTGTCCATTCTTCTAATGATGCTCACATGACTTGCATTGAGTTGGCAATTTCCTATTAATGTGTTAAATGATTTATTCTGGAAATGTGAATATGCGTGCGGCCTTGCACTATTGTTTGGAACCTTCAAATATGTCAGCCGTTATGTGCTTGGCTGTTTTGTTCCAAATTTTACGGGTGATAATAAATGTTTCATACACCTGAAATATTATGGGCTGCAGGTGCTCTTCCACCACGCTCCAGGTTCTTTCTTTTCCCCTTTACCCACCATGGCATGCCTTCATACCTGTGTCAACCCCTTTACCCACTAGAGCATGCCTTCATGCCTATGCCATGATGGTTGTGAGGAGTTTACCATTGCTCCTTGTATATTTTCGCCACACTGTACTTGGACTTGACCATTAGCCATGTCTTTATGAGCACATTTGCCTCATATTTCTAAGCTTGCTTACAGGTTTGTTACTAGCAAGCTACCTTACTGGGGATGCATCTCAATGAATTTTACTCTTATCTCACTTGTTTCAAAAATGCTTGTTGCATATGTCTTGATTAGTTCAGTATTCTGCACGCTCCATTTTGCTGTTGCATTGCAGATAGTCATTTATTGACTTGTACTTGGACTAGAACTAGATGTCACACTGTAGATTGCTTGATTTGAGGGAGTTATTACATAGTTGTCCAATATGCTCATTCAGCTCCTGGATGATTTTAATCTTTGTGGGGCCACTGTGTTTTGCTAGTGCCTAAGTGGTAGTGATTGTCCGAGGGTTGTTAATGGATGATACATTAAAGGGGTCTGGGTTAAAGGGGATTTGAACTGCTATTGTCATGCTCCCACCACCTACAATGCCTTAACTGCTGTAGCTGCCACCAGGAATACCACCATACCTCTATCTTGCCAATAACACAGCCAACTACTATTAACATTTATACTTGTAGCTTTTTATATCCATACCAAATGCAACCTTAGCATGAATGTTGTGGTGCAAGGGTGCTGATTGGCAGGGAGGGTGATATTTAAGGGACCATCATAAAATGTTTTTAAAATGTTACTATGAAGCGACTTACTTCACTTGGGGAGTTGCAATAGCAATGGTTATACTTGCTTTTACACCGTCACAGTCAATTGCATTGCTGGATGCACATATATATGTTTTTCTTCATAAAGTAATGCCTTTTGTGACCTTTCAGCTTTATTTTGCCTTTATGTTGTCTCAAAGGAGTGCCTGTCATCTAGTTTAATTATTCACTAGCTCTTTATTGCTTGGTCAGTTGCGAGAACTTGAGAGAGGGGTTGATGTTCTAGTGGCAACTCCTGGACGGTTAGTGGATTTGGTTGAGAGGGCTAGAGTGTCATTGCAGATGATCAGATATTTAGCACTTGATGAGGCAGACAGGATGCTGGATATGGGATTTGAACCTCAGATTAGAAAGATAGTGGAACAAATGGACATGCCCCCATGTGGCAGGAGACAGACAATGCTGTTCAGTGCCACCTTTCCTAAAGAAATACAGGTTTGTTTTAGTTGCTGGTGCTGGTTGAGTTAGTTTCCACTCTTTTTCTTGTGAAGCTAATTTATTAATATAGTGATATGTCTGAGTATTTTATCTTGGTTATGAAAATGTTGGGTGTTATTTTTTCAGTGAGTGTATATATAATAATACTTGGTTGCTAAATTATGGTATGAAGTAGCTTGACTGCTAAAGTTTATCGTTCTAGTGAGGATGTACCTTTGGTTCTGTTTGGACAATTGCCTACTTAGATAAGCAAGCACCATTGCTATCTTGTAGTTGCTGCGCACTCTTTTAGGTGCTAACCATTCACATGTGAAGGTTGCTTGTTGATATCCATTGAAGACTGCCATTTCAGTTGCATCTGACTGTTTTTTTTTTGCAATTTGGCTGACATGCAGAGACTTGCATCTGATTTTCTTTCAAATTACATATTTTTGGCTGTCGGAAGGGTCGGTTCGAGTACTGATTTAATTGTTCAAAGAGTTGAATATGTTCATGAGACTGACAAGAGAAGTCATCTCATGGACCTTCTTCATGCTCAGAGAGAAACTGAAGTTAATGGCAAGGTACGATGAAACAACTTGCTGACCATGACAATTTTATATGATCTAATCTTTTCTCTAGCAAAATTACTGGTGATTTGATTTATTCATATCAATTAAGGAAAAGAGTCTCTTCCAGCCTCATTAAAATTTCAAACTTAGCCCCTTGAATTTGATTTATCCAGTGACAGGTAGGTGAGTAGAAGGTTTTAACTCATATTATAAAAGGATAAAATTGAGGAAAAAGTTGAGACATGTCTTATCAAGAGAGAAAAAAGCCTGAATGAGAGGAGAGGAATAAAAGGATGCAAACAGCCACCATACAAAAAACTTCAAAAGTGTACTATAGTGACCATGGATTTTTGTTAAATTGCAGCATTCTCTGACATTAGTTTTTGTGGAGACAAAGAAGGGAGCCGACTCATTGGAACATTGGTTGTATGTCAATAAATTTCCTGCTACATCAATTCATGGAGATAGATCACAACAGGTAAGTTATCGGATTTGGGTTTAGTAGTGAGTACTGAGTGCATGAATGTGGCATGTATCTTTTACTTTGTTTCTTCAGCATTTTTATTTATGCAATACCCTACAACATTGATGAGCTTAAGCAGTCTTGAGGTTAGTGTTTTTATAAAGATTATTCTGGGGCATATGGTAATTTAGACTCCTTTCTTTGGTAAACTGTGAGAAAGTAACACTACAATTTAGGAAAAGGAACAGATGGCCTTCTTTACTCTTGACACAAAAAATCTGTAGAGAGTAGAGAATCGCTCCAACTTGTTTAGTTGCCTGTTCTTCTGTTGTCTGTTGTTTTCTTGCACCATGCAATTACTAGCTATATTCTTCAAAATGATCATCTCTATGTTGGCATGCAGGAAAGAGAAATGGCACTTAGATCATTCAAGAGTGGGAAGACGCCAATTCTAGTTGCGACAGATGTGGCTGCAAGGGGTCTTGATATACCCCATGTGGCTCATGTGGTGAATTTTGATCTTCCAAATGACATTGACGATTATGTTCACCGGATAGGGCGAACAGGGCGAGCTGGAAAAACAGGTCTGGCTACTGCATTTTTTAATGAGAATAATTTGTCATTAGCAAGACCTCTAGCTGATCTTATGCAAGAAGCAAATCAAGAAGTGCCTGCCTGGCTCACCCGTTATGCTTCACGGGTTTCATTTAGTGGTGGCAAGAATCGGCGCTCTGTGGGAGCCCGTTTTGGTGGCCGTGATATGAGAAGGGATGGCTCTTTTAACAGGGGTACAGATTATTATGGAGGAAACAGTAGTAGCGGTGGATATGGGGTTTCTGCTGGTTATGGTGGGGGTTACAATCCAGCTGTAGCCAGTGCTTGGGATTAGTATCGTACTAAATCCCGGAATCCGATCTCTTGTTTTCGTATGCGTATATAAATTTCTTTTCTTCACAATTCAAAGGATTAAATTAATTTTTTTATCCTCCAGTAGTCATAGATTTGTCTTTGTATTTGTGTTTTATGCATCAGCTGTCATGGGAGGTGAAACAATCAATTTGCGCCAGGTAGGTGATAGATACATTAGATTTTTTAATGTTAAAAATTGAATTACAATTTTAAATGCGGTTATTTTTTACTTCAAAAATACCAAAAAAAATCATTTTAAAAAGAAAAAAAAAACCCGGAAAGCAAGTCATGTTCGAAGTCATATCATTATTAACCAAAGAAATACAGTCGGCATGGATTTGAACTCTTAAAAGAGTTTGTAACCTCAGGATAATTTGATGAAAAACAAACGCAAATGACTCCAAGATGTTAAACTACTGTAGACCCTTTGTCTGCCTGAAAGATGCTTAAAGTAGAAGAACACGACTTGAAGGACTACATGATGATGGTAACACATTAGTGTATGATCATCGAATTGTCTCACACCGCATCAAGAGCTTTATCCACCTATTCAACCTGAAGACAAAACGCATGCATGCTAATGTGCATGAACACAATCCCCTATCAAGATTAACAGTCAAGAGCTACTTTTGCATCTGGCAAGATAATTATCCAAAATCAATACTTCTGTTCGGTGTTCATTAACTCAATATCTGAAGGTCCCGACGACCGTCTCTCTCACTTCTAAAATGTGGCAATTAGCGAATTTATTACGATAAAAGACTAATCTTCATCAGAATCCTCTCAATCCTCTCCCATCTCGGAGGTTTCCTCGTAGCAGTCATCACCTATTTCAACCTCTTCCTCCTCAGATTCTTCTTGTCCAGTTTCATCCTCCACGTCATTTAGCAAAATTTCCTGAGGAATCATCTTTACACCTTTATCGCGATAAAGAAGCCCTGTCCTCATCACATGATAAAACTTTTCTCTTAGACGAGCAAGAGGATGTGGATTTGCTAATTTTCCACGCCTGTAACCTTCTCTTAGAGCAACAGTTGTTGTCTTACACTTCAACGAGAGGTAGAAAATCCCTGGATACCTTGTAAAGAGTCGAGTAAACTTATGAGGAAGAATTAATTCCTCTCTCAGGCTCCTCACGTAGTTTCTCTTAGTCTTCTTATGAATTGTGAGGCTCAAAAGCTCATGCAGAACTCCAACAACCCGTTTCTCCATGAGTTCACTATCCGGGTCAATCCTTTTTGAATCATCATAAGGTGAAATATAAGGTAATTTGTGAAACTCCTCCATCCATGCTCTCACTTTCTTCTGCCCTCCATAGCCCTTTGGAAAACTCATTGGGAAAGTCAAAGCTGTGTACCCACTCTTAAACTGCCGATACTCCTTACCCTTTTCACTAGTCTCATTGCTCCTCTGCAATGCCGAAACTGCAAATTCTTCATGCCATTGCACAAGCCGCAAACTCCTAGTCCCATTTGGTGCCTTAGCAAATTGAAAATGGTCAGGATACTTAGGTATCAATACTTTCTCGAAGTTAACAGGCAAACCCAGATCCCATTTCAAGGGGTGTAGTGATTGAAGGGGCACTGTCTGACTCTTCATCATCATAAGCACTCTACAAAGTCTTTCCACTGTATCACTCTCATAAGTTTGATGGATAGTTTGTTCTTGTGAATCTAGCAAGAGCGCAGTGTCTGTTAACCGAAAACAAGGCAAATTTGTGTATTGAGCATGTGGAAACTCATTAAAAAGAGTTGGGTACCTACACATAAACGGATTAAGTAGTAAGAAAATATCATTCCTTTAACCATCAATAAATCCCACCAATAATATCATTCATACAAGTCATTAATTGTTGCATACGAGGTGAAGGTATACCTAAATCCATGAAAGAAAACTGATTTTACTCAAGAGTTGCTTTCTTAGAATTTTAGGACAGAATCTATCAGCTACAATTTAGAACTAAATAGAATACATAGAATTAGTAAACTACAAAACTCCAATTTCCACATCAATTCATGAAGCACAAAATCCTCTAAAAATCACCGCTCTCGAAATCTCATCGCAAAACAACTACACAACCAAGTTATCAATATGGGAAAATTACAAAATGGGCACACCTAAAAACTGAAGAAAAGATTCAAACTTTCATCTAACACATTCATTTCTACAACCCTACATTCAATAAAACAAGGCAAAATCACTTAAGGGTAATAAGAAAAACCGCATAAACACTTCAAAATACCTGCGCATGAAACGTAAAACAGGGACAGTAAGGCCAAGAAGTTTTTGCCACTCAGAGACAGACTTTGCAGTGAGAAATCCAGTAGGAGACCTTTTGATTGCATCTTTTAAAAGACAAGCTGCTTTAAGATCAGTTTCTGTATCAATTATATGGTCTAAAGATCGGTTTTTCACCCATTTAAGCCTTACTTTTACAATGGACCGACTTTGGAAAAAATCGTAAAGTTTGCTGCTTTGAGGTTCAAGCTGGGATTTTGATTGTAATAAGGTTTTTAATGTAATAAGAGAATTGTGGGTTTTGAACATCATTGTTCAGTGAAGTTCGTCTCCTAGGTTTTTGTTGTTAGATTTTTGTGTTTTCTCTTTTGTTGTGGTTGCAATGGCGACAGTCTAATTTCCTTACGACTTGTCGTTTTCTCCATGGGTAATTTCTTTTTCTTCCCCGAGAGGTCGTTTTTCTTCTTTTATTTTTTTGTATCGCATAATGTTGTTGTTTTTCGGTTCCTTGTTCTTAAGAAAAATGAAAAAGAAAGAAAGAACAAATTTAATTTGATTTCTCATAAGTGCATTCCTCTCAATATTTCAAGGTGAAGATGCCCAAAGGGTGATGTGAATTGACGAACATAAGAGAAAATGTTAATATGTGGTTCTTGGCAAGTAATACTAAAAAATCAAAAATAAAACATAAGATAAAATCTCAAAAAAGATTATGAAACATTGGATTATAATGTTAATATAAAATCCAATCACTGGTCATGGATTATAATTTTTTTCTTAATATTTTAAATTTTAATTTTATATATTTTTAAAGGTTTAGTCTAATTATAAGTTTACACGTTATTCCAGCTTGAATTTAAAATATTCTTTTTTATTAACTCATTAATTTGATCTATATATAAAAATATAACTTTACTGTAAAAAAGAAAATAAAAAAGATGATTTTGTTCATCTAAACTCCATCCATTGTGGAGAACGAATCCATGACATTGATTTTCAGGAATTGATATATCAATGTATCCAACTATTTCAAAAAACTAGTTTATATAGGTGTTTGTCATAAAACATACATACTGAATTAATTCACATGAGAATTTCATATAGAAAAATCACTTAATTTTATAGAAAAGCTCACATGATGGTTGTGTAAAAGATCCTTAAACTTGAGATTACTAAGTTATTATATATAGAGAATGTTATGTTTTTATCTTGTTACATGTTATCTTAATCAAGATAACGAAGGGGCAAACATTGTGTATAACATGAACTATAAGTAGGTACTTGAGTGATCAAGAGAGGATTCATCACCCTAGATGAATTAGAAAAAAATATTTCATCTGTTCTCAAATAATATTGACTAAGAAATCCTTGATCAAGGTGGAATGAGATTTTTTTAAAGAGTTTTAAATCTTATTCAAACAATCAATGACTATTATGTAAAGAACAAATATGATTTAATATGTCAGACATACTCCATGCTTTAATGTAAAATCGAATCATGACACGTTGCTGGACAATGCACATGATCTTTAAATATAAATTAATCAATTGTTAAATTGATAATAAATTAAATTGTTTAATTTATTTAATTCTATTTAATTATAATTATGATTTATACTTATGTCAGCATATTATGAATCTAATGGGTCACACACATTAAGAATCATTAGTAATAAATTAAACTATGATGATTTAATTAAGTATGACTTGATTAAAATATTTTAGAAATTAAGGATTACAATATAATTAAATTCAAGGATTGTATTTCTAGACCTAGAAAAATTAAGTAAGGACTTCATTGAGTTCATTTCTAAAATTTTCCTGAATTAATATATGAATATTATTCAAGAGGCAAATTGATATTTTGTCAATCTATAGGGTTTTTCAGATTTTTCTATAAATACTAAGTTATGCTTCTTATTTTTTAGTGATTGTCTATTAGACAGAAAATCAACGCAAGTCATAAAATAGAGAACTAACACTCTAAGTATAGCAATCTCTCTCCCCCCCTCCTAAATAGGGATTTATGAGATTTTTCATTGGTGGTTCGTGTGGATTATCATTTGAAGCCGGATAATTAGACAACTTGTAATTTGCGACAACCCAGCTTTTAAAGAATTATTCAAAGCCAAATAAGATCAGATCTTTAAATAATAAGAATGATGAATAAAAAAATAAATAAAAGATAATGTCCATATTACCGCTATAATATTTATTTATTTTTCCTATTCAACAAGAGAATTGCCTTTAACTAGGCAACTAGACTTCATTCAACAAGAGAATTGTCTAAAATGGGGTTTTGACCCAAAAAAACCAACCACTAATTTTCTTGTTACCACTAATGGCTAGAATCCAGATAAGAGCATACAAAGCGTTGTCTATCTTTTTTTTCTTAAAAAAAATAATGATGCATAACTTGTCGTCTGCCCCTTAAAAAAAATAAAAAGGTCTAGATGCGCAGGTCTGGGCTTCTTTTTTAAGGTCGAGGTCATGTCCACACACTTAGTCTCTTTTTTTTTTTGTCCTTCAATTATTTTTCAATTTGATCTCTAAACCTCT
>Ga0325400_1000203_pt1 | contig 40013 bp, 35 predicted proteins | sample PopdelMetagenome_2_FD_205662 | JGI IMG/M metagenome (GOLD analysis project Ga0325400, IMG submission 205662) | Populus deltoides microbial communities from Bellville, Georgia, United States - Xylem-PdKOR-R1 | ecosystem: Host-associated > Plants > Phyllosphere > Stem > Wood/Secondary xylem... | reverse complement strand
TTGCGGCAGGTGCGGCTCGATCGCCGCCCAAGCATCATCTGACAACCAGAACAGCGCCATCCCAACACTCCCGCAACCTACAGCCGCGGTGAATCACGAAAGCCACTTCACCTCAACCCGCTGATTGGGTTTGAGCCCTAGACACGATCTGCACGGCCGCCGCACCCCGGGCGGAGATTTCACGGTCGATCAGGAAGCTGGGGATGCCGGTCGCCCCGGCCTTTCGGATCGCGGCCGCGCTGGCGTCCGTGCCCGCATTGTCCAAGATGATCGCGGCCGCGCCGAGCACGATCGCGGTCTCGACCGGTTCGCTCCGGCGGAACGCGTCGTCGCCGTGGCTGGACTTCAACGTCCGATATCCTGGCGCACGCGCCTTCCGCTCGGCACCCAGCGCCTCCTGGCCGAAGAGGGGGTTGTCGAGGGACGGTGTGACGATGACGATGAGGTCGCCGCCCGCCGCCCGCCGCCCGCCGCCCCGGATTGCCGCCACGAGATCAGCGCCGCCAGTACGTCGGACGCGACGATCAGCCCCGCCAACGCCGCGCACGCGCCCGACAGCACATAGGCCAGCGTCTTCGCCCGGCTCACCCGGACGCCGGGCAGCAGCGCCGCGCGCTCGTTGCCGCCCACCGCGCGCAGCCACTGGCCGATGGGCGTCCGCCCCGCCAGCACCGCGGCACCCGCCGGCAACAGCACCGGCACCGGCACGCCGCACAGGCACCCGGCCCCGATCACCGGGAAGCCGGCGTTGTCCAGCGCGGGGTCGCCGGCCAGGTTGGCGAAGGTGCCGCCCCCCGACATCAGCAGGGCCGCCCCGCGCACCACGTAGAGCGTTCCCAGCGTCGCGATGAAGGGCGCCACGCCCAGGCGCGTCACCAGCAACCCGTTCGTCAGCCCACGGCGGCGCCCACCGCCACCGCGATCCCCGTGGCCGATGGAAACACAACTAGGTCAGTCAGCCCGAGCGGTATGCCGTTCAGCACCAGCGCACCCGCCACCATGCCGCTCAAGACCCACCATCGATCCCACCGATAGGTCGATGCCGCCGGTCAGAATCACGAAGGTCACGCCGATCGTCAGGACGGCGATGATCGCGACGCGCCTGGCCGTGATGAGCAGGTTGGCGACGGACAGGACGTCGGGCGCGACCGCCGCGAAATAGGCGATCACCACCAGCAGCGCGAGAAGCGCGCGGCCGCGGACCGCCATGGCGAGCAGCCCGGCCGGCGACCACGGCCGGGCTGCGTGCGGCCCGGGGCAGGCCTCGATGGCGATCCCGATCACGCGGCCAGGCCCTCCCGGTGCGGGCCGTCGGCCACGCACACCATCGCCGCGCGGCGTGCGAAGTTCTGATCGCGCCGGGGATCGCGGGGTGGGATCGTTCAGCCCTCGCGGCCCCCCGAAATGTCGTTTGTACGGATGGTTGATACCGGTTACCAAGAACTCGGAAGGCCGCGTCGAAGGTCGTTGGGAGAGGAGCGAGCAGGCGTCACCTGCCGACGGCTCCCCGCATCGAGAGGGGAGAGGCAATGAGCAAGCGTTCCATCGTCCGCCGTCACCGCCGCGCCGGTCTGGCGCGCTCGTCCGCGATGGCCGTCGCGCTCGGGATGATCCCCACCGCGGCGCAGGCGGTGACGCAGGCCGCCGCCGTACCGGCCACGTCCGCGCCCGGCACGCCGGCCCAGACCGACCCCTCCCCCGCCCAGACCGCCGTGGTTCCGGCGACCGGCGACGTACCGGCCGACCCCGCCGCGGTGGAAGCGCCGCAGGAAGCCGACGGCGCGTCCGGCGCCGATATCGTGGTCACGGGGTTCCGTCGCTCGCTGGACGCGGCGCTCAACGTCAAGCGCGAGGCGGTGTCGGCGGTGGACGCGGTGGTGGCGGAGGACATCGCCAAGTTCCCCGATCAGAACCTGGCCGAGTCGCTGCAACGCATCCCCGGCATCTCGATCCAGCGCGACGGCGGCGAGGGGCGCACCATCACGGTCCGCGGCCTGGGATCGCAGTTCACGCGCGTGCGGCTGAACGGGCTGGAGACGATCGCCACGTCCAACGACGGCGCGGGCGCCAACCGCGAGCGCGGGTTCGACTTCAACGTGTTCGCGTCCGAGCTGTTCAACTCCATCGTGGTCCACAAGACGGCGGAGGCGAACCTTGACGAGGGGTCGCTCGGCGCGGTGGTGGACCTGAACACCGGCAACCCGCTGGGCGGTAAGGCGGGGCTGACGCTGGTGGGCTCGGCCCAGGCCAACTACAACGACCTGGCCGACACCTGGGGGCCGCGCGTCGCCGGGCTGGTGTCGTGGAAGTCGCCGAACGGCACGCTGGGCGTGGCGGTGTCGGGTGCCTATTCCAAGCTCGACACGCTGGAGGTCGGCAACAACACCGTCCGATGGGCGCAGGCGCGCTTCGACTCGGTGAACGGCACGCCCTGCTTCGCGGGCTTCACCGGCACGCGGCCGACCATCACCTACACGAACCCCGTCCGCAACAGCGGCGGCGAGTATCGGCCGAGCGCCGGGTGCGACGCGGTGGCGCTCGCCTTTCATCCGCGCATCCCGCGCTACGGCCAGGTGAACTTCGAGCGCGAGCGCATGGGCTTCACCGGCAGCGTCCAGTGGGCGCCGTCCGACGCCACCAAGGTGTCGATCGACGGCCTCTACTCCCGCTTCAAGCAGCTGCGCGAGGAACGGTGGGGCGAGGTGCTGCTGCGTTCCAACGAGCGGTCCATCGATGTGACCAACTATACGATCGACGCGAACAACAACCTTATCAAGGCGACGCTGAGCGACGCCTGGGTCCGCACCGAGCATTTCTTCCGCCGTTCGGACACCGAGTTCTACCAGATCGGCGGCAGCTGGGACCAGGACGTGACCGACCGGTTTCGCTTCACCGCCATGGGCGGCTTCTCGCGCTCCAACGCCGACGTGCCGGTGGAGACGACGCTGCTGTTCGACGACCGCGACGCGCAGGGGTACAGCTACGACTATACCGACGCGCGAAGCCCCACGCTGACGTTCGGCACGTCGGTGACGGAGCCGTCGAACTTCCAGCTGGCCGAGATACGCGACGCGCCCAACTTCGTGCGCAACACGTTCCGCACCGCCCAGTTCCGGACCGAGTGGGACGCGGCCGAGGGGTTCAAGATCAGGGCGGGCGGCGTCTATCGCCGGTTCCGCTTCGACACGGCGGCCTTCAACCGCAGCGCCGTGGTATGCCCCACCCGCGCCACCGCCGCGCCGGACGTGGTGCTGGGCACCGTCACCTGCTCGCCCTCGTCGGTGTTCGGCCCGACGGCCGTGTACGGCTTCCCCGTCACGCCGGACCTGACCGAGCTGTTCACGCTGCGCAAGGCGGGGCAGCCGGCGGGCAACACCAACCAGTGGATCGTGCCGAACATCGACACCGGCACCGCCTTCACCCGCCTGTACGACCGCACGGCCGTGCCCGACACCACCACCGACCGCGGCGTGACGGAGAAGGTGACGGGCGGCTACGTCCAGTTCGACCTCAAGGGCTCGCTGTTCGGCCTGGACTACGCCGCCAACGCCGGCACCCGCTACGTGCGCACTGATCAGCGGTCGAACGGCTTCAACAGCGGCACGGAGGTGGAGGTCTCGCGGCGGTACGACGACTGGCTGCCGTCGGTGAACGTCGCGCTGTTCCCGACCAGCAACATCATCGTGCGGGCCGCGATCTCGGACGTCATCACGCGCCCGCCGCTCGGCAACCTGACGCCGGGCGGCTCGGTGGACGGGTTCAATTACCGGATCACCTTCGGCAACCCCCAGCTCGACCCGTATCGCGCCGTCGCCTACGATCTGGCGTTCGAATGGTATTTCGCGCCCCAGTCGATCTTCTCGGTCGCGGGCTTCAAGAAGGACATATCGAGCTTCCCCGTCGCCCAGACGATCCAGGGCACCTACGCGTCCACCGGGCTCCCGCTGTCGCTGATCGCGCCCAGCGCGCCGGCCGCCTCCAACCCGGAGGGGCAGCTGTGGGTCATCAACACCAACGTCAACGGCACGGGCGCCAGCCTGAAGGGCGTGGAGCTGTCGCTCCAGCTCCCTTTCACCTTCCTGCCGGGCTTCCTGCGCCACTTCGGCGGCATCGCCAACGCGACGTTCGTCGACTCCAGCGCAGACTACACCGTGAACCTGCCGGTGACGCAGGCTTACGTGCCCGCCACGGGCAGCTTCGGCCCCAGCGTTGGCGCGACCCGCACCAAGACGCTGTTCGGCCTGTCCAAACGCGCGTACAACGGCACGCTCTACTACGAGGACGCGAAGTTCAGCGCGCGGGCGCAGATCAGCTACCGCAGCCCGTTCATCGACGGCGGCAGCGCCACCGGCAATCTGTTCGAGGGCTACAACTCGTCGATCAACGTCGACGCGTCGATCCGCTACAAGATCACCGAGGCGATCGAGCTGTCGCTCCAGGGTATCAACCTGACCGACGACTATCGCGACCGCTACGTCGACCTGGATGCGAACCGCAACTACGAGAACAACCATTTCGGCCGCACGATCCTGATCGGGGGCCGTTTCAAGATGTGACCGGCGGCAGGCCGGGCATCCGGCCGCCGCCCCGTCCGGGTGCCGCCTCCGCGCGGCAGGCAGGAGAGAGCATGACCCAGTTCCGCGGTGCGCCGCCACCCGTCACCCGCCGCGGCCTGCTGGCCGGCACCGCCGCGCTGGGGCTGGCAGGACTCGCGCCCGCGGCTGCGCAGCTACCCGCCGCGGACCCCACCAGCATCCGCGCCGCCATGCTCCGGGCGGCGCGCTTCATGGTGGAGGAGGTCAGTCACCAGGGCGGCTATGTGTGGCAGGTGTTGCCCGACCGCTCGCGCGAGTGGGGCGAGCTGGAGGCGTACCCCACCAGCGTCTGGGTGCAGAACCCCGGCACCCCGCTGATGGGCCAGCTGTTCCTGGACGCGTACCACGCGACGGGCGAGGAATATCTTTACCGCGCGGCTGCGATGGCCGCCGACGTGCTGATCCGCGGCCAGCATCCGAGCGGCGGCTGGAACTACCATTTCGACCTGGCGGGCGAGGCGTCGATCCGCCGGTGGTACGACACGGTGGGGCGCAACGGCTGGCGGCTGGAGGAATTCCAGCATTATTACGGCAACGCGACCTTCGACGACAGCTGCACCGCCGACTGCGCCAAGTTCATGCTGCGCATCTACCTGGAGAAGCGGACCCCGCGCTACCGCACGTCGCTGGACCGGGCGATCGGCTTCGTGCTGGACAGCCAGTATCCGGTGGGGGGCTGGCCCCAGCGCTATCCGCTGCGCGACGAGTTCCACCACCACGGGCTGCCCGACTACACCTCGTTCATCACCTTCAACGACGACGTGGCGGCCGAGAACATCGCGTTCCTGCTGATGGTGTGGCAGTCGCTGGGCGACGCGCGCGTGCCGGGGGCCGTGGCGCGCGCCATGGACTGCTTCGTGCGTGCGCAGCAGCCCGCCCCCCAGCCCGGCTGGGGTCTCCAGCACACGGTGGCCGACCTGAAGCCGGCGGGTGCCCGCACCTACGAGCCCCGCGCGCTGGTGTCGCACGTCACGGCGGCCAATGTCGGCCTGATGATGGACTTCTACGAGCTGACGGGCGACGCGAAGTTCCTGCGCCGCCTGCCCGAAGCCGTTGACTGGCTGGACGCCATCCGCCTGCCGGCGTCCGTCGACGCGCGGCGGCGCTGCCCCACCTTCGTCGAGGTCGGCACCGGCCGGCCGCTGTTCGTCCACCGCCAGGGGTCGGACGTGGTCAACGGTCGCTATTATTCCAACGACGAGCCGCGCGGCACCGTCGCGCACTACAGCTCGTTCCGGGCGGTGGACACGGACGCCCTGCGCGCCCGCCACGCGCGGCTCGCGGCCATGACACCGGCGCAGGCCGCCGCCGGATCGGCGCTGAAGGGCGGGCGCCGCGCGCTACCCCGCTTCTTTACGCTGGATGCGCTCGGTCTCGCCGACCTGGGGACCACCGCCCGGCAGGCCATCCGGCCGCCCGCCGCGGGGCAGGTGGAGACGGTGCTGTCGGCGCTGGATACGCAAGGGCGCTGGGTGACGCCGCTGAAGAACACCAGCCACCGCTACTCGCGCGACGGCTATGCCCAGCCCGTAGCGGGCGACTTCTCGCAGACCTACGTGGGTGACGCGACAGACACCTCGCCCTTCCCCGACCCGGCCCCCGTGCCGGGCATCGCCACCGACGTGTTCGTGCGCAACATGGGCGTACTGATCCGGGGCCTGATGTCGCAACGAAGGGTCTGACGGTAGAGGGTAGCTGCTGCCGGGCGTGGAAATCGGTGTCTGGCACCGCGAGCGCCGGACAGTGAATGATCCCGGGTTGCCGCGCCTGACCCGCCAGCGATACCGCATGACGACGGTCGACCATCGCTCCGCGCTCGGCGACGGACCGGCCTTCCCCGAGCGCACCGGCCAGGAGATCGTTCAGCAGCGTCAACTCGTTTGCCGCCGGCTCCGCCCGCCTGCATCGATGTCGGTGTGTCCCGCACGATACCCCCGCAGACGCGAGGGCGCACCCACGATACCCCAGCAGGCGCCGGGCCGGCGCGGGGTATCGCGGAAGGAAGTGGGACGATCCGTCACAAAAGAATGACGGCGTTTCAACGGCCCGGTACGTCGTGGGCGGCCGTAGAATGAGAGGGCTGGTGGGTCCGCCGGGGCTCGAACCCGGGACCTCTCGATTAAAAGTCGCTTGCTCTACCAACTGAGCTACGGACCCGCCGGGGCGCGGCCTATGCGCGGCGTCCGCGCCGGTCAACCGGGCACCGCCGCAGAAGGCGGGCGCGGAGCTGGCGCACGGTCAGGCCGGTGGCCGGATCGCGCCACAGCGGCGCCACCGCCGCCAGCGGGTCCAGCACGAAGGCGCGCGCGGCGAAGGCCGGGTGGGGGATCGTGAGGCCGCGTGAGCGGTGCCCGCCCCCCGACCAGAGGATCAGGTCGAGGTCCAGCGCGCGCTGACCCCAGCGCCGCCCCCGCCGGCGGCCGAAGCGGCGTTCCGTCGCCTTCAGCCGCCCCAGCAGGGCTTCCGGCGCCTCGCTCGTCTCCAGCAGGACGACGGCGTTGGCGAAGCGGCGCAGCGAGGGGCCGAGCGGCGCACTGCGCGTGACGGGCGACGCGGCGGCGAGGCGGCCCGGCCCCTGCCCCAGCGCGGCCAGCGCCGCCGCCAGCACGCGCTCGGGCGGGCCGGCGCGGCCCCGGCGGTTGCCGCCGAGCGCGATGGCGTAGGTGGTGGGTCCGGTTGTGGCGGGCACGCCCGCCCCCTAGCTGGACACGGCATGCGTTCGCCAGACACCTTCACCTTCGCCGACGTGGCGCTGCCCGACGGCGAGCCGCCGCGCGACTGCGCGCTCTGCCGCCGGCTGGCGGCGCATCGCGAGGAATGCCGGGCGGAGCATCCGGACTGGTGGAACGCGCCCGTGCCCGCGATGGGCGATCCGGGCGCGTGGCTGGGCGTGGTCGGCCTGGCGCCGGGCCGGCACGGCGCGCACCGGACGGGACGCCCCTTCACGGGCGATCACGCGGGCGCGCTGCTGTTCGGGACGCTGGCGACGTTCGGACTGACGGCGGGGGACTATGACGCGCGGGCGAACGACGGGCTCCGTCTGAAGGGCGTCGCGATCATCAATGCGGTGAAGTGCCTGCCGCCGCAGAACAAGCCGACGCCGGCGGAGGTGCGCACCTGCCGCCGGTTCCTGGAGGCGCAGGCGGCGGCGTTGACGTCGATGCGCGTGATCGTGCCGCTGGGCCGGATCGCGCACGACGCGAGCCTGCGCGCGCTGGGCGAGCGGCCGGGCGCGTACCCGTTCGGGCACCTGGCCGAGCATCGGCTGGCGGACGGGCGGGTGCTGATCGACAGCTATCATTGTTCCCGGTACAATCAGAATACGGGCCGGCTGACGCGGCCGATGTTCGAGGCGGTGTTCGCGCGCGCGCTGGCGGTGCGGGACGGCGCCTAGATGTCCTGCACCAGCCGGCCGTAGAGTTCCGGCCGCCGGTCGCGGAAGAAGCCGAAGGCGGCGCGGTGCCGGCGGACGCGGTCCAGATCGAGCGTGGCCGAGATCACGCCCTCCTCCTCGCGGTCCAGCTCTGCCAGCACGTCGCCGCGCTCGTCGCAGATGAAGCTGGTGCCGTAGAAGGTCTGGTCGTGCTCGGTGCCGACGCGATTGGCGGCGATCACGGGGACGACGTTGGACACGGCGTGGCCCTGCATCGCGCGGCGCCACAGGCGCGCCGTGTCGAGCGAGGTGTCGTGCGGCTCCGACCCGATGGCGGTGGGGTAGAAGAGCAGCTCTGCCCCCATCAGCATCATGGCGCGCGCGGTTTCCGGATACCATTGGTCCCAGCAGACGCCGACGCCCAGCCTGGCGTCCGCGTGACCGGGGGGGCCGGGCCAGACCTTGAACCCCGTATTGCCGGGGCGGAAGTAAAACTTCTCCTCGTAGCCCGGGCCGTCGGGGATGTGGCTCTTGCGGTAGGTGCCCTGCACCTCGCCGTCGGGTCCTATCATCGCCAGCGTGTTGTAGTAGTGCGGGCCGTCCTTCTCGAAGAAGGAGGTGGGAATGGTGACGCGCAGCGCTTCCGCCAGCGCCTGCATGGCGAGGACCGCCTTGTGCTCGGTGACGGGGGCGGCGTTGGCGAACAGGCCCTCGTCCTCGACGCGGCAAAAATACTCGCCCTCGAACAGTTCGGGCGGCAGGATCACGGATGCGCCGCGCCCCGCCGCCTCGCGGACCAACTCGGACACGCGGGCGACGTTGTGGTCGATGTCGGGGGTGAAGGCGCATTGCAGCGCGGCGACGGTGATCTGTGTCATCGGGCGCGATGTAGGGTGGTCAGGGCGCGCGCGCCATCCGGCGCGGCGGCTACGGGCGGGGCCAGCGGAGGATGCGCGGCCAGCGCCACACCGCCGCCGCGAGCGCCGCGTACAGGACCATGCCGACCGGCAGGCCGATGCGGAGCGCATCGGCCTTGCCCTACTCGCAGGCCGCCAGGGTCACGTTGGGACCGCAATCGCCGAAGGTGGTCGCGAAGACGGTGAAGATCGCGGCGACGGCGGCACCGACGACGATGGCCGCGATCTTGAGGGCAAGCCTCACCCCGGCACTTGCTGGCTGATGCAGTGGAGGCTGCCGCCGCCGGTCAGCAGGTGGTCGCCGCGCACGCCCACCGCCGCGCGGCCGGGGAAGAGCGCGCCGATGGCGGCCACCGCCGCGTCGTCGTCGGGCGCGCCGTAGGTGGGCACGACGACGGCGGCGTTGCCGACGTAGAAGTTCATGTAGCTGGCGGGCACCGCCTCGCCGTCGCGTTCCACCAGGCCCGGCGAGGGAACGCGCACCACGTCCAGGCCGGCGGCGGCCGCGTCGCTGACGGCGGCGTCGTAGACGGCGGCGTTGGGATCGTCCGGCCCGGCGGCCTCGGGGATGGCCACTCGGCCCTCGGCCACGAAGCGGGCGAGATTGTCGACGTGGCCGTCGGTATGATCGTTCAACAGGCCGTCGCCCAGCCAGACGGGGCGGTCGAGGCCGAGCGCGTCGGCCAGCGCGGCCTCCGTCGCCGCCCGGTTCAGGTCGGGATTGCGGTTGGGGTTGAGGACGCACTGGCGCGTAGTGACGAAGCGGCCGGTGCCGTCGCCGTCGAGCGCGCCCCCTTCCAGCACCAGCGCATGCGAGCGGGCGGCGAGGCCCGCGCGCGCCGCCAGCCGCGCGCCCACGTCCGCGTCGCCGGGCAGGTCGTACTTGCCGCCCCAGCCGTTGAAACGGAACAGCTGCGCCGCGCCGTCTCCAGTCAGGATGGGTCCCGTGTCGCGCAGCCACACGTCGCCGAACGGCTCGACGATCACGTCCGCGAAGGGGGCCAGGCCACGCGCCGCGTCGGCCGATGCCTCGTCGGCGGCGACCAGCACCACCCGCTCGCCCGCGCCGTCCGCGTGGACCGCATGCGCGAAGGCCGCGACCTCGGCGCGCGCGGGCTCCAGGTCGTCCAGCCACAGGTCAGGATGGCTGGGGAAGCCGATCCAGACGGCGGAATGGGGGGCCCATTCGGGCGGCGGGGGCGAGGGCCTGTCCATGGCGGCGCCATGTAGGGGATCGCGCGGGGCGGGCAACTGCTCGATCGGGCGGCCGATCAGGCGAGCCGCGCCAGCGAGCGGGCGACGTTGGCGCGCGCCGCCGCCTCGAACCGGCCCCGCCCCCAGGAGGAGAGGTAGAGATGCTCGCGCTCCAGGAAGCGGCGCAGGATCGCGGCGCGGCCGGCGCGGAAGGCGGGCTCGGGCACGTGCACGTACTCGGCGCGGACGCCCGCCTCATAGGCGTCGAACGCCCCGGCCGGGGCACCCAGGATCGACAGGTCCATGTCCAGGAACAGCGCGGCGTCGGCGGCCTCCTCGGCGGGCAGATCGTCGGGCAACCGATGCGCGGCGGTCATGCGGATCAGCCGCGCAGCGCGGGCACGAGTGGCGGGGTCGAGTGCGGGCAGATCGGCGGCCTCGAGCAGGCGGGCGCTCGCCTCCTCGTTGTCCGACGCGCGCGCGTCGTACACGGCGTCGTGAAACAGGATCGCCCAGAATACCGCGGCCGGGTCGGCCAGGCGATCCGCCACCTCCCCGCGCAGGGCCAGCAGCGCCTCGATGTGGCGCCAGCCGTGGTACGCGCGGCCGGGCTCGGCGTGGCGGCGGCGGAGGTCCGCCAGGACGGCGGGCGGGACGGCATCGAGGGTCACGTGCCCCCCATACCGCCCCGCCGCCCGGATCAGAAGCCGACGCGGATCGTGGCCACCGCGCGGCGCGGCGCGGCGTAGAAGCCGCCCGGCCCCCCGAAGGCGAAGCGGACGTTGTTGTAATAGGCCTTGTCGAGCAGGTTGGTGACGTTGACCGACAGCGTCGCGCGGTCCGTGACGGCGTAGCGCGCCAGCACGTCCACCACGGCGTACGCCCCCTGCCCCACCGTGCCGGCCGCCAGGATCGGCGTGCCGTTGGCGTTGAAGCGGCCGGTGGGGATCTGACCCCGGTCGAAGATGCGCGACTGGGCGCTCAGGCCGCCGCCCAGCGTCAGCCGGTCGCGAATGCGGTAGGTGGTGTAGACGCGGCCCAGGTGGCGCGGGAAGAAGGGGTTGACGAGAACGCCGAGCCGGTTCTCCGAGCGGGCGTAGGTGTAGCTGCCCGCCAGGGTCCAGCCGGGCAGCGGCTCGCCCTGCACCTCCGCCTCGCCGCCCCAGGTCTTGACGCCGGACACCGAGATGGACGGCGTGAGGTTGCCCGGCAGCGAGTTCGGCACGCCGTTGGGATCGGTCTGGACGATGTTGTCCTGCTTGATGTGGAAGCCAGCCGCCGACACGGTGAAGCCCTCGCCGAAGGGGGTGGCCTTGATCCCCGCCTCGTAATTCTCGCCCACCGTGGGGGGCAGGATCTCGTTGGCCGCGTTGCGCGCGGAGACGGGCGTGAAGACGCTGGCGTAGCTGGCATAGAGCGAGACGCTGGGCAGGATGTCCAGCACTACGCCGCCGTAGGGCGCCCAGCGCTTCTCGCGCTGCACGGCCGTGGGGGCGTCGGGCAGCAGTACGCCGGCCGGGCTGTAGCCGTCGCGGTCGGCGCGGTAGTCGGTGTAGCGGACGCCGGCGATCACCTTCAGCCAGTCGGCCGGGTTCAGGCGGACGACGCCGTAGCCGCCGGTCTGGCGGATGGCCTGGGTGAAGTCGAGCGTGTCGTCGCGGATGATGTTCGGCCGCTGCAGGTTCGGGTTCCAGGGGTCGATGTCGGGCGTGAACGTGACGGGCGCGCCGGGCGACAGCGATGTGAGGTCGAAGCGCGAGCGGGGCACCGCGAAATCGCGGTCGAAATGGTTCATGCCGCCGACCACCTCGTGCTCGCGGCCGAACAGGCGGACCTTGCCCGCGACGTAGGCGTCCACCGCGTCCTCGTTCTGGTCCACCTCGCCGTAGAAGTAGCTGGGCACGCCCAGCCCCGTGCCGTCGCGGCGGGGAAAGCCGTTGGGCGCGAAGAACAGCCCGCTGTCGTTGTCCGATCGGCGGCCGTTGTAGCTGACGCGCAGCAGCCAGTTCTCACCCAGGTCCTGCTCCACCGCGCCGAACACCGTCACCGTGTCGCGCAGCCAGCGGCTCCAGTCCGTCGCCACGGAATAGGAGGTGGGAAAGCTCGTGCGCGTGCCGTCGTTGTATAGAAGCGGCACCGAGCTCCACCCGGCGGCGCGGCTGTCCGTGCGCAGCCAGTCGGCCCCGACGCGCAGCCGCGTGTGCGGCGTCACGTCCCACTCAATCGTGCCGTAGAGGACAGGCGAGCGGTCCTGCTGGAAGTCGATATAGGATTCGCGGTCGTTATAGGCCGCCACGATCCGGGCGCGGACCGAGCCGTCCTTCGTCACCGGCCCGCCCACGTCGCCCTCGAAGCGGTAGGTGGAGAAGCTGCCGGCCTGGAACGAGAAATAGCCGCCGAAGGTGGCGGGCGCGCGCTTGCGCACCAGGTTGATCGTGGCCGACGGGTCGCCGACGCCCGTCACCAGGCCGGCGGCGCCGCGGATCACCTCCACCCGGTCGTAGATGGCGAGGTCGCCCACCGTCGAATTCTCGTAGCCGCTGACCTGATAGATGGTCGGCACGCCGTCGAGCTGAAAGTTGCGGACGGGAAAGCCGCGCACGCTGTAATTGGTGCGGTTGCTGTCGGTGGACGTAACGCTGAGGCCCGGCGTCTGGGCCAGGACCTCGGTCACGGTGTTGAGGTTGAAGTCCTCGATCCGCTGGCGGTCGACCACCGTCACCGACTGGGGCGTCTCGCGGATGGTCAGCGGCAGGCGAGTGGCGGTGGTGGGCCGCTTGTCGCGTTCCCCCTGGACCACGACGTCGCGGTCCTGCGGATCTTCCGACGGCTCGACCGCGACGGGCGGCACATCGGCGGCGATGACGTCGGCCGTGGCCACGGCGGGCGTGGCGGACAGGACGAGGGCGAGCGGCAACGCGCCGGAACCAGCCAGCAAGATCATTCCCCTTCGATATTGTGATATGGATTCGCAATAGCTTGAGGGGGTCGCGGCGTAAACCCCGGATGATCCCCCCTCCCCCGCCCCGCGCTCTCGCGCTAGGGCGGCGGCGTGATCGACCGGCTGAGGCTAACCGACTTCCGCAACCACGCGGAGCTTCAGCTGGAGCCGGGGCCGGGCTTCGCGGTGCTGACGGGTCCCAACGGGGCAGGCAAGACCAACGTGCTGGAGGCGGTGTCGCTGCTGGCGCCGGGTCGCGGCCTGCGCGCCGCCGCGCTGCCCGACGTGGCGCGGCGCGACGGGCCGGGCGGCTTCGCGGCGGCGGCCAGGCTGGCGGACGGGACGGAGATCGGCGTGGGCGCGCTGGCGGCCGCGCCCGAGCGGCGCGCGGTGCGGGTGAACGGGGCGGCCGCCACCGCCGCCTCGCTGGCGGAACGGCTGGCGGTGCTGTGGCTGACGCCCGCGACGGACCGCCTGTTCGTGGAGGGCGCGGGCGAGCGGCGGCGCTTCCTGGACCGGCTGGTGATGGCGCTGACGCCCGCGCACGGCCGCCACGCCCAGCGCTACGAGGCGGCGATGCGCCAGCGCAACCGGCTGCTGTCGGACGACGCCGTGCCGGACGCGGACTGGCTGGAGGCGCTGGAGGCGCGGATGGCGGAGCACGGCGCCGCGCTGCACCGGGAGCGGGCGGAGGCGGTCGTCGCGCTGGCGGCGCGGCTGGCGGACGAGGCGGGACCGTTTCCCAGCGCCGGGCTGGAACTCGACGGCTGGGTGGGCGACGCGTGCGAACTGGCCCGGTCGCTGCGCGCGGGCCGCGCGCGCGACGCGGCGGCCGGACGGACGCTGATCGGCCCGCACCGCGCCGACCTCCTCGTCACGCACCTGGAGAAGGGGTCCCCCGCCCGGCTGGCGTCCACGGGCGAGCAGAAGGCGCTGCTGATCGGGCTGGTGCTGGCGCACGCCGACCTGGTGGCGGAACGCGCGGGAACTCCGCCCGTGCTGCTGCTGGACGAGGTGGCGGCGCACCTCGACCCCGGCCGGCGCGCGGCGCTGTTCGACCGGCTGGCGGGGCGCGGCCAGGTGTGGATGACGGGCACGGAGGACGCGCTGTTTCAGGGACTGGGCGGCGACGTGACGCGGTTGCGGCTGGGAACGGACTGACAGGCCATTTCGCTTCCGATCCGGCGCGGCCCTGCCTATATCCCCCGGATGGCAACCGACCCCCAGACGCAGAGCAACCCCAACGAGTACGGCGCTTCCTCCATCAAGGTCCTGAAAGGGCTGGACGCGGTGCGCAAGCGGCCGGGCATGTACATCGGCGACACCGACGACGGTTCGGGCCTGCACCATATGGTGTTCGAAGTGTCGGACAACGCCATCGACGAGGCGCTGGCGGGCCATTGCGACCGCATCGACATCCAGCTGAACCCGGACGGGTCGGTGTCCGTCACCGACAACGGCCGCGGCATCCCGACGGGCATCCACCCGGAGGAGGGCGTGTCCGCGGCCGAGGTCATCATGACCCAGCTGCACGCGGGCGGAAAGTTCGAGAACACGTCCGACGACAATGCGTACAAGGTGTCGGGCGGCCTGCACGGCGTAGGCGTGAGCGTGGTCAACGCGCTGTCCGAACACCTGGACCTGACGATCTGGCGCGACGGGGAGGAGCATTTCATGCGCTTCGCCCACGGCGACGCGGTGGAGCCGCTGAAGGTGGTAGGTCCGGCCGAGGGCAAGAAGGGCACGCGCGTCACCTTCCTGCCCAGCCCGTCCACCTTCAAGATCACCGAGTTCGACTTCGCCAAGCTGGAGCATCGCTATCGCGAGCTGGCGTTCCTGAACTCGGGCGTGCGGCTGTTCCTGACCGACGCGCGGCACGAGGAGCCGCAGACGGTGGAGCTGTACTACGAGGGCGGGATTGCCGCCTTCGTGAAGTGGCTGGACCGCGCGCGCACGCCGCTGGTGCCCGACCCCATCGCGGTGCGGGGCCAGCGGGACTCCACGGGCATGGACATCGCGCTCCAGTGGAACGACAGCTACTACGAGAACGTCCTCGCCTTCACCAACAACATCCCCCAGCGCGACGGCGGCACGCACGTCGCGGCGTTCCGGGCGGCGCTGACGCGCACGCTGAACAATTATGCCGAGAAGTCGGGGCTGCTGAAGAAAGAGAAGGTGCAGCTGACGGGCGAGGACATGCGCGAAGGCCTGACCGCCATCGTGTCGGTCAAGCTGCCCGACCCCAAGTTCAGCAGCCAGACCAAGGACAAGCTGGTCTCGTCCGAGGTGCGCGCGCCGCTGGAGAGCCTGATGGCCGACAAGCTGGCGGAGTGGCTGGAGGAGAATCCCGGCCACGCCAAGGCCATCGTCGCCAAGATCATCGACGCCGCCGCCGCGCGCGAGGCCGCCCGGCGCGCGCGCGAGCTGACGCGGCGCAAGGGGGTCATGGACATCGCCTCCCTGCCCGGCAAGCTGGCCGACTGCCAGGAGCGCGACCCGTCCAAGTCCGAGCTGTTCCTGGTGGAGGGCGACTCGGCCGGCGGGTCGGCCAAGCAGGGGCGCGACCGGCATTTCCAGGCGATCCTCCCGCTTCGCGGCAAGATCCTGAACACGGAGCGCGCGCGGGAAGACCGTATGCTGTCCTCACGCGAGATCGGCACGCTCATCACCGCGATGGGCACGGGGCTTCGCGACGACTTCAACATCGACAAGCTGCGCTACCACAAGATCGTCATCATGACGGACGCCGACGTGGACGGCGCACACATCCGCACGCTGCTGCTGACGCTGTTCTACCGGCACATGCCGCAGATCGTGGAGGGCGGTTACCTCTACATAGCCCAGCCGCCGCTCTACAAGGCGACGCGCGGGCGGTCCGAGGTGTATCTGAAGGACGACGCGGCGCTGGACGATTACCTGGTGGAGGCCGGACTCCAGGCGGTGGCGCTGGAGGGTCAGGGCGGCCGCGGCACCGAGGCGCTGGTGAGCCACGCGCGCCGGATGCGCACGCTGATGCGCTACGTGCCGCGCCGCTACGACGCTGGGCTGGTGGAGGCGCTGGCGCTCGGCGGCGCGCTGGACCCGGCGGCCGACCGCGACGCGCGGGGTGCGGCGGTGGCGGAGGTGGTGCGCCGTCTGGACGCGGGCGATCCGGAGGCCAGGTGGACGGCGTCGCTGACCGAGGAAGGCGGCGTCCACTTCGAGCGGCTGTGGCGCGGCGTGACGGACCATCACATCGTGGAGGCGGGCTTCATGACCTCCGCGGAAGCGCGCAAGCTCCATGCGCTGGCGGCCGAGCAGGCCGACGCCTACGCCTCGCCCGCCCGGCTGCTGCCGGTGAAGGGCGCGCCCGCGCCCGAGGCGGAGGCGGACGGTGCGCCCGGTACGGAAGCCGATCCCGCCCCGTCGGCGCCCTCCCCGGTCCGGGGCGAGGCACGCGTGTCGCGGCCGAGCCAGCTCCTCGACGCCGTGCTGGCGGCGGGGCGCAAGGGACTGGCGGTACAGCGCTACAAGGGCCTCGGCGAGATGAACGCGGAGCAGCTCTGGGAGACCACGCTGGACCCGTCGGTGCGCTCCATGCTCCAGGTGTCCTCGGCGGACGCGGACGGCGCCAACGAGATCTTCACCCAGCTGATGGGCGAGGTGGTGGAGCCGCGTCGCGACTTCATCCAGGACAACGCGCTCAACGTCGCCAACCTGGACGTATAGGGACGCGCTCCGCTCAGGCCGACGAACGGGCGGGTAGCGCGCCCGCGGCCGCCGCGACACGTCGCCGGCGCGTCCGGAATGCTGGAAGGACAGCGGTCGCGACCGGCGGCGGATGCGCAGGCCCGGGGATGGATAGGGCTGGGCTGTCGTAGATCGGCGCCAGCTTCCCTTGGGCAGCGACGCGGACGGTGAACGGCGACGGACTGGGTTCGCGCCTGAAGGCACGCTCCGCGTCAGCGCGTCGTTGATCCTGTCGATAGCTTCAGGCGCCCGCTCGGACCGATGCGCCATCGAGCACACACGTCGGATAAAGGCACCGTAGGGGCGCCCACCACACGGCGGCGTTCCGACGCGACTGCGGCGCCATCACCGGCGTCTCGACCCGGGTTCCCGTGTCGGGGCGGGTCGGAGTCACCGAGCGACCGCGGCGACGCCCCCCAAGCCGAGGCCAATCACGGCGCTGCGGCTAGAGGCGACCGGAGTGGTCCCCCGGCCGACATGGAATGGCTTCCGTCGAGACACCCGGCGAGGATCACGACTGGACGAACCGGGCGGCGAGATGTCCGGGGTGGGGACGACCCGTTAGCGATTTGATTTCCGACGTCCACGGGCGGATGAAAACGAACTGGCGGCTGTCAGGCACGTCGCCAGCGCATGAGCGACCGGACGTCGGTGCGTTCACTTCGCCACACGCCCAAACCGCATTTGATCCAGTTGACACCGGTAACATAAGGGCGGATCATGGTTTTAGAACGCCGCCATCGGCCACAGCCGAGATGGACGAGCGGGACGGAGAGGTCTTTTGTCGCACACTAGGAATCGTCGCGCGCTGCCGTCAGCAGCTTTGGTTCTGGCGCTCGCATTGCCTGCCTGCGGCGGGGATGACGGTGGCGGGCCCGTCGCCGTTTCGCCCGCGCCGACGCCGGCCCCCGTCGCCGACACGCGCGTATCGTCCCTGGGAGCGGACGGCTGGGCGTCCACCGGCGGCGGCACCACGGGCGGCGACGGCGCGGCGGCGGCCAAGACCTATACGGTGACCAACAGGAACGAGCTGGTCCAGGCGCTCTACGGCGGCACCGCCGTCATCGCGGCGGACGGCAGCGTCACGGCGGGCACGCTCGACCCCTCGCGCAAGCTGATCTACGTGTCGGGCACCGTCAGCCTGAACGTCGACCGCGCCGGGACGGAGCAGACCGCCGACGCCTATGTGCTGGGCTCCTGCGCCTCCACGACCTACGGTTACCGGACGGACGCGGCGCTCCAGGCGGAGTACGTCGCCGCCTATCGGCCCAGCGTCTGGGGCAACGCCGCCGTGCCGTCCGGGCGGCCGGAGAGCGCGCGCGTCTGCGCGCAGCAGCAACAGGGCCGCGTGGTGGCGCTCCAGGTGCCGTCCAACACCTCAATCCTGGGCATAGGGAGCAACGCGCGGATCGTGCACGGCAACCTGCGGCTGGGCACCAATTCGGTGGCGGTCGAGAACGTCGTGATCCGCAACATCTCGTTCGAGGACAGCTTCGACTTCTTTCCGCAATGGGACCCGACCGATTCGACCACGGGCCGCTGGAACTCGAACTACGACCTGCTGTCGATCATCAACGCGACGCGGGTGTGGGTGGATCACGACAATTTCAGCGACGCCGAGCGCACGGACGACCGCTACCCGTCCGTGTTCCCCGAGACGGTGAACGGCGTCGACTATCGCGGGTCGGACTTCAAGGTGCAACACCACGACGGGCTGGTGGACGTGACCCGGCTGGGCAACCTGGTGACCGTGTCCAACAACCTGATGTTCAACCACGACAAGGTGTCGCTGGTCGGCGGCAGCGACACGGCCAGCCGCACGGCCGAGAACCCGGACGTGCTGAAGGTGACGTACAGCGGCAACTGGTTCCGCGACCTGCGCCAGCGCCTGCCGCGCGTCCGCTACGGCCAGGTGCACGTCTACAACAACCTCTACACCGGCACGCGCGCGTCCAGCCCATACGGCTTCCTGGTCGCCTGGACGGTGGGGCAAAGCGGCAAGATCTACGCGGAGAACAACGTGTTCAACGTAGCCGACGCCACGGTCGACAGCCTCTACGGCACGTCCATCAGCGCGGCGCGGACCACCGCCTGCGCGGCGCTCGGCTATACGACCGCCCAGTGCGCCTCCACCTTCTTCGCCAGCGGCACGCTGTTGAACGGGGAGATCGTGGACGTGCAGACGCCGCTGCTGCGCCGCTTCCCGGCGGTGACGCAGACGGTGTGGCGGCCGGCCGCCGCCTATAGCTACACGGCGCGGGAACCGTCGGCGGTCGAGGCGGTCGTGCGCGCCTATGCCGGGGTGGGCAAGCTGTGACCGGCGCGCGCACCGCCGGAACCGCGCTCCTGGTGCTGGCGCTCGCGGGCTGCGGCGACGGGGACGCGGAGGCCCCGGTCGCCGTCGTGCCGACACCCGCGGTCACGGTGTCGCCCGCCAGCGGCGACACCGCCGCCTATACCGACACGGCGCTGAGCATCATCTTCGACGCGCCGCCCGTGCTGGGCACGACGGGCACGATCCGCGTCTACCGCTCGGACGGCGTGCTGGCCGACCGGATCGACGTGGGCACGACGGTGGTGGACGCCGGTGGCGAGACGCAGACCGTCATCGCGCGCGCCAACACGGAGGTGGATCGCATCGGTGGCGGCGTGGCCGGGCTGACCCAGTATCGCTACGTCTACTACCGGCCCGTCACGATCTCGGGCAATACGGCCACGGTGCGGCTGCACAACAACGTCCTGGCGCCCGGCACCTCCTATTACGTGGAGGTCGACAACGGCGTGTTCACCGGCGACCTGGGCGGCGCGCCCTTCGCGGGGCTGGCGGGCAGCACCGGCTGGACGTTCCGCACCCGGCCCGCGCCGACGGGCGACCAAGTGGTCGTGGACGACGACGGCGCGGCCGACTTCCGCACGGTGCAGGGCGCGCTGAACTACTTCATGGGCGTGGGCTGCACCACCTGCGCGCGCGCCGCCGCGGACAAGCGGATCACCGTTCGCCGCGGCACCTATGACGGGTTGCTGTTCCTGCGCAACGTCAACCGGCTGACCATCGCGGGCGAGGATCGCGCGGCCACCGTGGTCCGCGCCGAGAATTACGACAGCTTCAACCCCGGCACCGGCGGCAGCCGCGACCTGCCCAACACCACGCTGAGCACGATCGGCTCGCGCGAGCCCGGCGCCACGCGGCGCGCGCTGGGCGGCGGGCGCGCGGTGATGCTGGTGGAGGGGTCGGACCTGCTGACGCTCACCAACTTCACGCTCCAGAACACGCGGGTCAAGGCGGCCGGCCTCAACAATCAGGCCGAAGCGCTCTACTTCAACGTGTCCAACCTGGCGGGCGCGCGTTTCGTGGGCCGGTCCATGAACTTCCTCAGTGCGCAGGACACGTTGCAGTTCAAGGGCTGGGCCTGGATCCACGACAGCCTGGTGGCGGGCGACGTGGACTATCTGTGGGGCTCGCCCTTCGCGGTGCTGATCGAGGATTCGGAACTGCGCACGGTGGCGGACCCGGTGTCGCCCGCGTCCGGCGGCTATATCTTCCAGGCGCGCGCGGCCAAGGGCTATCCCGGCTTCGTGGTGCTGAACTCGCGCCTGACGGCCGACGCCGGCGTCCCCGCGGGGTCCACCTGGCTCGCGCGGTCGGGCGGTCAGGGACCGGCACAGGGCTACTGCCTGACGCCCGCGGTGGTGGGCGGTCCCTTCACCAATCCCCAGCTCTTCTGCGACAACGTGGCCTTTGTGAACACGCGGATGGGGCCGCACGTCAACCCGCTCGGCTGGTTCGACAACCCCCTGCCCAACCTCGTCCCCACCGCGACGGAGGGGTGGCGCGAGGCCGGCACGCTGGACACGAACGGCGGGCCGCTGTCGCTCGCGGGGCGGCGGACCGGCATTGCGAGCAGTTCGGCGGACCTGTCGTCGGTCTCGACGCGGGCCAGGGTGTTCGCGCAGTGGAACAACGGTGCCGGCTGGCTGCCGGCACCTTGATGGGGTTCCCCAGCCGTTTCCCGGGTGACTTGCGGGCCTGCGCCGCGCCGCCGCGCGCTGCGGGAAATCGGACAGGATGCGTGGCACATGTGTTGACACGGGCAAGTGGCTGATCCACACCGTTTGACACCGGTTACCAGTAGTATCGGTACCGATCGGCAACAGCCGACGGTCGGGGAGGACGATCCCGCAGCGGCGGCATGCTGTTCTTCCGCAGCACGAACTGAACCGTCGCGGGCGAGCGACGGCGGGATCATCGCGGTGAACGCCGCCAGGGGAAGCACGAGACATGATTCACCGTTCCACGCCCGGCCGGCCCGCCTTCATCGAGTCCGCGCCCACGAGGCCGTCGGTCTTGGCGGGCGCGTCCGCCGCCGCGCTGACGCTCGCCGCGCTCTGGCCCGCCGCCGCCCTGGCCCAGGCCGCACCCGTCGACCCGCCCGCGCCGCCCAGCCAGGCGACCGCACCCGTCGCCGATCCGCGGCCCGGCGAGGTGCCGGCGGCACAGGCCGGCGGCGTCCTGCCCGCCGCGTCCCCGCAGGATCAGGCCGGCACCGGCGTGCCCGAGGGCGCCGACGCCACGCAGGACGACATCGTGGTCACCGGCTTCCGCGCGTCCATCAACGCGGCCATCGACGCCAAGCGCGACGCGATCGGGGTGGTGGACGTCATCAAGGCGGAGGACATCGCCGACTTCCCCGACAACAACCTGGCCGAGTCGATCCAGCGCATCCCCGGCGTGGCCATCACCCGTGACCAGGGCGAGGGGCGCAACATCACCGTACGCGGCCTGGGGCCGAACTTCACCCGCGTGCGCATCAACGGCATCGAGGGCCTGTCGACCACCGGCGGCGCCGACGCTTCGGGCGGCGCCAACCGCAGCCGCTCGTTCGACTTCAACGTGTTCGCCTCCGAGCTGTTCAACGCCATCACCGTGCGCAAGACGGCCTCGGCGGACGTGGAGGAGGGCTCGCTGGGTGCCACCGTCGACCTCCAGGCGGCGCGCCCGCTGGACTACAAGGACGACTTCACGCTGGCGGGCTCGGCCCAGGTGGGCCTGAACGACCTGTCCAACTCGGTCGACCCGCGCTTCGCGGGGCTCGTTTCCAAGAAGTTCGCGGACGGCACGCTGGGCGTGCTGCTGTCGGCATCGTACCAGGAGCGCGGCATCCTGGAGGAAGGGCCGTCCACCGTGCGGTGGGAACGCGGCACGGACAACGGCCCCGCCAACGCGACCACCCGCCCGTCCGGCGCCTTCGCGCCCGGTTCGACGCGGCCCGCCGGCGCCAACGAGGGCGCGAACGGCTTTCAATTCTTCCACCCGCGCATCCCGCGCTACGACAGCTACCGCTACGATACGCAGCGGCTGGGCCTGACGGGCTCGATCCAGTGGCAGCCGACCGACGCCACGCTCCTATCGCTGGACGCGCTCTACGCCCGCTTCAAGTCCGAGCGTTCGGAGCAATATCTGGAGGCGATCAGCTTCAGCCGCGGCGCGGGGGGCAAGCAGGACACGGTGATCCTGCCCGGCGCGGTGGTAGACGGCACCAACAGCCTGGTCAGCGGCGCGTTCAACAACGTGGACGTGCGCGTCGAGTCGCGCTTCGACGAACTGACCACCAAGTTCCAGCAGTACACCGCGTCGCTGCGGCAGGAGTTCGGCGACCGGCTGCGCCTGGACGCGCTTGCGGGCTATTCCAATTCCAAGTTCCGCAACCCCATCCAGACAACGGTGGCGTTGGATGCCAACAACGTCCAGGGCTACAGCTACGACTTCACGAACGGCCGCAACCCGACCTTCGGCTACGGCAACCTGAACGTCCTCAACCCCAACGCCTTCACGCTGGCCGAGATCAGGCTCCGGCCGCAGTTCGTGGACAACGATTTCCGCGTCGGTCGCGGTCAACTCGAGTACGACGTGCTGGATCAGGTCAAGGTCCGCGTCGGCGGTGACTACAAGAAATACGGCTACGAGAGTTCGGAGCTGCGCCGCGCGTCCGAGACGGACGTGACCGGCCTGCTCCAGCCGGGCCAGCTGGCCGGGCTGTCGCGCATCTACTCGTTCAGCCCCGACACGAACCTGAACGGCACGCCGACCGGCTTCGTCGTCCCCGACCTGGACCGGTTCGCGTCCGCGCTGAACATCTACTCCAACACCGGCCGGTTCGAGCTGACGGGGCTTACCAACGCATCCGCACGCGGCAGCTTCGCCACGGTGGGCGAGCGCGACATCGGCGTCTACGGCCAGCTGGTGTTCGACGCCGAGGTCGGCGGCATGCGCGTGCGCGCCGACGCGGGCGTGCGCTGGGTGGAAACCAGGCAGAGTTCGACGGGCTACCAGAACGGCGGCCCGGCGCCGGGCTATCAGCTGCTGGACATCACGCGCAAGTACGACAACTGGCTCCCCTCGGGCAACGTCAGCGTCAACATCACGCGCGATCTGATCGTGCGCGCGGCCGCGGCCAAGGTAATCGCGCGGCCCAACATCGGCACGCTGAACCCGGGCGGCTCCTTCTCCGTCAGCGGCGGCAACCGCACGCTGACGCTGGGCAATCCGTTCGTCAGCCCGACCGAGGCGTTCGACTACGACGCGTCGGTGGAATGGTATTTCGCGCCGGAGAGCGCGCTGGTGGTCGGGCTGTTCTACAAGGACATCAACTCCTTCGTCGCGACCAGCACGCAGCAGGTGCCCTTCAATCAGCTGGGCCTGCCCGACAGCCTGTTGACGGGCACCATCGCCGGCCCCACCGACCTGTTCACCGTGACCCAGCCGGTGGACAGTCCCGGTGGCAAGCTGCGCGGCTTCGAGGTGGGCGTGCAGGGGCCGTTCCGCTTCCTGCCGGGCTTCCTGTCCAACCTGGGCGCGCAGGCGAACTACACATTCGTGCGGTCCAACATCGCCTACCCGCTGGCGAACTTCGTGGGCGCGCAGACGGTGACGCAGCCGCTGACCAACCTGTCCAAGCACAGCGCCAACGGAACCCTCTACTACGAGGACAAGCGCTTCTCGCTTCGCGGCTCGGTGGCCTACCGGTCGGGCTATCTCACCAACGTGCCGGGCCGCAACGGCGTGGCGCTGGGCACCCCGCCCAACGTCGATCCGCGCTCGGGCCAGCCGACCTACAACGACGTCGAAGGGGTGCATTCCACCGTCAACGTGGACGCGTCCGCCTCGCTCAAGGTGACGGAGAACTTCTCGCTGACGCTGGAGGCGATCAACCTCACCGACCAGTATGTGGACCAGTATATCGACGGCACGGCCGACCGGCTGAGCGTGTACCACCACACCGGGCGGCAGTTCTACTTTGGCACGCGCTTCAAGTTCTGAGCGATATCGCGCCGGCGGCACGCGTGCCGGGTTGGACGGTGCCAGGGACGGTGAAGAAAACCCCCGGGCCGACGCGGCGTCGTGCCGCCGCCCCGGCGCCAGGTGATGCGCACATCGGCCTGCTGACGCCGGGGCAGCCCTGCCAACGCCGCCGGCGATTCACGTCGGCATTCCGGGTCGACGCCGAACGGACAGACGCCGCGGTCCTGTTCCTATCGTCCTTTCCCGTGATAGGGATCGGCCAGATCCGGGAGCCAGCCCGCAGTGGGCGTTCCGGCTCGTGCCGTGCCTCTGCCATCCGTCTTCTTCGGCGCGATGGCGGCCTTGCTCCGCGCCTGGTCGGGATCGATCCGCGTTGCGAACTGCAGGCCCGCCTGCCCGTCCTTTACCCACCGGACGGTCGCGCCCACGGCCGTCAGCACGCCGACGGCCACGAGAACGGTGGCGCCCTTCTGCAGACCGTCGGCCTGATCGATGCGCATGCCGTACGGCGACAAATCGCGGACCCGGTGGCGGGTCGCCTGACTGCTGCCGAAACGCTCCAGGGTCGTGCCGAGGAACACGCTCTGCCGCTCGGGCCGCTCGACAAGGGGGCGCGGAGGACCACCGGCATCACCGTCTTCGGACATGGAACCGCAAGACGCCAATAACGCGTCCAAGGCAACCGCGACGTGATCGGCCTGGACGCCCTCGCTCGAATCGGCGAACGCCGTCACGCGATCCGTAGCGACAGGCTCGCACGGTCGACGCGAACGTTCGGAGCCATCGGATTTCCGATCCCGGTCACGAACGGGACCGCGCGTATCGTTCAGGGAGACGGCTTACCCCCACGGTGGAGGCCGAGCCGTGGCGGACGGCCATGTCACAGCCGCGCGCGGGGACGGAATGGTGGAGCCGAGGGGGATCGAACCCCTGACCTCTGCAATGCCATTGCAGCGCTCTCCCAGCTGAGCTACGGCCCCACACGTCCGGGAAGGCGCGTCCACTAGCCGCGGCGGCGGGGGTTGGCAAGCGCCGTCGGACGGGAAATCAGCGTGCCACCACGCTGACCTCGCCGTCGCCTTCCAGCATCGCCAGCCGCACGTCCTCCACGCGCTCCACCCCCTGCTCGCGTAACTGCTGTTCCAGCTCTTCGCGCGTCATCAGCGCGTCGCGCATCGCCCGGCGGTTCAGCCGGCCGTCCTTCACGAGCACGGCCGGCGGCGCGGCGGTGAGAAACTTGAGGCGGGGAAAGCGGAAGCTGAGCCAGTTGAGGAGCCAGCTCCAGAAGATCACGGTGAGCACGAAGATCACGCCCTCCGTGATCGACTGCGCGTCGCCGCTGAAGGAGGGGCCGACGCCGTCGACGATGGCGACGACCACCAGCAGGTCGGCGATGTTCACGGCCCCGCCTTCGCGCTTCAGCAGGAAGCGGACGGCGAAGAACAGGAACAGGTACATCAGCGTGGCGCGCGTCATCACCTCGGCGAAGGCGATGCGGGGCTCGAAGACGGCGGACCAGTCCGGCACAAGCATTGAAACGTGCGGACGGTCGACGCGGCCCCGTGCCGCATTGTAACGAAGTGCGGCGGCCCGCGACCGCCTGCCCTACCCGCCGGCCGACCCGTCGCTGTCGCGGAACCAGTGTGCGCGCAGGAACCACGCCGTCACGCCCAGCGCGATCAGGGCGCAGGCGGCGGCGATGGCGTCGAAGCCGTAGGGACTGTCGGCGCCCGGCAGGCCCTTCACGTTCATGCCGTAGAGCCCGGTCAGGAAAGTGAGCGGCAGGAACACCATGGCCACCGCCGAGATCACCAGCGACCGGTGGTCGAGCTGCTCGGCGCGCAGGTCGGTCAGCGTCTCGTGGATCAGCGCGGCGCGCTCGCGGATCGCCTCCACCTCCTCGGCCATGCGCGCCGCGCGGTCGGCGGCGGCCGTCAGGTGCGCGCGGTCGTCGGGCTCCAGCCACGCGCCCGGCAGCTCGGACAGCCTCTCCAGCGCGGCGCGCTGGGGTTGCAGGAAGCGGCGATAGCCGATGGCGGCCGCGCGCACACGCGTCACGTCGCGCCGCATGGCGAAGGCGGATCGCGCGTCCAGCCGCTCTTCGCACGCGTCCAGTTCGTCCCCCAGCGCCGCCACGTGCGGGTCCAGGTCGGCGGTGATGGCGGACGCGAAGGCCGCGATCAGGTCGCCGGGGTCGGCCACCTGCCCCCCCTCCACCGCGCGCTCCACGTCGGCCACGGCGGAGAGGCGCTTGCGCGAGACGGAGAACACCCGCCCCTTCACCGCCCAGACGCGAACGGAGGCAAGCGGATCGGTGCCCGGCAGCTCCTCGTCCGACCGGCCACGCAGGTTGAGCAGCGCGCCGTGCGCGAACGCCTCGCACCGGGGTCGCGTCTCCTGCGCAGTCAGCGCGTCGACCACGGCGGGGTCCAGCCCGGCCCTGTCCCGCAGGTAGACCTGCGCCCTAACCTCGTTGGTGCTGAGGTGGACCCACACCAGGTCCGCGCCGTCGGCCAGCGCGCGGGGCAGCTCGGCCCGCTCGGCCCGCACGCCGCCTCCGGTGCCGGTCACGCGCCAAGCGAATCCGCTCACGCGGCCGGTCCCGATCCGGAGGCCATCTCCACGAACACCCCGTCGCCCGGCCATTCCCCGCACGCCACCCGCTCGGCATCGGCGCGCGCGCGGTGCAGCACGGCGGCGGGCACGTCGAGCCGGTGATACACGCGGTCGGCGGATGCCAGCCACCGGGCCTGGCGAAGCGTAAGATCGTCCGGGTCGGCGGAGCGTAGCGCGATCCGGCCAAGCGTCGCGGGAGCGGCCTCCGGGGCGGCCAGCCATTCGGCCACCTTCCCCTCCCCCAGCGGGTCGAGTGGGCCGCCCGACGCCATGGCCGCGGCCAGCGCGCGGCGTCGCTCGCCCCCGTCGGGGAAACGCTCGCGCAAGGTCGCGCGCGCGGCGAACAGGTCGAGCGCGCGACCGCCCAGCCCGGCGGGCAGCAGCCCCTCCAGCCGCTGACGCACTGCGGCCGCCATCCCCGCGGACGCGCCGCCGGTCGCTACCGCGACCAGCAGCGGCGCGCGGTCCACCACCGCGGGCAGCGTGAAGTCGCAGAGCGCCGGCCGGTCCACCGCGTTGACCAGCAGGCCGCGGGCCTTCAGTCGCGCGACGGCGGCCAGCGCCTCCCCCTCGTCCGCCAGCGCCACCACCGCCAGCGCGGCACCCGGCGCCCCCTCGTCCGCCGTCACGGCGGCACCGGCGCGTTCCAGCAGGCGGCGCTTGGCGTCGACCGCCTCGCCCTCGCCCACCAGCACCACGGGCCGTCCCGCCAGCGCGACCAGCACGGGCAGGCCGGGCCAGCTCAATCCCGGGGTCCGGTGAGCCAGTCGGGCACGCGCTCGGCCGCGATGATCGTCTCCGGCCGGATGCGGTCCGCCACCACCGCCCAGCGCGCGCCGTCCACCATCACCTCGGGCACCAGCGCTCGGCTGTTGTAGGTGGAGGCCATGGTGGCGCCGTAGGCACCTGCCGTCCGGAACACCGCCAAGTCGCCGGAGCATACCCGGTCCGCGTCGCGGTTCATGGCGAAGGTATCGCCGCTCTCGCACACCGGCCCCGCGATGTTCACCGTCTCGCGCTCACCCGTCGGGGCGACCGCGACGAACTCGTGGTAGGCATCGTAGAGCGCCGGACGCGCCAAGTCGTTCATCGCCGCGTCGACGATAACGTAAGGGGCACCCGGCGAGGGCTTCACCCAGATGACGCGGGTGAGCAGCACCCCCGCATTGCCCGCGATCACGCGGCCGGGCTCGAACACCAGGTCCACGTCCCAGCCGGCGGTCGCGCGCGCCACCACCTCGCCCAGCTCCGCCGGGCTCGGCAGCACGTCGTCCGGACGATAGGGCACGCCCAGCCCGCCCCCCAGGTCCACGCGCGTCACGCGGTGGCCCGCGGCGCGGAGTTCGGCCACCAGCTCGCCGACGCGCGCATAGGCGGCTTCCAGCGGCGCCAGGTCGGACAGCTGGCTGCCGATGTGGACGGCGACGCCGCGCAGATCCAGGCCGGGCAGCGCCGCCAGCCGGGCGTAGATGGCGGGCGCAGCATCGATGGGGACGCCGAACTTGTTGACCTTGCGCCCGGTGGAGATCTTAGCGTGCGTACCGGCGTCCACGTCCGGATTGACGCGCAGCACGGCGGGCGCGCGCGTCCCCCGCGCGGCGGCCAAGCGAGCCAGCACCTCGCCCTCCTCCTCCAGCTCCAGGTTGAACTGGCCGATGCCGGCCGCCAGCCCAAGTTCCAGCTCGACCACCGTCTTGCCGACGCCAGAGAAGACGATGCCCGACGGCGCCATGCCGGCCGCCAGCGCACGCGCCAGCTCGCCGCCCGACACCACGTCGGCGCCGTAGCCCTCGTCCGCCATGATGCGCAGCACCGCCAAATTGGGATTGGCCTTGATCGCGTAGGCCAGGTGCACCCGGTCGTTGCCCGCGAAGGCGTCGCGAAAGGCGCGGGCGTGGCGGCGGAAGGTGGCGGCCGAGTAGACGTAGACGGGTGTGCCCACCGCGTCCGCGATCTCGGGCAGCGCCACGTCCTCGGCGTGGAGCACGCCGTCCTTGTGCGTGAAATGGTCCATCAGTGGCGAGGCGGCAGGTCGAACTCGTCGGCCCGGCGCTCATCCGACTGGCGCAGCAGCTCGTCGGCGCGCTGGGGCCGCTGCTGCGTGGTGGGGGTGAGCAGCTGGTCCGACGTGGGTCGCTGCGCCTGGCCATAGGCGGGCGGGGGAAGCTCACGGCCGGGCGGGGGCTTGAGCCCGGCGGCGGAGCCGCAGCCCGCGAGCGCCAGCGGCAGCAGAAGGACGCGCGCGCTCACGCCGTCACCGACCGCGCGGCTGCGATCGCCGCGCGCACTGTGTCGGGCGCGGTGCCGCCGAAGCTGGTGCGGCTGCGCACCGACGCGTCCACCGACAGCACGTCGAACACGCGCGCGTCGATACGCGGGTCCACGCCCGCCAGCTCGTCCGCCGTCAGCTCGTCCAGCCGCTTGTTCCCCGCCTCGGCCAGCGCCACCGCGCGGCCCGTGACGTGGTGCGCCTCGCGGAAGGGCACGCCGGCCTCGCGCACCAGCCAGTCGGCCAGGTCGGTGGCGGTGGAATAGCCGCTCTCCGCCACGGAGCGCATCCGGTCGGGACGGAAGGCGGCGCTCTCCACCATCCCCGTCATCGCGGCGAGCGACAGGGCCAGCAGGTCGTGCGCCTCGAACACGGGCGGCTTGTCGTCCTGCATGTCCTTGGAATAGGCCAGCGGCAGGCCCTTCATGGTGACGGTGAGCGCCACCAGGCAGCCCGCGATGCGGCCCGAATGGCCGCGCACCAGCTCGGCCGCGTCGGGGTTGCGCTTCTGGGGCATGATGGAGCTGCCGGTCGACCATTGGTCGGAAAGCGCCACGAAGCCGAAGGGCTGCGACGCCCACAGCACGAACTCCTCCGCCAGTCGCGACAGGTGGCCCGCGCACGCGGCGGCGGCGGCCAGATAGTCCAGCGCGAAGTCGCGGTCGCTGACGGAGTCGAGCGAGTTGCGCGTCGGCCCGTCGAATCCGAGCGCGGCGGCCGTCGCGTACCGGTCGACGGGGAAACCCGTGCCCGCGAGCGCCGCCGAGCCCAGTGGGCAAAGGTTGGCGCGCACGCGATTGTCGCGGAATCGGCTGGCGTCCCGCGTCAGCATCTCGTGATACGCCATCAGGTGATGGCCCAGCGTCACGGGCTGCGCGACCTGCAGGTGCGTGAAGCCCGGCATCACGGTGGCCGCGTGCTCCTCCGCGCGCGCCAGGATCGCGGCGTCCAGCGCGGCGATGCCGTCCAACACGCGGTCGGTGGCGTCGCGCACCCACAGCTTGAAGTCGGTCGCCACCTGGTCGTTGCGGCTGCGCGCGGTGTGGAGGCGGCCGGCGGCGGGGCCGATGGCGTCGGCCAGCCGCGCCTCGGTCAGCATGTGGATGTCCTCCAGCGCCAGCGCGTCGGGCACGCCGTCCGCCTCGTAGCCCTGTCCGACCTGCTCCAGCCCCGCGTCGATGGCCGCCGCGTCGTCGGCCGACACGATGCCGGTGGCGGCCAGCATCGCGGCGTGCGCCCGGCTGCCCGCCACGTCCTGCCGCCACATGCGCTTGTCGAAGGGCAGGCTGGCATTTATCTCGGCCATTACCGCCGCCGGGCCGCCCGCGAAGCGCCCGCCCCACATAGCGTTGGAGCCTGTCATGTCGTCGCGCGCGCTGATGTTCGTTCTCCCGGCGGCCCTGCTCGCCTCCGCGTGCGATAAGGGAGCGGACGCGCCCGTACAAGCGAACGCCGAAGGCGCGGCGGCGAACGCCGTCGCGGCCGACGAGGTGTCGCCGGACGAGGCACGAGCCGCCCCGCCCCCCGCCGCGTCGAAGGCGGGTTTCGACCGTAGCCGCAAGGGTTCTCCCCTTCCCGACGCCGCGCTGACGGGTCTGGACGGAAAGTCCGCGCCCTTGAAGGCGGACGGGCGACCGATGCTGGTCAACGTCTGGGCTACCTGGTGTGCGCCCTGCGTCAAGGAGCTGCCGACGCTGGACCGACTGGCCGCCGGCGGCGTGCGCGTGGTGGCCGTGTCGCAGGACGCGGCCGTCCAGGGCGACGCGGGCGCCAAGGTCCGCCCCTTCCTGATGCAGCGCGGGCTGAAGCACCTGGACGTGCGCCTTGACCCCGAGCTGGCGCTCGGCACCGCCTATGCGGCGAACCTGCCCGTCACGATCCTGTACGACGGCAAGGGCCGCGAGGTGTGGCGGCGCGCGGGCGATTTCGACTGGACCTCGGCGGAAGCCGCGAAGGCGGTGGCGGAGGCGGGCTGAGCTCCGCCCCCGTCTGCCTGTCGCCTCTCAGGCCACGCCCGCTCCGCCGGTGGAGCCGTAGACCTCGCCGGTGATGTAGCTGCCCTCCTGGCTGGCCAGCAGCACGTAGATGGGTGCGATCTCCACCGGCTGGCCGGGACGCCCGATCAGCGTCTCCTGACCGAACGTCTTCACCTTCTCCGGCGGCTGGCCGCCCGACGGTTGCAGCGCGGTCCAATATGGACCCGGCGCCACCACGTTGGCGCGGATGCCCTTCCCGATCAGCTGCTTGGCCAACGACTTGGTGTAGGCGACGATGGCCGCCTTGGTGGTGGCGTAGTCCAGCAGGATTTCCGACGGGTCGTAGGCCTGGACCGACGCGGTGGTGATAACGGACGCGCCGGCGGGCAGGTGCGGCACCGCCGCCTGCGCGATCCAGTGCATCGCGTAGACGTTGGTCTTCATGGTCAGGTCGAAATCCTCCGACGTGACCTCGGCGATGCTCTCGCGGTTCTGCTGACGGCCGGCGTTGATGACCAGGATGTCCAGCCCGCCCAGCTTCTCCACGGCCTGACGCACCAGCACCTTGCACCATTCCTCGCTTTTGATGTCGCCGGGCAGGTTGACGGCGGTCCGCCCCTCGGCGCGGATCAGATCCAGCACTTCCGCCGCGTCGGAGGCTTCGTCGGGCAGGTAGCTGATCGCCACGTCCGCGCCCTCGCGCGCGAAGGCGATGGCGGCCGCGCGGCCGATGCCGCTGTCGCCGCCGGTTATCAGGGCGCGCCGACCCGCCAGACGGCCCAATCCCTTGTAGCTCGTCTCGCCGTGGTCCGGCTTGGGGTCCATCGCCGACGCCTTGCCCGGCACCTCCTGCGGCTGGTCGGGGAAAGGCGGCCGGGGATACTGGGCGCGCGGGTCCTGCATGGCGAGGCGGTCGGTCATGGGCTGCTCTCCTGACGGGGGAGCGCGGGGAAAGCACCGGGAACGCCGCTTGTTCCGGCGAAACGCCTCCTACCGCCCCCGCCGCGCCTCCCGCTCGATGCTCATCAGGATGCCGAGCAGGATCAGCACGGTCATCATCGCCGATCCGCCGTAAGAGAAGAGCGGCAGCGGGATGCCCACCACCGGCGCCATGCCCGTCACCATGGAGACGTTGATGCCGACGTACAGGAACAGCGTGAAGGCGAGCCCCGCCGCCGCCAGCCGCTCGAACACGCCGTCCACGCGCGCCGCCACGCGCATCCCCCAGCCGACCAGGTAGGCATAGAGCCCCAGCACCAGCAGCCCGCCGATCAGCCCCCACTCCTCCATCATGGTCGCGAAGATGAAATCCGTCTGCTTCTCGGGGAGATAGTCCAGATGGTTCTGACTGCCCTTGAGGTAGCCCTTGCCGGTCACCCCGCTGGAGCCGATGGCGATCTTGGACTGGGAGATGTGGTAGCCGGTGCCCAGCGGGTCGCTCTCCGGGTCCATGAAGATCAGCACACGATTGCGCTGATAGTCGTGCAGCATCCCCCAGCCGACGGGCAGCACGGCGGCCGCCAGCACGGCGGCCAGCGCGAACCAGCGCAGCGCTATGCCCGCCAGGAACAGCACGGCGGTGCCCGCGAACACTAGCATGAGCGCGGTGCCCAGATCCGGTTGCAGCATCACCAGCCCGGCCGGCACACCCAGCAGCAGGGCCGGCACCACCAGCGTGGAAGCGTTGCTGACGAAGCGCGGCGGCACGCCCGAGAAATATCGCGCCAAGCTCAGCACCAGCGCCAGCTTCATGAATTCCGACGGCTGGAGGCGGATGATCCCCAGATCGATCCACCGCTGGGCGCCCATGCCGATATGCCCCATCGCCTCCACCGCGACGAGCAGCACCAGCGTGGCGGCGTAGAAGGGATAGGCGACCGCGCGCCACACGGCCGCCGGCACGCGCGACAGCGCCAGCATGCCCACCAGCAGCACCGCGAAGCGCAGCATCTGATTGTAGGCCCAGGGCCTGAGGCTGCCGCCCGCGGCAGAGTAGAGCGTGGCGAGGCCGGCGCCCGTGACGGCCACCAGCACGAACAACATGCCCCAGGGCAGGTGCCGGAGAGGCTGAGGCAGGACGTCGGACCGCACGGCCGGGAAATCACCTAATCAAGCGGGAGCCGGCCCTGTCGCCCAACCCCCGGCGGCACGCAAGGCCGCCGAGGGGCGGGCGGGATCACACCTTGGCGGCGTAGATCATCCGGTCCGGCCCCAGCCTGGCGAACACCTGCTCCAGCACGCCGTCGCCCACCGCGAAGCAGCCCTGGCTGCGTCCCAGCACGCCGCGCGTCGCCAGCATGGACGGCTCGGCATACCAAGCGCCGTGGATCACGATGGCGCGGCCCATGGCATTGTTGTTGGTGGGGTCCAGCCCGACCAGGCGCTGCGACCGGCCGTGCTTGCCGACGTAATAATCCGCCGTGCGAAAAGCCCCCTCCGACGAGGCGTTGGAGCCGAAGTCGTTGGAGAAGCGGCTGAGATAGCCCGTGTGCGCGGGGTCGGACCCGCTGCCGTGCGACACCAGCAGCGACGTGGTGCGCCCGCTGGCGAGTTCCACCAAGTGGAAGCGCGGCGTCGCCGAGGCGGCGGTGAAATCCACCACCGCCAACCGGTCGCGCCGCAGCAGCGCGCCGTGCCGGTCGAGCGCGGCCATGGCGCGGCGCAGCAGCTCGGGCCGAATCGCGCTGGGCGCCCCGGCGCGTGCCGGAACCGACGCACGGGGAACCGGTGCAGGCGTCGTCGGACGCAGGTCGGCCCCGGTCAGGCGGCCGGGCCCGGTCGCGTCCGAGACGGCGGCAGATACGGCGCCGGGCACCGCCAGCGTGCCGGCCATGGCCAGGCCGTTGAACAGAAAGGCGCGCCGGTCGGCGGCGCGCGGGTCATGCGACATTCTCAAGCCCCTGATTACGCTCCACTCCTACATAGGCGCTTCGCACGGGATCCGCGCCGGAAGGTTGCCGCCGCACACGCGGCTTGCCGCGATGTTCCCTCCGTCCGGCGCGAAAGATGCGTGGCACCATCCGCAAGCAAGCGCGTTGGAAAGGTGAGAAGAGTACTTGACACGGGACCGAAACGATGAACGCGATCAACTTCGTCATCGGTGGGCTGATGATGGCCGCCCTGGCCCTGCCGGCTGTCGCGCACGCGGACGGAGGTGTGGATGCCTCCGTCAGCGAGGCCATAGCGACGGCGGCGACGGCGCTGAAGCCCAACACGTTCGTCTGGAACGACCCCGGCACGGCGGAGGCCGTGACGGTGGTGGTCAGCCTGCCCCAGCAGCGCGCCTACGTATATCGCGGCACCGCGCTGGTCGCGGCCACCGCCGTGTCCACGGGCCGCGACGACAAGGCGACGCCGCCGGGCATCTATCCGATCCTCCAGAAGGCGGAGAAGCACCGGTCCAACCTGTACGACGCCGCGATGCCGTACATGCAGCGCCTGACCTGGGACGGGATCGCGCTGCACGCCGGGCGCAACCCGGGCTTCCCGGCGTCGCACGGCTGCGTCCGCCTGCCCGCCGCCTTTGCGCAGAAGCTGTTCGAGGTCACGGCGCTGGGCTCCACCGTGGTGGTGACGGACGAGGACGTGCAGCCCGGCGTGCTGGATACCGAGCTTACCCGCACCGACGCCCAGCGCGCCAACGAGGCCCAACTGGCGTCGCTGAATTGACGATAGCCGCCACGGCCCTGGCCGAGACGCCCGGTCGCGGCCCGATATCGGGTCATATCGAACTGATGCTTGTCTGGACGTCCGGGCGGGCTGTTGCGGTTGGAAAGCGGACGGCATCGGTCGAAACAACTCGGCTGATGGGCGCGACGGTGGAAATCTGGATGACGGTTTCTTGAGCGGGCAGCGCTGGCCCGACCGCCTGTGGATCGTGCGTCACGGCGAGAGTGCCGGCAACGTCGCCCGTGATCTGGCGCACGCTGAGGAAGCGGACCGGATCGCGCTCGACGTGCGCGACGTGGACGTGCCCTTGTCCGAGCGCGGGCGCGGGCAGGCGGCGACACTCGGCCGCTGGTTTGCGAGCGCGGACGAGGGCCGCCGGCCGGACACGATCCTCGCTTCCCCCTATATCCGCGCGCGCCAGACGGCAGAGCTGTTTCGCGCCGGCGGCGGCGCGCCGTGCGCTTCGCCGACGCTGGTGGACGAGCGTTTGCGCGAGAAGGAGTTCGGGATACTCGACGGGCTGACCGCGCGCGGCATCCGCTCGCTCCACCCCGACCAGGCGGAGTTCCGCCGCCTGCTGGGCAAGTTCTATCACCGTCCGCCCGGCGGGGAGAGCTGGTGCGACGTGATCTTCCGGTTGCGCGCGCTGGCCGACACGCTGTCGCTCCACCATTCGGGTCGGCGCGTGATGATCGTGGCGCATCAGGTCGTGGTGCTGTGCCTGCGCTACGTGCTGGAGGACATGACGGAGGAGGAGGTGCTGGCCGTGGACCGGGAGGGCGACGTCGCCAACTGCTCGGTGACGGAGTACCGGCACGACGCGGGTGCGCGCGACGGTGCGGGCGGACTGGTCCTCGTCCGCTACAACGAGACGGCGCCCGACGCGGACGTGACGGCGGAGGCCCCGGCCTCGGGCGCGGCCGAGCGGTGAGCGACCTCCCTCCCCCTGATCCCCGCCCCCTCGACCGCGCATGGCGGGCCGCCAACCCGCTGCCCGACCACGGCGAGGGCACCGACAAGAATGCGCGCGGCCGCGTGCTAGCCGTCGGCGGCAGTGCCGCCGCGCCCGGCGCGATCCGATTGACGGCGGAAGCGGCGCTGCGCGTCGGCGCGGGCAAGGTGCAGGTCGGTCTGCCCGCCCCGCTGGCCCCGATGCTGGGGCTGCTCCTGCCCGAGATCGGACTGGTGCCGCTGCCGCAGGACGCGGACGGCGAGATCGCGGCCGAGCCGGCCGACGCGCTGTGCCGGGCGGCCGGACGATGCGACGCGCTGGTGCTGGGGCCGGGCATCGCGGACCGCAACGCGGCGGCGCGGCTCGTGCGCGTCGCGGGCGCGTGCGCCCGCGACGACCTGCACCTGGTGCTGGATGCCGCCGCCGTGGCCTGCGCCGGCCCCCTGCGCGACGCGTTGGCGGGACACGCCGGTCGTACGGTGATGACGCCGCACCACGGCGAGATGGCCGCCCTCACCGGCAAGGACGCGGACGAGATCGCCGCCGACCCCGCCGGCGCCGCCCGCTCGGTGGCGGCGTCGTTCGGCGCGGTGGTGATCCTGAAGGACGCGGCCACCGTGATCGCGTGTCCGGACGGCGCGTGCCTCCACTATCCCGGCGGCGGCATCGGACTGGCGACCGGCGGGTCGGGCGATGTGCTGGCGGGCGCGGTGGCCGGCCTGCTGTCGCGCGGGGCGTCGCCGCTGGTGGCCGCCGCCTGGGCCGTCTGGCTCCACGGGGAGGCGGGGCGCGCGCTCGCCACCCGACACGGCCCGGTGGGTCTGCTGGCTCATGAACTGCCGCCCGAGTTCCCGGCCCTGCTGCCGCGCTGATTGCATCGGAACGCCGGGGACGCCATCTCGTCCCCGTGGCCTACGCCCAGCCTCCCGTCCGCGACCGCGTCGGCGCGGCGGCGCTTTCCGCCCTGGTCGCGGGCGCGGTCGGCTGGATGCTGTGGACCGGGCTGGCCTTCGGCTACGGCGTCGGACAGCGGCAGGAGGCGCTAGAGACCTTCGCCGTCGCCCTCCCCCGCCCGCCCGAGCAACCCGTGACCCCGCCGCGCCGCCGCGTCCGCCGACAGGAGGGACGTGCCGCCCCGCCCGGCCTGAAGTCCCAGGCGACGCAGGTGACGGCGCCCGTGCCCGTCATCCCCCCGCCCGTGCCGCCGCCGCCCATGGTGGTCGCACCCGTCGTCGGCGCCGGCAACGCGTCGACGCAGGGCGCCGCGGCGCGGCCCGGCCCCGGACCGGGCGCGGGCGGGATCGGCGACGGGCGCGGCGCGGGCGGCGACGGCGACGGGGACGGCGGCGGCTGGGCCGACGAGACGCCGCCGCGCCGCGTCCGCGGCCGTTTGCGCGACAGCGACTATCCCGAGGGGGCGGCCGACGCCGGCGCGTCGGGCGTGGTGTCGGTGCGCTACTGGGTGGAGGTGGACGGCCGCGTCACCGGCTGCCGCGTTACCCGATCCAGCGGCAGCGCCGAGCTGGACGCCGTCACCTGCCGCCTGATCGAGCGCCGCTTCCGCTACGCCCCGTCGCGCGATGCGCACGGGCGGCCAGTCCGCTCGGTAGTGGTGGTGGACCACGAGTGGGTGCTGGACCGGGTGCCGGGCGAGTGACCCCGGATCACCCCGCCTGGGCGCGGATCGCCGGCTACGTCCCCGGCCCCGCCGACGCCCCCCTACCCTTCGCCGCCCGGCTGGCACGCGAGAACGGGTGGACGCGCGCGCACGCCGACCGGGTGGTGGAGGAATATCGCCGCTTCTGTTTCCTGGCAGTGGCCGCCGGCCATCCGATGACGCCCTCCGACGCGGTGGACCAGGCCTGGCACCTCCACCTGCTCTACACGCGCGACTATTGGGACCGCTTCTGCCCGCACGCGCTCGGCCGTCCGCTCCATCACGGCCCGACGGCCGGCGGCCCGACGGAGGAGCATCGCTTCTTCGCGCAGTACGCCGACACGCTGGCGGCGTACGAGCGCTGGTTCGGCGCCGCGCCGCCCGCCGACCTGTGGCCCGACGCGCGCCGCCGGCTGCGGCTGGACCCGCTGGCGCGGCGCGTCCACCCGGCCGACGCGCTGGTGGTGCCACGACGCTGGGCCTGGGTCGCAGGCGCGGCTATGCTGGCGACGCTCGCGGCGTTGGGAACGGCGCTGCTCGCCTGAGTAGGGAGGGGATCGTGCCGCTCAACCCGCTGAACTGGCCCGCCGGCCCCTTTCTGCTCCTCTACGCCATGCTGATCCCGGCCGCCGCGCTGATGGGTTGGCGGTTGGTGGTGTCGGGGCGCCCTTGCGGCACGCCCGCCGAGATAACTGATCCGGAGGAGCTGGCGGTGCTGGCGCACGGCCCGGCGCGCCTGGCCGAGTACAACGTGGCCGCCCTGATGGCGGGTGACCGCGCCGACGTGAGCGGCAACCGCATCCGCCTACGCCCCGCCGCCCGCGCCAGCGCCCCGTTCCGCGACGGCGCGTCCTGGCGCGAGGTGTTCGCAGCCTATCGCCGTCACGCCGGGGGGCTGGAGCGCCGGCTGGCGCAGCGCGGACTGCTGCTCGACGCAGGCGGGCTGGCCGCGCTTCGTCGGCGCGCGGTGGGACCGCTGGCGGTCGTGCTGCTGTTCGGCACCGTACGGATGGTGCTGGCCTTCATCCGCGACCGGCCGGCGGGCTGGCTGGGCCTGATGATGCTGGCGGCGGCCCTCCTGGCCGCGGCCGGCCGGACGATCCTGGACCGCCGCACCCTGTCCGGCCGCCATGCGCTGGCGGACGCCGAGGCGCGGCACGAGCGGCTCCGCAGGGCACCCACCCGGGCCGAGACGCCGCTGGCGGTCGCGTTGTTCGGCACGCCGGTGCTGATCGGCTCGTCGCTCGGATCGTTTCACGACATGCGTCGCGATGCCGGCTCGGGAAGCGGCGACGGCGGTTGCGGCTCCGACGGAGGCGGGTCGGACGGCGGTGGCGGATGCGGCAGCGGCGGATGCGGGGGCTGCGGCGGCGACTGAGCGCCGCCCGGTCAGCGCGCAGGCGCCGGTGCCCGCGTCTCCGGCGCCTCCGATGCGTAGCTCATCGCACGCGCGCTTCCGCTGGCGGGGCGCACGTCGAACCATCCGGCCGCGTGCGCCGTCAGCGCCAGAAGGATCAACGCAACCGCCGATACCATCAGCAGCAGCCTGCCGGTGCCACCGGTACGTCCCGCCTCGTCCCCAGTCCTGTTCCCTGTCCGGTCCACCGGCCATCTCCCATGATCGCCCAGGTCGGAAGTCGCGGACGGCGGGTCCGTTCCAGTAACATTTCCTTGCTGCACGGGCGCGGTTGACGCGCGCCCCGCGCTGCGTCAGCGGACAGGCGTGACCGACCCTCTCGACCGGCTGGAACAGACCGTCCGCGCGCGCCGCGCCGCCAGCGCCGCCGACGCATCCTATACCGCGCGCCTGTTCGCGGCCGGCCGCGCGCGCATCGCGCAGAAGCTGGGGGAGGAGGCGGTGGAATGCGTCATCGCCGCCATGGGCCCGGATCCTGCCGCCATCGTGCCGGAAGCCGCCGACCTCCTCTACCACCTCGCGGTGCTGCTCGCCGACGCCGGCCTGTCGCTCGCCGACGTGCGCGCCGAACTGGCGCGGCGCGAGGGGGTGTCCGGCCTGGAAGAGAAGGCGGCGCGCCCGCGCTGACATTCGAGGAGGAGTTCATGCCCGTCGACGCCACGCTTCCCTACGACCCGGACAATCTGTTCGCCCGTATCCTGCGCGGCGAGATCCCATCGCGCCGGGTCTACGAGGACGGCTGGGCCGTGGCCTTTCACGACATCGCGCCCCAGGCGCCGACGCACATCCTGGTGATCCCGCGCGGCCCATACGTCTCCTGGGACGATTTCTCCGAACGGGCGAGCGGGGAGGAGATCGCGGGCTTTGTGCGCGCGGTGGGAAAGGTGGCGCGCGACATGGGACTGGTGCGGCCGGGCTACCGCCTGCTCGCCAACACGGGACCCCATGCGGGCCAGGAAGTCCCACACCTCCACGTCCACCTGTTCGCGGGCGAGCCGCTGGGGCCGATGCTGACGCCCGGGCCCGCCGGTGACTAAATTGTTGCGCGGGGCGCGCGAGCGGCTAGGCTCGCGCTCATAAGGCGGGACGTGACCGGGCGGAGCCGGCGCCCGCCACTCATTCGGAGAGCGTCGGGACCCATGATATTCGACCGCGTGAAGCCGCTGGACGCCATATTGGCGACGGCCGAGAAGAAGGGGCTCCAGCGTTCGCTGGGCGCCTTCCAGCTGACCATGCTGGGGGTGGGCGCCGTGATCGGCACCGGCATCTTCGTGCTGACCAGCGAGGCCGCGCAGAAGGCGGGGCCGGGCATGATGCTCTCCTTCGTGGTCGCGGGCTTCGTGTGCGCGGTGGCGGCGCTTTGCTATTCCGAGCTGGCGTCCATGGTGCCCGTGGCGGGCAGCGCCTA
>Ga0325400_1000202_pt1 | contig 40166 bp, 23 predicted proteins | sample PopdelMetagenome_2_FD_205662 | JGI IMG/M metagenome (GOLD analysis project Ga0325400, IMG submission 205662) | Populus deltoides microbial communities from Bellville, Georgia, United States - Xylem-PdKOR-R1 | ecosystem: Host-associated > Plants > Phyllosphere > Stem > Wood/Secondary xylem... | reverse complement strand
TATGCTTTCTAGCCCTATCTACCTCCTTTTTGAGTGGGCCTTCGAGCCCTCACACCTTAGGTAGTGTGTTTTCTAACCCTGCCTCCTTTTTTAGTGGGCTTTCGAGCCCTCACATCTTAGGTAGTGTACTTTCAAGCCTTATCTACCCTCTTTTTGAGTGGGCCTTCGAGCCCTCACACCTTAGGTAGTGTGTTTTCTAACCCTGCCTCCTTTTTAGTGTGCCTTTACGCCGTCAACCATCTTAGGTAGTGCGTTTTCCAACCATGCCTCCTTTTTAGTGTGCCTTCGAGCCATCAACCACCTTAGGTAGTGTGTTTTCCAACCCTGCCTCCTTTTGAGTGCGTCTTAGAGCCCTCAACCATCTTGGGTAGTGTTTTCCAACCCTGCCTCCTTCTTTAGTGCGCCTTAGAGCCATCAACCACCTTAGGTAGTGTGTTTTCCAACCATGCCTCCTTTTGAGTGCGTCTTAGAGCCCTCAACCATCTTAGGTAGTGTTTTCCAACCCTGCCTCTTTTTAAGTGCGCCTTAGGGCCATCAACCACCTTAGGTAGTGTGTTTTCTAACCCTGCCTCCTCTTTTGAATGTGCCTTCGAGCCCTCACCTCTTAGGTAGTGCGTTGTCCAACCCTGCCTCTTTTTAAGAGCTCCTTCGAGTCCTAACCTTTTAGGTAGTGTGTCTTTCTAACCCTACCTCCTTTCGAGTGCGCTTTCTAACCCTCAAGAGGATTCATCATTCCTCAACAAGATGAGTCAATCATATCTCATCCTTGTTTTTCTTCTTTACAATGCTTACTATCTAAAGTCTCTTACGAGACTTTCTATCATAAGCATTGTAAAGAGGGGGGCAACTGTCATAACCCAATTCTGGGTTATTCCCCAAAATTCACTTTAAAAAAAAATAATAAATAAAAAAAAATAAAAAATAAAAAAGCAAAAAAAAAAAGCAAAAACAAAAAAAAAACAAAAAAAAAATATGAAAAATGCATGTTTGTTTTTATTTCAGGGATCTTTTTATAATGAGACGGCAAAAGAATAAAGAAGGATTTAATATTTTGATTGGATCGCGGTGTAGAAATACAAACTTGTACGAAAGTTGTATTTCTAAATTCCGATGAAAAGACAAAATTCTTAAAACTTCTTTAACACATCATAGCCATGAAGCAGCTTACCTCAGGTAGGGTGCGTTAGGGGTGCTAATACCTTCCCTAAGCACAATCAGTCTCTTACCCGTGAATCTCTAATAAGACCAGTTAACCTGGGTTTCCTAGTAACCCTCAATTAAATACTAGGTGGCAACTCCCAACAAAATCAATTCCAATACCAGAGAAAAAAAACCGCCATCGCCAGGACGCGGACGCCGCGCGGGGGTTTTCCGACGTGCGACAGTAGTGATTGTTTTTTAAATAACTTGTAGTACTGAAATACATGTTAATATTTTTTTTAAAAAAAAAATTACTTTTAACATCATCATATTAAAACAATTCAAAATATATAAATCATATTAAATTTTAGCAAAATCATAATAATTTTGTTGGAAATGCCGTTTCAACCATGTCCCAGACGGTTCCTAAAGCTAGAAAGCTCTCATAGTAGGTGATCAATAAGTTCCCACTTTCACATTCAGTAAATGAAACACATTAGAAGACTTGAAAAGTACTCGTTTTTGCAGTGTAAGAGTATTAAAAAAATAAAATTATTTCAAATTAATTTTTTATTATTTTTAAATCATCGAAAATAAATTTTTAAAGAAATAAAAAAATTATTTAGATGCAATCGTTCACATGTAAACAAGTTTTTTTTTCCATCTTTAATTGTTTTTTAATTTTTTTAATTTTATTTCAAACATAAATTATACTATACCAAGGAGAAAGCACAGAAAACAAGGATGTTGAATTGCTTTCTATTCAATTGCAGGAGAAAGCACCACGAAACTTGGAATTTCGAGATGTTAATCCTCCGGTTTCAAGATGTCCTCGAACCTTCAAGTAACTAGCTATTCTTAAAACCCCTAGAAAACATTTCATAAAGTGGGATTGGCATTAGTTTACATTTTATAGCGTGTTTGTTTTTTTTGGTAAATTTTATGGTTGTGTTTTTTAAAAAATAAGTTTTTAAAAAATATAGGTTAGATATGGTTAGTTAGATTTAGATACGTGTTTGGTAAAAATTATGGTTGAAATTTATATATAGCAAAAAATATTTATAAAATGTTACGAAACACAATTAAAAAAGCATATAAAAATTGCATTTCCAACTCAATTTTTTAGTGAACCTCGCAGTACAAAACGCAATTTGGTTTGTTACCAAACACCTTGTTGCATTTGTTGTACTGCAAACATAAAAGCAATTGCAAAACAAACGCACCCATAACTACTCGCAATCAATGGAGGACCATATTAAAAATATTTGAGAGTGGTAATAATTATTTTTCAAAGTGTTTTTCGTCTAAAAATACATCAAAATAATATTTTTTTATTTTAAAAAAATTATTTTTGACATCAGCACATTAAAATGATATGAAAACACCAAAACACTATTAATTTAAAGTAAAGAAAAAATTAAAAAATTTCAATTTTTTTCAAAAATATTTTTTAAATACAAAAACAAACAAGCTCGAGAAGTTTAAACTATAGTAACGGGAGTCGAACATTTTCGAATATGTAGGGGTTAAAATATAGATTATCTTATATTTTAGTGGCTGCCAATTAGGGGCCGGTAGAATTTAGAAAATCAGAACCCTAGTTGAATGAATAGTATCACGAGTTTTAAAAGCGCTTTTGAAAAAATTTGAATTTTATTTTATTTTTTTATTTTCTTCAAATTAATAATTTTTTAGTATTTTCAAATCATTTTGATGTGTTGATATCAAAAATCATTTTTTAAAAATTTAAAATATATATTATTTTGATGTATTTTCGATTGAAAAACACTTTAAAAAACAACCGCAATCACACTTCCAAACAAGCCAGTCAATGCAAGGCAGAAGCAGTAGGCTCAACCTATCCTGTGATCAGACTAATCAAATTATACTATATTTTTTAAAAAGACATAAAAAACAATGTGTATTTATATAGATTCATTGCATTGTAAACCATAATGTAGATATAAAGTGTTTGCACCGTGGATAATACTGTAGCCCAATGGGGACGTTGTCTTGACTATGTTTTAAGTTAAAAAGTGTTTCTAGAAGGCGTTGTCTTTTTTATTTTCTATGCCAAAAGCTGCTGGGTCTGGCTTGACTATCAGACCCAATACTATGGGTTAGGTTTTTTTACTTGATGTCAAAGAAACACATTAGCTTCATGTATACCGTTAAAGTGCTAACGGGTTTGGCTTGGCAGCCACATCAAGGTTTGGCTTCGTAGCCACACCCAAGGATGACCCAAGAAGACTGGGTCTGGTTCCATAGCTAGACTCAAGGAGATTGAGTCTCGCTCCGCCACCTTTTTCCTTTGAAAGTATTTCTAATTTTATTATTTTTTCTCTTCATATTTTTTTCCTATTTATTTATTTTTCATACGGTAAACAGAAAATTATACAAAAGTTAGGTAATAATTTTTTTTAATTTCAGATTGGGTTGAATTTCTTTATCAAAACATGTTTGTTTTTGCATTTCAAAAAAAATTGACAAATTTTGATTTTTTTGTTAATTCAAATTAATATATTTTTAATTTTTTTATATTATTTTGATGTGATGATATAAAAAAATAAAAAAATAAAAAATTGTATCTCAATATATTTTTTAAAAAATATATTTTAAAAACTAACCGTTATGTAATAATATAATAACTAGCATATTGACCCGCACTCCCTAAGGGCTCAATATCAATTTTTTTTCAAATGTAAAAATGCTTGAGTTGGGTTAAAATTATGGAGTGTATTTGTATCATCATTATCTTCAAATAAAATATTTTCTACCATAGCACCATGAATAGCGCATAGCAGAGCAACCCCCAATATGCTAACAACTAATTTCTTTTATTTTAATATTTTTCCTTTTAAGATATTTCCAATTTTTTTTCCACTTTAATTGTTTTTATTTTCCCTTATTTAATTTTTTTCATACTATAAAGATGAAATTGATGAACATTTTTTCATATTCTATAAAAGTTGGGTGATGATAAGTTCCTTTTTGTTTGAGGTCGGGTTAAATTTTTTTATTAAAACAAAATGTTTGTTTTTGCATTTCAAAAAAGATTATTATTTTTTCTTTACTTTAAATGAATTTTTTTGATGTTTTTGTATTATTTTGATGTGATGATATAAAAAATACATTTTACAACATACAAAATATTATCTCAAAATATTTTTTAAATAAAATATTGTAAGAAATAATTATTTAATAATATAATAACTAGCATATTGGCCTACGCTCTGTAGTGGGTTAATAACAATGTTTTTTAAATGTAAAAATGCTCGAGTTTGATTAAAAGCCTGAAATGTATTTATAGCATCGTCATCTTTAAATGAAATATTACTTACAGTAGCACCATATATAACACATATTAAATATACAAAATGTGCAAAATTTGAAAGAAATAAGAAATCATGTGCAAATTATACAAAATTTGTTATTAATTATCAAGATTTATTATTGATCGTCAATATTGAATGATGGTTTGTTTTATAATATAAATTATGTTTGAAATAAAATTGATAAATTTAAAATAATTACAAGAAAAAAAAATATTCAAAATTTTTTAAAACGCCATTTCCGCTGGAAAAACAAAAAATAACAAGAATACGAAAATGTCTCTGGTATATACTAAAGTATACCAACTTGTGTTTAATAGAAGGAACAGTTTATACACTCTTGTTGTGCTGTTTTATTAATCAACCAAGTTGTACATATATAGCTTTAAGAGAAACTAATCAACACCTAAATACAAGGAAGGATAAGACGAAGACTCCTAGTCTTAAGGAAGTTTGAACTGTTGCTGAATACAAGGGAGTTTAAACATGAATGATTTGATCTTAATTCTGATAATATTGATCTTCATTCTGATATGCCCCCTCAAGATAGGCCACGACTAGAGAGGCCAATCTTGTCACGCAAATTCTGAAATTGAGATCGAGGCAGAGGTTTAGTGAGAAGATCAGCAAGCTGATCTGCTAAGGAAACGTGTGCCACACGTAGAACACCAGTTTGCACTTGGTCACATAGAAAGTGATAGTCAATGGTTACATGCTTCATCCTGGAATGAAAAACCGGATTGGAACTTAATTGTGTGGCTCCAATATTATCGCAGTAGATGACTAGAGTGTGGAGCAATGTAACGCAAAGCTCTGAGAGTAAGGAACGAATCCAACACAGTTCAGCTGCAGTAGCAGCAACTGATCTATATTCTGCTTCAGTAGAGGACCTGGCTACAGTTTTTTGTTTCTTGGAGCTCCAGGAAATGAGATTGTTGCCAAGATAAACAAGGCTGGCACTGGTAGAAGAGTAGTCATCTTTGTTACCTACCCAGTCAGCATCCGAGAAGGCGTGAAGTGAGTCTGATACAGCATGAAGGGAGAGTGGAGAGTTGCGTTTAAGAAGAAGTCCATCATGTGGTGTGCCACATAGATAACGCAAAATCCGTTTAACACAATTCCAGTGCTCATCAGTTGGAGCATGCATGAACTGGGACATTCTATTAACAGGAAAAGAAATATCCGGACGAGTTAGTGACAAGTATTGAAGGCTGCTTACAACTGTTCTGTACTTAGTGGGATCTGAGAGAAGCGATCCTGAGGATAATGTAAGTGAAGATGAGTGCGTTGGCAGTGGAGTAAGAACAGGTTTTGACATTTCCATGTGTGTTTTATCAAGCAGCTCCTGGATATATCGACACTGGGAAAGGAGAATGCCTTGACGTTGAGGAATAACTTCTACACCAAGGAAGTAGGAAAGATTGCCAAGATCTTTGAGAGAAAACCTTTTAGCGAGACAAGCAACAAACTGAGATACAAGGTCTGCATTATTACCCGTTAGTATAATATCATCTACATACACTAAAAGGTATAGCAGTTTAGTATCAAGTTGCAGAATGAACAAAGAAGTATCAGAATGTGAATTTCTGAAACCAGAATCCACGAGAAATTGACGCAACTCCTGATACCAAGCCCTGGGAGCTTGTTTGAGGCCGTAGATAGCCTTGTGAAGTTTACACACATGAGTTGGATTATTAGAGTCGATGAAGCCAGGTGGCTGAGCCATGTAAACTGTTTCTGCTAAGGTACCTTGGAGAAATGCATTGTTGATATCTAATTGGCGAAGAGACCAACCATTTGTAACTACAATACTGAGCACCAGGCGAATAGTGGTTGGCTTAATTACTAGACTGAAGGTCTCCAGATAATCCACACCCGGTCTCTGATGAAAACCTTTGGCCACAAGGCGTGCTTTGAACCTGTTAACAGAGCCATCAGGATTGCGCTTGATGCGAAATATCCACTTACAGCCTACAAGGTTGTTCACATTAGTTGGAGAGACAAGTTCCCATGTTCTATTGCGAACAAGGACATTGTATTCGTCTGACATAGCATTTCTCCAGTTGGAATCTTAGAGAGCCTGGGCAACAGTTGATGGTTCTGAATGTGAGGAAGAGATTAACTGTGTGTGAAGGTTTAGTTTTTGAATAGGTTTAAGGATATTATTTTTGGCACGGGTAGTCATGGAATGGCGAGGAGGTGGTGGGGAGGCTGGTTGTGAAACAGGGGAGGGAGGTGATGAAGAGTCAGCTGATAAAGTTGGTGATGAGGTAGTAGTAGCAGGAGGCAATTCTGGTGCAGGTACGGCTGGAGTGTAAGAATGCGGCTGGGATGGAAGGGGAACAGAAACTGTAAGAACTGATGGCAACCATGAAACTGCTGTAATGGAAGTGGGACGTGGAAGCATGCTGTGAAGATTAGTATAAGGAAAAACAGCCTCTACAAACTTGACATGACGAGAGACAAAAGTTTTGGAAGTGGATGGTTCAAAACAAAGATATGCATGTTGAGATAACGAGTAGCCAATAAAGACACAGGGTTTGGATTTGGGTTCTAATTTGTGGGATGAATATGGACGAATCCATGGATAACATAGGCAACCGAAACTTTTTAACCTGGAATAGTTGGGTGTTGTTTTGAAAATTAATTCAAATGGACTAGAGAGATTTAAAGTTGGGGTAGGCATCCTATTAATGAGGTAAACAGCAGTACTAAAGGCATAATTCCAGAATGTTAATGGAAGGGATGCATGCGAGAGTAGCGTGAGGCCAGTCTCAACAATGTGACGGTGCCTACGTTCAGAATATCCATTTAGCTCAGGGGTATGAGGTGGTGTGGTCATATGAGTGATCCCAGCTTTAGAAAGAAAATTTTTGAGGCCTAGATACTCTCCCCCATTATCAGTGTAGAGAGTGATAATGCGGTGATGAAAATAATTCTCAACAATGGCTTTATAACGTGTAAAAACTTCATGAACATCAGATTTGCGTTTAAGGGGATAAAACCAAACATATTTGATAAAGTGATCAACAAATATAACATAGTATTTGAAGCCATCAGAAGACAGAATTGGAGACGTCCAAACGTCAGAGAAAACAATTTGCAAAGGATGTGTTGATATAAGTGAGGAATTAGAGAATGCTAACTTATAACTTTTATTGCAGAGGCATGCATTACATGAGAAATTAGAAGTGTAATAGACGAAGACGATTCTAAATGAGAACTAATGAGGATGTGTTTTAAAATAGGAAATGCTGGATGTCCTAAGCGACTATGCCAGGTCGTGCATGTGGTTTTGGTGGTGGAGAAGGCTAGAAGTGGTGGAGATTGTGGTTTGAAAGCCGGACATTCATACACTCCGTCCTTAACACTGCCCTGGAAGAGAATTGCCCCCGTTTAAAGATCCTTCACATAGAACAAAGATGGTAAGAACTTGACAGAAACTTTGTTAGTGATGCAAAACTGATAAACAGAAATCAAGTTTCTCTTCATAGTGGGTACACATAAAACATTAGACAATTTAAAGGATGATGTAGGAGATGATAAATGTGAAGAACTGGTGTGTGTAATTGGAAGAGTGTTACCATCGCCTATCATAACATCATCGGATCCACTGTAAGGAGAGTGCAGAGATAAATTCTCCAAATCTGCTGTCACATGGTGATAGGCACCACTGTCGAGTAACCATGTAGGAGAGGTGGATGTGGTGTTGGCAACAAAGTTTACACGTGGCTGCCAAGGGGAAGCTGAGTTGTGTGCTGCTGAAGGCTCATTATTGGAGGCATGAATCGGAATGAGCTGAAATGAAGGACAACGTTTGGCTGTGTGACCCTGAATACCACATATTTGGCAGAAGCCTTGATATTGGCGCAGGGGAGGGCGGGTAGGACGATAGGAAGGGCGAGTGTTTGAGGTGAAGGGAGGCCTGAAAGTGGTGGGAGGGGAAGAACGCCAATATTGTGGATTGGCAGGGGATGGATGAGGAAGGCGAAAAGTGGAGGTTGGGCGATTACCACGCCATGCATGTTGGAGTATGATCAAAATATTTTTCCAAAAATGAAATGCTAAACATCTCCTGACTTCAGAACAACAAAGAGACAAATAAAAGACATGTTTCGTTAAAGAATGAGATGTGATCCCAAAACAAATTGCAAAATGACAAAATTCCATAACAATATAACTGACAATTCATCGCCATTCTTGGACCAGCTTTCTTAGCAAGCATTTTCAATCACTTGTCATTCTGAAGATGTTCGTGGGACAATATAGCCAATGACATCACCTTTCACAAACTCAACTTGCCTCTTGCTCATCCACCTCCAGAGTCATCTCTCATCATGGTTTTGGAATCCATGACAGAACCTTCAATCTTTCCCCTCTTTATAGCTTGTTCAATTCTTTCAGCAATCCTCACAACTTCATGTAAATGTTGAGCCGAGCTTCCTATTAAATGCGCATAATAAGGGGATTGAAAGGTGTTGGCAAACAACATCACCATTTCTGTATCTATCAGTGGAGGTTGAACATATGTTGCCTTATCTCCCCATCTTTGCGCATATGCCCTCACAGACTCTTGGTTTTCCTTCTCCATAGACATTAAGATGGTTCTGTCAGGAGCAATTTCAAAATTGAACTTATACTGCTTAAGAAAAGCCTCCATCAAATCTTTCCATTTCTTAACTTTAGCATTGTCCAACCTCATATACCAGCTTAGGGCAGATCCCGTCAGCCTATCTTGGAAAAAATAGATCAATAGCTTATCATCATAAATCACCTCAGCCATTTTATTGCGGTAAGATCGAAGGTGAGTGTTTGGACATTCCAATCCAGTGTATTTGATGAACTCTGGTATCCTAAAATTCTTTGGTACTATGATGTTTGGTACCAAACACACTTCAGCTGCTCGCATGGGATCAAACCAATCTTTACCCTCAACTGCTCTTAATCTTTCTTCCAAAGCAGACAACTTGTCATAGTTCACAAAATCAGTGGATCTATTGCTAGGGGGTCCATCTGTTGTTAAATCCATGGTGATGGGAGCTTGACTTGACGGGATAAGGGTGATAGGCACAAAATTTTGTTCTGCTGTTGAATCTACCCCCAAGTTTTGAGATGTCCCTGGGATGTGGATTGATGGTGTTTTCACAGGAGGTTGTGCAAAAATCCTCTTTCATTTTTGGAGCTCAACACTTGTTCAAGCATATTTGTAAGTCTAGCTACTTCACCTTTAATGCTCTCAATTTCATTTTGATAATGAGCCTCCAATTGAGCTCTTTCTTCATTATCCATCTTTCAGGTGTAGCAAATCTTAGATAGGGGACCTATGTTTCAACCTGATGGTATGTATGATAAATGTATGAGTATGTTTCTTATATGATGAGCTCGCCCTTCCAGAGTTGACACATGGTCGTAACCCTAAGAATTTTGATTTTTGCGCCACAATGGAAATTTTCTAAGTAACGGCCATTGTGTCAACCACAAGTCTTGAGTTCAAGATGCTTCAGGAAGAGTTTACTTTGATGCAAAACAAAAACTAAAACACACAACCTAAGAACAGGTTATATTCATTAAGTGAGACAAAAGGTTGGTTGACTATCTAGTCTCAAAAGGGTCTCATATCTGCCCAGTGACGATCTTCATAAAGACAGTGTGGGGGCGTTGCAAGGAACAGTTAAGGCACGTATGCCCACCATTACCAAGCAGGCACTCAGATATGAGTTGGGTGTTTCACGCATCTGAACCCTGACCAATAGTCATAAGGCAGATCGCTAATTCCCCACCTAACTTAGAAGCTTGTGTGTGCTTTCCAAAAATTAAAGTATGTGATGCATGAAGCAGTTATATACAATGCATGAATATATATGTACAGAAATTAAAGCATGTAAAATAAATAAATAAATAAAATAATCTTATTAACAGAAAACACGCAAACTAAACAAAACACAGTTATCAGACAAAAACAAAGCTTAGTCCACAAGGTCCCCAGTGGAGTCGCCATTCTGTCGCACGTGTGCGGCGTCGTGGCGAAAACATCCACCCTCAAAATCTTATCTAATGTGGCAAATGTGGGAGACAAGGGATTCTTGTCTTTTATTAGTGGAAAAATGGAACGGGAGTCGCCACCTAGTATTTTGGTCACTAGGAACCCTAACTGGTCTCAGAGATCGGGTACGGGGACTGATTGCGTAAAGGGAAGGTATTAGCACCCCAAATACGCCCTACCTAAGGTAAGCTGCATTGTTTTATTGTCTGATAAAATCTAAGGTCTTGTCGTGTTTTCTAGTTATTGGTCCGTCTATGGTTTAAGAAAAGTCCTCCTCGGTAAAGAGATCCTTATCTTATCGGGTAATTCTGACGTCAACAAAAGAATTTAATATCCGGAATACGTCTTACGTATAAGGTCATAACCCCAGATATTAAAAGAAAAAAAAATAATGTTTTTAAAATTTTTGAAATATTGGCCTAGTTCTCGTGACTTTAATAAATTGGTTATTAAAGCCAAAATGCATGCTAATACATATTTTTGAAATTTTATTTGTTATATGAAAATACAATATGATTTTTTATTAATATTATTTTTGAGAGACTTGGCCGTATGCATGAAGACAAAAATATTTTTTTATATCTTGACGAAAACTGGGTATTTTAATACCGAATTTGTATCTTTACAGTATAAAAATACAAACCGATATTGATCAAAATACAGTAAAAAATATACGAGATAATCATGAATTTTTGAAAAGATTTTTTTTGGAATTTTTTTTTGGGCTGGACCCAGCTGGTTTCTACCCGCAAGCGTGCGTGAACAATTCACGCACGCCTGCTACAGTCACGGTATAATTAATCTTCAAGTGCACAGTATTTGTGCATTATCTGCAAAGTTGGAGAAGTTTACCTGGAAGTAACGAAAGCAACGACATGCTTTGGACCTCCATCTTCTCCTTTTCGTTTGTTTTTTTTTCTTCCGGTTCTTCTGGTTCTTCCTTTTTTCTGTTTCTGTTTCTGTTTCTGTTTGCCGTCTCTCTCGTTTTTTTCTTCCCTGTTCCCTGGTGCAGCTGGAGGCGAAGCTGGTGCTTGGTGACGAAGACGATGGCTGGCAATGCTTCTTTCTGTGTTTTTTTTTTTTCTGTCGTTCTCGCCCCCCTCTCTGCACTGGCTTCGTTGTGGTGGTGCTGCTCTCGTTGGTTTACAGTGGCGCTTCGCCGTTGCAGACGCAGATGACAGTGTGGAAGGGCTGTTCCACCAACACTGCTTCCTCTCCTCCTATTGTTTCCTCTGTTTTTTCCCTTTGCTGTCCCGTTCCTCCTCTTCCTTTTCTTTCTCCTCACTGTCACCTCTCCTCCGTCCTTTTTCCCCCTCAGTGTTTCAGCCACCTCTTTTTCTTTTCTTTTCTCCTTTCTTTCTCCCTCTCTGGTTCTCTCAAACGTCCCCTGGAACTGCTGCCTGAAGATGAAGACGAAGTTGAGGGTGATCAGTGCTGTGATCGAGCGACTTTTTTTTTTCTTTCCTTCTGCTACTGTTTTCATTCCTGCACTCTTCTTCTTCTTTGTTTCTGATTTTCTGAAATGACGAAGGACGATGGCAACGCTGGTTCTGATCTCAATGATTTCCTCTTATTACATTATTTCCTTCTGCTTTTCTGATCTTCACTCTTCCCAGCTCCTGTCTGTTTTTCCTTCTCTCCTACCTCTTGTTTTCTTTCCCTGGCTTTTATAGCCAGAGGATGCAGACGTTTTCCGGCAACAGAGTAATGGCCGGCGTACATCATGGTAGCCGTGAAACATGCCCCCTTGATTGAAGCAAATCGCGCCTTCGCCGCTGCAAATTTTTCTCGGCCAGCTCACGTAACGTCTTCTAAAGAAGACAGTAAACAGTGTTGGATAAAACCGCACCGTTTTGCAATTTTAAATGATATTTTAGATTTGGTCCTTGGATGTTAATGAAATTTTGTAATCAAGCCCCCCGGAAAAATTGTAATTAGACCCCTTGATTTTAGTGTCTTTTCTGATTTAGTCCTTGTTTTTGGATTGTTTCAATTAAGTCCTAATTGACCATTAAACTTCAATAATTATGCAATTAAGCCCCTGATTTGACCAAATCAACTCTTCAAAATTATAATTGGACCCCAGAACTTTAATTTCTTCCAATAAAAGCCTAAATTGACTTAAGAAATCAATTATCTTGCAATCAAACCCTCCATAAATTCAATTAAACATTGGATAAAATTTAATTGAGTCCATAAACATCTGATTTTGGACTTTTCTTCCTCAAATTGAATTTTCCTTATCAACATGGTTTTTACTGTCAAATCTCAATTCTTGTATTTTTGAACCTCCTCAACCAATTCCTAGCCATTTTATGGTAGTTCCAGCATCCTTCTTTCACTCTTTTTTTATTCCTTCTGAATATATTTTTTTGATGTGTATTTTTTTGTATTTTTTTCATTTTTTGTGGGGAACCCAAAAATGGGTAACATCAATCGAGACCATCCAGAATTTTTTCAGTGAGGTCTTCTGGATCCATGGGTGCACCTAATATAGCCAATTCATCAGCACTGGCTTTGACAGAGGGAAGAAATTCAGTAATGGTCCGAGATCCTTTGGATGGATTTTTGAGCTGGTTTTTAACTTGTTTGATGCGGCCACGTGAAGGTTTAGCATACGTGTTTGCAAGGATCGTCCATGCTTCTCGAGCAGTCCCTGCACAAGCAATAAAGGGAATAATGGTAGGAGAAATAGAGCCAATCAAGGCATTAAGCAGAAGCTTATCCTGACGAATCCAAAGTTTATGAGAGGGATTTGTTGTGGTGATGTTGTCTGCAGTAATGGTGTTGGGAGGGCATGGTGTTGATCCATCGATGTATCCAATGAGATCATATCCAATGAATAAAGTTTCAAACTAAAGCTTCCAGGAAATGTAGTTTGTGGATGTGAGTTTGAGAGGTGTTTGTGCAGTGGTATTTATTGTAATGAGAGGAACCTCATGGTGTGGAAAGCTGGAAGAAGAGATAGTAGCTGCTGAGTCGATTTGTGTGGTCATGTTTATGTTTTGAGCAAGAGGATCGACAGTTTGTGACAGAAGAAAGAAGAAACTAATGAAGAATAGAATTAGGCAGCTCTGATACCATAATAGAAGGAACAGTTTATACACTGTTGTTGTGCTGTTTTATTAATCAACCAAGTTGTACATATATAGCTTTAAGAGAAACTAATCAACACCTAAATACAAGGAAGGATAAGACGAAGACTCCTAGTCTTAATGAAGTTTGAACTGTTGCTGAATACAAGGGAGTTTAAACATGAATGATTTGATCTTAATTCTGATAATGTTGATCTTCATTCTGATAGTGTTTTCTTTACTCTTTTCCAATTCTTAGGTTTTTTAAATGTTCAAGTTGCCCTTTCTCAAATGCAAGTGGGGTCCGTCGACGGTAAAGATTCAGATGTTTTTCGTATTCTTGTTAATTTTTTTTCCAGAAATGGCGTTTTAAAAAAAATTGAGTATTTTTTTGCGTGGAATTATTTTAAATTTATCAATTTTATTTCAAACATAATTTATATTATAAAATGAGCCATTATTAAATATTGATGATTTATAACAACATCCTTGATGAAGAAGTTTATGAAGTAAAATGCATTAAGTGTTATCTGCCTTGTAGTTTTATAGTTATCCTTGATGATTTATAACAACATCAATATTGATGATTTATAACAACATAAATATAGCGGAAACCATTCTAGAATTTTCCCACAGCACCTACAGGGGTGTGGAAGACCAATTACAATAGCAAAACGGTGCGTTTTAAGGGAATTAATGAAACGGTGCGTCTTAGGAAATTAATGAAACGCTGCGTAAACTTGTAACGGTTACTTAATTTGAATTCAAAGAGCAATCCTCTTCTTCTCCCTGTTTGGCTGGTAACATCATGCACCGGGTGGAAGTCAGCTACAATGTTTTTAAATATCTTTTTTCTGTCTGTCCCTTGAGCTTCTATTTGTTTGCTGAGAAAGATGGAATCTCATGTCTGACTATATCTAACTCAATAACCGATCTTTGTTGTCCTTTTTCTTGCACGTCCACCCAATAGCTGCAGTTGTCATAACCTAGAAAGATGTTTGTAAATCCAGACTAAGAGGTTGGTTTGCAACTTTTCCATCATTTACAGGCTCCAATTGGCTGTGAAAGCCTTTTGAGTGCACTGTATCTTATCACCGTTTGTCTTCATCAACGAAATTAACCATTTCAACTCTTTTTTTTTTCCTTCGAAAAATACATGTACCAAAAATATGTAAAGAAGAAAAAAAAGAGAAAAATCTGCATCGCCAAATGTGTGCAAAGTCCATTTGTTACTTGCCTACCAATTGCCTTAGGCAAATCTCATCAATTTCAGTAGAGCAAATGTCTTGATAAATATCTGTTGATTTTCCAGTATCCCGAAATCCGAAGCTATTTACCCAGATATCCTACAGCTCAAACAACATTGGTGCTCAATTCAAAAGCATTATATGAAGTTGTCAGACATGAGACGAGAGAGATGTTATTAGTGATGATCTATTGTGGCAGTAAAATCCCAGTTATCAGAAATCATTCCCAACTCTTACCTACGAAAGATAACGATAACAAGGTTTTGAACTAGCATTGAGACAAAGGAAGGAAACACAATGAATGAACACGTGAAAACCAAGATGAAAATAAAAATTCATTAATTCTGCAACACCAAAACAGCCATGAAAATTACATTACATGGCTTGTAGAATATGACAGAGGTTAAAACTTCTTGAACTTTACGTGTTCCGAATCATTTTACTGTAGAATCCACCGCTTCAAGGCCCCTTGTGCCAGGGGTCTCCAAACCATCTTTAATCTATGAACAGAGCTTTGAATCAAGTGATGACAGACCAAGTTCAATAACTTTATTTAAAAGCTTAGCAAATTGATCTGGCTAGGCTAAGGCCAGGGCAGGGAGCACATGGAAGGTGCTGAGAGATGAATGTGTTCTGCGATAACAAGGTTGCTATCAATATCTCACATAATCCAATTCAATATGACCGATCAAAACATGTAGAGGTAAATCGATATTTTATTAAGCAAAATCTAGAGGCAAAAATCATTTGTTTCCCTTTTGTCAAATATACAGATATACTCACCAAGGTAGTATGTTAATGGAATTTCTACAACTCACTTGACAAGTTTAACATTTAAGATTTGAATACACCAACTTAAGAGGAGTGTCGGCATGAGCTGTCATTGAGAGATTATAGGATGAAGCTATCATAGAGAAATCCTAGGAATCATCTAATTTAAAGGGACAAACATAATTGTTAGTCTATTTATGTGTCCCCAAGGGGCGTAGCGTGATGGCAAAGGGTTTGAGATCTGCACAGCAGGTCTCGAGTTCGAGTCAGGGCGTACACCTCTTGTAAGAGCCTGGGACAGCCGGGGTTTTACTCACTCACCTGAGCCCACAAAGTGCGCTTTCCGGAGGGTGCGGTTTCCTCGAATCCAAAAAAAAAAAAAATTTCCTTGAGTATTAATAGACTAGCAATTCTTATAAAGAGAGACACATAAATAAAAGATATATTTTAAATTATTGTCATTTTGAATATCAATTCTTAGTTATTTATTGTTCTCCTCGGTTTTTATATATCAAAATTTAGTTTTTTACCAACCAATTCTTATCAAGACATTAAAATTTCTCATCATTCATATTGAATACATGAGGGGTTGCATTTATAAAAAAACTCCCTTTTTAATCATCAATTTGAACTCAATACTAATATAACAACAATATGTGAGTAAACTCACTTGTCAATTTCAATCAACACAACAAAGTGTTTCAAAGCCGTGTAGTGTTTTTTATCTTCACTTTGCATTGTGTATTCTCTCATAAATCTTTGTAGTTTGAAACAATTATTTTAAAAAAATTCTAAATTTGGTCCTCAATGGTCTCTGGCATTATTTCACCCTTTCGACCCCAAATTAATTCCAAGTTGCCTCTTTTTTTTTATGAAGAAAAGGTTGAATTGAAAAATAAAGAACCAAAGTGAAAAACAAGAAGAAAAGATGTAGTAATTTCAATTTTGATATGAAAAGCTTAGTTTGGTTCCAAATCTTTTCTAGTTAATAGTTTATTGGTCTTTTTAGTTGTTAGAAATTCATTTTTGATACCAAAATTTATTTTTTTTATTTTTAGTTTTTTTTTTCATGAGAGGAAAAAAAAATTGCTAGATTCTGGTGTAAAGAGAAAATGTTATTGTTGATTGTTATTCCGACTACTAAAATAGTAAATCTTGATGTTAATAAATTCTATTTGTTCATAGAAGTACTATTTTCTAAGAATACAAGGACAAGTTAATTATTTTCTAAATTAGATTATTGTCATAGAGTTTCTTTAGGTTTTAACTATCCAAGTTTAGTGTTTTTAACAATGTTTTTTTTTTCTTTATTTAATAATAATCCAAGATTTATTATTAATTAGTGCTAATGCCATAAAGCTAATGACATGCTGACAAGAAGAAAAAAAAACTTGTACATAAAAAAAGGCCAAAAAGAACAAAAGTTGTATATAAAAAAAAAACCAAAAAATAGTAAAACCATGCAATATTATAGCCAGAATTTACTTATCGAGTCCAGAATCATGCCCTAGACTTATCAACTTCTTTTCCAACTAAAATTTTTTTGTTGAACTTATATGGGCATCGGTGTCTACCTTATATGGAAAGAAAGGAACAAGTGGATATTTAAAAAAAAGTGCTTGGAGGTTGATAGAGTCTTTAAGAGATTTCAAATCTTATTCTACACAATATTCCATTTCCATGCTGCGAACCACTCCCGACTGGACATTAACTGAGTTTATTTTTCTTTTTCTATTGGGGTTGCAAGCCTCCTATTAATGACCCTTGTGTGTTTCAGTAGCTATTGATGGTTCTTCTATGTTTCAGCTGCAAATTGCGTTAGCTGTTTGTTTTTTTTTTGGGTGGAATTCTTTTTGGTTGGTTATCTTTGGCACCTATTGGATCTTGGGTTTCTTAACTAACCGATATGATACTTTTGGTTCTCTCTCCAGGTTGATGTCTCCATGTATTTTTTATGAATGTAAGCATGTTCCCTTTTGCCTCTGATTTTGTGTGTGTATATATATATATATATGACTTCCTGATCTATTTCATTTTAATCTATTATATTCAAAGACTCTTTTGTTGAACATTCAAGGAGGACAAACTCTGACTTGTACATTTGTTCCTCAATAATTGTCTCGAGACGAGTTTATTCAGCACCTACTAGACTCCTGGGTGACAAACTATGAACACTATTACATTTTACTGTTCAACCCATATAAGATTCCACCCCATTTCCATAAAAAAAAAAATGGATCGGTCTAGATCTCTTTATTAGGTGATGTCATGATGATCGTCCATTTCCTATTCCTATTCAACATTTTTAATCGGGTGGAATTCTTGTTTACGAGGCGCAATCTGAAGATAGACCTAAATTCTTTAATCTTGATTGTACTTGCTCGGCTTGTACTGACTATGAAATATTATAGCCAAAACTAACAAGAATTTACATATTAGACTTTCAGAACTTTCCTTGTGTATCAATAGTTTTCATCAATTATTTTAAATTATAACATTAAATAATAAAGAACCAACTCAAATACTATACCCCAACTAACAATCTCTTTCTACAAAATTAATTTATTTCTAAATAAGATAAGGATTTCATCTTTTTGGAGCATACATAGAAGAAGTGAGTAAAAAATGAAACAATATTCATCAAAAATTGTAATTTGAAAATATAAATTACATCATGGATAAGTTGTACATGTGAGTTTTTTGTCATCACCAAAAATTCTGATGGAAAAGATTACAAAAAGCATTTAAGACAATAAATACATATCAACTCGTCAGAAAGAAGTCTAAAGAGATGTACCCTACTAATTTGGAGTAACTTTAAGTGTCTCTCTGAAATTGATCTTGTACTCAGTGATTTATCTTTTAATGCCCTCATTTCCAGATATCTCTTTGATTCCCTAAAAAACCAACAAAATTCAGCAGAACTTCCAAGAAAGTTAAACATGCATGATTTTATATGTATTTTGTTATTATAAACAAATCCCCTTTCACTTTTAATTAAAAAACGTACTTTATAATAAAAAAAAGGTTAGTATTACATCATTTTTGTTTTTGTTTTAAAATATCAAATTTGAAATAAAATATAAAAAACATTAATCAATTTTTTATTTTAATGAAAAAAATAAAAAAAAATTAGTTTTCAATATTTTCTAAATAAACTTAAGTGATTTTAACAAATTATGTTAGTGATTGTTGGCGTTTCGCTTTTCAAAAAAAAAAAACAATTCAAAATCAAAACATATAAGTTTTCAATTTTTGTTTTCAAGAATTTACAATTTTTATCAAGAAATAAAAAAAAATAAACAATAAAATCAATCAGACTTTAAATATTCCTAACTTTAGTTTTTACTACTATTCTTCTGGCATAAAAAACTCATAAGTTGATCCCAATAAAATAATGATTTAACCCTGTGAGATTCCATAGATGTAAATATTAAAGATAGCATTTTATTTTAAAATTAAATAAGAAAAATATTATCATAAAATCAAGAAATAAATAATAAAATCAGACTCTAAATATTCGAGAAAAAAATATTATTAAAGATGACATTTAATTTTTTATATTCAATAAGAAAAATAAAATCATAAAAGATAATATTTAATCTCTTAAATAGAATAAAATAAAATAAAAATAACTAAAGGAAATATGTCTTCTTACCATAGATCGATAAACTGAGGTTATGTTTTTGCAGTTTCGAAAATAAATAGTCACTCCACTGCAGCGGTGTAGACGCTGTAATTGAACCACAATGGGGATGAGGAAGCAGATGATATGGTGGTGGTGAAGGCATCATTGTATCTCTTCCTACTTCTGACTCTTCAAATGAATCTGATTTTTTTGCGATCACATGGACCCCACATTCTTTAACGTGTGGCAACACATCTCCTGTTCGCTCTGAATATATGTATAGTTCCAATTCGTCATCTACATAGTAATCTACCAATCCCATTTCAATTATACTTACGTATCTTACCCATACGTCAGCCTGTACACTTCGTTCATCCTGAAACAATATTCTTCCGTTGCTTTTATTTTTTATAATAATAATGTGACTGTTTACGAAATAGTAATTATGAACATCCTCCTCAAGTGTACAGAAAACCCAAACAACTAAGCCTCGGAAGAGTGGAGGTAGATGGAATGACAATGAGCATCCTTCTCCACGGTAGCTCAACCAATTTGGCATCTTTCCAGGAATGCGCTCAATACAATACCGGTGATGACCGTTGCGCATTGCCTGTATAAATAAATATTGATTTCAAGAAATGCTGAGATTTTAGATATTAATCAATGATTGTGTGTCAATTGGATGTGTTTATTTTTATGCAACAGAGACAGAAAGAAATAGTACCTCAACAAGGCTCTTCTGGAAATTATTTGATGAATGACTGCGGTCATTAACCAGAATAGACCAGAAAATATTACTTTCACGATAGATGCCCTGAATCTCTTCTAATAAATTACAATCAGATAATTCTATATATAGTTCTTTTTTTGACTGCTTTGGTATTCTTACTCTTGTCAATGACTTGCAATAAGATGCAACCAAAGTGTATAAACTTGAGGGAAGATCTGATATTGATACAAGATTGTCGCATCCAACAATACTCAAAATCCCTAGCTTGGGAAGGAAGCCGATCCCAGAAGGCAGGCTAGAGAATTTGTTTTTTGATAGATCCAATTCTTCAAGAGCGGACAAACCCCTAAAATCAACACATTTAGTTGCGCGATCAGACATACTACTATTAGAAAGCTTAAGACGTTTCACTGATCTCCATTCAATGAAAGATGTTGGAAGCAAACGTTTCCAATTTAAAACCCTTGCTGTAATCGAAGATGAAACTGGTAAAGGCCATGATGTAGATGACGGTGAAAGCCATGATGAAATTTGGGAAAACCAGGATGTCGGTGATGGTGAGTCCTGGTGGAAACTGTATCCACGCAATGATAACCTTCTGACATACTTTAATTGTCCAATTGAAGAGAGAAATTTTTCATTTTCAATCCCATCGGCTTGCACCTCTGTTAAGGATTCCATATCACCCATGCGTTTTGGCAATTTTCCAAGTTGTGAACACCAGGAAATATTCAAACGTTTAAGAGACTTTACATTGCCAATGCTTTCAGGGAGAATCTTTAGCCTCCAACATCCCTCTAGATTCAAGAAAACGAGGCTCGTCAAATTTCCAATTGATTGATGCATCTCAACTAAACTCGAGCAACCTTCCAAAATTAAATTCTCCAGACTTGAACTGTGCAAGTTTGGTGTTTTAATAAGATGTTGAGAATGACTGAGATTAAGGATTTTTAACCTATTGAGAATCTGTCATAATAGAAAGCAAAATAATGAAAATTAATCATAAGAAGTCGTAACATGGAAATATAAATTACGAACTAGAGAAATTTTAGGGATTGTAGTATGTTTCGCACCTTTTCTCCCTTCCATAGTTCTTTAAGGTTACTGTACTGCAAATCAAGAACAGCTAGATTGTCCAAGGTAAAATCAGATGGAAAATACTTCAAAGGACATTCATGCCAGCAAATCCACATCAAATGTTTAGAAAGCAGTTTGAAGGATCCGGCGAGATGTACTCCATTGATTTGGAGTAAATTTAAGCATTTCATTTCTGCAAATGATCCTGCGCAAAGTGATTTAGCTTCTGATGCTCTGACATCCAGTGCAAGACCCTCTACAACATCCGTACCCTAAAAAAAAAACAACACAACTTTCATACAATTATTTGTAATAAGTTTGACTAGAAAATACGCATGCCTTTGCTTTCGTGTATGCATTGAGCTCTTACGTACCTTCCGCTGCTCAAGTACATTCCATGCATCCTCTGGATTCCAAATTCTGGTCCTTTTTCCAGGTTCTTTTGGAGACTTTTCACGAACAACCTCCCTTCCCATGTCTCGTAATAGATCATGCATGGTCACCATCTCTCCAAATACTTTAATCAGAGACCTTTCACGGAGAGTTTCCAAATCAACTTCTGGATTGTAACCGCAACGGGCTCCTAGCACTTTTGCGACGTACTCTTTCTTTCTATCAATAAAGAAGCAAGCGATATCAAGGAATGCATTTTGTAGTTCTTCACCGTCCAGTGCGTCAAAACTTATTCTAAGCTTTCCTTGAATATCGTGGTTTGGAATTCTTCTCAATTTGTCAATTACACATTGCCAACCATCTCTGTTTTTCCCAGACAGACAAGCACCCATAACCTCAAGAGCTAAAGGAAGTCCTCCACAGTAATCAACTGCATCCTTCGAAAGCTCAATATAATCTTCTGCTGGCTTGGTGTCCATAAAGGCATGCCAACTGAAAAGCCGAAGGGACTGATCTCGTGTCAATTCTTTGATCCGGTATGTTCGATCTGCTTTACGAAGAAGATTTGAATCTCTTGTTGTAATAATTCCTCTACTTCCGGGACCAAACCAGCTTCGCTCTCCCATCAATGCATTCAGCTGTTCCAGATGAGCCACATCATCAGCAACAACAAGAACTCTTTTGCGACAAAGTCGTTGTTTGATCAGAACCTTTCCTCTATCATCACAATTGATGTTTGCAGCATCCTGTTTTAAAATATCGTGAAGAAGTTGCTTTTGCAAAGGAACAAGACCATTTAACTGTTTTGATGTTTCATTGATATTCGAAAGAAAACAGCTTCCCTCGAATCTATAGCAGAGTTGTTTAAATACAACTTTTGCTACAGTTGTCTTTCCTATTCCTGGCATCCCATGTATGCCCACAACGCGTACATCATCTGTTGCAATGCTTAGAAAGTCAAAAATATTGCGAGTAAGCCGATCCATACCTACTAGGCGCTCAGGAACATATAAGTACTTGGGATCTAATTTATTCAACACATCCTTGATAATCTCCATGATAAATTCTGCTTCATTCCTGCTAATAGACAAAACCAAGTATATTGACTCCATAAATGTGTGAAAGTCAATTAAGTATTTTATTGTTCCACTTTGAAAAATGTAAAATATAATGACTCCATAAATGTGTGCAACTGGATCTTAGAGAGAAAAGGCATACCCATTTGCCATATCATTGGGATTCCATCCAGATAGGTTTCCAGACTGTTCAAGAGCTTTTCTCCACTCCTTCACCAGCTTCTCTTCAAAACGCTCTTCATGTTTAACAAATGCTTCTGCAAAACTGCCATTCTGTTTTCTCACATCTGAAGGATCAATGTCATAGAATATAGGAAGAACAATCTGACCGGTTTTTCTATTTTTGCACTTAAGAATCTCTACAAGTTCATTGAGACACCATCTAGAAGAAGCATATCCTTTTGAGAAGACAACTATGGATATCTTTGATTCTTGAATTGCCTCGAGGAGATGCGCGGAGATTTCTTCTCCTCTAGGAAGTTCATCCTCATCTCGAAAAGTGTGGATTCCTGCTTGGACTAAGGCAGTATATAGATGATCTGTAAATGTCGTGCGAGTATCTTCTCCTCTAAAGCTCAAGAAGACATCATAGGCCCCTTCTGGTCTAGATCGAGAAGACTCTGGCTCTGTCATGGCAGCTGCAGAAATTAAGGCAAAATCAATTAGCGATGCAGCAATTGCATAAGGTACCTACTCTCTTGCAAATACAAGCAAGAGATACATGCGAAGTGATCATAATGAGGGAGCATAAGACAATAGCAACTGAAGTTAAACATGAAAAAAATAAAGCTTTCAAATTTTTGTTATTGGTAAAGACATGAAATTAAAACAAGAAAGAAGCAAAGAAGAGTTAGACATATATACCTCTATATAACAAAGAGTAAGCTATGAAATGGCAGCAACAGGAGAGAGAAGTTAATTGTATTCTTTATATAGGAGAAAGGATATGCTTTCTATTCATTTGCAGGAGAAAGCTCCACGAAACTAGGTGGAAGTAGTAGACACACGCAGCTGGCATTGTTGGAAGTCTCAGGAGGGTTTTATTTATTTCGAGCTAGTGGTTCCAAATTATTTATACATGGGAAAGAATATGAAATGAAATATTAATAATTTAGACTTTAAAGTAAAATACTCAACGGTGCAAAGTTTTTATATTCAATCACAACAATTTGTTTTAATTGATTGATGTCCTGTTTGCATAATTGAGTTTATGAAAATATGATGATCATCGACTCACATAATTGAGCTTTACAACTAATTAAGTATATACTAAAGTATACCAACTTGGTTTTCTTTACTCTTTTCCAATTCTTAGGTTTTTTAAATGTTCAAGTTGCCCCAGTGTTTTAAAACCCGGACCAGTCCGGTAGGCCAACCCGGGATCCGGTCGACCCGGGCCTGGGACCGGTCCGGGTGGAGGCAAAAACCTGCTCGGGAATTGGCCCTGGAAAACCCGGTCGACCCGGGACCCAGTCCACCCGGTCAAACCCGGGTGAGACCCGGTCAATTTTTTTTTATTTTGACTGTCATTAAACGACGTTGTTTTTGGCTTTCTAAAATGTCAAAATGCTGAAGACTGAAGAGTGAAGAAGAACGAAGCAAAATCAGTAACCTAATTAATGTTACTCTTTGAAACCAGCCGAGGAGCTGAGAAATTTGATCATGGAATCACGTAGATGGAGAACAGGGGGTCAAAATGGGCAACTAATCAAGGGCTCAAAAGCTTCCGCTTCTCAGGTTTTATCCTCCATCACAATCACGATAGCCTGTTTCAGCAAGAGGGTCCCAACTTCTGGTCCACCCCATGAGCTCTGCCAACCAAGCACGTACAGCTGCACGTGATTCACCATAGGCTCCTTGCCATGAGCACATAAGCAACAAATGAAAATGCCCTCCTTTGTCTGCCCACCATACACCACCCAGAGACTTAAGAGCTGGTGATCTGAAAATGGTGCAGTGTCTGACTTACCGGAAGCGTCACAGCTACGCCACAAAATCTAACCAACACCGTGTGGTCAAAACCCCTGGTGGGAAATTGGTTTACCAAACCACCAAGAAGAGGGTTAGCGGACCCAAGTGCCCAGTTACTGGCAAGAGGATTCAAGGGATCCCTCACTTGAGACCTGCTGAATACAAGAGGTCTAGACTGTCAAGGAATCGCAGGACTGTGAACCGTGCCTATGGTGGAGTCTTGTCTGGAAGTGCTGTTAGGGAGAGAATTATCCGGGCTTTCTTGGTGGAGGAGCAAAAGATTGTGAAAAAAGTTTTGAAGATTCAGAAGGCAAAGGAAAAACAGGCCTCAAAATGATGAAGTGAAGTCTTTTGAGTTAGAGGATGTGTTTGAGCAAAATTTTGTTATGATTAATGACAGTCAAATGTGGAGTTGTTTGTTAACGTGTTTGATTCTCTGATGACTTGGATGTGTTCATTTCACCTTTTGTCAATTTGATTTCCTTGCTTATATTTGGATAGATTGCCAATTTCCTTGCAAAACAAATGACAATGCCCTTTCCACCTCTCTGAATATATTTGATCACAGTTGCCATAATTTTTTCTCCATCAGTGAATGGCAATGGCAATTGATAATGACAACAAAGAGTTGAGAATAATTGGGAGGCTTAACCTAATGGTTAGCCAACCCTTTCTATATATATATGTAGGGCAATATACAATAGTAATGGTGGAGGTTACCACACAAGAGTATGTCTACAATATTTCCTATATACAATATTCCTATATAAGTACATTCTATAATATGCCCCCTCAAGCTGAGGGTGGAGGCTCAACCCGAAGCTTGAAACGAAAAGCAGTAAACGAAGAAGTAGGAAGTGGCTTAGTGAAGACATCGGCAAGTTGATCCTGGGAGGAAATAAAACGAATCTGAATCTCCTTCTTTGCAACTCTATATCGGACAAAATGATAATCGACCTCAACATGTTTTGTGCGAGCATGAAAAACAGGATTCGCAGACAAATAAGTGGCACCAAGGTTGTCACACCAAATAATAGGAGTAGAAGCAGACAGAATCTGGAGATTTGTTAATAAGTACTGAAGCCAGATAACCTCAGCAGTGCCATCAATTAAGGCTTTGTACTCAGCTTCAGTAGAAGAACGAGCAACTGTGTGTTGCTTACCGGATTTCCATGAAATCGGCGTCTGACCAAAAAACACAAGGTAACCACCCATAGATTTCCTGTCCTCAACACTGCCTGCCCAATCTGCATCTGTAAAACCATGTGATGCCGTACCCCGAAGATAACGCAAGATGCGTTTCATGGCAGCCCAATGAGAATCTGTAGGAGCATGCATAAACTGACAGACTTTGTTAACAGCAAAGCAAATATCTAGGCGCGTAAAAGTGAGATACTAAAGAGCACCCACAATTTGACGAAAGCGGGTAGCGTCAGAAAACAATGGATCGGGCAGAATGGTAGCTTTGGATGTAGAGATAGGAGTATCAACAGGTTTGCAAGATAACATACCAGCCCGAGTGAGGATGTCAAGTATATATTTATGCTGGTGGAGCATAAGACCCATACTAGTAGACTGAACCTCAATACCTAAAAAATAATGAACAGAACCCAAGTCGCGAAGCTTAAATTCTGAGCTCAGTAGCTGAATGAGGCGTTGGAGCAGAAGAGAGTTACTACCCGTAAGCAGAATATCATCAACATAGACCAGAAGATAACAAATATCAGCACCAACAGAGAAGATAAATAATGAGGTATCCACCTTAGAGGCACGAAAACCAATAGATAACAGGAAATCATTCAGACGAGTGTACCAAGCCCGCGGAGCCTGTTTTAAACCATATAGAGATTTATGCAATCGGCACACATGAGAGGGGAGAGCAGAATCAACAAAACCTGGAGGTTGTTTCATGTAGACCTCCTCATCAAGAACACCATTGAGGAAGGCATTATGGATGTCAAGCTGATGAATTTTCCAATCACACGAAACTGCAATGGAGAAGACTAATCTGACGGTCGCCTGTTTGATGACTGGACTAAAGGTTTCAGAGTAATCAATACCTTCTTGCTGAGTGAAACCTCTAACAACCAGACGCGCCTTATACCTCTCGATGCTACCATCAGATCTGCATTTAATCTTGTATACCCACTGACTACTAACAACATTCATGGAGGGATGAAACGGCACTAAGGTCCAAGTTCTGTTTGCGCGTAAGGCCTGAATTTCCTCATACATAGCACTATGCCACGCCTCATATCTGTTAGCATCATTAAAAACAAGTGGCTCATGAGAGGAAGGAGAAACTACCCGGCTTAAGGAGACAGCAGAGGCTGTGGTAGTGGCTGTGGACAACGCTATCTTGGGCTGCCTTGGACGAAGAACCATGGGATGTTGACGTGCAGCTGGGCATGGAGAAGTGTGACCTGTACCTGGAAGAGGCTGAAGAGGATATGAGGAGAGGTCTACACAAAGCTGCAGGCCAGCTGGAGAAGCAGTAGAGGGACTGGTCGGCACTCCAGACACTGGTGAGGCTGCTGTAGAACTAGGATGAGCTGATGCAGAACCGGGCTGCTCTGTTGCAGCAGACCTGAGAACATGCACATCCGGTGATGGAGAACCTGTACCTGCACAATGATCATTGGAAATACAAGCATATGGTGACAGTATGGTAGTGTGGGATGGTGATGAAGGGGTGGCAAAATCAATGGGCAAAGTGGTAATCTGGTGGGGTGCGGCAGATGGCAGAATTGGGTTGTGGTTGGGGCTGGTTTGGTAAGTAGTAGGCTGAAAGGATGGAGGAGGGTGCAAGGATGGAAGATAGGTAGGTGGGGTGGGAGGTACCGGTGAGGATGTTACCTGTTCAGACTTTGCAAAAGGAAAGACATTTTCATGAAAACGAACATGACGGGAGACATAAATACGATCAGACTCTAAGTCAAGACAACGATAACCAAGATGGGATGAGCTATAACCTAAAAACACACAAGGAGAAGACCGAAAATCTAATTTATGAGCATGATATGGACGCAAAAAGAGAAAACAAAGACACCCAAAAGTACATAGGAAGTTATAATCAGGAGTGCGTCGAAACAGACACTCAAATGGAGATGTATTTTGGAGAACAAGAGTAGGCATGCGATTAATAAGGTAGACTGAGGATTCAAAAGCATAGTTCCAAAATCGCAATGGGGCACTACACTGGCCTAAAAGGGTTAGGCCAGTTTCGACAATATATCGATGACGACGTTCAACAGTGCCATTTTGTTCATGAGTATGAGGACAAATTAACCGATGATGAATACCAATGGTCTGAAAAAATTTATTTAATTTACAATATTCACCGCCCCAATCAGTTTGAACAGATTTAATTTTAAGAGAAAACTGACGCTCAACAAGTGTTTGAAAACGTTGAAAAGTGGAAAAAACATCAGATTTCGCAACAAGCGGATAATACCATATATGTTTGGTATGCGCATCGACAAAAATAACAAAATAACGGAAGCCATCAGAAGAAAACGTAGGGGCAGGACCCCAAACATCACTAAAAATTAATTCAAGTGGGGCAGAAGTTTTGTGACCCGTAGGTCGTAATGACAAACGAGACGACTTTCCTAAAGGACAAGCTTGACACTGAGTAAGAGAACGTCTAGAAGTACATACGATTTTATTGCCGGAAACTAACAAATTGAAAATGCAAGGGGTTGGATGACCCAAACGACGATGCCACAAGTCGGCAGTCGCAGAGATGCAAGGAGACCAAAAAGCTTGAGGAACTGACGTGGCAGAAGACTCAGAGAGGACATAAAGGCCATCATGACTCTGACCGGAAAGGAGAACTTTCTTAGTGACAAGATCCTTCACATAAAACATAGAAGCGTGAAATTCAAAATAAACATGATTATCACGACAAAATTTTTGAACAGATAACAACGGTTTGGTAATGTGAGGCACATGGAGAACATTAGATAATGTAAACATGTGTTTTGGGGAATGTAATTTAGTATGTCCAATATGGGATATGTCAAGGCCCTTACCGTCACCAACATGCAAATAATCATTACCAAGATAGGGTGCAGAATCGGTCAGAGTTCCAAGATCAGGTATGACGTGTTGATTTGCGCCGGTGTCTGGGAACCAAGTCGCAGCAGAGATATTCCCAACAGAAAGATGAGCAGAGGGCTGCTACGAAACTGGGAACAATGGGGAACTGTGTGCCCAAAATCAGAGCACAATTGGCAACGTACATGCTGCTGTCTAGCACTGGAATTGCGCCTGGTTTGCTACCAGTGGTTTGGCCGCCAATCTACAGCAGAGTGGCCCCTGTTCTGGGGAGTGGAACAGTTGCTGTGGGGACGCTAATTACCTTTAGAGTGGCCCCTGTTGCGGCTGAAGTTAGGGCTGTGATGAAACATAGCATGGTATGCAGAAAACTATGGTGTTGGCAGCAGAGGTGGTTGCTGCGGCGGAGAAGAAGAAGATAGCAAAGAGGGAGCTGCAACCATGGAATGGAAAGAGTTCTTGTGGAAAATTCATGGGTAAGAAGGTGGCTATGAAGATCAGCATAGGATAGCGGTTCTGCTTTGGTTATGAGACTCGTTACCAAGTCTTTGAACTCACCACGAAGGCCACGAAACACATAAAGATTGAATCTTCAAGAGATATGGGGCAACCAGCAGTAGCCAATTTATCAAATAACGATTTGGCTTGCTGCATGTATAGACTAACCGATGAGTCACCTTGCTAAAGGTCTTGAAAAGAGCCATGAAGTTGTATGATGCGAGCATTCAACGGAGAGGCAAGCGCTTTCTCAAGAGTGTGCCAAACACAATGCGAAGTAGAACAATCTACCACGAGATGCAACACATCCATGGAGAGAGAGGAGAGCAAAGCACTCAAAATAAGTTGATCTTGTTGCTTCCAACGGAGAAAAGAAGGGTTGATGATAGAGGAAGAACCAGCAGAGCTGTCAAAAATATGAGATGGAGGACACGGCACTAAGCCGTCAACAAAGTGAAAAACACCTTGACCAAGGAGATATGGCTTCATCTGCATTCGCCAATAGAGATAATTTGTGTTCATAAGTTTTAGCGAAACAACTTGGTGAGTGTTCGCTAAAGGAACAATAGCTGTAGTGTGGGTTCCCATGAGAGGTAAAGGAACGGCAGGGACTTGGGAGGAAGAGTCAGAGACAAGCTTTGCAAGTGGAGGCTGCTGTGGGGAAGAAAAGGCACCAGCGGCAGCAGCTTAGGGATCGCTGGCCGGCTGTGCTGCACCACCTGTGGAGAGGGAGAAGTCGGCGGCAGCAGTAGAATCCATGTAGAGAAAGTAAAGAGAGGGCCGGCTGCAAAGGGAGGAAGGGAGAAAAGAGTTCTAACGGCAGAAAGCTCTGATACCAAGTTGAGAATAATTGGGAGGCTTAACCTAATGGTTAGCCAACCCTTTCTATATATATATGTAGGGCAATATACAAAAGTAATGGTGGAGGTTACCACACAATAGTATGTCTACAATATTTTCTATATACAATATTTTCTATATAAGTACATTCTATAATAAAGAAACTGTAGGAAAATGATGGTATTAAGCTTATTGGTTAGAGAAACTGTATGGTTTTTCCAATTCTTTTTTTTTTGGTTGACCCAGTTTGACCCGGGTCAACCCGTCTGACTCGTGACCCGATCACTTGACCGGGTTGATGACCGGGTCGGGTTTCAAAACTATGAGTTGCCCTTTCTCAAATGCAAGTGGGGTCCGTTGACACTAAAGATTCCCAGCACTTGAGACATTTTCGTGTTCTTGTTATTTTTTGTTTTTCCATCGGAATTGGCGTTTTAAAAAATTTTGAATATTTTTTTTGCTTGTAATTATTTTAAATTTATCAATTTTATTTCAAACATAATTTATATTATAAAATAAACCATAATTCAATATTGATGATCAATAATTAAATCTTGATAATTAATAATAAATTTTGTATAATTTGCACATGATTTCTTATTTCTTTCGAATTTTGTATAGTACAGTGCAGAGTTGGTTTGATCCCACCAGCTAGGGGAAGCTATGAAATTGAAGCAAATAACTCTTTTGTTGATATGATTGTTTTAGGCAGAGAAGATTTTTTGATATTTTATATTATATTTTATTTAATAAATTCAAAGGATGTATTGTTTAGTTATTATTATCTTATTTTTTTGAAAATATATCAAAATAATTTTTTTAAAAAAAAATTTATTTTTGACATCAGTAAATTAAAATAAACTTACAACACCAAGAAAATAATAATTTGAAGCAAAAAAATTGAAAAGTGTTTTTCCACTTCAAAACAAATGATCCATTATCATTAATGTTTTTTAATTTTTATTAATTGTTTTTACTCTTAGCATGGGGTGTGATTTATTTTAATAATTTTTTTACAAAAAAGATTCTAGCAGGCTCAAATAGCCATTGTATGGAAAAAATTTTGATATTTTCTCATTTAAAGCACAATTGGTAAATTTTGACCCAACCTCAATCAAATTCCTAGTTAATTGTTTATTTATTTTTTATTTTTTTGTTACAGAGTTAATTGTTTATTTGATAGTCAGTCAACGGTGCCGAAGTTTTTCTATTCATTCACTTCAATTTGTTTTAATTGCTTGATGTCCTTTTTGCGTTTGTTTATGAACACTTGATGCTTGGGATAAATTGAGCCCACTTAAGAAAGAAAAATATGATGATTACAATTAATTGAGTAAAGTATACCAACTTGTGTTTTCTTTACTCTTTTCTGTTTCTTAGGTTTTGAAATGGTCTAACTGTCCTCATTTTATAAAATGCAAGTGGGGTCTGTTGACGGTAAAGGAGGCTAATCAAATAATATATTCAAATCAATTTTATAATTGATTTTCAAAATCATTTTTATTTTAAAATATTTTTTAAACAAATTATTTTTAATATTAGTTTGTTAAAATAATCTAAAGATACTAAAAATATAATAATTTAAAGTAAAAAGAGAAAATTTAATTTTTTTCAAAAATATATTTCCACCACAAAACAAATGATCCCATCATTAATTATTTTTTAATTTTATCAATTTTATTTCAAACATAATTTATATTATAAAATAAGTCATTATTCAATATTGATGATCAACAATAAATCTTGATGATTAATAATAAATTTTGTTTAATTTGCACATGATTTCTTATTTCTCGTCAAATTTTGTATAAAATAGGGAAGAGTTGGTTTTATCCCACCCTGGGGAAGCTTTGAAATTGCAGTAAATAACTCCTTTGTTGAAATGATTTTTTTTTACCATTAACATAGTCAAAAGATTGATGTCTTCTTCTAAGTGCAGGAGTGTCGAAGTAATAAATAACCTGATAAGACTAGAGTCGAATCACAAAGAGGTTAACTATATAAATTATAAACAACAACAACAACAACAACAATAATAGTAATAATAGTAATAATAATAATAATAAGAAGAAGAAGAAGAAGAAGAAGTTAAAGAGGACTTTGAGATGTAAGATTAATGTGAGGATTAAACAATGATAAAAACAAATGTCAAAGTTAGAGGATCCATTAACGGTATTTGAAACAAGTATAGTATAAAAAAAATTTATTACTCAATTGAAAACCACATACAAAGGTAGTTTCAATCGGATTATAAATTGTTAACATGATTACATTAATTATCTTATTCAAATAATACTAATACCTGTAAATGTTGTCAGGTATTCATGATTATAACTTATGTTAACAACAAATAAAGTTCCTTTCATAGTACAGGTGTCGGTTATAACCTATCCTGTGATTAGACTAATCAAATTATACTATATTTTTAAAAAAAACATGAAAAAAACAATGTGTATTTATATAGATTCATTGCACTGTAAACCATATTGTAGATATAGAGTGTTTGCACTATGGATAATACTGTAGAGTAATGGGGACTTTGTCTTGACTGTGTTTTTAGTTAAAAAGTGTTTCTGGAAGGCGTTGTTTTTTTCTATTTTCTGTGCCAAAAGCTGTTGGGTTTGACTTGATTATCAAACCCAATACTATGGGTTTGTTTTTTTTTTACTTTATGTTAAAGAAACACATTAACTTCATGTATACCGTTAAAGTGCTAACGGGTTTGGCTTGGCAGCCACACCCAGGTCTGGCTGCGTAGCTACATCCAAGGATGACCCAAGGAGATTGGGTCTGGCTCCACAGCCAGACTCAAGGAGATTGAGTCTCGCTTCGCAACCGTTTTCCTTTGAAAATATTTCTAATTTTATTTTTTTCCTCTTCATATTTTTTTACCTATTTAATTTTTTTCATACGGTAAACAGAAAATTATATAGAAGTTAGGTAATAATAATTTTTTTCATTTCAGGTTGGGTTGAATTTCTTTATCAAAACATGTTTGTTTTTGCGTTTCAAAAAAATTTGAAAACTTTTGATTTTTTTGTTAATTCAAATTAATATTTTTAAAATTTTTTGTATTGTTTTGATGTGATGATATAAAAAAAATCAAAAATATCATCTCAACATATTTTTTAAAAAATATATTTTAAAAACTAACTGTTACGTAATAATATAATAACTAGCATATTGACCCGCGCTTTGCAAGGGCTCAATATCAATTTTTTTTTTTAAAATGTAAAAATGCTTGAGTTGCATTTCAAAAAAGATAAAAAAAAATTATTGTTTTTTCTTTACTTCAAATGAAATTTTTGATGTTTTTGTATTATTTTGATGTGATGATATAAAAAATACATTTTACAACATACAAAATATTATCTCAAAATATTTTTTAAATAAAATATTGTAAGAAATAATCGTTATTTAATAATATAATAACTAGCATGTTGGCCCGTGCTCCGTAGCGGGTCAATAACAATTTTTTAAAATGTAAAAATGCTCGAGTTTGATTAAAAGCCTGGAATGTATTTGTAGCATCGTAATCTTCAAATAAAGTATTTTCTACAGTAGCACCACCTATAATACATAGCAAAGTAATGTCCAATACACTATCAACTAATTTCTTTCCTGTTAATTTTTTTTCCTTTTAAGATATGTCTAATTTTATTTTTTTCCTCTTAAATTTTTTTCATGATGATAATTTGTTTTTCATTTGAGGTTAGGTTGAATTTTCTTATTAAAATATGTTTGTTTTTATTTTTCAAAAATGCTTTGAAATTGTTTTGACAATTTTTTATTTTTTTCTTTACTTCAAATTAATATTTTTTTTAATTCAAATTAATATGTTTTGATGTTTTTGTATTATGTTGATGTGATGATATAAAAAATAGATTTAAAAAAATAAAAAAATATATCTTAATATGTGTTTTTAAAATTATATTTTAAGATATTTTTGATTTTATTTTTTTCCTCTTTATTTTTTTATTTTCTCTTATTGATTTTTTTTTCATACTGTAAAGAGAAAATAAATTGATGTGATTTTTTTATGTTGTACAAAAGTTAGGTGATGATAATATTTTTCTATTTCAGGTTTGGTTGAATTTTCATATTAAAACATGTTTGTTTTTTCATTTCAAAAATATTTTTTATATTTTATATTTTTTCTTTACTTCAATTTTATATTTTTTTTTGATATTTTTGTATAATTATTTTAAATATTTTTTTAAAATTGTTTTGAGATTGGATCTAGCTTTGTAGTAAAACCCAAGGATTGGGTGTAGCTATGCAGCAAGACCTAAGACGACTGAGTGTGGCTCCGCAATCAGACCTAAGGAAATTGGACCTGGCTCTGCAACCTTTTTCTTTTAAGATATTTTCTATTTTATTTTGTTTCCTTTCTCTTATTGAATTTGTTTTTCATACTGTAAAGAGAAAATAAATTGATGTTACTTTTTAATTTTGTACAAAAGTTTGGTGATGATACTTTTTTTTAATTGGAAGTTGGGTTGAATTTTCTTATTAAAGCATGTTTGTTTTTGTGTTTTAAAATTGCTATTTTAAAAAAATCAAAAATACTTTTTGAATTTTTTATATTGTACAGTAGAAACATGTTTTTTTGATGTTTTTTCAAATAAAGTATTGTTAATTAGCAATATAACAAAGAGTTAGCTATGAAATTGCAGCAATCGGAGAGAGAAGTAAGCTATGATATTGAAATGAGGTTATGTTTATATAGGAGAAAGATAAAGGATATGTTTTCCATTCATTTGCAGGAGAAAGCACCCCGAAACTAGGCAGAAGTAGTAGACACACGCAGAGGGTTTTATTTATTTCGAGCTAGTGGTTCCAAATTATTTATACATTTGAAAGAATATGTAATGAAATATCAATAATTTAAACTTTAAATTAAGTAAAATAGTAAGAGGTAGAAAAAGAAGTAGTCAATCAGACTCTTAGAGTAAAGTTCTCCATCTTCCTCATGTAATATATAGTAAAAGTTATGCTATTCATTTTTCATAGTAGTCAAATTATTTATACTTTTTTAATTTTTTGATATTAATTTCTAGTTAACAATTACCTATAGTTAATTTTATTGTAGAGTCAGTCAACGGTGCCAAAGTTTTTCTTTACTAAGTATACCAACTTGTGTTTTCTTTACTCTTTTCCAATTCTTAGGTTTTTTAAATGTTCAAGTTGCCCTTTCTCAAATGCAAGTGGGATCCGTTGACGGTAAAGATTCCCAGTACCAGAGATGTTTTTCGTATTCTTGTTAATTTTTTTTTTTTGTTTTTCCAGCAGAAATGGCGTTTTAAAAAAAATTGAGTATTTTTTGCGTGAAATTATTTTAATTTTATCAATTTTATTTCAAACATAATTTATATTATAAAATGAGCCATTATATTCAATATTGATGATTTATAACAACATCCTTGATGAAGAAGTTTACGAAGTAAAAAGCATTAAGTGTTATCTGCCTTTTAGTTTTAGTGTTATCCTTGATGAATTATAACAACATAATTTATAATAGATTAGTTTATTAGAATTCTTGTTTAATTAAAATGTTAAATTTCTTATTAAATTAGAATTTTATTTAAGTAATTTAATTCTTTGATTATCTAGGACATAAGTTTTATAAATAAACTTATAATGAAAAGCATAATATGCAGGTATAGAGAGATATAGAGAAGAGTTAAAAAGATGTATTTTTTGAGAAAACTCTTAATAAAAAACATCATTCCTTTCATTTTTTTTCTTGAATTTTTTAGCTTTGTTATTGTGTTTGTTTTTAAAAATTAGCTACCACACCATATCCTCTTTTCCAACAGACTCAACCTGTCTTATAATCAGACTAATCAAATAACATATTCAAACCAAATCAACAGTTCCTATAGACACACAGCTGACATTGTTGGAAGTCTCATAAGGGCTTTATTTATTTGGGGTGGTTCCAAAGTATTTATACATTGGAAAAAATATGTAATGAAATATCAATAATTTAAACTTTAAATTAAGTTAGTAAGAGGTGGAAGAAGAAGTAGTCAGTCTAGTCAGATTCTTAGAGTAAAGTTCTCCATCTTCCTCATGTAATAGTAACAGTTATCCTATTTATTTATTTTTCATAGTAGTTAAAGTTTTTTTAATTGAACAAGCACGGTTATTAATTTGTTGATATTAATTTATAGTATGCAATTACCTGTAGTTAATTTTATTGTAAGCAATTACTGTATTTACAATTTATAAAAAACTTTGATATTGAATTAAGGTTTGTGCAGGTGAATTATATTCTTTCGTTAGGAGAAGGAATATGCTTTCTTAAAAAATACTTGCTTAGCAAGTCAGTCAACCTTGAGATTGTTTCTGTATTCCTAGTTAATTTGAGTTGGACCAAATGGTAAATATTGGTTAATTTGATAGAGTCAGTCAACTGTGCCAAAGTTTTTCTATTCATTTACTTAAATTTGTTTTAAATATTGCTTGATGTCCTTTTTGCATTTTCTTATGAACACTTGTCTCTATTCATTTAAGAAAGAAAATGTGATGATTATCGACTCACATAATTGAGGTTTACAATTAATTGAGTCTTACACTAAAGTACACCAACTTGTGTTTTCTTTACTCATTTCCAATTCCTAGGTTTTTTTTAATGTTCAAATTTCCCTATCTAAAATGCAAGTGGGGTCCGTTGACGGTACCGGAGATGTTTTTTTGTATTTGTTTTTCCTTTTTATAAGATGACAACAACAAGAAGAACATGTTTGTTTTAACAGCAGAAACGGGGTTTTCAATAATTAATTTTTTTCTTAAAGTTAATTTTATTGATTTTTTAATTGTTTCAATGTGTTTATATTAAAAATAAATATTAAAAAATTAAAAATAATAATATTGTAATGCATTTTCGAACGAAAAGAATTTTAAAAAATAATTGCTACCAGGTACCATACCAAACAAACTCATTAAAATATAATCACTAGATTTTACTCTTCTAGGAAATGAATTCTTAAAATTAATTTTTATTTGATTTTATGATAATAAAAATAGATATTTAATTTCAAATAAATATTTTTATTAATTTAATTCTTGGATAAATGGAGGTTTACATTAACGAATGTCTTGACTATATTGTTTTTGTTCTTATCATATTTATTAAATATTTATTAAGAATCTTCTCGATATAATGACACTAATATAATATTAAATTATCATGTAATTTAAAATTCTCATTTCTAAAATCTTATGCTAATGCTACACTTCTATCTTTCATACAAATTTAATCTTATGCTAATGCCCCAATCAAATTCCTAGTTAATTTGAGCTGTAACAAATGTTAAATATTGGTTAATTTGATAGTCAGTCAACGGTGCCAAAGTTTTTCTATTCATTCACTTCAATTTGTTTAATTGCTTGATGTCATGTTTGCATAATTGAGTTTAATTATGAAAATATGATGATCATCGACTCACATAATTGAGCTTTACAACTAATTGAGTACTAAAGTATACCAACTTGTGTTTTCTTTACTCTTTTCCAATTCTTAGGTTTTTTAAATGTTCTTGTTATTTTTATTTTTTTATAGTTGCCCTTTCTCAAATGCAAGTGGAGTCCGTTGACGGTAAAGATTCCCAGTACCAGAGATGTTTTCATATTCTTGTTATTTTTATTGTTTTTCCAGAAGAAATGGCGTTTTTTTAAAAAAATGAGTATTTTTTTTTGCGTGAAATTATTTTAATTTTATCAATTTTATTTCAAATATAATTTATATTATAAAATAAGTCATTGTTCGATATTGATGATCTATAATAAATATTGATAATCTATAATAAATATTGATAATTAATAATAAATTTTGTATAATTTGCACATGATTTCTTATTTCTGTCAAATTTTGTATGGTACGGTGAAGAGTTGGTTTGATCCCACCAGCTAGGAGAAGCTATGAAATTGAAGCAAATAACTCTTTTGTTGAATGATTTTTTTGGGTGGGGAAGATTTTTTGACATTTTATATTACACCTTCTAATAAATTCAAATTATGTATCCTCCAATTATTATAATCATGATATATAAGGTAATTGAAAAATCTCAATTTAGATTTGTTTTTTCATTGTGGTAGCAATTACTTTTAAAAGTACTATTTGTTTGAAAATATATCAAAACAATATATTAAAAAAAAATTATTTTTGACATCAGCACATTAAAATGATCTTAAAACACCAAGAAAATAATAATTTGAAGCAAAAAGAAAAAAATAATATTTTTGAAAAGTGTTTTCCACTGCAAAACAAACAATCCCATCATTTATTGTTTTTTTTTTAATTTTATCAATTTTATTTGCCCCTAAAGTGGGGGTGTGATCCATGTTAAGGTTTTTTTTTTAAAGAAAGATTCTAGCAGGCTCAAATGGTGATTGCAAGGGATATATATTTTAACAATAATGAAAAGAATAAACAAAGATGATCTTTTTTCATTTCAAGTAAGGTCGTTTAAAACCGATAATTTTTTACATCGTCCAACATAATAATTTGAACTTGTAAGAATCATGATTTGCGAGTCCATATCTACTGAATCCACTACATGTCAATATGCATACTTAATGAAAGAAGAGACATGTTTCATTCAACACCTTTCTTTGATAAGCTTTTCTGGCAATATTTGTGTTTTGCGAAGCATTTTCAATCACTTTGTCGTACGTGTGCGGTGTCGCGGCGATCGTCCACTTTATGAGTTTGAATAATTTGGAAAATATGGGAGATAAAGAATTCTTGTCTTTTATCAGTGGAATGAGGGAATGGAAGTCGTCACCTAATATTTTGGTCACCGGAACCCTAACTAGTCTCAGAGATTGGGTACGGGGACTGATTGCATAAAGGAAAGGTATTAACATCCCAAATACCCTACCTAAGGTAAGCTGCATTGTTTAATTGTCTAATATATGCTAAGGTATTTATTGTATTTCTAATTATTAGTCTATATAGGGTTTAAGAAAAGTCCTTCTCGGTAAGGCGAGTCTTATCTTATCATGTAAAGGTGTTAGGTGCTACTGGTTGACTAGAAGCTCCCTCTGTGTTTTCTCATTTTAGTCTGTGTTAGGCTCTGTTTTTTTTTCTTCTCCTGCTCGTTCTGCCTACCGGTTCTCCTCTGTTCCAGGTTTTCTCCCCCAGCTTCCCCGTCTGTTTAGGGGGGGTGGCACAACCAAAGACAAGGCTGGTGCTCGTGTGTTGGTTGGCCAATGCTTCTCTCTGTTTCTGCCTCGTTTTCTCCCCTCCTTTTCTGGGTTATTTTTTGTTCTTTGCCCTCTAATCCCTCCATATTTTCCCCCATCTCTAGCTTTTATAGCTAGAGAATTCCATGTGTTTTCCTTGACAATGAAGACATTCAAGATCGTTATTGCAGGAGTAAAGGTAACGGTCGACGACTCTTTTTGGACATTTAGTAGGCGTGATGAATTGGCCATACATTTCTTTCTCTGGCTTTATAACCGAATAAATACCATACATTTTAGTAATGTATTGCATCGTGGGCAGCTGAGATGAATTGTTTCTTCTTCTTCCTACTGAAATGACTTCCCTATTGTAATGAAGAAGGTGATGAACAGTGTCCTTTGAAACGACGCTGTTTTGAGATGCGAAATGGTCATTTTCAGTTTGGTCACTCAAGTTCTGAAATTTTATAGTCAAGTCCTTGGGTAAAGTAATTGGACTCCTGCATATCAGTAGCATTCACAATTGGTCATTGGAGTTTAATTTCTTTCACTTTTAACCAACATCAACCTTAAACTTTGATAATTCTTTAGTTAAGCCCATGATTTTATTAATTAAACTAATTTCAAGTTCAATTAAATCTCAAAACTTATCATCTCTTCAATTAAGCCCTTGATTTGATTAATTAAATTAATCTAAAATTTAATGAAGTTCTCAATCTTTCAATTTATAATCTTGACCCAAATTTTAATTTATTCTTCATTCTTTTATTTTTTTTATCATTTATCATTATTTTTTATTACTTTTATAAAATAAAGTGAGAATAAAAAGGGTTAAAATTTGGGTTATGAGAAACCCAACAAAGATTTTAGTTTTACATTGTAAAAAAAAACTAATGCTTCCAAGATAAAAACTGTTTCTTCAAAACCTTCCCCAAGCTGCCACTGCCCTTCTCCACAATTACTTTCTTCCCGATATGTCCTTTTTTTGTGCTTCTGTCCCACGCTTTTCATTACCCCCTCCCCTGGTCTCCTATATATATATATATATATATATATATATATATATATATATATATATATATATGTCATGACGCC
>Ga0325400_1000200_pt1 | contig 40290 bp, 19 predicted proteins | sample PopdelMetagenome_2_FD_205662 | JGI IMG/M metagenome (GOLD analysis project Ga0325400, IMG submission 205662) | Populus deltoides microbial communities from Bellville, Georgia, United States - Xylem-PdKOR-R1 | ecosystem: Host-associated > Plants > Phyllosphere > Stem > Wood/Secondary xylem... | reverse complement strand
AAAGGTATCTTAATATATTAGATACGTTATTATAAAACATGCTTTAGTTAAGGAGTTATTGATACTTCAAGTGCAAAATGATGATATAAAACCTTGATAAAAATGCACTTTTAAGTACTAATCAAATGTCTAGTTATGATGACTTTCATTGTATGACTATATGATGTGTGGATTACTTGAATGTGAACATATGTATCCTTAGGATATGTATGGTATTGGTTTATGCAATTATTGAATACGAATATGCTAATTTATGATCATTTGATGTGTCAGGCGGTGTGATCGGGATCAAACCTTCGACCGAATAAGGACACCTCACAAGAGGAGTAGATAGTGTGATCTCCACCCTCTTCTATAATAATATAGATTCCCTGAAATGATCTATTTATAAAATTGTTGCTATTTGATTATGATTACTAAAAATCTCTCATGAAATAGTTGATTGAATATTGCAATTAGCTTAGGCTAATGGTATCCGTAATGGATGACCAGATTTGACTATTATGATTAGCCTTGGCTAATAGTGTCTGTAATCGATAATCAAGATTAAGTATTGTGACTAGTTATGGTTAATGGTATCCACAATGAATGACCGAATTTGAATAAAGTGATTAACCTCGGCTAATGGTGTCTGTAATGGATAATCAGGATTGAGTATTGTGATTAGCTATGGCTAATGGTATCCATAAAGAATGACCGAGATTGAATAAAGTGATTAGCATCAGCTAATGTATCCATAAAGAATGACCGGGATTGAATAAAGTGATTAACATCAGCTAATGGCATCCGTAATGGTCACCCGAGATTGAGTATTATGATTAGCTATGGCTAATGGTATCGGTAAAGGATGACCGAGATTGAATGAATTGATTAGCCTCAGTTAATGGTGTCCATAATGGATAATCAGGATTGATTATTGTGATTAGTTATGGCTAATGGTATCCATAAGGGATGACCGAGGTTGAATAAAGTAATTAGTGTAAACCCTGGGAAATAAATAGTTGGGTAAATTGCAAAATAAATAAATGAAAAATAAAAGTGAAGAAATTCATGTACAAGTTTAAATAAAAATAGGAATTCAGAAATTTTCGGATATAAATTTCCAGATGAAATATTTCAAGGCATTATAAATTGACCTTGAAATATTGAGGGTTGGATTAAATTAAAAAAAAATAAACTAAACAAAAAAAAATTAGGGGTGGAATTATAAGAAACGACAAAAAGAGTTATAGCTTAATTATAAGAAGAAAAAGATATAGGGGCAAAAGTAACACACTTAAAGGAGTTGGGGCCTAAGTGCAAATAAGAAAAAATATAGAGTATAAATACTCATCTCCCTTGCACACCAAAAATCTACAACAACCATAAGGAAAAGGAGGGGAGTTTTTGTATCCATTCTTGCAAAATCAAAAGAAAGATACCAAAATTTCCAAGAACCCGTCCAAGATTAAGGATTTATAGGTAGAATAAAGACTTGTGGACAATAAATTAACAAGAAAATTTGAACAAGAAGACAGGAGAGAGGGTCGGTTGTCAATAGAAAAAGATGGAGTAAAAAGTTTTTGCCTTAAATATGTTTTATTTTCCAAATTTCTTTCATTTTAATTTCTTCATGATTTCACTCCATTCAACAAGATAGCTGTTTATTCAATCAACATGTTCATATAGCAATGTTCCTCTATATTCTTACACCATAATCATTCTTCCCCTCATATAAAGAATACACAATTAATCCATAACAATATTAATAATGCTAAACAAGGATAATAACATATGTAGTGTGTGTAAAAAAAAATAGGAGAAATTACAAAGGAATGAGTTTCTTTATGTTGACCTAATCTTGCTATATTGTAGAGGTAGGAAAATTGTTTGAATGTTTTATTTTAGAATTGGTTTAAATTTGTGATTTAATAATGTCAAATGGCCTTGGATAATGTTTTTTATGCATGAAAATAAGTTAGAAGTTGAAAAGGATTTCCAAGGAATGAAAATCCTCGTTGTCCAAAATTTTAGCTATAAAGGAGGGGCTATCGTGATTGTTGATTTTAAGCCTTAAAACAAAATAATTTGGAGTTGATTTCTTCATAAAATTTGTATTTATATGTTTTAGCCTTTCATGTAGACAAATCACGCCCAAAACTGAGTTTTAAAGCTTTAGTTATGATTAAAACAATAGATAGTGTATTGGGTTGGTTAAGCTAAATTGATCGGAATTAGACAATTTTTAATCTTTGCTTGGAATTGTTGTTAAGTGATGGTTTTAATAACAAAATTACAAGAATGAATATGAACATGAAAATGGGAAAGAGTATGAGATTCTAAGGAAATTCCTTGTGATTAGTTTGAGAATACTAGTTGAATGAGAATTAAATGAAGTTGTCATGGTGGTTGTATTGTTGATAAAAACTAAATCCCTTGCGGTACAGGTAAAGCTGTGGGGACTGGACAATTGCATGGAGTGGCAACACGTGCACATAATCTAAGTGATGTGATCCAACCATTAAAGGATCCATTGGAGGTTCTAGTTGGTCCAGTTACTAGGTTTAGGGCTAAGAAGTTCAAAGAAGCTTTCAATAAACTTCTTCAAGAGACATGGGCTAAGGTGGAGTTCAAGAGGATTTGTAATAATAAATAGAAAGCCTTGATTAATCTGATTCATGTTCAAGAGGGGCTTGTTGGTGGAACCAAGACCATTACACAATGATTGGGAGAAGAAGACTAGATTTGGACAGTTTGACCTTGCGTTACTCTTTTAGTCATAACTAGAGCTACAGATTGAATGTTGATGTGATTCCGGTTGGGCTAGAAACTAGACTTCCATACCTTTACAAAGCTATATGGAACACCTGCTAATTCATTAAGACGAGAGAGAACCATCCATTTTAAGTTGGGTTTTTGCTGCTGCTAAACAGAATGCGAAAACAACAAACTTGTTTTATTTAATTAGTTGAGTTATCAAACTTTATTTATTTTAAGAAGAGACATTTTATTTGGGTCTTAGACTTGTTTATTTTTTTTATTTTAATTAGTTTGGGCTATTTTTAGCTTGGGTTGATTATTATTTAAATTGGGTTTATGTGAGACCTATTAGGGAAATTAAGGTTTTGGCTTGGAATTTAAATCCTCTTTAGAAATAATTTTAGGGTAGATTTTTGATGATATTTTTAGCATTGTAACCGACTTTTTGGTTGCTTAATCTTGGTTCTTGATTGAACTTTCAACTCTTCAAAGAATTGACCATTCTTTGTTGTGAATTTATACTTCCTTTGCTCGTCTCCAAGAGTAGGCGTTGTGATCGAGTTGGCTTATAGTCTTGTTGCCTTAGAGCAAGTCTTCCATTTTGATAAGCTCATTCAAATCTTAACAAAATTAGATTAGATTGATCTTGGGGTCGTGAATTCCATTAAATTCCACTAGGGTTTGCATCACCAGGTAGGTGCATCGCACCTTATCTTTTTAAATTGTATAAACTTATTAATAAATTTCAGAATTTATTGTTTTATTGCTTCGATAATATTAGAATGAATATGAGTACCTTACGTACATTGATATGTATCAAACTTGTGATGATATTATTGGAATGAATAAGAGTACGTTGCATACAACGATATACCTCCATTAGTTAGGATAATGTTTGAGTGAATATAAGTACCTTGCGTGCATTGTTATGTATCAAATTAATGATGTTATCATTAGGATGGATACAATTACCTTACATTGATAAGTATGAAATTATTCATGGTAACTTTAGAATAGACGTAATTATCTTACATACCTCAGTATGGATTGGGTATACACAATGACTTGAAGATTGAAGGAGAAATGATAGATAATTGGTCACCATAATGTTGGTGGCTAAGGATACATTACACTGATAATTAGCACCATGATGAGGGTGGCAAAGGGCATAAATTAATACTTGGCACTGTAATGAGGGTGACCAAGGTTATGTGAATGATGCTTAGTGACTATAATATTGATAACTAAGAATGTGTGTGAATGACACTTGGAAACCATGGTTAGAATGCATATCATGTTAATAAGAAAAATGAAAGGGGATCGGTATGAATGGAAGATTCAGATGACATTGATTAGCTATCCGGTTTTGGATAGCTAATGGTATCAATGAGGTTTCATTGGTACCGACATTTCAGATGACATTGATTAGCTATCCGGGTTTGGATAGCTAATGGTATCAATGGGGTTCCATTGGTTCTAGCATTTCAGATGACATTGATTAGTTTTGGATAGCTAATGTATTGATGGGGTTTCATTGGTGCTGACATTTCTTTAATTGATTAGTCGATCCCGTGCAATTGGGTTACTAATGATATTAGTAAAGATTATTAACTAATTTGTACTTAAAAGTGCATTTTTATCAAGGTTTTATATTATCATTTTGCACTTGAAGTATCAATAACTCCTTAACTAAAGAATGTTTTATAACAACAAGTCTAATACTATAAGATACCTTTAATTTATGGTAAATGTTCATCTTAAATGTAGGCCTATCACATAAATCAAATGATTGATTGATGAGTTTAACTACTGAAATTAAAAAGACAAAGAGAGGGGCAAGCTTAGAAAAGAGATGTTGATTCAGTCCAAACTGGAACACCATTCAGCTATTGGATCATAACTGGAGCTGTAGAACTTGGATTTAGGTCTGGTTTATATGTATGGAAAGCTAAAACATAGGCCTAAAACTTTCATAAAAATTCAAAATTTAAAAAGGTTGTTTTCAAGTTCAAATTGTAGCAACAATGGAGAAGTCGGAATCTGTCCTGTAGCCCAGATATTATTCAGTGTTCAGCCCATATCTCGAGTTCTAGAAGTCCAAATGCACTGATTCTTTTTTTGTTGGAAAGCTGAGACAATTTCCCAGAACTTTCATGAAGACTATTTATTTAAATTCTGATGTTAGCAATGACGTTTTCTGCAGACAAGAAGATAAGGAGTGTTACCAAGTCAAGAGGTGGCCACCCACTCAACAATTAGTCATCAAATAAATAGTTCTGAATTTTAGCCTATAAAAGGAGGTATTTGCCATGTATTTAGGCATCTTGGTTTTCAGATCAAGATCATGCTCTTTATTTCTTTCTTTATATTTTTGTAATGCTTAAGTTTTGCTTTCATTAATCTCTTGTTTATGCTTTTCATTTCCTTTACTATACTTATATAATTATGTTTTTATCTTATTTATCTATGTTTCTCTTCTTCATTATGTTTAGTTAAGTTTATTATGTCAAGGTGAAAATGTTACACTAATGGTGTAAGAATAAGTATAATATAAACTCAACATGGACTTTAATGCTTGATACTAACATGTTTTGTATTTGTTATCTTATTCACTCTTAATACTTTGCTTGTTAAATGGTTAATCTAGATTTATGTTGTATAAACCTTGGTACAACAAATACTTGGCACTTTCATAGCCCAACTGTATGGTATAACCAACACCTGTGCTATGAAAGGAACTTGATTTGTTGTTAACATAAGTTATTATCATGAATACCTGACAACATTTACAAGTATTAGCATTATTCGAATAAGATAACTAATGTAATCATGTTAACAATTTATAATCCAATTAGAACCTCCTTTGTGTATGGTTTCCATTTGAATAATAAAAAGAGTTTATATTATACTTATTTGAAATACCATTAGTGGATCCTCTAACATTGACAATTGTTTTATCTTTGTTTAAATCCTTACATCATTATCACATCTCAAAGCTCTCTTCAAATCTTTTCTTTTATTTATAATTCTATATAGTTCACCTCCATGTGGTTCGACCTCGGTCTTGCTGGGTTATTTATTACTCCGACACTCCTACACTTGGGAGAAGACATCATATCTTTTGATCGTTTCACTAACATCAGCTTGGTTACTCCTGATTAAGTGAAAAAGATAAGTTGTAATGACATAAGCTAATGATACCAAAAGATGAATATTTTGGTATCAAGTGAGAATTGAATTATAAAGAGATGGTGTTTGAAAATCGTTGAGTTGTGTTGAGATTTTCAAGATGAAATTATTCTCGACAAATGGGATAGGATATTAGATGGATATTGGTAATAGATGAAAAATATATGTTTATGCCTAATTTTATGTATCAAAAGAAATTCCATGGAGATTACTACCTCTCATTGTTATTATTTGTTACTACCTTTTTATATTTATGTGTACACGTTAATTTTTATTTTCAGGTCCATCAGGTTCGCATCAGGAATGATATTGGTTTAGTTACCTTTTGCTTTTGACCATGTAATTATTTGTAAATTAAGAGACTTGTCTTCTTAAACTTGAAATGTAATATTAATCCGTAAATTTGAATATATGACTTTAATCTAATGTTTATAACTCTAAGTACCTATTTAACTATACGTGTTTATAGTTGAAATCGAATCTTTCACTTGAATTATATTATATGATGTTATTGAATAAGATGTGTGGTGCTGATGATGATGAGTTGGGTTAAGATCCAGGATGATTGGATATGGATGTGAAATAAAATTAAAATGTAATATGATTTTGCCGATAACTTGGGACCTTCCAGTATAGGGGAGACTCTACCAAAATTTTGGTGGAACTTGTATAAAAAACAAATTACCTGAAAATTTCCAATGTATCGCGGAAAAGGACGTAGAAAATCAAGGTTGTTACACACATGTCCACGTTCAAGTGTTCCACATATTACACAATCATATGATGAAGTCGTTATAAGCATTTAAGTCATTTACGATATGGAAATCAGTTGCAGAAAATCCTAAGTGAAAGCTGGTTCGCTAGTGACGCTAAATTCGTCAGTGAAAACTGGTTCATTAGTGACATAGGACTTGTTAACGAAAATTGATTCACTGGTGACATAAGACTCATCAACGAAAACTAATTCAATGGTGACTCAGGATTCTTCGGTAAAAATTGATTCACTGGTGACCTAGAATTCATCAGCAAAAATTAAGTCATTGAGGACATAGAATTGTCAGCGAAGACTGGGTTGTTGCCGACTCAGAAATTATCAACGCAATCCAGTCATATGGCTGATGCAAGGAATCATAACGTACTTAGTTTGTTGTTAACTCAAAAATCGTTGACGAAAACTGAGTCGTTACTGACCCAAAAATCATCAATGCGATCCAGTTCTATGATTGATGCTGAAGTCATCAACGCACATAAGCTATTGCTGACTTAAAAATTGTTAATGAAAACTGAGTCATTGCCGATCCAAAATCATCGTAGACGCAATCCTTGTCGCTGTCGATTCAGAAATCGCCAGTGACGATCAAGTCATTTTTTGTTTGAATTTCTCCCTTGGCTAAGCGTAAATTTACGCTACGCTTTTCCCCTTACACATATCCCAAACCAGTTGAATATAGAATATCACCAATCATACTTCATTCATCATACATTACCAAGTAACACAAAGACAACATCTCCGTATGTACTTTTACCATAGTTTCTCCCAAGTTTACTCATGCAATTCATCATTTTTATCATAAGAATAATCACAACAACATGTCACAACCATATTTCCATTCACTTGATTCATATTCGTATAAATTCATCAATCTCATAACAAAATCAAGGCATTAACATCATTATGAATTTCATTCTAGCACATGTTCTAGAAATTCAAAAATATTGCAATCTATGCACTTCATCACTTCATTTCACATTTCATGTAAGTTCATTAATCATAAGTGAAAATCAAAACACTAATCATCAACATACATTCTTTGTTTGGTTTAAACATGCTCTTAAGAGTCAAACAAGGTCATAATTATGCATTTTGTCACACCCTGAGACATCACGCCGCCCGATTAAAAATAATCTTTTAAGAAAAAAGAACAGATATCTAGTATCTTGTTCTTAAGGAGGAAAATATCTAGTTCAAGAAGTCACCACCTAGTATTATGGTCACTAAAAATCCTAACTGATTAACAGAGATTCTATGGTACGAGACTAATTACGCGAAAGGGAAGATGCTATCACCCCTTAAGCATCCTTCCTAAGGCAAGCTGCATTGCTTGTGTTTGACTAAAATTGCTAAGAATATGTTCTCCTCATTTTTTTTGTTATTCCTATCATGTTCCTCACTCTAGCACCAATGAACAATACCTATGACTATTTTTAACTCTGGCATTGGTAAATATTGTACAAACCCAAAAAAAAAAGTGATATTCCTAACTCTAACGTCAGTGAATAAGTTCGTAAAGTTTTTGAATTTTTAATGAAGAAGAAACAATTTTTTATGCCTTTTTCTTTTTGTTTACCTTTTTTTTATTATTATTATATTTACTCTTTTTAGACAAACCTAAAAGAAGTATTGCACGATAAATTTGCACTTAATAGTACGTTCCACAGATAAAGCATACATCAAGGAAAGAAAAAAACAAAATACAAATAAAATTTAAAAAATAAAACAATGTGTGATGGGTCTACAAATAACCCCATGAAGGTCCACAAATATTTTGAGAATTTTCTATTATTGAAAGGGGCTTGTTTGGCCAAATATCAAAATAGAAGTGACATAAAAATTATGGTCAAGGCATAAACGTGTGTTTTGTCAAACACACCCTTAGCAAACATAGGCTAGGCCTGAGACCCAGACCTGGCCCAACCTCTTTCTTTATTTAAGTTGGGATAGGCTACACCCAACCAACCCGGCCCGGTTACGGGTTCAGACTAGTAACAAGTTGGCTGGTCTGCAAGCGTGTGTGGGTTCGCACGCTTGCTACAGTGTCTATGCAATTAAATTACCAGAAGTGGGAAAAAACGGAGGCTTACCTATGTTCGATGCTGGCGAGAGGTGTTGTTGATTCTTGGCTTGTGGTTTTGGAGTTTCCACTATTCTTCTTCATCCTTCTCCTCCTCCTTCCTTTTTCTGTTCTTTTGGTTTGTGCCTCTTTTTTAGTCAAGTGAATTTACTCTCTTTTCTCTCCCCTAGTATTCGTTCCCATGTTTTCTTCCCCTCTTTTTTTTTTCCATCCCTACCCGTTATGGCTGCTTTGTTGGGTATTTATAAGGGACTGTGCGTGGTAGTCTTTTAGCCCGCCTCTTCCTTCCTAAGAGGAGGATAAGGCTTTGTTGGGCGTTGGTGTTTCACAAGGACTCGGACTCCCGGAGTCTTGCCATTGCAGGGGTCTGGGTGGTGGTGCCTTCCCCGTCTCTATGACCTGCCAATGGTGGGAACGGTCTGGGAAGGTGGTGATGGCAGTCGTGGAGATCAATCATTGCACACATGGGTTGTCTGATCAGCGTGTTTCCTTTTTTTCTTTTTTTGCAGGGAGTTTTCTCTGTTTTCAAAGGAAGAAGACGATGGCCAGAAATGAAAAACGGCGCCGTTTTTGGACTGGGCGGCCGTGTTTCAATCTAGTCCTCCAAGTTTCAATAATTCTTAATCGGGTCCCTAAGCAGAATTGTTGCGCCTTATACAAGATGGTCCCTGGACCTTAATAACTTGTAATTTTGACCTTAATTAGCTCAAAAATTTAATATTTCTTCAGTTATGCCCCTGATTTCATTAATTAAACTAATTCTAAACTTAATTAAGTCCCTAAACTTATCAATTCTTCATTTAAACTCCAGATATCATTAATTAAACCGAATCAAAGTTTAATTGAATCTTCAGACTTCTTAATTCTTTCAATTTCTTCTAAAATTAACTTTCAAGGTCATAAATCCAACATGATTAAACTCTCAAAACTTTCAATTTGTGTTATCTTAACCCAAATTTCAAAAAAAAAATTTATTCATTTAATTTTTTTCAATTCATTTTCTTTTTATTTATGGAAAATAGAAATAGAAATAGAAATAACAAAAAAAATCAAAATAAATAAAAAGCAAAAAATCAATTTTTAGGTTATGACACATTTCATCACACATCATATTGTCCAACCCCTCAATTTGGTCGGCTCTTCCTATATGTTTATGTATTCAAATTCATTCATTTTTTTTTTGTTAATATTTCTAGAATTATGTCCCCCATTCAGCCCTCCATTCACCTTAATCTTTCCCTCTAGTTCTCATAAGTCATAAATGTAAGAACCCTAACCATTCTCTTGAGGTTTTCTTCCTTTTTTCTATCCCGAAGTTTCAAGGAATAAATAAGGAGGTGATGTTCTTCCTTTACCTCAAGATTTTGGGCAGTCCTAGTGTAAGGTTCGGTGGTTTGTTCTTCTTCTTTTTTGTTTGATTCCCCTCTCCTGTTGTCCAGCCGACCCTCTAGGCTCTTTTTTCTTTCATGTTTTTGATTTTCTCTCCTTCTCCTAACTCACTTCTCACTCAACACTCAAGAAGAATGGCATGCATGCTAGTTGGGTTCAGTTTTCTCCTTGAGAAGGAGTGTGTTCTGCAACAATAGCTGCTGCCAATTCTAGAAGGAGATTTAAGCTCCTTTTTCCTCCAAGATTTTTATCACTTCTCTTTCCCTATAACTCTTTTCTCACTTAGCAACCAAAAAGATTGGCATGCAGCTGGTTGGTTTCAGTTTTCTCTTTAAGAGAGGGGCGGTTCCAGTAAAGTTGCAACTAGACTTTGGGGAGAGGAAAGGTCACCTTCTCTCTCTCCCTTACATTTATACACCCTCTTAAATGAGATGGGGGTGTTTGGGTGCTGGTTAAGGTTGTTCTTATCCCTCTTTTTGTTTATTTTAGGGCTAATTACTACTCCAATTCTCCCGTGGAATAGGTCGGTCCTCCTTCTCCAGATTTTTCACTAAAGTTGGTCGATCTATATCCCTCAATTCTTCTTAGCATAAGTCGACGACTAATTTTTTGTCAGGTTTTACATGAACATAACAAGGCGATTCATAACACTACCATGAGAGCATGTTATGAGATATCCACATGATACTCTGCGTCAATTGCCATGTAATTCAGATAATTATTAGCATCATGCACCAAGATATAATAGATTGGTATATATGGAACATTTTTGTTAACATGTAATAAAATTCTTATTTATATATTAAAAATGATAATATAATATTTTCACAATCCTATAAGGTGGTTACAGCTTGTGATGCTACCAATGATGCTGTGCATGGTGCTTTCAATACTTGGTTCTCATCGTGCCTTTCTTTACATGAGGAGGTTGGGGATGCTCAATGTTTGGATAGTGCAATAAAGGATGATGATTGTGTTTATCATACACGATGATGACATGCCTATGGTTCTGATGGTGTAGATCCATCAATGGATTAACTTGTTAAATGTTTAACTATGTAATTTAATTAATTTGTAATTGAATTGAAATTAATTAATTATTTTGGTATTGTAATTCATTTTTATAATTATATATTTATCTACTATTGAAATTAGTTTGTTTTGTTAGTTGTTAGTTATTGTTGATGTGATTCTGTAAAATGTTTGCTTGATGTATTGTTGATGTTTTTGTGACTATGTTGTTGGGAAGGGAGCTAAAATAGTTGAGACTAAAGGATAATTGGGTTTTAATAGGTCGTGCATGTAGTATATGTGTGATCTATAGGTGATGCATATACTTATGTGCCACCATTGTTTGTGTGTTATTATGGGAATTATTTTCCCAACTGGACTAGTTTGGAAAATAAGTTTTGTCGTTGTGCTAATGTGGAAAAAAAACTTGGTTAGTCTACAAATCGACCAACTAGCTTTTCAGGGTTGGTGTAAAAAAAAGAGTCAATCTTGAATTAACCTAGTTTGACCCCATCAACCTAATGAGTTAACTCATTACTTAATCAAAACTTGATTAATCTTTTTTAATTGATGTTGTTTTGATTTTTTTTTAAATAAAAAGCTTGTATCTAATTGACCATTTGTATCATTTGATTGGAATTTAAAATTGTTCAGTTTTTATCTTGAACAACTACTACCCAAAATATTTTTTCTACGAAAATATAGTGCAACATTCATATAGGAAATTTCTTAATAATCAATTAACTACGTATGTTCACTATTTAAAACTTGGCAACATAGCTGGCTATGTATTTGCTGAAAATATGATTATTTTTTAAAAATATATTTTTTATATTTTTGAATCGTTTTGAAGTACTAATGTTAAAAATAATTTTTAAAAAATAAAAAATATATATTATTTTAATGTATTTCTAAGTGAAAAGTATTTTGAAAAACAATCACTACCACAATATCAAATACTACCTTATTGTCTCTAGAAAAGTTTATACATTTCTTAATAATAACTTAACTATAAATGTCCATTATTTCTTATTCGATGGAAACAGAATTTTGAAATTTGATAATGCTTAAACTAGCATTAATTTTATCGAAAACTGAATTTTAAAATTTGATAATGCTTAAACAAAATTTATCATGAATTGATCTAATTTTAATTTTTTTATTTAAATCTCTAATTTATTAATAAAAAAATCTCAATAATTATTATACAATTTTTGTTGTTGTATTTAATATTCAAGGTTATTTTGAAATTACATGGACAATAAGTTAATTTTTATTGCACATTTAATTTTCCTCATTACAAAACATATTTTTCTACATTAAATTTTAAACATTATTCTTACAAGTTAAGCAATCCAAATATTTTCATATTATCTCTCGTTATGAATATTAAATAAATAATAATAATCTTGAATTTTAATTTGGTGTTTCTTGTGTGTGCGCGTGTGTAATGTTCAAAGGGCATTAAATTAAAAAGAAAAAAAGGCAGAAGAAGAAGAAGATTGAAGCATGAATTAATTCATAGCTCATATAATAATAATAATAATAATAATAATAATAATAATAATAATAATAATGTCATTAAAACTATGGTGCATGGATTGGTTTGTAAAATCTAAAGTATAAAAGTTTAAATAGTTAATAAATAAATAAATACATTCAATACTAAAAGTCATTCATCTTTCATTATGCGAATCAACAGTGAAAGGCTGATTTTACTCTTTGATGGACAAAGTAGGATGCCTTGGATATAGGGATATGATAGTATTTTTCATGGGACACATTGATCATTACTTAAAGAGAAGGGACAGGATAATAATTATGTGTTTTCTTTGACAGTGTGAGTACTTAATTGCCCTCGAAAGATAAAAAAAAATTCACTTGGTTTAAGGGGCTTTTAAGTATTTGACTTTATTTTTAAACAAGTTACTTTATTACCCTTGAAAATTAAAAACAATTGTCTTTGACTTAGGGGCACTTTTCTCATTTAAATCTGGTCATTTGGTAGTTATTAGGTGTCTTTGGAGGTAATAGGGTAATTTGGTAAATAAGAAAATTAAAAAAAAAAAAGAAAAACAATCAGTTAAATAGTGATGCAACCATATTATTTGATAGTTTTACTCATATTTACCTAGTATTTTGTCTATGTTTTATATATAAATTGTCTTGATATTCTTTGTTTTATGTTTTGAAGGTACTTTTGGATATAAGATTCAAAAAGAAGTAAATTAGAGATAATTGACAGATTTGATATCCAATCGATGTTTTAGCTAGAGCTTGAGCTCTAGACGTCGAAATGAAAAAAATTCTAATGGCATTAGAAAGCTAACATCTATATATTTTTATAGATTTATGTCAAGAAAAATAAAAAGAGAAAGAGCATAGAAATCGCAGCCTTCAAAGATAAATTTTACATTCTGCCAGTGTTAATCTTCAGCCATTCCGACTTGAATATCTTGAGCTAGAGAAGTTCATTTGATACAAACTCAATTTGTTTGGATTCCTGACTCGAAGAAATAACAACCTACCAAATTGCAACAGAAAACAAGCTCATATGAGAGAGATGATGTTTCTAAGATGATACTTGAATTTTACCAGCATACAGGTTTTGCGAAAAAATAAGTCTAATTTACTTTCCAAAACATCCAAACCGACATCCAAGTCTTTATTTCAGCAATTTAACTCCTCCAAGTCCAAAGTCAAAACTTAAAGATTTTATGTAAGGCTATTTCTCTTTTTTAAAAATAAATAGTTATTGCACTACTTAAATGCAAATTGTCTACTTAGAAAATGACTATTTTGTAGGAAAGAGGGATTAGGGTTTCCTATCAAATAAAAAGAAAGAGAGAAAGGAAGAGGGGGCGGCCAGAAAAAAAAGAAAAACTCATCCTTTTCTCCTACACCTGAAATCATGTATTCATCTTTTCTTTTTATTAGTCTCTTAATAAAAATGCAAGGCTAAGTTTTTTTTTTTTTTTGCAATGACAAAAAAACATTCAGATTTCAAGAACCGTGAGATCTATTTTACATTTTCTTTTCAATTTATATGATGAGTAGGTTTGTTTTTCTATGCTTATTTTATATAATTGTTTAGTTTGATCGCTAAAGTGAACTCTAAATTATTATTCTAACCAATTTATTACTAAGTTTATTATCAAAACAGAAGTTGTGGTATATAAACTTGTGAAGCAACTGAGTTTAATAATTGTGGCGGATCTATGTTAATAATCTTAGAAAAAACATTCAATCAAATCAAACATAGATTATGCGTAGTTATGTTGTCTAGATTAATCAACTTATCTAGTTCTTAAGGCTGGCATTGAATTAAATTACTAGTGCGGACATTGTGGTTGTTTGATGGTTAGGGTTAGTTATACAACGAATCGGTTAACTAACTAAAATTAAGAAAATATAAATATTCAAAATATAAATTGATGTATCGTTTCAATAATCAGTTCTGATTTCTGTAGGTGGACGTCTACTTGAAACGAATGTTTGTTCTCTTGATAATTTTCTAATTTATTTAATTTAGCTTGATTGTTTTGTTCAGCTATAGCCTAGATAACCTCAAAACTCCCCCTAATTGCATATCATCCAGTATAAAAATCTTAACTAAACCTTCATCGTGGGATCGACCACTTGCTTGCTCTTACTATCATGTTTATTTAAACTAGGATAATTAATTTATGTGACTGCGACATCGCAATAAATAGTGTCATCCACCTTTTAACGACATATATGGGGTCATCCGGTAGCCGAATCCGTGATTCTAGAGTGGCTTCCGAAGCATTTTAGCGTACCCTATGTCAATCAGCGGCATGTGTAGCACTATAGTGGCCGATGTGGCACGTGTGACTTTTTTTACTTTTTCCCCCCTCTTTCCTATTTGATTTCCGTGCTGGAATTAAAAAAAATCAAATCAACTCCTAAAGTTTGTTGTACTTAAAATTTCATCCATATTCTCTTTATTATAATTTTTAAAATTTAGAATACTTTATTAAATTAAGAGGTTTTTTCAATTCCGTCTGTGTGTTCTCTTTGTTGCAATTTTTTTAATTTAGAATTGTTTATTAAATTAAGAATTGTTTTCAATTTCATCCACAATTAATATCTTCATCTATAAGATTTGGTTTTTATTATTTTAATTATATTTTTTTTATTTTAGATGATTTTGGCATTTTTATTCTATTTTTTTAGCAATTTCATCATTCTTGGTTTTTTTTTTTTATCTTTGTTGAATTTAGCTTTTTTAAAGGAATTCTGTTTCTTAAATTGAATTAAATTGATTGATTCCATCCCCCAACATTTATTTTTTTAGGTGTTGAGCTCCTGGGTTGAGCCCGGGTCAAAATTTTAATGGATTGCGTATATGAGAGTTTAACTCGGGTTTATAAGGTTTACTCGAGCTTACTTGTTTTTTTAAGCTCTTTTTTTTCTTTTCATATTTCATCCTCTAACATTCTTTTTTACTCTTTTTCTATAGGATTTATCTTTCTTTTTAAAATAACAAGAATTGCTTTGAGTTTTTGTTAAATTTCGCTTCTCTAAAAGGAATTTTATTTTTTATAAATTAAATTTATTGGTTTTATCCTCGAATATTTAATTTGAGGCAATACCTAAAAGAATTTTGTTTTTTTAATTAATTTATTTTAAAAAATTGATATTTGTTGTTTTTTTATTTTTTATTTTATAGAGTTATCTTGATATTATATCTCGAGTAATCAGTAGATTTATCAGGTTTGACTCGATTTTTTTTAATTTTTTTTATCTTGAGCCAATGATTAAAATCTTAGAAATTTTTTTTTAAATTACAATCCTTTTGATATCTTTTATATATATATATATATAGACTAAAATTATTGAAACATCATAATTTGGACTGAGTCAATGTATTTTTTATGTTCTAAAAAGTTTTGAAGTATTTATAAGATAAGATACAATAAATTAATGTTTGATAAAAGCGATGGAAAAACAGCAGCAGAGTAGATTGCAAAGTGATTGGGTCCAACTGTCAAGCCAACTCCACTGCTTTAAAAAACAAATCCTTTCTTTATAAAATTGTCTGTTTTCTTCTGTTCATCTTTCCCAACTAAAACCTCTTTCGTCTGTGCGAAGGGTTGCCGTTGCCATTCCTTCAGCTTTATTTCATAGGTAAACGATGTTTATCCACAAAGTCTTAGATTGTATGGTCTGTTTAGTTTCTAACAATAATTTTTTTCAGAATTGTAGTTCTAGTTGACATGATTTACATGGGGTTGATTTTATTTTTTTAATCCTTTGATTTACTGGAAAAATAGAAGGAGAGCTTGATTTTAGTGAATTATGGTTGGATATAAGTATTCAACTTTTTTGGGCTGGATCTTTGGACTTGAAATTTTTGGTTGGATTTTGGTCAAATTGTTTGTGTGTGTAATCTGGGTTTGCCAATCTTTTGTGGTGTTGGCTTAAATGAAATTTGAGTTCATTAATGTTATTGGGTTTTCGCTAAATCTTGATCAGATGATAATATGATTGTTGACTTAATTGCAGGGTACCTCGAACTGGGGGAAGCTTTGTTAGCTGATTTTGATGGTTTGAAGATAGGAATGAGGGACATCTTTATTTACTTTGAAATGCTTAGCTGATTTTGTTATTGCTTGCCTCCTTGACTGAGAAATTTACGCAGGTTATGTTTGTCCAAATTGCATTTCTTTAGATGTTTGAGAACTGATTTTGGACTCCATTGTGTGCTGCTAAAACCAACTACTTGTTTAAGTCGAAACAAGTTGGAGAGAGAAATAGATTAGTTTGCTTCTTATTTTGGTGGGAAGCTCATAAGGTTTTATTCAAGAGAAGGATTTTTGTAGATTAGTTTTTGGTATCATTTAAATGAGTTCAATGCACAGTACTGTCCATTACTGCTGTGTTGCAAGGGGTAATCGCACCTTGTATGTGTATAGTAGGGGAGACCATGAGATTGAGAATTCGGCAGCATTGTGCTTGGAAAGCACTCCCTCTTACCACAAGTGGTATTTTGAGACGATTGCTAAAAAAACTTTTGGGTTTTTGATAGAAGATGGTTCTGTTTATTTTACAATTGTTGATGAGGGTCTTGGACACCCGAGTGTACTTCAATTTCTAGAGCATGTAAGAGATGAATTCAAAAAGGTTGCTAGAAAAGGTTCTAGAGGAAGTTTTTCTGGTATGAACTCGATCAATGTACAAGAACAATTAGTGCCTGTTATTTGTAGCTTGATAACTTCATTGGAGCATGTTGTTTGCAATGATGGGGCCGGTGAGAGTTCCTCATCTGATAATGTAGGCCTCTCTCCATCACCTCTTAATGCAAATGAACAAATTGAAGTTGTCAATTCTACCAAAGCTCCTTTGTTAGGTAAATCAAATAAGCAAGATAAAAGGAAGTCAAAGGATCATGTTATTACAATAAGAGATATTGAGTTAGAAGAGCATAGAAATTCTACTGATAGAGGGGCTAAGCTTGATTCAGCTACTTTGGATTCCAATAATCAAGGTGGAGTAGGTTCTTCTATATCGCTACAAAAGGATTTGGGTTCAATGAGGATTAGATCAAGCTCTCAAAGCATTCGAAAGAAGTGGTGGCGCCAATTAAGGATTGTTCTAGCTATTGATGTGGCTATATGTTTGATTCTATTTTTAACTTGGCTATCAATTTGTGGTGGTTTCGGATGTACTCAATGAACTTAAAATTGAAAAAGAAATTCACTTTATGTTAGAAGTACATGGACCAGATTCTTTAGAGGGGTTCGAGTGGATGAAAGCAACACATCAGATATTGTCAGCTAATTTTAAATAGTGGAGGTATGTGCTGGAAATTATACCATGGCATCACATAAGTTTATCAAATCCTTTGTACAGTATCATATCTTCAGTGTATATGCACATGCTTTTGTCAGTTGTCTGCTATTGCTTGTGTTTTTTGTTTTTGTCTATGCATTATGGATTATGAGTTGTTATGTAATCTAAAAATCTGTATTCCATCCTTGCAGTATTATACTCTTTTTTGTATAAAATGTTTAGTTGAATCATCGAATGCAAATGAATTTCTCTTTCACAAAGCTTCATGGTGTTTCAACATTCTTAATATGAAATTATGCATTAAAAAATCACAAGTGTTGTGTGTTTTCTTTCATTTGTTAAGTGCCTTTGTTGTACCTGTTTTTCTAACCTTCTTTTAGAAAATTTTCTTGTTGAAAATAAGATTTCGCCTTTCCACTTGAATCTCACTTGGTCTGTAAATGGAATATGGTGTTGGAAGTATGTGTCCTTCACCTCAAAAGGTATTTTGAGAACATAGGTTTTATTAGCAGACATAATGGAAATGTATACAGAGGATAATTGAATTCCAATGGATATCTGCATGTCTTTTTGTTTTTACTAGTTGGATGCCCGCTTTACGCGGGGGGTTTACTTTTAATTTTCATAAAAAATACTGTAAAGATTTATAATACAAAAAATAATATTTATTTAATATTAATAATAATATTTTTTTCAAATTTATTAATTATTTTATTAATACTATTAATTATAATAAAAATAATAATATTTATCACATAAATAATTATATTAAGAATTCCAAGGATAATTATAACACAAATAATAATATTTTTTATATGAACACTTTAAATTATAAGAGAAATAATAATATTTATAACACATTAATATATTAAGAAAACCGACGTGGGGTTGGGCGTAGACGTTTTTAGGTCCAACACAATGGGGTTGGACGTGGTCGCGTCCAGGCCCAACATGGGGTTGGATGCGGGGGACGCGTCTAGTACTAACATGGAGTTGGTCGCGGTCGTGGTCATTCCCAACATGGGTTGGGCATGGACGCGTCGAGACCCAACATGGAGTTGGGAGTGGTCGCGTCCAGACCCAACATGGGGTTGGGCAATGACGTGTCCAGCCCAATGTGTGGTTGGGCGCGGACGCGGCCAGACCCAACGTGGGGTTGGGCGTTGTCACGTCTAGACCCAACGTGGGGTTGGGCGCGGTCACGTCCAGCCCATCGTGGGGTTGGGCATGGACGCGTCCCGGGCCAACCTGGAGTTGGTCGCAATCGCGATCAAACCCAATGTGGGTTAGGCGGGGACATGTCCAGCACCAACATGGAGTTGGTCGCCGTCGCGGCCATTCCCAATGTGGGGTTGGTCGTTGACGCGTCGAGGCCCAACATGGAGTTGGGTGTGGTCGCGTCTAAACCCAACTTGGAGTTGGGCAGGGACGCGTCCAGGTCCAACATGGAGGTGACTGCGGTTGCATCCAGACCTAACGTGGGGTTGGGCGGGGACTTGTCTAGTCCAATATGTTGTTGGGTGTTATGATGTCGCGGTCGCACAAATTAATTACCCGAACTTAAAACACAACACACAAGATAATATAGAGCGAGCAAGGGGTCAATCCCACGAGGAAGGTTCAAGTCAGATTTTTATGCTAGATGATATGCAATTTGGGGGGGTTTGGACATTATCTAGACTAAAGCAAAAGAAAACAGAAAACTATTAAGCGAAATTAAATAAAATCAAAAAATTATCAGGAGAACAAACCTTAGTCACAAGTAAACGTCCACCTACAGAAATCAGAACTGATCATGGAAACGAAACATCAATTTATATTCTGAATATTTATCTCTTCTTAACATTGGTTAGTTAACGAATTTGTCGTATACTAGCCATCAAACAACCATAGTGTCCGCACTAGTAATTTAATTCAATAACAGCTTTAAGAACTAGATAAGTTGATTAATCAAGAAAACATAATTGTCTGCAGTTTATGTTTGATTTGATTGAATGTTCTCCCTAAGATTAATAATGTAGATCCGTCACAATTATTAAACTCGGTTGCTTCACAAGTTCATATACCACAACTCAGGTTTTGATATCAAACTTAGCAATAGATTGTCTATAATAATAACTTAGAGTCCGTTCTAGCAATTAAAATAAACAATCATAGAAAAAATAAGCATATGAGAACAAACATATTCATCATATAAACTGGAAAGAAAAAGTAAAATAAATCTCACAGTTCTTGAAATTCGAAGGTTTCCGTGTCCTTGCAACCAATAAAAAGAGCTTCAGATATTCAAGTCAGAATGGTCGAAGGTCAACACTGACAGATTGCAAGATTTGACTTTCAAGGCTGCGATTTTCATGTTCTTCCTTATTTTATTTTCTTGCCTTAGATGTCCAGAAAGGTATGAATGTTAGCTTTTTAATGCTGCTAGAATCACTTCATTTCGACCTCTAGAGCTCACGCTCTGCACAAAACATCGACTAAAGGTCAAATCTGTCAATTACCTTTAATTTACTTCTTTTTGCATCTTTTATCCAAAAGTACCTTCAAAACATAAAACAAAGAATATCAATGCATTTTATATATAAAACATAGGTAAAACACTAGTTAAATATGGCTGAAACTATCGAATAATATGGTTGCATCATTAGGCACGGACATGTCCAGACCCAACCTGGAGTTGGCCGCAGTCGCGTCTAGGCCCAAAGTGGGGTTGGGTGTGGACGCGTCCAGGTCCAACATGGAATTATACGCTATAACGTCCAGACCCAACGTTAGGTTGTGTGTGGACGCGTCCAGGTCCAACATGTTATTACCACCAAAGAAAAACCATATAGTTGATTTGAAGTATAAAATTAAAAGTTATTATTATTATTTATGCCATAAATATTATCATTTTTATTATAATTGAAGGTATTAATATTAAAAATACTATTATTTGTGTTATAAATATTATTATTTTTATTATAGTTCAAAGCATTAATATTAAAAATATTATTATTTGAGGTACAAATATTTTTATTTTTATTTTTATTATAATTCAAAGCATTAATACGCATCCAGGTCTCGCCACGTGGCGTGCGGGTCTGGCTGTGCGCCTTGGGCAAGGCAGCCCAAGCGCCAGGTGTCCCCACGTGGAGGTGCTAGCCTGGCTCACGCCCAAGGCAAGGCAAGCCAGCCCTAGCACCACGTGGCGCCTAGGCTTGACCTAGCGCAAAGGTAGGTCAGCCCAAGCGCTAGGTGTCCTCATGTGGGGGTGTGGGCCTGGCTGACGCCTAGGGCAACCCAACCAAAACTTGAAGTAACCATTTTCTCCTCAATCATCCTTTCAATATCAAATGCATCCCAGTAAAAAGACAACTCCACCCCTTCCCTGCTGCCCTTGCAACTCTTTGTGGCAAGGGCTAAGTTGCCATTATACTGCTCTAATTCACAGTGTTTTGAGTTTAGATAAACAGTAAGAGGGGTACTGAGCCCTTTTAGTATATTATATAATTAGAATTGATAGACATGTCAATCCAATCCTACTTTGATACTACTGTTTCAATCCTTATTGTTGAGTTTTGTTAGCAATGCCGTCACAATTTGAGGAACGAAGTGATTCTGACAAGGAAAGAATGGAACCAAAGTTGTTATTATTATTATTTATGCTATAAATATTATCATTTTTATTATAATTGAAGGTGTTAATATTAAAAATACTATTATTTGTGTTATAAATATTATTATTTTTATTATAGTTCAAAGCATTAATATCAAAAATATTATTATTTGAGGTACAAATATTTTTATTTTTATTATAATTCAAAGCATTAATACACGTCCAGGTCGGGTCCGGCTATGCGCCCTGGGCAAGGTAGCCCAAGCGTCAGGTGTTTCCACATGGGGGCATTGGCCTGGCTCATGCCTAGGACAAGGCAAGCAAGCCCTAGCGCCATGTGGCGCCCGGGCCTGACCTAGTGCAAGGGCAGGTCTACCCAAGCGTCAGGTGTCCTCACGTGGGGGCGTGGACCTGGCTGATGCCTAGGGCAGCTCCACCAAAACTCGAAGTGACTATTTTCTCTTCAATTATTCATTTAATGTCAAATGCATCCTAGTGAAAAGACAACCCCACCCCTCTCTCACTGCCCTTGCAACTCTTTGTGGTAAGGGCTGAGTTGCCATTACACTACTTCAATACATGATACTTTGAGTTTAGATAAACAATAAAAAGGGTACTAAGCCCTTTTATTATATTATATAATTAGAATCGATAGACATGTCGATCCAATCCTACTTTGATACTGCTGTTTCAATCCTTCTTGTTGAGTTCTGTTGGCAACGCCGTCACAATTTGAGGAACGAAGTGATTCTGATAAGGAAAGAATGCAACCAAGTTGCAATTAGCTAAGAGGTTTCTTGCCTGATGGAACTGAACAAGTGACACTTGTGAAATAGTAAGTTTTGGGGCTGATAGTACTGTGCTATAGCTATTTCAGATTTTGAGCTAAAGTCATGGAAGATTTCTTTGAATAAATGAATTGGGGGACAGATTCAATTTTTTCTTTTAATCAAATAAACCATTTTAAGTTTCTCTAGGTTTAAGTGTCCATATTCTTGACCCATGTTTGAATAGAAGGATATGGTGGGACTTGGAATATCATTCATCTGCTGATAGGGTACAGTAGTGTAGATTTCATGACTATTTCCGATGAGCTTTGTGCTGTTCGCGAACTCCTCCACATGGTCAAGACGTCCATTTGCTGGGAGATAGGTCAGGTTTAGCCCACCTGTGCTGGTAATATTTTTGCTTCAATGGCAAGATATAATCCACTATTAAAGGGCAAGCTTGAAAAAAACTATTCCATCTCTAGAACCCTTGTTGAGAGACTGAACTTTATTCTTTTGAGTCGACACGAAATCCTTTCTGATCGAAAGTAGCTTCATTGAATAAAATCAGAATAATTAACGTACAAAGTCAGGTGTTAAATGATACACAATCCATCAAGGTAAAATCACAAGCACTTTCATTGCCGTAAAAAATGAAGTCATTATATTTTGGCTGTGGAACTCCGAGGGCATGTTTCTGTGTCCAAAGCTCTGTCAGGGAGCATCAGCATTCGCTATGACGAAATTCATTCATTCATCCTCTTTGTAAATATCAGGTGCAGAAGTTCAAATCCCATTTCTTGAAAGAATGCTCAATTAAATTCTATCATGACCCAGAACTTGTTAACAAACAGCGGTTGCAGTTCAGTTGACATCAGCAGCTCTTATCGTCTCCAATGATATCAAGAACCTTTTCAGGCACACATTCTGAAAATAGCATAATGATGATTTTAGGTTCTGTCTCCTCGTAGCTTGTGAACACTACCCAATGGCACTAGTTCGGATTTGGAAAAGCATAAAATATTCCTATATTAGCGTGTGTGTAAATAATATTATGTTAAATGCATGTTAAAAGTGTCTTTTAATAACAAATGTATTTAAATAATTATTTTTCATTTTTTTTTATTTTTAACAACAATATAATAAAATCATAAAAAACACTTAAAAACATTAATTGAATCCTCTTTCAAAGTAAAAAAACAATTTAAATACTATTGCAAAGTCAAATAAACACTAATGTTTTTATGAACACATGTCATTGCACACCTTAAAAGGTAAAAAAAGGTTGAGTATTAATCAAAGGAACAATGAAAAACCTCCCATTGCACACATTAAAAGGTAAAGAAAGGTTGAGAATTATTCAAAGGACCATTGAAAAACCTACGAGACAAAATAAATTGAAAAAAAAAAGGTTCGGCCTCAAAATGCACTTAGCTCTTTAATGACATCTTAATCATTTAAATTACAAAAGACTATTTTTGAAGTATTACTGATAAAATCATGGAAAAACTTCAAAGAAAAATATAGATATTTCCATGCTGATAAGTTCTAGACCTGAGTTGTACTTGTACAACAAGTTTTTCATGGAACAACGAATACTCTAATGATTAAGTCAATATTTGATTTTGTTTGATTAAGTTACAAGCATGTAGAAAACCAAGAGGCTGAAATATGTGTTTTTTTTTGTGTGTGGAGAAGAGATGTGTGCTTTTTGACTCATTGAGTATGTTCTCTATGTAGTTGTCATGACCCGATTTCTGGATCCATAACCGGCACATAGGCAATGTTCCCCTTCAAGGTTTCATACATATGCAAACTCAAACTTACATACAAACTTATCTATTAAATAACTCAATCAAAGTTCAATGCAACACTAATAACAAAATTAACTTCATAATATAATTTGATTATCATAATACAAGAGTTAATGCAATTTCAACAAGGAAAGTACTAATTACAAGGAAAGTCCAAGGAAAGTATTAATTGCAGCAAAAAAACAGGTTCTGATAGTCCAACAAAAATGATCTGCTAACAAGCTATATGCCTGAAAAAAGATAAATAATGAGAGGGTGAGTTCAACAACTTAGTAAGTAGATAACGTTCAATATACATACACGAGGTAATACAACAATGAGGAATTTATATACAATTATGACTCTAGGTTCTTATAGAAAAGTTTCTCAAATAGATCATAACAAGAATATCATAAGGTAAAGCTCGTCAAAAAATCAAAATGCAATGAGCATGAGGCTCTGTAGTGTGGGGTGATCAGTCCACACAGGTTGATGACTCCCCCGACCAATTAGGATTTTAGATACGATGTGCACAAAGACTAACACTACCCTGTTAACATGGGTATTCTAATTGTCTTACCATAGGTTCATAATCATAATTAAACAGACATATTCATATCTCAAAACTTAACTCATGTCATCAATCAAATGAGGAGCTATTAATTCAGAAGTCAATTCAAAATATATATTGGTTCATATCAAATATTCAAATTCAACAATTGATCATGCTTTATCGTAACAAGGATAATAATCCACATATATATTATCAAGAAACATGATCCAATTCATATTAACAACTCAAATATTTATAATATTTCTCATGCATATAGAAACTTATTCACTCACCTGACTCAAAAACAAACGAAACTCGAAAGATACCGGAAGAATTTCCTATTGATGTCCCACAAGTAAAATATCAGGATTATCTTAATACAAAGGAGACATATTCAAAAATGACTCAAAGAGAACGTAAACCCTAGTTAATACACTTAACTAAGGATATATTCCATAACCTTATATGTTTTTGAACTAAACTAGTAATGTTTTCCAAAAACCAAAAAATTAAATGGTTTTCCCGAAATCTAATTCCTAAGAAAACAAATAATAAGACTTGATAATAATTCACTAAATAACCCTTAATTACTCACCAAACCAATCTGAAAAAAGCTAATCTTAGAACTAGGGACCAATCTGGAATTTTATCCGTTTTTAGGGGTCAAATTATAATTTTGTCAAATTAGAGAACCAAACTGAAAATGTCATAAGTTCTTAAATATATTGGAATTCTGCCCATAATTCATCTTTAATTCTGTCAAGAATCTTGGATTATGCTCCAGGGACCAATCTGTAATTTTTTCAAAGTTTAGGGATTAAACTATAGTTTTCACAAATTGAGGGACCAAACTAAATTTTCATCATCTTCAACCTCAAACCCAGAATTTTCAAAAATCATCTATCGATATTTCAAGATTTCTAACTCAATTTCATCATTTAAACAAATCATAACTCAAAATCATTATTTTTACCTAAAATCTTTCAAAATCAACTAAATAACTCATTACTCATAACAATCAAACCATAGCATTCAAATCAATTCATCAATCAAATCCAAAACACAATCTTCAAAACCCTAGTATTCAACAAAACAGAAATTTAAAGCTAAAGAAAACACTTTTAACTTATTTTCTCTAACTCTCTTCTCCTTCCTTTATCTTTTTCTCTTTTCTCTTCTTCTTCTTTCCCTCTCACAATTTTCTCTCCAAGAATTCAGATCTTTTTTTTTTCTATGTATATTTATCAACTCTTTGTTTAATTACTACAATACCCTTCATTCATTTATACCTACTTCTAAGCCTCCAAGGGTTTTGTTGCCTTTTTTTACTCTTTTTTATTTTCAAAACATCACAATCTCCCCACATTATAAAAGTTTCATCCTTAAAACTTAATATAAATGATTGAATACTTACCGAGATTATCGAAAAGATGAGGATATTCCTCGCGCATTTTGTCCTCGAGCTCACACGTTACTTCCTCGCGCAAATGACCTTTCTACCTCACCTTTACTGAAGTTATATCCTTCGACCTAAGCTTCCTCACTTGTCAATCCACTATAGCTTTCAGTTGCACCTCATAAGTCATGTCATCTCTCAATTCAACTAAATAAACTTCTAACACATAAGATGAATCCGACATATACTTCCTTAGCATGGAAACATGAAATATCGGATAAATAGCAGACAAGTTTGGTGTTAATGCTAGCCTATAAGCAACTGCTCCAACTCTTTCTAAAATTTCATACAGTTCAATGAATCGAGGACTTAACTTGCCTTTCTTCTCAAACCTGAATATTCCTTTGAATGTTTTCTCTTTTTTTAATTTGTGAGAGATTTTTGTCAATGTTTTGCGGAGAAAGATTCAAGATCATTTTGGAGATAGTAGTTGCACAGACTTAAAGAAAATTGATCACGAGGACTTGGAGACAGTTGGTCACGGGGACTTGGAGACAGTTGGTCATGGGGACCTAGAGAAAATTAATGTACTATTTTACTAAAAAACTCAAAATATGGAGATTTAATTTTTTAAAGATAATCCATGGATTATTTGATCTCAGGGAGGGAGCGTAATAAGTGCACTGACTTCTTTCCTTAGCTTTGGCTGCTTTTTCTTCTCATAAAATAGTAGAGGTGACCTCTAGCTACTAATTGTTCTATAGCCTTTTTTAAGTGTGTGGCTCTCCTTAGTGTCATGCTCGTTGTCATGGTAAAAGAGACAAAAAAAATTTGGGGTTCCTTGTGTTTAAATGATTTTTCATTTGAAACGGGTATTGGAGGATGTACTTTCCTTTTATGGCAATCACCACCTTAGCATGTGTAGTTGTGAAAGGTATGGTCATGAGCTTAGTGAATATTAGGCGATCATAGATGTTCCCTTTGGTGTTTATTTTTGGATGTTCTTGTTGGAGATTGATGGCGTGGTGGAGACTACTCGTGCTTGGAAACGTGGGTGGCCTCATTTGGTCATGATAGCTTCTTCCACCCTGATGTAGTTTTATATTGCTTGTTTTATGTCGAGGAGGTATTTATTAGAGAGGGTGTATAACTTTTTCCTAAAAAGAATAGTTATATACTCTATTAATTAGAGTTTTTTTATTGAACTATTGGATTTAAAAAGTCTTTCCACATTGAGCATGTATTTGTTGAACTGTTGAAGATAGGCTTTAATACTTTCATCTTCTCGTTGTATAATTGTGAAAAGTTTTGTGGTACTTTTTTTAGTAGGAATGCTTGTGCTAAAGCGATAGGTTAGTTTTAGAGCTGAGATCATGAAAGTGAAGAATAGAGTCAGACTCTAGATTGTGATATCATACACACACAAATCCACGAAGTGCTATTGGAAAAACTTTGCACATAGCATCAATGTCTTATATGACAAGTTCTATTATGCTTTTCACATTTTATATATGCTCATGAGGGTCTATGAGTCTCTCATAGTTATCTAAACTGGCTTTTACAAAGATACGATCTTTAAATCGTTGAGTGTGTAACACTCTTTAACAAAGTGAAGACTTTTCCACTTGATGGATATTGTGTTCTAGCTCATGAACTAGTGTAGTCATGGAGGTTGTCTCATGCCTAGGTATTTTTTTTTGGTGTGTAAGTTAGGTGATAGGGATTAATTCTAATTAGACTTTTTAAAGCGTCTCGTGTGAGAACGAGGTGTCTAGCTCCTTTCAAATGTAGGAGTGCGAGTGTTACTTGCTTGCATGTCATTCTGCCTTGTTTCTTTAGGGAAATGGAGTTGTCTATAAGTACTTGGATCATGTAAGGGAAGCTTCTTGTTATATAGAAGGAAGAGTCCAAACATGCAGTTGCATCGCTAGAACAACATCATTGAGTAACTAAACCTAGTTATAGATCAATTAGAGTTTTAGAAGAGTTGGAGTCTTATCAGCCATTGAAAGCTTTTTTTGGAAAAAGGTGAAAGGGATCTAAACCTAGTTATAGATCAATTTGTTCTTTTTTGAAAACAATTCTCTCGTGGAACAAGGGACACTCATATTTTTAAGTCAACATTTGATTTTATTTTATTAATTAACAAGCATATAAAAAATCAAGATAATGAAATATGTATTTTTTTTTATGTAGAGAGGAAATGTGTGTTCTTTATCTTGGTGAGTGTGTTTTATGTGTAGTGTTGTTTAGACGAATCATCATTTTCTCACTAAAATTGAAAATATATAACATTGAAAAATATCTTGAAAATATCCAAAAAAATATGTAAAAAATATCTTAAGTTGCTCAATATGGCAATTCTATTTCGTGGTAATTTTCACTAGTAGCTTTAACTTAAGTATCATGCATGGAATAGGTGAAATAGTACTATTCATGAATAATAAATTAAGGTGAGCCAAAGTAGTGCAGTTAGGCCGAGCCACCTTGTAGCTTGGTTAGGTCTTGACCAAAGGGAGAGAGAAAGAGAGAGAGAGAGGAGGGAGAGAGAAGGAGGGAGCTCGATTGGACCAAGGCCTAACCGAGTTTGTTTTTATCTTTTATTGTATTATCATTTGCCCCTTGAAGTCTTATAAACATATATGTTTGGAAGATTTTAACCAGTTAGAAAGGGATAGAAAATATTCATAGTGTATGCTTGCATAAAAATATTACTTGTATAGGCATGCCTTCGAAAGTGTACCTTTTTTTTAATTTGTTTGGGATTTTTGCCAATGCCTTACTATGAAAGATTCATGATATTTTTAGATATATTAGTCATAAAGACTTGGATAAAGACTTGGAAAAAATTGATCACGAGGACTTGGAGAAATTGATCACATGAACTTGGAGATAGTAGATAAAGGGAGGAGAGAGTGTGAGGGGGACACACAGAGAGCTCGGTTGGGCTGTGCCTAACCAAACTCTTCTTTTAGTTTTTTTATTGTATTATCAATTACTGAGAAATACTAAAGAAACAAGGGAGAAGCTATTGAAAGAATAGGACTCATGGTTTGTCAAACTTACACTATACGTAGCTCCCATACAAGCTAGATGTCATGACCAGTACAAAGATAAGGCCTCACTGGTATAGAATTTCAAGGCAAAGGAAGAGAATTTGATTCCTTCTCCTCGAGCTGAAATAATAATATAACATGAAGCTAGGATACATTTCAATCAATCACCTGTAGAAAATAAAGTCAACAAAACAAGGGAATTTCATTATTGTTTTGAGCATAGACTAAGAATAAGATGTTAGCCAACCATCCTTATCCCCTAAAAAAAACACAGATAAAAAGGTATTAAGTGCTTGTTAAATTATAACAAGAATAACTATCTAACTTGTGTTTCGTCGCGAGTCGGTTAAATTATTTTTCAACACACAAAAAAATATGCAAGCTTTTCCAACATGATTTTTGACATAAAAAAATCCTAACTGTAAATTGAAAAGTTAATGTTGTATTTAATTAAATAAATTGAGAATTCTTTGTGCCAATAAATGAAAAAAAAAATCATTTGCGACAACTAAAAAATAAATTAGAAAAATCAAGAGATAAATGTAGATAAAAAAATTTGATCTCGCAACATGAATCATATACTTGGTGGTGTTTAATAACTTTGTTTCTTGAAACTAATTTTTTATTTAATAAAAAGATAGTAAAAAAAAAGACACTTACAAAAGTGATTGAATAAAATTAAAGAAAAAAAATTAAATAGAGCTATTTAGAAAGAATTTTTCTAATATCATAAAAAAAACTATTAAAATCTTATTTGTAAACCAAGTAAAAATTCAATTGTATTACATTAAAAAACATCATAAAGATTTACAAGATTTGCTAAAAAAATATGTTAAAATAACAATAAAATCCAATAAAAAGAAATTGAATAAAAATCCAACATTGAGTGAATGAAGATTAAAAAAAAATGATGATAAATAGGTAAAATGTAAAGAATAAAAAATAATATTTTTTTCCCAAAAAAATGTAAAGAAAAAAATTTAAAAAAAATGAAGATATGAAAAAAATAATGTAAATAAACCAAGTATATAGTGATAAATATACCAAGTGTAAGGAAAAAATAATAATAACTTTTTTTTCAAAAACATTGTGGAGAATAAAAAAGGAAAAACTATAAAAAAAAATGAAGATAAGAATAAAAAGAATGGTAATAACTAAGCCAAATATGAAGTAATAAATATGCCAAATACAAAGGAAAAAGGGAAAAACAATCTAAACAAATTTGTTTTTATAGATTTGCCACTGTTATATAGTAAAAAGATTTGGAGGAAATTTATATATATATATATATATATATATATATAAGGAAAGAAATCACCATATCTATAAGGAAACATCATTTTCTCTTAGTTTCTTTACTAGATAGGTGGCTTGCGCTCGAGTTAATTTTTTAATAACTTAAAAAAAAAAGATTTTCAAGCACTGCTAGCATGTTTTAAAGTAAGAAAAAAAACCTTGCAACTTGAGTTATAAACTTTATTGGGTCTAATAAGATGATTTTATTTAATTATGTGATAAAAAAACAACAACAATAAATATATTGAATCTAAAGAAAAAAAGTGATAGCGATGACTTGTAAAAAAAAAAAAGAATGCTTGCCAAAAAGAGAAAAATTATGAAGCTGAATTCCAAGATAACCTAATATTAAAGGAAAAAATAACCAAAAAAAGCTCAAACCAATCTGAGTGTGACTTAATAATAAATAAATATTAAAAATTAAGGATTAGAATGTAATTAATACAAGGGATTACAATTCTGGACCTAGAAAAAATCAACTAGGGACTTGATTGATTAAATTTGTAAAATTATCTTAATATAATATGTGTGGTATTATTTAAGGGGAAAATTGATATTTTATTATTTATAGGGTTTTTAGGTTCCCCTATAAATAGAATGTTATGCCTCTTGTTTTCTGGACATTAAATAATAGTACAATAGTTTAGTACAGAAACACCTAAACTTAAAAAGACTTGACAGTCAAAAGTATAGCAATCTCTCTCGTCTAAAAGGGTTTGAGAGATTTTTCACTGGTGGTTTGTGTTGATAGTACTGGTAGAGGATGAATACTTAAACACTTGTAGTTTGTGACAACTTAACCTTGAAGAAATTATTCAAAATAAAAAAGAACATCTAATTTTTCAGTAATTTTTATATAAACTCTAAACAACTATAGATCCATCTAACCGGATCCTTTGAACTCCTGAAAAATTTTAAATTCATTGTCTCCATTGCATGCATGCATTTCGAGAAACATAACATTCATACCTAGCAAAAAAAAATGATTGATGCATAAAATGAAGTGTTGATAGCTCAGACTCAAAGATTTTGCTTCAATTATATAGTTTTCTATGGCAAATATACCTGCTTTTATTAGCTCAAACTCTTAAGGAATGAAAGCACAACAACTTGGCAAGATTGTGAAAATCAGGGTCCTACTTGATCAATTGATATTGAATTTTTGGATAACCATGGAAGACAACCTCTAGATTTATGTATACATTGACAAGATGTGAATTAATTAGAAATAAGTAAGAACTAATAAATGTAAGCTCAGAAATCCAAAGGTTTGTGATTTTTTTAAAATAAGGAAATTTAGCAAAGAGTGTGTAATGAGTAGAAGATAAATAAAACTTATAGAAACTGTTCCCTGAGATACGAAGTTGAAGGGGAAAAAAATTAAGAAAAAGAAAAATGTCAAAGCAGTTTTTTCTACTAGAATGACATACCAGCTGATATAGTACATTATACATGGACACATCTAAATAGTCACCACACATAGTAGTAGCCTAGGATCACAATACAAGGACCCCGATTTCAACAACCATGCCACCACATGTCGCACCAGCCACAACAAAGGGAGCTCAACTCTTCAGTCAAAGAAGCAAACAGTTATTGGGATTCCTAAGCTTCTTTGAATACAAAAGGAAAAAGGAGGAAAAAAAGTCCTTCAACATCTGTACTCTTCACTCTTAAAGTAAAAACTATATACACATGACTTGGCAGTCACGGTATAGTGAAGAACCAGGGAGGCAGAAGCAACGTTGAACTTACTAGGTTGGTGGATGATAATAGGCTGGCCATAGCTTGCATTGTTCTTACCACTTTTCTTTAGATGTTGGAGCATATTTGTAAACCTGGAATTGGTTAAAGTTTATACGTAAAACACAAGAGCCTATGCTTGGAAACTTCAATGATTTGCCCATGGTTCTATCATCTTCTACCTTTGCTCCTCAAAAAAACTTTCTTCAATACCAAAAACCTAGATGGCAACACTTCTCTTAAAACGTTTTTTTTTTTTTTTTGTTTAAGATGGGAATGTGTAGAAAATTAAAATTTAATAAAACCAAGAATAAAAACTAAACCAACTTTGGCAACCATCCACAGTAAAGCATTTAAAAACATTTCAATCAATCCAATAAAAACGAATATCCATCAAGACTGCATTATATATAAATTCAAGATGTACTTGAAAGTCAGCTTCCTTGTGAATTTTGGAATACCCAAACTCTATTTATACATTATAAAAATTTATGAGGCATCAATGAAACATGGTAACTTAAAGACATATTTTTTTTGTTGATTGGACAACTGTTTTTACTGTTTAGCCCCATATTTCAAAAATTAACAGCCTAGATAGTGAGGGTATTATTGTTATTTTCATGGCACCCATTAGCCATTATCAAATTAATTGGGTTAAATCGGTCTTTTTCTAATTTTATGCACAAATAAATTGCTTATTTAACAATGGGTGCCAAAACACTAAATCTAACATGCAAAGGGTTTTTAGTCTTTTCAATTGTTTTAGCATAGTAAATTTATTCTATTGCCCTTTGACTAAAAAAATACATTTTGGCTTAGAGGTGTTTTCATCTTTTTCATGGTTTTCTTATAATTCTCATGTTATATCAGGGACAGGATGATCATTTCATGAGCATGTAAATTATTTATAAAAACAAAAGGATGGTTCGTGAACACTAACCGCTAGATTCGAACGGTGCATGTTGTGTCATTCAGTGGTCGAACACCAACTTCAAAGCGGTGACCAAATTACCTTAGCGATGACTCCACTCCTAGGTGATGCGTGTTTTTGAAGTGTCGCTAGTTTGGTGTCGATAACCTTTATTTTATTCTTCCCTTTCTCCCTCTCGATTTTGGTGTTGGCCCTCCATATTTTTAGAATAATCCTTAGGTTTGTTTTTCCTTCCAATCTGATCCATCTTTTTTTTTACTATTTTTTTATTTTGAATAATTTATCAAATTTGAAATTTTTTTTTTTTGCAATTCCATCCTTTTTTTCAAATATCAGATTTGGCCCCTATTATTTCAATTGCTATTATTTTATTTGAGATAGTTTTCAAATTTTTCTTACAATTTCATCCTTTTTTAGCCTTTTTTATCAAATTTAATCCTTTTTTTATTGATATTTTCTTGCCTTGAAAATCTTTTAATGTTTTTTTTTAATTCATCCATCGGCGTGAAATTGGTTGGGTGATGAGTTCTTAATTGAACTCGAGTCTAAAATCTAATAGATTATAAATTTAAGGGATTAAACCAGGTTTAAAAGTTTCACTCAAATTTGCTTGGTTTTTTTTTTTAAGCTTTATTTTTCAATCTCATCATATTTTAAGCTCATTCTTATATAAAGATCACATGACATGTTGTTTTAAAACTTGGATCGGCTTAGTGGGTCGATTTGAGCCCTTTTTTGTTTGGTGTTTATTTAGTTGAAGATTGGGCCCTATTTTTTTATTATTTTTAGTGATTTTAAAAATGACACGGGTTCTCACGGATTTGTTTTCAATCTTTATTAAATCTTGTTTTTTTAAAATGAATTTTATTTTTAAATTAAATTAATTGATTGGATATAAACATTAGATGCTCGCTTCGTAGTATTTTGTTTGGTTTGCTTTTTGGATCACTGCTCTAACGACGTGTGCGGTCTCTTTCAATTACTTGAACCGGCTCGACGAGTTGATCTAGACCCTTTTTTCTTTTGACATTTATTTTAATTAGAGATTGGACTCTTTTTTTTTTTTTTCTTTATATGAGATTTTCAATGATTTTGAAAATAGCACGAGTTATCTCGGAGTTCTTTTTTTCCTAGTTTTTAATGAATTTAGTTTTTTTAATGAAAATTTTATTTTTTAATTAAATTAAGTTAATTGATTGAATGAATGCAAGCATTAGATGCTCGATTCATAATATTTTGTTTGATTTATTTTTTGGGTCGATATTTTGACAATGCGTAAGGTCTCTTTCACTTACCTAAGTCTTAGATTATTCTTAATGTTTTAAAATGTTAATGCAACCTAAACATTTTTTTTTTTACATTAGAAAAATTTTTGTCCAGCAAGCAGCAGAGTGCATGCCATCTAGTAAATTCTGAATCTCGTAATAAAGTATTTGCAATAACCAAATTTTCAGCACACAACCCTTTCTTAAGGATTCGTATGTTTCACATAAAATATTTTATAGATAGAAAATATTTTAGATATACTTTTTTCCCCATAAAATGTTTTATATGTAAAATATTTTTTAATATTTAATTTGAAAAAAAAATTACATAAATACTTTACATGTAAATATTTTTCTATGGTGGTGGTACGACGATAATAGTTGAGAAGGAGGTGGTGAGATTATGATGGTAATAGTTGTGACAAGAGGGTTATAATTGAAGTCATGGTGAGGTAATCAGTATGGTAATAGTGAGATGATGATAATGGTAGAGATGGTGGTGATGGAGTATGTGGTGGTAGTGAAAATGATAACATAACGATAATAGTAAAAAAGATGGCGGTGAGATGGTCACTGTAGTGATGAAAGAAGAGAAGGTGGTTAAGGTCGAGGTATTGAGATTGATTAGATAATATTATAAGTGGATTAATATTTGTAAAATATTTTATAACACTTCATGAACTAAAAATATTTTTCAGCAAATAAAATAAGTTTGAAAATTCGGTGTAAAATATTTTACATTAACTAATTTTTCTGTAAAATATTATATGAGAAATAAATACAGGAAAACAATTTCAAAAAAATATTTTCTAAAAACAAATATAGAAAAATCTAAAAAATATTTTACGTGAAATAAAGGAACCTGAGTATCTTCTTTTTTTCCCCACTAGGTTTTAAACTCTTCTCTTACAAATTATTTCATGAATTTCAAGCGGAAACTTTGCTGCCTAAAGTGAAAGGGAATTATCCTCCTTATCATCACAGTTACGTGTTAAATGTAAAACTCATAAATGAACCAGGTAGAATGGTCAGCATTAATCTCATTAAAAAACATGTGATCATTGTTTTTTTAACAAAATAAAATAAAATATGAAAAATAGTATTTTATATTTAATATGTATTACTATCAAATTTATTTCTTAAAAAGAAAACTAGCTAGATAATATTTTATTTTTTACTTTAGTTTAAATTAAGTATTGAAATTAATTATAATATAATAATTCTAGTTATAAAACCTAAACCGGTCGAGATGGTTGACCCAAAGCTTAGACTGATCCTAGACTCTAGGTTTAAGAAAAATAAAAGAAGGATTAGTCCAGGTTAACCCACAACTCATGGTAAAACCTGGTCAAACACTAGGTTAAAAACTCTTTGACTTTTTGAAAAAAAAAATTGTTGAAACAACATTTGATTTGATTGTTTTTAAAAAAGAATTTTTTTAAAGTTGACCCTCCTGATCTATGATTTGAACCTTGCCCTAAGTTAACCTTAAAGTCAAGTTTTAAAACTATAATAACAATTAATTTTATTATTCTATGCTTTAGTTGAATTGGTTAGAAATTAAGAGTTTTTTACATAGATAGTTTAGAGATAAAAGAAAAATATATATATTATTTCTAGAAACATCCTATCTCTGCCTCTTGTTTTGAAAGTATAAAAACTCTTTAAAATTATCTCATGAAAGTATAAATTGCTTACATGGATATTTTAGTGGCTTGTACTTTATTACAGGTCGAGCTAAATTTTCAATAATGTAAAAAAGTGATGCTTAAATGCTATTATTTTAAAGAAAAACAATCCATCACTTGACATTATAAAAATAAAATTGAAAAAAATAATTTTCAATCCTGAAGAATCCAAACATACAAGGATGAAATAAAAAAAATTAATAAAAAGAAGTCTTAAAAACAAAGCACAGCAAATCCGACTGAAGTCACCAAACCTCGTGATAGGAATAATGTGAATAGGATAACCCAGTAAAAGAAAAAACAAGGGGTTAACCCAAGGCTTAGGGCAGGTTAGGTTTTAAAAGAAATTTTGGGAAGAATTGACCCATTGTAAAACGATCAAAAATACAAGGTGACCACGTGACCTAGTCAATCCATGGCAAACCTAGTCAAGACCATGTCAAAAATAGTTAACTAATTTCCTTTATATTTTCTCAAAATGATGTCAGCCTTACTTTTTCATAAAATAAAATAATTTAACTTGGTTAACTCAAGTCAACTTACTTGACACGTAACTAGTACTTGCCCCAAATTGACTCCCGAAAAATAAGAGAATAACCTAAAATTTTGAATTAAATGGCAAAATCAAAAAGAAAAACCAAATTAACAAAAGAATTCAAATTAAAAATAAAAACTAAGAAAATGAGGACCAAACTTGAAGAAATAAAAAAAAATCAAGATTATGGATCCAAGGATAAAATTGAAAAAAAAATTAATTTTGATAAAAGGTTTAAGACTTAAGAGTCAAAATTTAAAATCAAAACATTGAGGACCTAACCTTAAATGTCATAAAACTTCTAATTGAAGGGTAAAACTAAAAAGAAAAATAAAATTAACAAAAGAATCCAAAACAAAAAATAAAAATTAAGAGAATAAGGATAAAGTTTATAAAAATAAAAACCCAAGATTATAGATTCAATCATGAAATTGTAAAAAAATAATAATAATAAAATAGTTAAGAATCAAAATTTAAAATCAAAACATTTAATGCCTAATTTTAAATATCATCAAAATATAAATTGAAGAGTAAAATATGGTATTACCATAATAACCCTTGTGAATTTGACAATAATATTTGAACTCTTATAAACTTATTAAACCACCCTTCTAGCAGCTATGTTGTTCATAATTTCACTGTGCAAAACACCGAGTGAAACACTGAAATCTTTTAGCTTTATATATAATATATAATAAAGTAAAAACTGGTTAATCGGCTTTCTTAATTCAATTTAATAGTTGAGAAACCAAAATCTCAAAGTGAAATCATTATAATAAAAGTTAAATGATGTGGGAAAATCACTGTAGATCAAGAGATATTTTACTTTGGATTGTAATAGTAGTTTTACTTTTCATTTTTTATATTTTTGCAAGATGTTTCTTTGGCTTTCTTTTTTTTTCCATAACGAATGAATGGCGCTCACACCATTAAAGAGGCATATGTGACATTTCCTGGTGGCCAAATCTAGCTATCTCCCGTCTCACTAGATGCGCACTCGTGCCTTCTTCCATATGATGTGGCACGTGTAAACAGATAATGATTGGATTGCCACCGATGATCGATTATTTGTGTTTTTTTCTTTATTTTCTCTCTCGTGACAACTAAAGTGCACAATTGTTCTTTTTGTTTGTTGTTTGTCAAATCAGACATGTTTATCATACTCAAATATATTGGGTCTGACATGGTTACGAGACTCACGCATCTTGGGTCTAGTATGGATGGCAGACCCAAGTCGCTTAGGTCCAGACCCAAATGCTGGGCCTGGCAAGCATGTCAGACCCATGCGCCTGGGTCTACCAGACACGCGTGCCTAGGTCTGCCAACCCGTGTCTGGGTCAAAAAATTTAAAATTTTTCAAAAGAATGATTGGACTACAAAAACAAAATGTACCTCATTCAAGTAAGATTTTTTATTCATATGTAATAGAATTTAACTGTAATTTTTTTTTTGTTTGTACAACTTATTTTATAAATTTGTTATATTTGAAAAGGAAAGAATGGAAAAAAAATGTTGAGTTTTAAGTGATTTATTTCAAATTTTAAAAAATAAAATTTTCTTTTTTGTATGCATTGTGGATGAAAATATTAATTTTATTTTTCCATTCAAGTGGTGGATAATTTTTTAAAGGGTTTATGTTTTTTAAAATTTGAGATGTTACATGATCTAATTGTCAAAGTTTGTTACAAGAAGAGTTTATTCTACATTATAACTATTTGAGAATTTGAAATATGTGATCAAGAGAGAACTTTTGAATTGATACATTATGTTGTAGGAAAAAAAATATTGTATATGTAAAAAGACTTATTATCCTTTTTACTATCTTAATTTGTGCAATTTTATAGATGATTTCTTCACTAAAATTAGAGATTAATTAAAAAAAAATTGAGTTAATTTTAAGGATACGTGTGGTTAATGTTCCAAAATAAAAGAAAGAAATATAGAAAAGATAAAAATATATTTGGTTAAAAAAACAGATAAAAATACAAAATAAATATATTTTTAGAACAATTATAAGTGAATTCCTATATTTTTTTAAAAAAAAACAATGTGCATGAATCTAGCATGGTTGTCAGGCCTAGGTGCTTGAGTAATGCCAGACCTAGACGCTTAGATCTAGCATGGTTGTCATACCTAAGCGCGTGGGTCTGGCATTTTTCATAACAATACATTAGAAATCTACAAGGAATTATTAGTTAGATATCCTGAGACCATTCAACATATTTATATAAGTATTTTGATCCTCAACAAAACCATTATCTTTGTCTGACTCGTGAAAATTATGCAAATCCTAGACGCCAGACCCAAGATACTTAGATCTGGCAACCATTCCAAGCTCAAGCACCTAAGGTTAGGCAATTACACCAAGTCCAAACACTTTTAGTCTAGTAATCATGCTAGCAAAAGCACTTTGAATCTGGCAACCATGTCAAGTCCAAGCTATTTGGATTTGGCATTTAAAAATTGGTGCATGAACATAGCATTGTTATCAGGCTCAGGCTCAGGCTCAGATACTTGGGTTAAAAATAAAATTTAAAAATTACAAAGTAAAATATTTAAAAAATTTAAAAATCAATTAATTAATTTTATTAAACAAGAGAAGTTATAATTAACGCTCTTAATATGACTGTTGAACCGAAAACGCTTAAGTCCATCTCAGAGTTAAGTAAATGTTTAAAAATTAACCCATATACTAGTCATTAATTAAATGGAGTTGACCAACTGACCAAATGCCTTTTTTCCTAACCCCCACCTGTAGAACTACTAAAATTGGAACGATCAAAATTAAACTGCGTCATTAACAAGAAAAAGCACATCTAGGGACATTCATAAACAGCAATTATAATAAATTTCCAAACAGTAAATCACAAGGAAGTGAACAGAGTTTTCGATTGCATAAAACTAAACACAGAAAATGCACTACAAAGAACAGCATGCAACTGTCCTCTTAATATGCAAATCTGAAGACCGGAGCATGAAGTGGTGCAGACAAAATTCTGGTGGACATGTATGACTTCATTTATCCCATTCTAAATCAGGCATTTGTGGATCCACTTTTGACAGCTTTGATGCTAAGGTTCCAGGCAGCGGAGTAGTCAACCGATCCCAACCCATGATGTGGGGCAATGCAAACTGCACAAGAAACAACCAAGGAAGATCACACAAGAAAACAAAGCAAGGACATGAGTTTACATGCTCTAGTCATTCTGCATTACAGTGAAAGACCAGACAATAGTCAATGTAGATATACAGAAGAAGACGTTTGTATATGGATGCATGACAAACCCTTCAATTTAAACAATTAACAAGCAATTATGAGATCAGATATTGTCTACCTGAGATTTTAGGTTTAAAAAAAGCAACAGAAAGAATAAACAACATGATTGCAACAGACAGCATATTCAGTTAGGTTAGTGGAGAAAAAAGAGGGGAGGGGGGGCACCTTGTTTTGAGGATTTATTCGTAGTGCACTAAATTGTCTGTCATCACGTTTCTCGCAGCTTAGTACTCTCAGCATTTTTCAATATCCATAAGAATGCAGAATGCAGAATGCAGAATGCAGAATGCAGAATGCAGAATGCGCATTATTTCCTCAAGGGCAACGCTCAAAGCTCGCCAACTTAAAACTACAGATATCATTCTTTTTCTTTCATTGCCCCCAAAACTTATCATA
>Ga0325400_1000199_pt1 | contig 40319 bp, 37 predicted proteins | sample PopdelMetagenome_2_FD_205662 | JGI IMG/M metagenome (GOLD analysis project Ga0325400, IMG submission 205662) | Populus deltoides microbial communities from Bellville, Georgia, United States - Xylem-PdKOR-R1 | ecosystem: Host-associated > Plants > Phyllosphere > Stem > Wood/Secondary xylem... | reverse complement strand
CGCGAACACGCCGCGCATCCACGCCTCGATGCCGTGGCTCAGCATCAGGTCGCCGAAGGCCGACCGCAAGCCCGCACAGGCGACCACCACTTCCTCCATCAGCGCCGCGTCGGCGGTATGGGGCTCCTTGTTGTCGGGAAGAGCGCCGTCCAAGTTCTTGGCGATGAACGACAATGTCCGCTGGGCGAGGTTGCCGAAGCTGTTGGCCAGCTCGGCATTGACGCGCGTCACGATCGCTTCGGCCGAATAGCTGCCGTCCTGCCCGAAGCTGACCTCGCGCAGGAAGAAATAGCGGAGCGCATCGACCCCGAAGGCGTCGGCGAGCGCGATCGGATCGACGACGTTGCCGACCGACTTCGACATCTTCTCGCCGCGGCTGAGGAGAAAACCGTGGCCGAACACCGACCGCGGCACCGCGATGCCGGCGGAAAGCAGAAAGGCGGGCCAGTAGACCGCGTGGAAGCGGACGATGTCCTTGCCGATGAGGTGAAGGTCGGCGGGCCAGTAGCGCGCCAGCTTCTCCGCATCGTCGGGATAACCGGCACCGGTCAGGTAGTTGGTCAGCGCGTCGACCCAGACGTACATGACGTGCCCAGGGCTGCCGGGCACCGGTACGCCCCAGTCGAAGCTGGTGCGCGACACCGACAGGTCGGCGAGCCCGCCCTCGACGAAGCGCATCACCTCGTTGCGGCGGCTATCCGGGCGGATGAAGTCGGGATCAGCGGCGTAGAGGTCGAGCAGCGGCTGCTGGTACTTGGACAGGCGGAAGAACCAACTCTCCTCGGCGGTCCACTCGACCGGCGTGCCCTGCGGCGACAGCTTGCGGTCGCCGTCCTCGATCAGCTCGTCCTCCGCATAGAAGGCCTCGTCGCGGACCGAGTACCAGCCCTCGTAGCGGCTGAGATAAAGGTCGCCGTTGGCCTCCATCGCGCGCCAGATCGCCTGGCTGGCGGCGTGATGGTCCGCCTCGACGGTGCGGATGAACCGATCGTGCGAGATGTTAAGCTTCGCCGCCATGTCGTTAAAATGGGCCGACATGGTGTCCGCAAACGCCCGCGTCTCCATGTTCGCGGCGCGCGCGGCCTGCGCCATCTTGAGCCCGTGCTCGTCGGTGCCGGTCTGGAACAGCACGTCGCGCCCCGCCTGCCGCTGGAAGCGCGCGATCGCGTCGGCGGCGACCATCTCGTACGCATGGCCGATGTGCGGGCGGCCGTTCGGATAGTGGATCGCGGTGGTGATGTAATAGGGCTCGGCCATGGCCCGCCCTAGCGTGCCGTCCCGGCGCCGTGAAGCCGCGCGACGATCCCCGCCATCTCGATCGTCGTCGCCTGCGCGTCGAGCGACAGCCCGAGCGCGGCGCCGGCGAGGTCGCGTGCCGCATGGTAGCTGTCCAGCGCCTGGCGGAGGCTTTCGCCCTGTCGCCTCCGCGCTTCGGCGGCGATGAAGCGGGCGGCGCGATCGAGGAACAGTTCGTAGCGGGGCTGCGCGGCCTTGAGCGCCAGCGCGCGGCCGAGCTTCAGCCGCTCGCTGTTGTCCGGGTCGCCGCGCGCGATCACCGCGAGCGAAGCGTCGAGCCCGGCGACGTCCAGCCCGGCGTAGCGGGTCGCGCGGCCGGGCGACCCCTCCGCCGCTGCGACGAGCGCGGCGCGCTCGGCATCATCGGGAACCTCGACGCGGAGGGCCGCGTCGACCTGGGCGTCGGCGAGCGGATCGAGCCGGAGCAGCCGACAGCGCGAGCGGATCGTCGGCAGCAATCGGCCGGGGGCATGGCTGACGAGGAAGAAGATCGTTCCCTGCGGCGGTTCCTCGAGATTCTTGAGGAGCGCGTTGGCGCCGCCGCGTTCTAGGTCGTCGATCGCGTCGATCACCACCGCCCGCGCGGGCGCCAGCGCGGGGGCGGTGGCGAACATCGGCTGCAACCCGCGCACCTGTGCGATGGTGATCGAACGCGCGAGGTCGGGCTTGTCCGGGTCCTTCGGCAACCGTTCAAGGATGCGGTAATCAGGGTGCGCACCTGCCGCGATCAGCGCGCCCGTGCGGTTCTCCGCGGGCAGCATCAAGGGGGCGTCCCGCGACACCTGCCCCGCCGCGCCCGCCAGCATACGTGCGGCGGCGGCCCGCGCGAACAGCCCCTTCCCCACCCCGTCCGGTCCCGCGAGGAGCCAGGCATGGTGGAGCGCGCCGTCGCGGAGCGCCGCCAGGAACGCCGCGGCGGCCGCTTCGTGGCCGACGATGCCGGTCACCGGCGGCGTCACGCCGTCAACCGAAGAACGAGGTCAGCCCGTTCCATGCGCGGCGAAAGAAGCCGGCTTCGCCCACCGCCGTCTCCGCGACCAGCGGGAGGCGCTGTTCGGGCATGTCGGGGGAGGTCACGACCAGCTCGGCGACCTGCTGGCCGGCACGGATCGGCGCGGTGAGCGGCCCCTGATACACGACGCGCGCAGTCATCTGCGGCGCCGAGCCCGCGGCGACCGCCACCGTCAGCGGCTTGGGCGCGACCAGCGCGACGGTTGAGCTGTCGCCCATTTGCACCTGCGCGTCAGCGACCTTGCGCCCCTTGGCGACGATCGGCTTGGCGGTCCAAGCCCGGAAGCCCCAATCCATGAAGCGCACCGACTCCTCGATGCGCTGGTTGAAGCTGGTGAGGCCGGCGACGACCATCACCAGCCGTCGCCCGTTCTGCTCGGCGGAGCCGGTGAAGCCGTAGCCCGCCTCGTCGGTATGGCCGGTCTTGAGCCCGTCGGCGCCCGCGACGCGCCCGAGCAGGGGATCGCGATTGGCCTGGGTGATCTCCGCCCCGCCCATGGTCTTGCCCCAGGTGAAGTCGCGGCGCGAATAGAATTGCTTGTAGAGCCTGGGGTGCTGCCGGATGGTACCCGCGGCAAGCGTGGCGAGATCGCGCGCGGTGACGTAGGTCACGCCGTTGTCCGGCCAGCCGTTCGAGGTGCCGAAGTGGCTGTTGTTGAGCCCCAGCTCCTTCGCCGCCCGGTTCATCCGCTCGGTAAAGGCCTGCTCCGACCCCGAAATGCCCTCGGCGAGCACGACGCAGGCGTCGTTCCCCGACAAGGTGACGATGCCGTACAGGAGGTTCGCGACGCTGACCTGCTCGTTCGCCGACAGGAACATGGTCGATCCCGCCTGCGGTCCGTGCCACCGTGCCCACGTCTCCGGCCGCACCGTCATCATCTGGTCGAGTTTCAATTCGCCCTTCCTGATCATGTCGAACGCGACATAGACCGTCATCATCTTCGCCATCGACGCGGGCGGCATCCGGCGATCGGCATCGCGGCTGTAGAGCACCGCCCCGGACGACAGGTCCTCCATGAAGGCGACGGGCGCCGCCGTCTGGAACTGCGGCGCGGCCGCGGTCGACGGGCCGGCGAGCGCGAGCACCAGCGAAACGGGTGCGACGGCGAAAAACAGCTTCTTCATGGGTTACGGTCGGTCCCGAGGATCGAGGAAAAGGAGCACGGCATCACCATAGCCTCCGTCCCGGACCGCGTCACGCGCGCGTTGCGCGGCGGCGGCATCGTAGGGTCCGAGGCGGACCCGCCAGACGCCCGGTCCGGGGACGAGATCGGCGTGGAGCCGGGCGGCGAGACCGGCGGCGCGCCCGCGGTCGGAGAAGCTCGCGACCTGCACCAAGTAGCGACCGGGGGCGACGGCGGTAGCCGCGGCGGACGGACTACCCCGGCGCACCACCACCGCCCGGCCGTGCCGCAGCGCCGCCAGATCGGCGGGCGACGGCGTCACCGTGCGGACGCGGACCCTCGCGACCGAGACGCCATCGGTGCCGAGCAACCGCGCCGCACCCCGCGACAAGTCGATCAACCGGTCGGCGCGGAACGGCCCGCGATCCTCGACCGGGACGAGCGCCGCGCGACCGGTGTCGAGGGCGGTGACCTCGACCACCTGCCCCAGCGGCAGCGTCCGGTGCGCGGCGGTGACCGCCCGCGGATCGAAGGGACGGCCGGAGGCGGTGCGGCGGCCCTCGCCCATCTCCTCCCCGTACCAGCTCGCCAAACCCGTCGCGTCGTAGCCGGTGTAGTCCCGCGCGGCGACTGGGGCGACCGGGGGATCGGCGGCGCAGGCGGACAGGATCAGGGCGAGCGCCGATGCCGCGCCCTTCGTCATGCCGGGCCGCGAGGGTAGCCGCGTGCGGGATCGAACGGCGTGGATCGGAGCGGACTCGCCCTGCCCCGGCCGGCGCTCACCGCGCGACCGCATCGGCCAGCAACCCCACCGACAGCGCGTAGAAGTTCGAGCAGTTGTAATCGAGGATGACCCGGTAGTTGCCGGTGATGAGATAGGCGGTCGCGCCTTCGCCGTCGGGTTCGATCAACGTCGCCAGCACGTCATCGGCCGGCCAGCTCCCCGCCTGCGGCAGCAGCCCCGCCGCGCGCCACTCGGCCATCGTCCGCCAGCCGCTGTGCCGCTGGAACACGCGCGGACAGCGCGGCGAGTTGAGACGGTTGGCCACCCGGCCACGGTCGAACCCGGCGGGAACGCTGACCGCCACGCCCCAAGGCTGCCCCGCGCGCCACCCCGCCTCGCGCAGGTAGTTGGCGATGGAGGCGAGCGTATCGGCGTCGCTGGTCCAGATATCGACCTGCCCATCGCCGTCGCCGTCGCGGCCGAGACGCAGATAGGCGGACGGCAGGAATTGCGGGTTGCCGGTCGCCCCCGCCCAGCTGCCCTTCAACCGGTCGCGCGGGACGCCGCGATCGATCATCCGCAACGCGGCGATCAGCTCGCCTTCGAACAGGGCGCGGCGGCGACCGTCATAGGCCAGCGTCGCCAGGCTGCGCAGCAGGTCGAAGCTGCCGGTATAGCCGCCATAGTCGGTCTCGTGCCCCCAGATCGCGACGGCGATCTCCTCCGGCACGCCGGTCTCGCGCTCGATCCGGCGCAACCGGTCGCGCTGGGCGCGGAAGACGCGCTGCCCGCGCCCGATCCGCGCGGCATCGACGTGGCGGGCGCGGTAGGGCGCGAAGGGCGAGAAGGTCGGCGAGGCGGGATTGCCCGGCTGCGCGCGGTCGAGTTCCACCACCCGCGGGTTCGGGGTCAGCGTCGGCAAGGTCGCATCGAGAGTCTGGGGCGTGATCCCCTGCGCCGACGCGCGCGCGCGCACCTGCGCCAGATAATCCCGGAACCCGGCTGGCGCCGCGGCATCGTCCTGCGCCAGCGCCGATCCGGCCGTCGCCGCGAGCAAGGTGGCGCCGATCAGCGCCTTGAAGGGTCCCCACATGGCGAAAGCGATTGCCACAGCGCGGGCGGGCGGCAAACCTCCCATCGTCGTAGCGGTTGCACGGCGCGGCGCGCGCGCTATGCGCAGGCGGCACCGGAGAGATGGCCGAGTGGTTTAAGGCAGCGGTCTTGAAAACCGCCGTGGGTTGACGCTCACCGTGGGTTCGAATCCCACTCTCTCCGCCACCGCGGCGAACCGTCGACATGCGACGGGCCGCATCAGCCCGCCACCAGACCCGCGGCGTGCAGCACCTGCCGGGCCGCCGGGATCGACAGCCGCCTGCGGGTCTCCATCGCCGCCTGGTCGAGCGCGTCCACCGTTCGCGCCAGCGCAAGGTGGCTGCGCTCGATCCGCGCCGCCAGCCATTCGATCAGGTCCGGGCGCACGTCGAGGCCGCGGCGGTCGAACTGCATCGACAGCAGCGCCCGGACCAGCGCGTCGTCGGGCGGCCCGATCTGGGCGACGGGGCTGGCCGCCAGCCGCGACCGGAGATCGGGCAGCCGCACCGCCCAGCCGGGCGGCGCCCGTTCCGCCACCAGCACCAGCGGCCGCCGCGCCGCCTGCGCGCGGTTCCAGGCGTGGAACAGCACCTCCTCGTCGACCCGGTCGGCATCGTCGATGAGGTCGCCGCCGCTTTTGCCCGCGAAGATCCGCGCGAGCAGGGTTCGCCCCGACCGACGCGGGCCCACCAGCAGCGCGGTCTGCACCGGCCACGCCGCCCACCCTTCCAGCACCTGCGCCGCGCGGGCATTGGACGGAGTGACGAGAAAGGCGTCGTCGCCGGGTGTCGGCGGCCAGCCCAGCGGCAGGGCCAGCTGGCTCACCCCGGCTCGCCCCCCCGCTCGCTGAGGTCGGGCGGCGGCAGCTGCGGCGCGCGGCGAATGCGGATCGCGGTCCCCGACCCGATCACCTGCCATCCGCGCGCCTCCAGCGCGGTGCGCAGCGTCGCCGGGTCGCCGTCGAACGTCACCCGCATCACCGAGATGCCGCCCAGCGCCGTACTGGTGGTGCTGGCGCCGCGCACGCCCGGGATGCCGCGCACCGCCGCCTCGGTATTGGGCACGGAGGAGGCGGTGGGGGTGTCGAACTGCACGGTCACCGGGATGCCCGCACCGGTCGCCGGCGCGATGTCGGCGATGATCCCGGCGAGCGTGTCGCCCGCCGCGACATCCTCCTCGTCGACCGGCACTTCGGGCGCGGGCGGCGGGCGCAGCGCGGCGTCGGGGCGGATCGCCCCCTCGCGGAACCCGCGCGCGTAGAGCGCGTCGAGCCGCTTGACGCCCGCGTCGAGGAGCTGCGGCAATCCCTCGGCCGACCCGACGCGCAGGGCGAAGCTGCCGAGCAGCCGGTTGTCGGGTCCGTAGCGTGCCTGGAACTGCCCGACGACGGGGCCGCCCGGCCATTGCCGCTGCAACCGCACGGTGGGGATCAGCACGTCGGCGGCGCCGTACTGGTCGATGATCGCGCGCCACCAGCCCCGCCCCGGACGCCCCGTCTGCCCGAGCGTCAGCAGCAGCGGATCGGCGCCGGTCCCGGCCGGGCGGATATAGTCCACCGTCGAATCGCCGGTGCGGAAGCGGGCCCACGCCTCCTGCCAGCGGGTGCGGCTCTCGAACACCTGGCCGCTGCCGCCGGAGAACTGGACGGGGATCACCAGCATCGGCGGCGACTGTTCGACATAGGCCGATACGCCCAGCAGCGAGGCGGCGCGCACCCGGTCGAACTGGACGCCCAGCGTCGCGATGTATCGCTTGGGCCCGATCAGCTCGCGCTCCACCAGGATGCCGGTGACGAGCTGGTCGAGGGTGCCGTCGCCGACCCCCGCCCCCGTGCCGCCCAGCCGCCGGGATAGTTGCGCCCAAGCCTTGCGCTGCGCCAGCCGCCAGCCGCCGAGCCGGGCCGCCTCCGCGGTGGGCGCGCCAACGTCGACCACGACCCCGGTCACCTCGAACGCGCCGCCGCCCGCGAGGGGCGTGACCCCCCGCGCGCGCCCTTCGACCTGGGCGAGCGCCCCGGCTGCGACCAGCGCCAGCGGGGGCATGAACAGGAGCAGCCGGGAACGCAACACGCCCGCCTTTTGGCGAAGCGACGGGGCGAAGGGAAGCGGCATGTCGTCCGCGTTCGCCAGGCAGGGCCCGGGCGGCGGGCTCGGCGTTGACAGGAGCGGCAGGCGGTCGCCAAGCACGATCGCGGACTGGATGTTTCGGACCGGGGAAAGGCGACGATCGACATGCGACGCGCAACCATCATGCTGGCGCTGGGCCTGCTGGGCACCGGCGCCGTCGCGGCGCAGCAGCCGCGGGTGCCGCGGCCGCCCGCGTCCGGCCGCGAAGGCGCCGGTGCCGGTGACGGCGCCATCGTCGTGGTCGGGCAGCGCGGCTCGCGGCAGGAGCGGATCGTGCGCGCCGCGCGCGCCGTCTCGCAGGACCTGACCAATCACGCACCCGTCGCCCGCTTCTTCGCGCCGGTGTGCGTCGCGGTCACGGGTCTCGAGCGGCCCTATGCGGCGGTGGTGGAGCGGCGCATCGCGCTGGTCGCGCGCGAGGCCGGCGTGGCGACCGACCCGGCGCCGTGCCGGGCCAACATCCTCGTCCGGGTGGTGGAGGACGGCGCGGCCGAACTGACCGCGCTGCGTTCCCGCGAGTCGTGGCTGTTCGAGGGTGCCGACCCCGGCGACGTGCGCCGCGCTGTCGACGAAGCCGGCCCGGTCCACGTCTGGACGGCGACGCAGCTCCTCAACAGCGACGGCCTGCCCGGGCCCGTGCGCGAGGCGTCGATCATCGTCCTGACCAAGCGGCGCGACATGGTCTATTCGCTGGTGCTGATGGACCGGGCGGCGGTGATCGGCCGAACGCTGGACCAGCTCGCCGACTATGCCGCGATGCGCGCGCTGGCTCGGATCCGGCCGGGCGCCGGCGCGGTCGGCGACACGATCCTGGCGCTGTTCGACGGGCCTTCGCCCCCGGCGGGGCTGACCGGGTTCGACCGCGGCTATCTGAAGGGCCTCTATTCGGGACCGGGCAACCTGAGCGCCGCAGCCAAGATGCGACAGGTCGCCCGCGCCGTCCAGCGTGCGGACCCGCTACCCGAGGGCGAATAGGGCACCGGTCCCCTTCCGCACGGCGCCGGGCATTGCCGTCGTCCCGCGCAGCCCCTAACCGCCGCGCCATGACCGACCGCTACACCTATGCCGAGGCCGGGGTCTCGATCGCCGCCGGGAACGCGCTGGTCCGCGCCATCGCGCCGCTCGCCCGCGCGACCCGGCGTCCGGGCGCCGATGCCGAACTCGGCGGGTTCGGGGGGGTGTTCGACCCGAAGGCGGCGGGATTCGCCGATCCGCTGCTGGTCGCCGCCAACGACGGGGTCGGCACCAAGCTGAAGCTGGCGATCGAATGGGACCGGCACGAGGGCGTCGGGGTCGACCTCGTCGCGATGTGCGCCAACGACCTCGTCGTGCAGGGCGCCGAGCCGCTGTTCTTCCTCGACTATTACGCCAGCGCCCGGCTCGACGCGGGGGTGGCCGAACGGGTGGTCGCCTCCATCGCGGAGGGGTGCCGCCAGGCCGGGTGCGCGCTGATCGGCGGCGAGACCGCGGAGATGCCGGGGATGTACGCGGAGGGCGACTACGACCTCGCGGGCTTCTGCGTCGGCGCGGTGGAGCGCGACCGGCTGCTCACCGGAGACCGCGTCGCGCACGGCGACGTGCTGCTCGGGCTCGCCTCGTCGGGCGTCCATTCCAACGGCTTCAGCCTCGTCCGCCGCCTCGCCGCCGACAAGGGGTGGAAGCTCGACCGGCCGGCGCTGTTCGACCCCGACCGGCTGCTGATCGACCACCTGATGGCGCCGACCCGCATCTACGTCGGCTCGCTGCTGCCGCTGCTGCGCGAGGGGGCGATCAACGGCCTCGCCCACGTCACCGGCGGCGGGCTGCTGGAGAATGTGCCCCGCGTGCTGCCCGAGGGCATCCATGCGGTGATCGATGCGGACGCGTGGGACCTGCCGCGGCTGATGGCGTTCCTCCAGGCGCAGGGGCGGATCGAGCCCGAGGAACTCGCGCGCACCTTCAACACCGGGATCGGCATGGTCGCCGCCGTCGCCCCGGACCGCGCCGACACCGTCGCGCAGGCGCTGGCTGCGGCCGGCGAAACGGTGTTCCGGATCGGCCGGGTCGAGGCGGGCACGCGCGGATGCACCGTGCGCGGATCGGCCGGGACGTGGAGCGCGCGCGACGACTGGTCCGCCACCCACCAGTGATGCGAGCAGTGAAACGGGTCGCCGTTCTCCTGTCGGGCCGCGGATCGAACATGGCCGCGCTGGTGGAGCGCGCGTGCGGGTACGAGGTGGTCCTGGTCCTGTCCGACAATCCGGATGCAGCGGGGCTCGTCTGGGCGGCGGAACGCGGCATCGCCACGTTCTCGCTGTCGCCGCGGGGGATCGGCAAAGCCGCGATGGAGGACGCGTTCCTCGCGCGGATCGCGAGCAGCGGTACGCAACTCATTGCCTTGGCTGGCTATATGCGCTTGCTCACTCCGCGGTTCATCGACGCGGCCGAGGCAACGATCGTCAACATCCATCCCTCGCTGCTGCCGCTCCACAAGGGGCTGGACACCCATGCCCGCGCGATCGCCGCGGGCGACGTGGAGGCGGGTTGCTCGGTCCACCTCGTCACGGAGGAACTGGACGGCGGTCGCGTCCTCGGCCGGTCGCGGGTGCCGGTATTGGCGGGCGACACCCCCGACACCCTCGCCGCGCGTGTCCTCGCCGCCGAGCACGAGCTGTATCCCCGCATCCTCGCCGACCTCAGTCGAGGCCCTTGAGGAGCGGCAGGATGGTCGCGTAATCGTCCGACCACGCCGCGAAGCCGGGCCGCGCCGGCAGCGCCGTCCAGTCGGGGTCGCCCGCGGTCAACCGGGTCAGCGTCCCCTCGTGCCTCGACAAGGCGATCCACACCGATGGCGAGGCCGCGGCCTCCAGCAGCGACGGGGTATGCGCCAGCCGCACGGCGTGCCAGCCGCCGTCTCGCGCCGCCGCCGCGACCACGGGTTCCAGGCTGAGGAACCGGTTGGAGACATGGACGAGCAGCAGCCCCCGCGGGGCGAGCACCCGCGCATATCCCGCGAACGCCTCCCGCGTCAGCAGATGCAGCGGCACCGCATCCGAGGAGAAGGCATCGAGTGCGAGCAGGTCGAGGCTCGCCCGCGGCTCCTCCGCGATCCGCAGTCGCGCGTCGCCCAGGCGGATCACCGGCGTGGGCAGGCAAGCCGCGAGGTAGCTGAAGCGAGTGGCGGCGATGCGGACGATGGCGGGATCGATCTCGTAGAACCGCCATCGCTGGCCCGGATGCGCGTAGCAGGCGAGCGTCCCCGTCCCCAACCCGACGACCCCGATCCGCGCGGCCGAACCGTAGAGCGCGGGCGCGAGCGTCATCGCCTGGCCCACCCCCGAGCCGGGCGAATAGTAGGTCGTCGGCGTGCGCTCGCGCGCGGGGCTGCCGATCAGCTGGATGCCGTGAACGGTGGTGCCGTGGTCGAGCTCGCGCAGCCGCGGGGTCACGCGCACGGTGTAGACGCCGAAATAGCTCCGGGTGCGCGCGCCGGGCTCCAGCGTCAGCGCCAGCGACCGATAGCCGCCGAGCAGCAGCAGCGTCGCGGCCAGGACGATCAGGTACGGGCCGCGAGCGCCGATGGCCGCCATGCCGAGCCCGGCGAGGATCAGGTAGGTGGCGCCCGGCCGGTCCTCCGCGAAGGGTGCCCAAGGCACGAAGAAGCGGAAAGCGATCAGCAGCGCGATTGTGCCCGCGATCACCGCCAGCGCGACCGTGCGGGCCGGCCCGCGGCACCACATCGCCCGCAGCCCGGCGGTAAGGAACGTCTGCGGCACCAGCGCGCCCGCCGCGACGATCAGCAGCGGGAACTCGTAGGTCCAGTCGAAGGCGACCGGCGCGACGAGCCCCGCGAACACGCCGCCCAGCGCCCCGCCCACCGACATGGCGAGATAGAAGCCGGTCAGCCGGTCGGCGGCGGGGCGGGTGCGGAACAGCGCGGTGTGGAGCGCGACCGCGACCACGAACAGCAGGCCCAGCGCCACCGCCAGGTTGAAGGCCGGGCGTTCCTGGAACCCGCCGATGATGGCGCCGCCGAACAGCAGGAGGGTGATCGGCGCGAAGCGGGTGATCGTATCCGCGGCGCGCCGCCGCGCGGCGAAGGCGACGGTGAAGCTGAGCAGATAGAGGCCGAGCGGCATCACCCACAGCAGCGGCACCGCGACGATGTCGGTGGTGATGTAGGTGGAGGTCGCGAGCATCAGCCCGGATGGTACCGCGGCGAGCGCGATCCAACGCGCGACTGTCCGCCTGCCGGGTGCCGGACTGGTGACGACCACCGGCTCGTCCCGCGCGACCCGCGGCAGGCGCATCGCGCAGGCGAGGACGAGAAGCGCGAGGAGGCCGTAGCCGAGGCTCCACACGACCCGCTGGCTGTGGACGGTCAACCCCGGTTCCAGCAGCAGCGGATAGGCGACGAGCCCGCCGAAACTGCCGAGGTTGGAGGCCGCGTAGAGCGCATAAGGCTCGCCCCCGCCGCTGCCCGCATACCAGCGCTGCATCAGCGGCGCCTGCGCGGCGACGGCGAGGAACAAGGGCCCGATCGAGGCGGCGAGCAGCCACGGGACCCACAGCGCGGGCTGGCCGTCCGCCGGGACGGCGAGGTCGATCAGCCCGATCGGCAGCAGCGGCACGCCGAGCGCGAACACCAGCAGGTGCACCCCGGCCTGGGTACGCGGCCGCCACCGGCCGATCGCGTGGGCATAGGCGTAACCGGCCAGGAGCAGCGCCTGGTAGACCAGCATGGCCGAGTTCCACACCGCCGGAGCCCCGCCCAGCCGCGGCAACGCGATGCGCGCGATCAGCGGCTGGACCAGGAACAGCAGGAACGAGCCGGTGAGGATCGTCGCCACGAACAGCGCGCGCCCCGCCCTGGTCATGCCCGCCTCAGTCACGGGCGGGTCGGTCCATCGCGTAGACGCGGTGGCGGGACAGCGGATGCCCCGGTGGGAACAGCGGGTGGTCGAAGTCGAGATCGGGCCGCGGCGTCATGCCCAGCCGTATCATCAGCCCCCACGAGGCCGCGTTGGCGGGGACCGTCCAGGCCGCGACCCGCGGCGCATCGGTGTTCGTCCATGCCCAATCGAGGCAGGCCGTCGCCGCCTCCCGCGCATAGCCCCGCCCCCAAGCGTCGCGCCGCAGCCGCCATCCGATCTCCAGCTCGTGCGGCACGGGGGATCCGGCATTGCCGCCCCATCGCAACCCGCAACAGCCGAGAAGCGCCCCGTCCGCCCGCCGCTCGACCGCCCAGAAGCAATGGCCGTCCGCGGCCTGCCCGGCGCGGTGCGCGGCGATGGCGGTGCGCGCGGCGCCATCCGGATCAGCGGGCACGCCGCCGAGGTGGCGCATGACCGCCGGGTCGCGGACCATGTCGGCGAAGGAGGCGAGGTCGGCGTCGCGCCAGTCGCGCAATGCCAGCCGGTCGGTGGCGATCACGCGCCGAGCAGCCGCGCGGCGAGCGGGGCGTGGTAGGTCAGCACGCCCGCGCAGCCCGCCCGCTTGAACGCCATCAGCGTCTCCAGCACCAGCGCGTCGCGCTCCCCCGCCCCGGCCGCGACCGCCGCCTCGATCATCGCGTACTCGCCCGACACCTGGTAGGCGAAGGTCGGCACCCGGAACGCGTCCCGCACCCGGCGGACGATGTCGAGATAGGGCAAACCGGGCTTCACCATCACGCTGTCCGCGCCTTCCGCGAGATCGAGCGCGACCTCCCGCAACGCCTCCTCGGCGTTGGCGGCGTCCATCTGGTAGGTCTTCTTGTCGCCCTTCAGCAGCCCGCGGCTGCCGACCGCGTCGCGGAACGGGCCGTAGAAGGCCGACGCGTACTTGGCGGCATAGGCCATGATCTGGACGTTGTGGTGGCCCCCGGCCTCCAGCGCCCCCCTGATCTGCCCGATGCGACCGTCCATCATGTCCGACGGCGCGACGATGTCGGCGCCCGCCTCCGCCTGGACCAGCGCCTGCCCGACCAGCACCGCCGCGGTTGCGTCGTTCAGGACGTAGCCGGCGGCGTCGACCAGCCCGTCATGCCCGTGGCTGGTATAGGGATCGAGCGCGACGTCGGTGAGGATGCCGAGGTCGGGCACCGCGTCCTTGAGCGCGCGCACCGCGCGGCACATGAGATTGTCCGGGTTGAGCGCCTCGCGCCCGTCGTCGGTGCGCAGGCCAGGCGGCGTGTTGGGGAACAGCGCCACGCACGGGATGCCGAGCGCCGCCGCCTCGCGCCCGCGCTCGACCAGCCGGTCGAGCGACCAGCGCGACACGCCGGGCAGGCTGGCGATCGGCTCCTCCACGCCCTGCCCCACCGTCACGAACAGCGGCCAGATCAGGTCGGCGGGGGTGAGCACGGTTTCCGCATGGAGGCGGCGGCTCCAGGCGGCCGCGCGGGTGCGGCGCAGGCGGATCGCGGGGAACGACGCGGTCATGGTGGTCGCCATGCGGGATCGCGCGGGGGATCACAAGCGTTGCGACCCCGTTACACCGGCGTAACAGGAGTGACGACGGATGCGCGAGATCAGTTCGGCGGCGATGGTCGTGAACGCCAAGTCGCGCCGCGGGCAGAAGCTGTTCAAGCGCGCCTGCGCGGCGATGAGCGGCCTGCCCTACGACGTCGATGCCCGCGCGGTGGAGGACCCAGACAAGCTGGAGGCGGTGGTCAGGGACGTGCTCGCCGCCAAGCCCGACGTCCTGATCCTGGGCGGCGGCGACGGGACGATCAGCGGGCTGGTCGACCTGATGGTCGGGCACGACGTGATCCTCGGCGTGCTGCCGCTGGGCACCGCCAACAGCTTCGCACGCACGCTCGGCATCCCGCTCGACGTCGACGGGGCGGTGGAGGTGATCCGGACGGGGAAGCCGCGGCGCATCGACCTGGGGATGATCGACGGCGACTATTACGCCAACTGCGCGGCGATGGGAATCAGCCCCAAGATCGCCGAGACGGTGCCGCACGGGCTGAAGAAGGTGCTGGGCCGGGCCGGCTACCTCGGCTGGGCGGCCTATCAGTTCGCCAAGTTCAAGCCCTTCGACCTCATCGTCGGCGAGGGCGCGGCGGCGGAACGGCTGCGGGTGGTGGAGGTGCGCATCTCCAACGGGCCGTACCACGGCGGCACCGAGCTGGTGGAGTCGGCCGAGGTCGATTCGGGGCGCATCGTGGTCCAGGCGGTGATCGGCCGGTCGAAGCACAGCCTGATCGCCAACTGGGCGGGCAGCTTCTTCAAGTTGCCGCTTCGCCACAGCGAGGTGCGCGAGTTCCACGGCCGCGCAATCCGCATCGACACCGAGCCGCGACTGCCCATCTCGATCGACGGCGAGGTTCTGGCCCAGACGCCGGTGACCGCCAAGGTCGCGGCCGGGGTGATCGAGGTGATGGTGCCCGCCTGACGGGCGGTGCCGGTCGGGCCGCCCGTCAGGCGGCGGGCATCGGGCTGCCGCCCGGCTCGACATCGGCGTGCGACCGGCGCTCGCATCCCTCATCCTCGGGCGCGAGCAGCGCCCCCCGCCGCCAGCCGCCGCGCAGATAGTAGAGCGCCGCCAGCGCCACCGTGGCGGCCGAGCCGATCGGGAAGCTCCACCACAGCGCGTCGCCGCCGAGCCACGGCCTGAGCGCGAAGGCGAGCCCCAGCCGCACCGGGAACATCGACACGAACAGGATGGCGAGCGGCCCCCACACCGCGCCGTTGGCGCGGACCGTGCCGAACAGCACCATGGTGGCGCCGAACAGCACGAACCCCCAGGTGGCGACCAGGTTGATGTGGGTCGCGATCGGCAGCGCGGCGCTGTCGGCGGGGAGGAACAGCCCCAGCAGGTGCCGGTCGAGGAGAAGCGCCGCCGCCACGATCATGCCCGTCAGCGCCAGGTTGATGACCAGCCCGTCGCGGGTGATCCGCGCCACCCGGTCCCACCGGCCCGCGCCGATGTTCTGCGCCGCCATCGCGCTGACCGCCGCGCCGATCGCCATCGCCGGCATCTGCACGTAGGTCCAGACCTGCTGCACGACGCCGTAGGCGGCGGTCGTGTCGATGCCGTTCCGGTTGACCAGCCCGACCATCGCCAGTCCCCCGCCAGAGATCACCAGCATCTGCGCGCCGATCGGCAGCCCCTTGGCCGTGATCGTCCGGGCGAGGCCCGCGTGGGGGACGATCCACCGACGCTCGGCCCCGTGCAGCCGGATCGGCAGGCCGCGCCGGTCGATGTAGAGCGCGACCCCCGCCACCGCGACCGCGTTGGCGACCAGCGTCGCGGTCGCCGACCCCGCGATACCCATCTCGGGGAACGGTCCCACCCCCAGGATCAGCAACGGGTTGAGCGCCGCGTCGAGCGCGACGTTGAGCGCCATGAACCACAGGGGCGTCAGCGAATCGCCGGTGCCGCGCAACCCCATGAAGGTCAAAACCAGGATCATCGACGCGGGCAGGCCGAGGAAGATCACCGATAGGTACGCTTCCGCCTGCGCCAGCGCGCCGCCGGGCGTGGCGAGCAGGCGGAGGATCGGCCGGGCGAACGCCACGCCTAGCACCGCGACGACCGCCGATGCCGCCAGCACCAGCCCGATGGCGGTGCCGAACGCCCGCCGGGCGCCCTCCACGTCGCGCGCGCCCCAGCGCTGCCCGACGATGATCGTCGCCGCCATGCCGAAGCCGAACACGAGCCCGAACATGAGGAACATGATGATGTTGGCGTTGCTGGTCGCCGCCAGCGCGTCCTCGCCGAGGAAGCGGCCGACCCAGATCGCGTTGATCGATCCGTTGAGCGACTGGAGGACGTTGGAGCCGAGGGTGGGCAGCGCGAACGCGACGAGGGTCGAGCCGATCGGGCCGGTGGTCAGGTCGCGGTTGGGGGCGGGCATGGTGGCCCTACCCCCTGGCGTCGATGAGGTTCCGGTCACCGCCCGGCATGACGATGGCGATCAACCGAGCCGGGCGAGCGCCGCCGACAGCCGTGCCGCCTCCGCCGCCTTGTCGGCATGGTCGGCGCGCGCCTTGTCCACCGCCTCGGGCTTGGCCCGCTCCACGAAGCTGGCGTTGCCGAGCCGGCCGGCCAGCGCGTCGCGCTCCTTCTCCGCCGCGGCGATCGCCTTGGCGAGGCGGGTGCGCTCGGCGGCGAGGTCGATCACGCCTTCCAGCGGCAGGACGAAGGTCGCCTCATCCACCACGACCTGCGCCGCGCCGCCGCTCGCCTCACCCTCCGCAAGGTCGACCCGCGCCAGCCGCGCGAGCACCGCCGCCTGCCGGTCCAGCCGCAAGCGCGTGGTCTCGCCCGCGTCGCGGACGTGAAGCGGCAGCCGCGCGCCGGGGGGTACGTTCAGTTCGGTGCGGGCGGTGCGCACCTCGCCCACCAGCCGTATGAGCCACTCGACCTCGGCGGTCGCCGCCGGATCGAGCGCGCGTGCGTCGGCGTGGGGCCACTCGGCGACGATCAGCTCGTGCCCGCGGGGGGCGAGCGCGTGCCACAGCTCCTCGGTGATGAAGGGCATGAACGGGTGGAGCACGACCAGGATCTGGTCGAGCACCCAGCCCCCGACCGCGCGGGTTTCTTCGGTGATCTGGCCCTTCACCAGTTCCAGGTACCAGTCGCAGAACCGGCTCCAGACGAACTGGTAGATCGCGTTGGCCGCCGCGTCGAAGCGGTATTCGGCAAGCGCCAGGTCGACCTGCTGGATCGTCGCGATCGTCTCCGCGACGATCCACTTGTCGATGGCAGTGGTGGCGACCGGCGGTTCCAGCGCGTCCGACCCGCCGATGCCGTTGGCCTGACAGAAGCGCGCCGCGTTCCACAGCTTGGTGGCGAAGTTGCGGTATCCCTCGACCCGCTTCTCGTCCATCTTGATGTCGCGGCCCTGTGACTCCATCGCCGCCATGAAGAAGCGCAGCGCGTCGGCGCCGTAGCGGTCGATCAGGCCCAGCGGATCGACCGTGTTGCCCTTCGACTTCGACATCTTCGACCCGTCGGCCGCGCGGACCAGGCCGTGGAGGTAGAGCGTCCGGAACGGCACCTCGCCCATGAAGTGCAGCCCCTGCATCATCATCCTGGCGTCCCAGAAGAACAGGATGTCGAAGCCCGAGACGAGGACGTCGTTGGGGTAGCGGCCGTTCAGGCGGACGGGCCGGTCACCCTCACCCTTCCCACCGCGTTCGGCGGCGGGCTCCCTCCCTCTCCCCGCGGGAGAGGGAGGGAGCGGCGAAGCCGCGGAAGGGTGAGGGTGATCCTCCGGCCAGCCCAGTGTCGCGAACGGCCACAGCGCGGAGGAGAACCAGGTGTCGAGCACGTCCTCGTCCTGGCGCAGCGCGACGCCCTCGCCCGCCTCGGCCTGCGCGGCCTCGGCCGACTCGGCGACGAAGACGCGTCCGTCTTCGGCATACCAAGCGGGGATGCGGTGCCCCCACCAGAGCTGGCGCGACACGCACCAGGGCTGGATGTTCTCCATCCAGTTGAAGAAGGTCTTCTCCCACGATTTCGGCACCAGCCGGATCGCGCCGGTCCTCACCGCCTCGATGGCGGCGCGGGCGAGCGTCTCGGCGTCGACATACCATTGGTCGGTCAGCCACGGCTCGATCACCGCGCCCGAGCGGTCGCCGAACGGGGTCTGGATCGTCCGCGGCTCGGCATCGTGCTCCGTGCCGTCCTTGTCGATGTGGGGCACGAGGACGCCTTCGGCCTTGAGCCGCGCGACCACCGCCGCCCGCGCCTCGGGCGTCGTCAGCCCCAGGAGGTCGGCGGGGATCAGCCCGTCCGCGGTCTGCACGGTGCGCGCCTTGGCATCGAGCATGTTGAGCATCGCGCCCGCCTTCATGCCGGCGCGCCTGCCCACCTCGAAATCGTTGAAGTCGTGCCCCGGCGTGATCTTGACCGCGCCCGACCCCAGGGCCGGGTCGGCATGCTCGTCGGCGACGATCGGGATCAGCCGCCCGGTGATCGGCAGCCGGACGTTGCGGCCGACCAGCGCGGTGTAGCGCGCATCATCCGGGTGGACCGCGACCGCCATGTCGGCGAGCATCGTCTCGGGCCGGGTGGTCGCGACCTCGATATGGCCGGAGCCGTCCTCCAGCGGGTAGCGCAGCCGCCAGAACCGGCCCTTCACCTCGCGCGTCTCGACCTCCAGGTCGGAGATCGCGGTGCCGAGGCCCGGGTCCCAGTTGACCAGCCGCTTGTCGCGGTAGAGCAGGCGCTCGCGGTGGAGCTGGACGAACACCTTGACCACCGCGGCGGAAAAGCCCGGGTCCATCGTGAACCGCTCGTTCGCCCAGTCCATCGAGCAGCCGAGCCGGCGGAGCTGGCGGGTGATCTCGCCCCCGCTCTCCGCCTTCCAGTCCCACACCTTGGCGACGAAGGCGTCGCGGTCGTAGTCGGTGCGCTTCTCGCCCGCGGCGTTCAGCTGCCGCTCGACCACCATCTGCGTCGCAATGCCGGCATGGTCGGTGCCGACCACCCACAGCGCGTCCTTGCCCTTCAGCCGCGCATGGCGGGCGAGGATGTCCTGGAGCGTGTTGTCGAGCGCGTGGCCGATATGGAGCGAGCCCGTCACGTTGGGCGGCGGGTTGACGATCGTCCACGGCTCCGCACCGGGACGATCGGGGCGGAACAGGCCCTTGTCCTCCCAGTGGCCGTACCACTTGGCCTCGATGGCGGCGGGGTCGAAGGTCTTGGCCAACGTCTCTTGCGGCAGTTCGGTCATGCCGGTGCTCTAGCCAGCCGCGGTCGCCTCGTCACCCCGCGAGCATAGGCGACCTCAGCGCACCACCGTGGTCTCCGGCGCGACGTGCATGTCGGCGGCGGGCGCCTTGCCCGTCCACCGGTCCATCCAGCCGAGCACCTCGCCGTACCACTGGCGCGAGTTGCGGGGTTTCAGCACCCAATGGTTCTCGTTGGGGAACACCAGCAGCCTGGACGGCACGTCGCGCCGCTGTAGCGCGGTGAAGGCGGCGAGCCCCTGCGTGTAGGGGATGCGGAAGTCCTTCTCGCCGGTGATGACCAGCATCGGCGTCTCCCAGGCGGCGACGTGGTTGACCGGGTTCCACTTCTCGAACGCAACCGGGTCCTCGGCATAGGTCCGACCGCCATGCTCCCACTCGTCGAACCAGAGTTCCTCGGTCTCGAACGCCATCGCGCGTGCGTCGAACACGCCGTCGTGCTGGACGAGGCACCGGAAGCGGCCCGGCCAGCGCCCGGCGATCCAGTTCATCATGTAGCCGCCGTACGACGCGCCCAACGCGCACGCCTTGTCGCCGTCGAGCCAGCCGTACTTAGCGGTGGCGGCAGCGAACCCCTTTTGCAGATCCTCCAGCGGCCACCCGCCCCAATTGTTGCGGATCGCATCGGTGAAGCCCTGGCCGTAGCCGGTGCTGCCATGGAAATCGACCGCGACCAGCCCGTATCCCGCGCCCGCGAACACCGCCGGGTTCCAGCGGTACGACCATGAATTGTTGCTCGACCCCTGTGGCCCGCCATGGACCATGAAGGCCATCGGCACCTTGGCCGCCGCGCCCGCGGGCTTCACCGCATAGCCGTGGACGGTGTCGCCGTTGGCGCCGGCGAAGCTGAACCGGTCGACCGTCGGCATGTCGATGCCCGCGAGCCTGGCGACGTTGACGCCGGTCAGCCGGCGCGGCCTGTTCGCGCGGTCGATCGCGTAATAGTCGTCGGGCGCGACGAGGCTGTTCATCGCCGCCACCACGCCGCGCGGACCGACCGCGACCGCCGAGACGTGGCCCTCGCCCGTCCACCGGGCGACGGTGCCGGTCGCGGCGTCGACCCGGAACAGCGGCGTCTCCTGGGTGTCGTCGGCGGTCACCCACAACGCCCGCCCGTCATGCGACCATTGCACCGACGCCACCGAGCGGTCCCACCCCCCGGTTAGCGCGCGGACCTGCCCCGAGGCGAGGTCGCGGACCATCAGCACCTGCCGGTCGGCCTCGTACCCCGGCCGCTTCATCGCCACCCAGGCAAGGGTACGCCCATCGGGCGAGACGGTCGGCAGCGTGTCGGTGGCGTCGTTGGCGTCGGTGAGGTTGACCGGCGCGGCCGAGCCGTCGGCCGGCACGCGGAAGACGTCGAGGTTGGTGGAGGTGGCCTCGATCCGCCCCGCCTCGCGCAGCGCGAAATACAGGGTGCGGCCGTCGGGGCTCCAGCTCACCTCCTCCGCGCCGCCGAACGGCTTCGACGGGGTGTCGCCGATCAGCGGACGGGAGACGTTGACCCCGTCGCCTGGCGCGCCGTCGGGGCCGAGCGGCAGCACGAACAGCTGCTGTCGGGTGCCGTCCGCCCACGTGTCCCAATGCCGCACGAACAGCCGCTCGTACGTCCGCCCCGACCCCGCATCGCCCGCCTTCTTATCCATGGCCGGCGCGAGGCCGGGTGCGCCCGGCTTGCGGTCGGCCCAGACCGCGATCCGGTCACCGGTCGGGGCGACCTCGAACCCGTTGAACCCGCCCTCGAAGAAGGTGACGCGGGTCGGACGGCGATCGCCCGACGCATCGACCGGCATGCGCCAGACGGCATCCTTGCCGCCCATGTTGGACGTGAAGAACAGCTGGTCGCCGACGATCTGTGGATCGTTCTCGTCGATGTCCGGCTTGGCGAGCAGCCTCTCCGGCTTGGCGCCGCGCTTCGACAGGTCCAGCCGCCACAGGTCGTAGCGCCCCCGGTCGGCGGCGATGTCGGTCTCGCGCTGCGCCCAGACCAGCCAGCGCCCGTCGCCGGAGACGGCCGGCGCCCCGACCCGCGACAGGGTGGTCACGTCGGCGATGGTGAGCGGGCGCGCGGCGGCGGGAACGACGTCGAGAGGCAGGACGGCGGCGAGCGCGAGGCCCGCGAGCAGGAGGTGCTTCATGGCCGCCACGCTAGAACCGCGCACCGCGGTTCGGCAACCCGCGACGCCCTTGCCTTCCGACCGGCGCTGCCCGACTAACGCCCGCATGACCCCGCTCGACCGCGTACGCGCCATCGCCCTCACCTTCCCCGAAGCCAGCGAGGCGATGGAGGACGGCCAGCCGACCTTCGTGGTCGACGGCACCCGCTTCGCCCGGGTCGGTGAAGCCGAGGTCCGCGTCCGCATGGATGACGGCGACGAGCAGGCGTTCCGCACCGACGCGTCGGCGGACCCCGACTGGCCGGCGATCGAGGACGCGATCGCGCGCGGCTGGGAACTCGCCGCCCCCGACCGGTTGCTGGAGGCGGGCGGGCGGTGACCGAATCGAAGGACCAGGCCGCCACCCGGCGGCGGTGGATCACGCTGGCCGAGCTGGTCGCGGTCGCGGGCGTGCTGATCGGCGCGCTGACGCTGTGGAGCGGCTGGTCCGAACGGCGCGAGGATCGCGCGGCGGCGCAGGCGGCGGCCGCGGCAACCGCGCGCGAGGCGGGGCGGCTGGAGATCACCGGCACGGTACGCGACGGCGGCAGGTCGATCCTGCTCGCCGACGAGCGCCACGACATCCGCGAGGCGCGGTTCGCCTTTCCGTCGGCGCTGAAGGTCGCGCCGCAGCAGCCCGCGGGCGACCCCGCGATCGATGCCGACTGGATCGCCCCTTTCCTCCTGAAGCTGACCGACGGCGGCGCGGACGACCGCACGGGGCGGCTGCCGGTGCTCGCGACCCTGACCTACTGGGACGGCGACCGTGAGCGTACGGCGAGCGCCATCTTTGACCTCGTCTGGCGGACGGAGGGGCGGATGCTGCGTGGGCGCGCGTTGCGGCTCGACGGGCTGAAGCTGCGGCGGCGCGGCGGCGACCGCGCCGCGCTGGATGCGCTGTGGCGGCGACCGTGACCGGCTGAAACCTTGGCGGCACACGGTGCGTTACGGGCGCGCAACCACCGGGGACATCATCATGGCCGACAGCGACACGCCCACTCCGCCCGACGCGCAGCCCGCCAAGCCTGCCGCCCGGCGGCGCAGCACCACGCCCGCCAAGGCCGCCGCCAAGACACGCGCTCCGCGCACCAAGGCCGCCGATACGGGCGAGGTCGCCGCGCGCACGGCCAAGGCGAAGGCGCCGCCCAAGCCCCGCTCCACCAAGCGCGCGACCAAGGCGCCCGCTTCCCCGACCCGCACCGCCGCGACGCGTACCCGCACCGCCGCCCGGTCGGCCGTCAAGTCGGCGGCCGACACCGCGCGGACGGCGACCGACAAGGTCGGGGGCGGCTGGGGCGCGGCGGCGATCGGCGCCGGGGTGGCGGCGGTCGGCGCGGCCGCGGCGGCGGCGTTCCTCGGCCTGAAGGGCAAGAAGGACGAGGCGGCGGCCAAGCCGGGCCGCGGCGCCCATCAGGCGGACGGCACCGACTCCTCGGCATCGTTCAAGGCCGGGATCGCCGACGAGGGCAGCATCCCCGAAGCGTGATCCCTGGGTCGGGCGGTGGTCACCACCCCCGCCCACCTCGGCTCACCAGCCCTGCGGCTTGCCGCGGTTCTGCTCGTCGAGCCACGCCTTCAACGGCGCGAAATACTCCGACAGCGCGGCGCCCGACATCGTCCGCTCGCCGGTGAACGCCTGCAGCGCGTCGGGCCACGGCCTCGATTGCCCCATCGCCAGCATGGCGTTCAGCCGGGTGCCCACCTCCTTGTTGCCGTAGAACGAGCAGCGGTGGAGCGGCCCGGTCCAGCCCGCCTGGCGACAGGCCGCCTTGTAGAACTGGAACTGAAGCACCCGCGCCAGGAAGTAGCGGGCATAGGGCGTGCTCGCCGGGATGTGATACTTGGCGCCGGGATCGAACCGGGTCTCGTCGCGCGCCACCGGCGGCTTCACCCCCTGATAGCGAAGGCGCAGCGCATCCCATGCGGCCTGATACCCGTCGGGCCTGATCTCGCCCGAGAAGACCCCCCAGCGCCACTTGTCGATCAGCAGACCGAACGGCAGGAACGCGACCTTGTCCATCGCCTGACGCAGCAGCAGCCCGATGTCCTTGTCGGCGCTGGGCACCCGCGACCGGTCGAGCAGACCGATCCCGACGAGGTAATCCGGGGTGATCGACAGCGCCACCGTGTCGCCGATCGCCTCGTGGAACCCGTCATTGGCGCCGCTGCGGTACAGCGCCGGCTGATCCTTGTAGGCACGCTGGTAGTAGTTGTGGCCGAGTTCGTGGTGGATGGTCACGAAGTCGTCGGCGTTGACCTTGGTGCACATCTTGATGCGGATGTCGTCGCGGTTGTCGATGTCCCAGGCCGAGGCGTGGCAGATCACCTCGCGGTCGGCGGGCTTGACGATCTGCGAGCGCTGCCAGAACGTCTCGGGCAGCGGCTGGAAGCCGAGCGAGGAGTAGAACGCCTCGCCCTGGCGGACCATGCGGACGGGATCGTACTTCTTGTCCTTCAATAGCTCGCCGACGTCGTAGCCGAGGTCGCCCGCCCCCTTGGGCGCGACCAGCTCGTAGATGTTGCCCCATTCCTGCGCCCACATGTTGCCGGTCAGGTCGGCGCGGATCGGGCCCGTCCTCGGCTGAACCGCGTCGCCGTACTTCTCGTTCAGCTTCCAGCGCACATAGGTGTGGAGCGACTGGTAGAGCGGCTCCACCTCGGCCCAGATGCGGTCGGTCGTGGCGGCGAACTGCTCCGGCGTCATGTCGTAGCCCGATCGCCACATCGCGCCCGCGTCGGGGTAGCCGAGCTCGCGCGAGCCCTCGTTGGCGAGGCCGACCAGCTTGGCGTAGTCGCCCCGCATCGGCGCGCCGACATTGTCGTGCCAGCTGACCCACATCTCCCGGAGCTTGGCGGGATCGCGCACCTCGCCCATCGCCGCCTCGATGTCCGATCCGCCCACCGGCTTGCCGTCCAGCGTGCCCTTGCCCTTGCCGTAGGCCGACGACATGCGCGTCGACAGGGTCGACAGCGCGTCCGCCGCCCCGGCGCGGGTCGGAGCGGGCAAGGTGATGCCGCCGCGCAGCAGGTCGAGCTTGCGCTTCGTGTCGGGGGACAGGCCGCGGACGCGAGCGTACTTGGCCGCCTCCAGCCCGTACTTCACGGCCATGGTGTTGACCCGCGCGTCCGCCTTGGCGGCGAGGATGTCGGTGTCGTCGGTGATGTAGGTCGCCTGCACCCACGCCATCCGCGCGGCGTCGACCGACTCTCTCGCGTAGGTCTCCTCCGCTTCCCTGACGAAGGCATCGGCCTGCGCGGGCGTGGGCGCCGCCGGCTTCTGCGCGGCGGCGGGCGATAGGGCGAGGCTCGCGGCGAGCGCGAGGGTGGATACGAGCTTCATCGGGGTCTCCCTGGGGTAGGGCGAGGATGCGGCGGTCGACGCAGCGCGTCAACGCCGCCAACCGATCTGCCGGGACGGCCCCGGCGCAGCGATCACGCCGACAGGAACTCCGCGACCGCCCGCCCCAGCTCGGGCCTGGTCACCGCGCTCATGTGGTTGCCCGGCACTTCGACCAGCCGCCCGTCCGGCAACGCGTCGGCCAGCGCGGCGGCGGGGCCGTTGTCGCGGTCCTCGACCCCACAGATGACCGCGGCCGGCCGATCGATCGCCCGCACCGCCGCGAGCGGCGTGTCGACAAACGTGTCGAGCACCCGCAGCAGCGCGGTCGCGTCGCCGCCCGTGGTCTTCAGGAACGCCTCCGTCAGCCACTCGGGCGAACCCCGCTCGAAGCCGCCGAGACCCGTCAGCACCCGGCGGAAATAGCCGCCGCGCCCCGCGGTATCGACGATGCCCTGGAGGCCCATGCCCGACAGCACCACCCGGCGTGGGGCGGCGCCACCAGCGAGCATCCGCACCGTCGTGCGCGCGCCCAGCGAGTAGCCGCCGAGGTCGTAGTCGGTGAGGCCGAGATGCGCGACCAGCGCCATGTTGTCCCGCATCAGCACGTCGGGCGGATAGGCGGCGGCATCGTGGGGCGTTGCGCTGTCGCCGTGGCCGCGCAGGTCGGGCATGATGACCCGGAACCCCGCCGCCGCGACCGCCGCCGCGTGACCGTACTTCACCCAGTTGACGTGGGCGTTCGAGAAATAGCCGTGGATGAGCACCACCGGCCGCCCCTCCCCCAGCTCGCGCCAGGCGATGCGCGCGCCGTCGGTGCTGTCGAACCACTGTGTCTCAGTCGGGGAGCTTGCCAACCTTGTCCATCCATCGCTTGGTGACGTTCGCGTTGTCGTCGGACCGCGTCGAGGGCAGGTGCGACGTGTCCTGCCACGCGGGCAGGATGCTCTCGCTAGCATAGTTGTGGCTGGGCACGAACCCGGTCGGGTCGTCCAACGATCCCAGCGTCAGGTCGATGTCGGTGGCGTCGTCGACGAAGGCGAAGCCGAGCGGGGTGCCGCAGGCCGGGCAGAACGGCCGGTGCGCGATCTCGGACGATCGGTACCATGCGGGCTCCCCCTGCCATCGCAGCGCGGCGAGCGGCACGCTGACAAAGGCGATCGACGCGCCGCCCGTCGCGCGGCGACACATGGCGCAGTGGCATAGATAGGCGTCGGGCTCGTCCGCCTCGGCCAGGTAGCGGACCCGCCCGCACTGGCAGCCCCCGGTCATGCAGGTCATCGCTTTCTCCCTCGATCCCCTCAACGCGCCGGTGCCGCGACCGACCACATGGGACAGTACTTCCGTTTAGTAAGCAGGCTTACTAAATAGCTTGGCATGAGCGACAATGTGGGTTTCCTGCTGAGCGACACCGCGCGGGTCATGCGCCGCGCGTTCGACCTGCGCGCGCGGGCGCTGGGCGTCACGCGGGCGCAGTGGCGGACCTTGTTGACACTGTCCCGCGCCGAGGGCCTTACGCAGGGTGCGCTCGCCGACCACTTGGAGGTCGAGCCGATCACCGCCTGCCGGATGATCGACCGGCTGGAGGAGGCGGGGCATGTCGAGCGCCGCCGCGACCCCGCCGACCGGCGCGCATGGAACATCTACCTGACCGGCCGCTCGCGCCCGCTGATCGCGCAGCTGACGCGCGTCGCCGACGACTTGGCCGCCGCCGCGCTGGACGGGGTGTCCACCGCCGAGCGCGACGCGCTTGCCGCGACCCTGTCGCGCATCCGCCTGAACCTCTCCGCCCCGCATGAGGAGGCCGCCCATGGCTGACGCCGATCCCCAGCGCACGCCCGCCGTCGCCGTCGCACCCCCGGTGCATGAGGTGCCGGCGCAGCGTCGGCGCTGGCTGCGGCCGGTGCTGATGCTCAGCGTGCCGCTGCTCCTCGCCGCGGTGGCGGGCTATTACTGGCTCACCGCGGGCCGCTCGGTGTCGACCGACAACGCCTATGTGTCGCAGGACAAGGTGGCGGTATCCGCCGACGTCGCGGGGCGGATCGTCGAGGTGGCGGTGCGCGAGAACCAGCAGGTGAAGGCCGGCGACCTCCTGTTCCGGATCGATCCGGACCCGTACCGGATCGCGGTGGCGCAGGCCGACGCCGCCGTCGCCAACGCGCAGGTCGAGGTACAGACGCTGCGCACCAGCTTCCAGGGCACTGCGGCCGACATCCGCGCCGCGCAGGACCAACTGGTCGGCGCCCAGCAGGATTACCGCCGCCAGTCCGACCTGATGGCGTCCGGCTTCACCACGCGGGCGCGGCTGGAACAGGCCGAGCATGCGGTGGAACAGGCGCGTGCCGCCATCGCCAACGCCCAGGGCGACGCGGCCGAGGCGCGCGCGAAGCTCGCGACGGGCTCGGCGGTGCCGGGCCAGAACCCGGCGATCGCCGCCGCGCGGGTCGGCCGCGACAAGGCCGCGCTCGACCTGTCGCGCACCACCGTCCGCGCGCCGGTGGCGGGCACGGTCAGCCAGACCGATCGGCTTCAGGTCGGGCAGATGATGGTGACCGGGCTGCCCGCCGTGTCGATCGTCGCCGACGGCCGATCGTGGGTGGAGGCGAACTTCAAGGAGACCGACCTCGACCGGATGCGGGTCGGCCAGCCTGCCGAGGTGACGTTCGATGCCTATCGCGGGCTGAAGCTGCGCGGCCACGTCCAGTCGATCGGCGCGGGCACGGGGTCGGAGTTCTCCGTGCTCCCCGCGCAGAACGCCACCGGCAACTGGGTCAAGGTGACGCAGCGCATCCCCGTCCGCATAGCGATCGACGAACCCTCCCCGCGCAAGCTGATCGCCGGCCAGTCGGCGGACGTCACGGTCGACGTCCGCCGATGACGGCATCCGCGGCCGCCCCCGCCGGCGACGTCCCCGCACTCCACACCGCCAATCGCCCGCTGCTGACGATCGGCGTCATGGCGGCGACGATCATGCAGATTCTCGATTCCACGATCGCCAACGTCGCGCTGCCGCACATGCAGGCGGCGCTGGGCGCGACCGCGGACACCGTCACCTGGGTGCTGACCAGCTACATCGTCGCCTCCGCGGTGGCGATCCCGCTGACCGGCTTCCTGTCCGACCGGTTCGGCAGCCGCAGCCTGTTCCTCGTCTCGGTGGTCGGCTTCGTCGCGGCGTCGATGCTGTGCGGCCTCGCCCAGACGCTGCCGGAAATGGTCGCCTTTCGCATCCTCCAGGGGATCGCCGCGGCGTTCATGAACCCGCTCAGCCAGACGGTGATGCTCGACATCAACCCGCCGTCGAAGCAGGCCGGGGCGATGTCGATCTGGGGCATGGGCGTCATGGTGGGGCCGATCCTGGGACCGGTGCTGGGTGGCTGGCTGACCGAGAACTACGACTGGCGCTGGGTGTTCTACGTCAACGTCCCGATCGGCATCGCCTGCTTCTTCATCCTGTGGACCCTGCTGCCGAGCCGTCCGCGGGCCGAGCGCCGCTTCGACCTCCTCGGCTTCGCCCTGCTGGCGGTCGCGATCAGTGCGTTCCAGCTCACCCTGGACCGCGGCCAGTCGGAGGACTGGTTCCAGTCTTGGGAGGTGTGGCTGGAGGCATCGGTAGCGGCGTCGGCGGCGTGGATGTTCGGGGTTCACATGGTCACCGCGCGGGCGCCGATGTTCGACCGCTCGCTGCTCGCCAACCGCAACCTCGTGACCGGCATCGGCTTCATGCTGGTGATCGGCGTGCTGATGATGGCGACCATGGCGCTGCTGCCGCCCATGCTCCAGTCGCTGTTCGGCTACCCGGTGATCGACGCCGGGCTGCTGCTCGCGCCGCGCGGGCTCGGCATCGTGCTGTCGATGGCGGTCGCCGGCCGGCTGATCGGCCGGGGCGTCGATCCGCGCTGGATGGTGGGCATCGGCCTCCTCGTCGCGGGCTTCTCGCTGTGGGAGATGACCGGCTGGACGCTGGTGATGGGGCGCGAGCATTTCGTGGTGACCGGCTTCGTTCAGGGGCTCGGCCTCGGCCTCATCTTCATTCCCCTCAACATCACCGCCTTCGCGACCCTGCCGCCGCGCTTCCGCACCGAGGGGTCGAGCCTCCTCAACCTGGCGCGCAACATCGGCGCGTCGGCGGGCATCTCGTTGGTGACGGTGCTGCTCGCCCGCAACGTCCAAGCGGGGCACCAGGAGATCGGCGGCCATCTCACCGCCGGCGGACTGTCGGCGATGGACCCGGTCGTCTCGGCGGTGACCGGCGGGTCGACCGACCAGCTGCTCAGCCTGGCGGACGCGCTGGTCAATCAGCAGGCGGCGATGATCGCCTATCTGGACGACTTCAAGCTGATGATGATCCTGACGCTGGTGGCGGTACCGCTCGTGATGCTGCTCAAGCGACCGCGGAGCGCGGGACCGGCGAAGGTCGATGCCGACGCGATGGGGCATTGAGCACGGTCACCAGTCGACCTCCTCGTCATCGATCGCCAGCGCCGCGCGGAGGGCGGCCACCATCCGGCTCGGAAACGTCACATAGTCCCCGTCCCACAGTTCGCGGTAGCCGACAGCGCCGTGTTCCGCGATCAGGCGATCGGCGAGCCTGAGGACCCCGCGACCGAAAGCATCGGGATCGGCCCACTCATGTTCCAGCAGCAGTTCGTGAACGTCTTCCTCCGGGCCGATGACGGCGTGCCGGCCGCGATCGAACACCCTCATGCGTCGCCGGCGATAGGCCCGGCCACTTTGCCGTCCCGGCGGCAGGTCGTGAATGGCCCAGTCCAGCCTGATCTCGTACGATCCGGGTTCCTGGACAAGGAAGACGGACATAGGGCCATGACGCGCCGCACAGGCCAGTGCGGTCCATACCAGATCACCGAGCGGATCGCTCAGATAGGATATGTCATCGGCCGTGAAGGTTTTCCCGGTCACCACGACGCCGAATGTGCCCCAGCCATCCCCGTGCAGATCGAAGCTGAAGACGGGATCGTCGGGGTCGGCCGTCATCTCGACGTCAGTCGACGTCGTCGGCGATCAGCGCCGCCTCGTCGCCCTTCTTCAGGTGCCGCCGCCCGAGCAGCTCCGCGATCTGGACGGCGTTGAGCGCGGCCCCCTTGCGCAGGTTGTCGGACACGCACCACAGGGCCAAACCGTTCTCGACGGTCGGATCCTCGCGGACGCGGCTGACGAAGGTCGCGTCGTCGCCCGCCGCCTCGACCGGGGTGACGTAGCCGCCGTCCTCCTGCTTGTCGATCAGCATGACGCCAGGTGCCTCGCGCAGGATGCGGCGGGCATCTTCCGCGCTGATCTCGTCCTCGAACTCGATGTTGAGCGCCTCCGAATGGCCGACGAACACCGGCACGCGGACGCAGGTGGCCGTGACCTTGATCTTGGGGTCCAGGATCTTCTTGGTCTCGACCACCATCTTCCACTCCTCCTTGGTCGACCCGTCGTCGAGGAAGTCGTCGATGTGCGGGATGACGTTGAAGGCGATCTGCTTGGTGAACTTCCTCGGCTCGGCGGGGTCGCCGACGAAGATGTTGCGGCTCTGCTCGAACAGCTCGTCCATGCCCACCTTGCCCGCGCCCGAGACCGACTGGTAGGTCGCGACCACCACCCGCTTGATGGTCGCCGCGTCGTGGAGCGGCTTCAGCGCCACTACCATCTGCGCGGTGGAGCAGTTCGGGTTGGCGATGATGTTCTTGGCGCGATAGCCGTCGATCGCGTCGGCGTTCACCTCCGGCACGATCAGCGGCACGTCAGGGTCCATGCGGTAGAGCGACGAGTTGTCGATCACCGTGCAGCCGGCGGCGGCGAACTTCGGCGCGTAGACCCGCGTCGCCTCCGAGCCGATCGCGAACAGCGCCATGTCCCAGCCAGCGGGGTCGAAATGCTCGATGTTGCGCACCTTGAGCATGCGCCCGGTGTCGCCGTACTCGATCTCGTCGCCTTGGCTGCGCGAGGAGGCGAGCACCGCGATCTCGTCGGCGGGGAAGTCCCGCTCGGCGAGGATGTTGACCATCTCGCGCCCGACATTGCCCGTCGCACCCGCGACGACGACCCGGTAACCCATAACACCTCCGTCATGCCGGGCTCGTCCCGGCATCCACCGCGCCGCACACCCGATGGCGGCGGTCCTTGCCGAAGGGCGGACCCCGGCACAAGGCCGGGGTGACGAGGTTTCACTTGGTGGTAGCCGGCTTGTTCTTCACCTCGCGGTCGAGAAAGCGGAGGATCGTCCCCCACAAATGCTGCGACACGCCCGGCCCGCCGACGCGGTGGGTGTAGCCGGGGTAGAACATCATCTCGAACGGAGTCGCGGTCTTCTGCATCTCGGCGGCGAAGGCGGTAGAGTTGTCGAGGAAGACGTTGTCGTCGGCCATGCCGTGGATCAGCAGCAGCGGGTCGCGTATCTTGGACGCGTCGGCGATGCCGTTCGAGGTCGAGTAGCTCTTCGGGTCCTTGTTCGGGTCGCCCAGGTACCGCTCGGTATAATGGGTGTCGTAGAGCTGCCACTCTGTCACCGGCGCGCCCGAGACCGCTGCGGCGTAGACGCCAGGGTTCTTCTCCAGCATCTTGATCGACATGTAGCCGCCGTACGACCAGCCATAGGTCGCGACCTTGGAGGCATCGACGTAGGGCAGCGACTTCAGGTACTCGGCGCCGGCGAGCTGGTCGGCGACCTCCACCGTACCCATGGCGTGGTAGATCTGGTCCTCGAACGCCTTGCCGCGGTTGTAGGAGCCGCGATTGTCGATCTTGAAGTAGATCCAGCCCTGGTCGACCAGGAACTGGGGCAGCGCGCCCTGCCAGCCGCGGGTGACCTGCTGGCCGGTGCCCGGGCCGCCATAATGTTCGAAGAACACCGGGTACTTCTTTCCCGCCTCCAGCAGCGGGGTGATCATCTCCCAGTGGAGCGTCGAGCCGTCCGCCGCCTTCAGCGTCCCGAACTGGGTCGGGCGATGGCTCTGGAGGAAGGGGAAGTACGGATGCCCCGCCGCGACCCGGTTCTCGTTGATCCACTCCAGCCGCTTGCCGGTCGCGTCGGCGAGATAGACCTGGGTCGGCTGGGTCGGGTTGGAGCGCGAGACGATGAAGCGGCTGGCGGTGCGGTCGGCGGTGACGCCGTTGGTCCAGCCGCGCTCGGTCAGCCGCAGCGGGGTGCCGCCCTTCAGGTCGAGTGCGTAGAGGTGGTTCTCCAGCACGTCGTCCTTGAGCCCCTGGAAGTAGATCTTGCCCTCCGCCTCATCGACCGCGGTCAGGCCCAGCACCGCCCAAGGCCCCTTGGTCAGCTGGGTCCACTTGCCCCCTCGCCAATGGTAGATGTGGTTGAAGCCGTCGCGCTCGCTGGTCCAGATCAGGCTGCCGTCCTTCATCCAGCGATAGTCGCTCGACAGGTTGACCCAGCTCCGCTCGCCCGACTTCTCGCTGAACAGCACGCTCGACTTGCCCGTCGCCGGGTCGACGCGCAGCACGTCCATCCGCTTCTGGTCACGGGTCTGGCGCTGGACAACCAGCGCCGATCCGTCGGGCAGCCAGTCGACCCGCGCGAGATAGATGTCGGGATCGCTGCCGAGATCGACCTTGACCTGCCCGCTGCCGTCCGGCCGCATGACGTAGAGGTCGACCAGCACGTTCGGCGTGCCCGCCGCCGGGTAGCGCTGCTCGTAGGTCTTGGTCCCCGCCGCACCGATCGACGCGCGCACCGCGACCTTGACCGGCGCCTCGTCGAACCGCTCCACCGCGACGTACCGCTCGTCGGGGCTCCACCAGTAACCGGTGCGGCGGTCCATTTCCTCCTGCGCGACGAACTCCGCCTCGCCGAAATGCACGGTGCCCGCGCCGCCCTGCGTCACCGCCCGCGCCTCCCCGCCCGACAGCGGCTGGACGTACAGGTTCTGGTCGCGCACGAAGCTGACGAAGCTGCCCCGCGGGCTGACGTCGGGGTTGAGCTCGCCGCCGGGCGTGTCGGTCAGCCGCCGCGCCTTGCCGTCGAGGGTCGCGAGGTAGAGGTCGCCGTCCAGCGGCACCAGGATGGTCTTGCCGTCGGGCGCCCAGTCGTACGCGACGATCCCCTTCGACCCGCCGATCCGCGCGCGCTCGCGCTGCATCTTCTCCGCCTCCGACAGTTCGGCACCGCTGCCGACCTTCTTGCTGTCGACCAGCATCCGCTCCTGGCCGGTGCGCGTGTCGCGCGCCCACAGGTCGAGCCGCTCCTTCTCGTCGGCGCGCGGGCGCAGAAAGGTCAGCAGGCTGCCGTCTGGCGACAGGCGGACGCCGCGCGGCTGCGATCCCGACAGGTCGGGGCTGCCGAACACGCGGTCCAGCGTCAGGTCGCCCGCCCTTCCTACCGGCCGTGCCGCCGCCGGCCGCGCCGCGGCCGCGCCCTGGCTTGCGCCGGGCTCCTCAGTGGCCATCGCCGTTCCCGATACCGTGGCAAGCGCCAGCGCCAGCACCCATGCGCGCATCCCGTCCATACTCCTGAGCCGTCGCGGGGGTCGCCCGCCCGCTGCGGCTTATCGCCACGCCGCGGGAAGAGGTAAACCCTTGCCGTGCGGTTGCCGGGCGGTTGCCGGGAGGGGGGCAGGTTGTTGCCGGGTTAACGCCCCATCAACCGCGCCTTTACGCAGTCCGGTATAGGTATGCCCGCGACAAGGAGGTCGCGCGGCATCACCGATGGCCGCGCGCGAGGGAACGGTACCGGCATGACGATGGGGATGGCAGGCGAGCGGAGGGCGGCGGTCGCCGCGGCGCGGAACGACGGTACCATCGCGCGGCTGGTCGCGGCCGACGGCGGTGCACGCCATCCCCATCGCGCCAGACTGCTCGCGGGCCGCGCCGCGGCGCGCGACTGGAGCGACCTCGTCCATGCGCTCTGCGCGGTGCACGGCGATCATCCCGGCATGGCGGACGAGGCGCTCGCCCACGGCGCGCAACCCGCCGCGGCCGCGTGGCTCGAGGCCGCGGCGCGCGCCTTCGCGGTCGAGCGCGGCCGCCTCGCCCGCCTGGTCGCCGCCGCCGGTCCGCTTCCCTCCACGCCCGGCCAGGCGGAGAGCGAGGCGGCGCTGGCCGGCCAGCGCCACGCGCTCGGCATGCTCGCCCGCTCCGACCGGGCGGGCTGCGCCACCGGCGCGGTCGCCGCGCTGGTCGCGGAATGGCAGGCGCTCGCCCCGCTGCTCGCGCTCGCCGCCGAGCGGTTCGGGATCGCAGCCGAAGGCGGCGACTTCCCGCCCCTCGCCGAGGCCGACGCGCTGGCCGCCACCCCCGGCGAGGCGCGCGCCGCCGCGTTCGGCGCGCAGCAGCTCCTCGCCCAGTCGCGCGGCGCATGGGACCTCCTGGAGGCGCGCGCCGCCGCCCGCGGCTGAGGCTTGGCGAAGCCCGCCCGACCGCCTACCACCCGGCCCGTCTCAATCCGGAACGGATCACCCATGCAACGCTTCAAGGGCACTGCCGGCTATGTCGCCACCGACGACCTCAAGGTCGCGGTCAACGCCGCGGTCCAGCTCCGCCGCCCGCTCCTCGTCAAGGGCGAGCCGGGCACCGGCAAGACGGTCCTCGCGCACGAGATCGCCGCGACGCTCGGCATCCCGCTGATCGAGTGGAACGTCAAGTCCACCACCAAGGCGCAGCAGGGCCTGTACGAGTACGACGCGGTGGCGCGGCTGCGCGACGGCCAGCTCGGCGACCCGCGGGTCCACGACATCGCCAACTACATCCGCCGCGGCAAATTGTGGGACGCGTTCACGCAGGACCGTCCCGCGGTGCTGCTGATCGACGAGATCGACAAGGCCGATATCGAGTTCCCCAACGACCTCCTCCAGGAGCTCGACCGGATGGAGTTCCACGTCTACGAGACCGGGCAGACCGTTCGCGCCGCCGAACGCCCGATCGTGGTCATCACCTCCAACAACGAGAAGGAGCTGCCCGACGCGTTCCTGCGCCGCTGCTTCTTCCACTATATCAGCTTCCCCGACCGGGAGACGATGCAGGCGATCGTCGACGTCCACTTCCCCGGGATCAGCAGAATCCTGGTCGGCCGCGCGATGGATATCTTCTACGAGGTGCGCGAGGTGCCGGGCCTCAAGAAGAAGCCGTCCACCAGCGAGCTGATCGACTGGCTCAAGCTTCTCCTCCACGAGGACATGCCGCTGGAGGTGCTTCAGAATCGCGATCCCGCCAAGGCGATCCCCCCGCTCCACGGCGCGCTGCTCAAGAACGAACAGGACGTCATGCTGTTCGAGCGGCTGGCGTTCATGGCACGGCGGCAGGGCAGGTAGGCGGGCGCGTCACCCTGCCCTCGGGGGGTGGCGGCCGACGCTAGGCGATGCCCGCCTCCCGGTAGCGCATGTCGCGCGGCCCGTGCGCGGCATAGGTCGCCATCTGTTCGGCGATGACCTTGCGGTAGGCAGGACGCGCCAGGTGCCGCGCCTGGTAGGTGCGGAGCCGCGGCGTCGCCTCCAGCATGCCCAGCGGCTCCACCAGCTTCAACACCGACGACAGCATCAGGTCGGCGATCGTGAAGCCGTCTCCGACCAAGTGGTCGCGGTCGCCCAGCGCGGCCTCGACTTCCTCCAGCCGCTTCGCCGCGAACGCTCGCACCGCCGGCCGGCGTGCGGCCTTCTCGCCCTCGTCGGCGGTGAAGAACTCGACGGTCGCGACGTCGCGCAGGGCGGGCTCGACCGTGTTGAGCGCCGCGACGTACCACGCCAGCACCCGGCTCCGCTCGCCCTCGTCGGCGGGCAGCAGCTTGCCCGACCGCAACGCCAGGTCGAGCACGATCGCCCCCGATTCGAACAGCGTCGGCCGCCCCTCCTCGGCCATGGTCGGCACCTGCCCGAACGGCTGAACGGCGCGGAAGGCGTGGCCCTTCTGCTCCACCGCGTCGATCAGCCGGACCTCGTAAGCCCAACCGATCTCCTCCAGCATCCAGCGGACCCGGTGGTCGCGGACCTGCCCCCGCGCGAACGGCGGCACCCACTTGAACCCGGTCACGACGATCATCCGCCCTCTCCCTCGGCGCCGGTGATACGCCGTTAACCACACCGCGCAACCGGGCGGTCAGGGTGGCGCCGCTAGGACGCGGGCATGCGAGGCGTTCTTCTCCGTGCGGCCCTGCTGACGGCCGTCCTGTTCACCACCGCAACGGCGCGGGCCGGGTCGCTGCTCGACTATGTCGGCCAGTGCGTTCCCTTCGCGCGCGCGGCGTCGGGCATCCAGATCTTCGGCGATGCCTGGACGTGGTGGGACCAGGCGGAGGGCCGGTACGAGCGGGGCCACAAGCCACGCGCCGGGTCGGTGATCGTGTTCGAGAAGACCGGGCGCCTGCGTCTCGGCCACGTCGCCGTGGTCAGCCGGGTCGTGGAGAAGCGGGTGCTGATGCTCACCCACGCCAACTGGTCGCGCGTCGACGGGGCTCGCGGTCATGCCGAACAGGACGTGACGCTGTTCGACGTGTCGGACCGCAACGACTGGTCGTCGGTCAAGGTCTGGTTCCGCGACTCCAACGGGCTGGGCGGCGGCATCTACCCGGTCGCCGGCTTCATCTACGGCGGCCGCCCCGCCGCGGAACTGACCGCCAAGGCGCCGGATTACGTCGGCGCGCTGATCGACGCCTACGTGCCCGATACCGCGACGCGTCGCTGATACGCGGTTGCCGCTCCCGCCCGCGGCTGCCATCGTCCCGCCCGTCACCGGGAGGGATCGCCCATGCTCGCACGCCTGCTCATCGCCGCCTCGGTCCTGTCGCTCGCCACCCCGGCCGCGGCGGACTGGACCCATAAGGAGAGCGGCGTCAGCCTGCCCGACGCGATCGGCGACATGCGCGGCCATGGCGAGCGCGACCTGTCCAACGGCGAGCGGCAGGACGTGTGGATCCAGTACGGCACCGACACCGAACCGGTGACGCTCTACGTGTACCGGTCGAGCTTCCCCAATCCGGCACTGTGGTTCGAGCGGACACGGACGGCGATGCTCGACAATGTCGGCGCGTTCGACACGGCACCGCCCCCGCGCGCGGTCGCGGTCGGCGGTCCGGCCCCCAACGCGCTCCGGGCCGAGTACCCGCTCGCCGGCACGCCGTGGAAGGCGACGGCGGTGGCGCTGGTCGGCAACGGCGAGTGGATCGTGAAGGCGCGCGTGACCTCGCAGACGCTCGACCCGGCAGGCGTCGCACGGCGCATGGACCGGTTCCTCGCCGCGATCCGCTTCGCGAAGCAGCCTGCCGACCCGCTGCCGCTCACCGCCCCCGCCGCCTGCACGGAAGCGAAGAGCTTCGCCGCGCAGCCGAAGACCGGCGACCAGATGCTCGGGGCGGGCGCCGCGCTCGGCCTCGTCGCCTTCGGGGAGGCGCGCGGCATGGTGTCGGGGCTGGCCCGCAAGCCGGGCGACTGGTGCCGCGCCGAGCTGCCCGATCCCGCGATGCGGAAGCTCGCGACCTTGTATCGCAGCAACGACGGGAACCGCTGGACGGCGCTGCTCGGCGATGCCGGGCTCAGCCTACAGGCGATCGACACCAGCCCGGGGATGAAGGACCAGAAGGGCGGCGCGACCTACATCACGCGGTACGGCCCGACCCAGCTCGTTGCGACCTGGGACGGCGTGCCCGATTTCGTCCCGGCCCTCGCCGGCGCGACGCCCGTCCTGCGCGGCCAGGCCAAGGGGCTGGCGACGATCGGCGTCGGCAAGAAATAGCCATGTTCCTCGGCTTCCTCGACGAACTCCGCGCCGCCGGCATCCCAGCCGGCCTCAAGGAGCATCTGACCCTCCTCGCCGCGCTCGACGCGGAGGTGATCGAGCGGACGCCCGAGGCGTTCTATTATCTCGCGCGCGCGACCTACGTGAAGGACGAGGGGCTGCTCGACCGCTTCGATCAGGTCTTCGCCAAGGTCTTCAAGGGGATCGCGACCGGCTACGGTACCCAGCCGCACGAGGTCCCCGCCGACTGGCTGAAGGCGGTCGCGGAGAAGTATCTCACCTCCGAGGAGATGGCGCAGATCAGGTCGCTCGGATCGTGGGACGAGATCATGGAAACGCTGAAGAAGCGGCTGGAGGAGCAGGAGGGCCGCCACCAGGGCGGCAACAAGTGGATCGGCACCGGCGGCACCAGCCCCTACGGCAACGGCGGCTACAATCCGGAAGGCGTCCGCATCGGCGGCGAGTCGCGGCACAAGCGCGCGCTGAAGGTGTGGGACCAGCGCGCCTTCAGGAACCTCGACAACACCTGCGAGCTCGGCACCCGCAACATCAAGGTGGCGCTCCGCCGCCTGCGCCGGTTCGCGCGCGAGGGCGCGGCGGACGAGCTCGACATCGACGGCACGATCGACGGCACCGCCCGACAGGGCTGGCTCGACGTGCGGATGCGGCCGGAACGGCGCAACGCGGTCAAGCTCCTCCTTTTCCTCGACGTCGGCGGGTCGATGGACCCGTGGGTGACGCTGTGCGAGGAACTGTTCTCGGCCGCCACCGCCGAGTTCAAGAACATGGAGTTCTTCTACTTCCACAATTGCCCGTACGAGGGCGTGTGGAAGGACAATCGCCGCCGCTTCCAGGAGCGGACGCCGACATGGGACGTGCTCCACAAATACGGCCACGACTACAAGTGCGTGTTCGTCGGCGACGCGTCGATGAGCCCGTACGAGATCACCCATCCCGGCGGCTCGGTGGAGCACATGAACGAGGAGGCGGGGAGCGTCTGGCTCAGGCGGCTCGCCACCACCTACCCTGCCACGGTGTGGCTCAACCCGGTCCCCGCCGAGCAATGGGGCTATTCGCAGTCGATCCGCATCGTCCGCGAGCTGATCGCCGACCGCATGTACCCGCTCACTCTCGCCGGCCTGGACGAGGCGATGCGCGAACTGACCCGCAAGCTCTAGGAACGTAACGGAAGCGGGACGGTTCTGTTCGGCGCAACGGAGTAACAGTCATGTCCCACATCCCCTCGACCGCGATGAAGCACGCCCAGGCGACCGACGACCAGGCGACGGACGACCAGTCGCCTGCCGCCGCTCAGGGCGCGGGTGCCGAGGCCGGCAAGCCGACCGACGCCCAGCTCGTGCGCGAGGACCCGACGCTCGGCGACAAGGCGGCCGACGCCGCGGAGCGGGCCAAGGACGCGATCAAGGCCAATCCAAAGACGGCGATCGGCATCGGCGCGGCGGTGGTCGCCGGCATCGTCGCGGCGGTCGCGGCCCCGGCGGTAATAGCCAAGGTCAACGAGGCACCCAAGAAGAAGCCCGCGGCCAAGAAGACCGGCAAGTCGAAATAGGGTCGACCGGCGTCGGCGGCGGGGTTAGCGTAGTCGCACAAGGAGTGCCGCCATGCTGATCCTGCTCGCCGCTGCTGCCCTGACCGCCACGCCGCCCGCCACCTCGTCCGCCGAGGACCGCTCGCTGATCCCCGCGCCGCCCGCCCGGTGCAAGCGCGCGGTGGAAAAGGCGACCGCCGATCGGACGCCCCGCGCCGGAAAGCTGGGGGATATGCCTCCCGGCCAGCAGATCAAGGCGGTGTGGCGGTTCGACGCGAACGGGTGCCCAGCCCCGCTGGTGGTGAAGTCTGAGGTCGGGGTTAATGGCCGCTGACCGCCCCGACCCGTCGGCTGGGTTCAGTCCGGTCGCGACACTCGCCCGCCGATCGTCGCCGCCTCGACCCCGGTCGTGCCCGGAAAACTGATCGGCAACCCCCGGAGCGTCCGCACCGCCATGTAGGCGAAGCCCTCCGCCTCCACCGCATCGCCGTTCCACCCGAACCCGTCGCTCGGTTCCGGGAGAAGCCCGGTCCGCTCGGCGATCATCCGCAGCATGACCGGATTGTGCCGCCCGCCGCCCGCGACGATCAGCCGCCGCGGCCGCTCCGGCAGCTGCGAGATCGCCAGCGCCACGCTGGCGGCGGTGAAGGCGGTCAGCGTCGCCGCGCCGTCCGCGGCCGACAGCCCCCGCACCGGCTGGACCGTGAAGTCGTGCCGGTCGAGCGACTTGGGGTAGGGCGCGTCGAAGAAGGGGTGGTCCAGCATGCCGCCCAGCACGGCATCGTCGATCCGCCCGACCGCGGCGAGCGCCCCGTCGGCGTCGTACCGGGCGCCCGTCTCCGACCCCACCCACAGGTCGATAAGCCCGTTCGCCGGTCCGGTGTCGAACGCCGCCATCTCGCCGGCGCGGCCCATCCACGTCACGTTGGCAACCCCGCCCAGGTTCAGCACCGCCACCGGCCGCGTCAGGCCGCCCGCCAGCGCGGCGTGGTAGATCGGGAGCAGCGGCGCCCCCTGCCCCCCTGCGGCGACGTCGGCGGAGCGGAAGTCGGACACGATGGCGATGCCCGTCGCGACGGCCAGCGCGGCGCCGTCGCCGATCTGCCACGTCCAGCCGCGATCGGGCCGGTGGGCCACCGTCTGGCCGTGGAAACCGACCACGCCGACATCGGCCGCGCGCATCCCGGCCTCCGCGAGCAGCTTGTGCACCGCGAACGCATGGGCGCGGGTCACCAGCCCGGCCGCCTCGACCAGCGGCGGGCTCTCGCGCGGGCGGTCATAGGTCAGCGCGATCCGGGTCGCCTCGGCGAGCTGCGCACGCGCCGCATCGGACCAGCGCTCCTCCCGGTACGCGACCGGCCGCACCATCGCCTCTCCGTCCGTCTCGATCAGCGCCGCGTCGATCGCGTCGAGCGAGGTGCCGGACATCAACCCTATCGCGAGCATCGCCACTCCCATCCGTCGGTCCCGCCCGGGCGGGGGCGCCCGCCCCTAGCACCGCGGGCGCGAAGAAGCCTCGCGGGAGGAGACAGGCGGAGCGGGACACGCTGGAAAAATCCC
>Ga0325400_1000198_pt1 | contig 40363 bp, 40 predicted proteins | sample PopdelMetagenome_2_FD_205662 | JGI IMG/M metagenome (GOLD analysis project Ga0325400, IMG submission 205662) | Populus deltoides microbial communities from Bellville, Georgia, United States - Xylem-PdKOR-R1 | ecosystem: Host-associated > Plants > Phyllosphere > Stem > Wood/Secondary xylem... | reverse complement strand
GCGCGACGACCTGGCCGCCGTGGACGCCCGCGCCCGGCCCCATGTCGATGACGTAGTCGGCGGTGCGGATCGCGTCCTCGTCATGCTCGACCACCAGCACGGTGTTGCCGAGGTCGCGCAGGCGGCGGAGCGTCGCAAGCAGCATGTCGTTGTCGCGCTGGTGGAGGCCGATCGACGGCTCGTCGAGGACGTAGAGGACGCCCGACAGGCCGCTGCCGATCTGCGAGGCCAGGCGGATGCGCTGGGACTCGCCGCCGGACAGGGTGCCCGAGGTGCGGTCGAGGTTGAGATAGTCGAGCCCGACATTGTTGAGGAAGCCGAGCCGCTCGACGATCTCCTTGAGGATGCGCTCGGCGATGGCGCGCTGCTGGTCGCCGAGGTGCGCGGGCATGCCGGTGAAGAAGGCGAGCGCGTCGACCACCGACAGGCGGGTGGCGTGGCTGATGTCCTGCCCCGCGATCTTCACCGCGCGCGCCTCGGGCTTCAGCCTCGCGCCGCCGCAGACCTCGCAATGCTTGGGGCTTTGATACTTGGTCAGCTCCTCGCGCATCCAGGCGCTCTCGGTCTGGAGCAGGCGGCGGTTGAGGTTGCCGATCACGCCCTCGAAGGGCTTCTTGACGTCGTAGCTCTTCTTGCCGTCGATGAAGGTCAGGGTGACGGGCTTGCCGCCCGTGCCGTAGAGGATCTTGTCCTGGGTCTCGGGGTGCAGCTCCTTCCAGGGCGTATCGAGGCTGAACTTGAGCTCACGCGCCAGGGAGCCCAGCACCTGCATGTAGTAGGGGCTAGGCGGGTTGGACTTGGCCCAGGGGACCACCGCGCCCTTCTTGATGCTGAGGTCGTGGTTGGGGACGACGAGGTCCTCGTCGAACAACAGCTTCTCGCCGAGGCCGTCGCACGCCGGGCAGGCGCCCTGCGGGGCATTGAACGAGAACAGCCGCGGCTCGATCTCAGGGATGGTGAACCCGGAGACCGGGCAGGCGAAATTGGCGGAGAAGACGATGCGGCCCTCGGGCGCGTTGTCGCCGAGGATCGCGGACTTGGGGGTGGCGGCGTCGACGGGGTCGGCCGGGTCGACATAGGCGAGGCCGTCGGCGAGCTTGAGCGCGCTCTCGAAGCTCTCCGCGAGGCGGGTGGCGAGCGAGGTGTCGTCGGCGTCCTCCGGCGGGCGGATGACGAGGCGGTCGACCACCACCTCGATGTCGTGCTTGTACTTCTTGTCGAGCGCGGGGGCCTCGTCGATCTCGTGCACGGTGCCGTCGATGCGGACGCGGGTGAACCCCGCCTTCTGCCATTCGAGCAGCTCCTTGCGGTACTCGCCCTTGCGGCCGCGGATCACGGGGGCGAGGAGGAGAAGGCGGGTGCCCTCCGGCAGCGCCAGCACGCGGTCGACCATCTGGCTGACCTGCTGGGCGGCGATCGGCTCGCCGGTGGCGGGCGAGTAGGGGATGCCGACGCGGGCCCAGAGCAGGCGCATGTAGTCGTAGATCTCGGTCACGGTCGCGACCGTGGAGCGCGGATTGCGCGACGTCGTCTTCTGCTCGATCGAGATGGCCGGCGACAGCCCCTCGATATGGTCGACATCAGGCTTCTGCATCAGCTCCAGGAACTGGCGGGCGTAGGCGGAGAGCGACTCGACGTAGCGGCGCTGCCCCTCGGCGTAGATGGTGTCGAAGGCGAGGCTCGACTTGCCCGACCCCGACAGGCCGGTGATGACCGTCAGCGTGTCGCGGGGGATGTCGATATCGACGTCCTTGAGGTTGTGCTCGCGCGCGCCGCGGACGGAAATTTGGGTGAGGCTCATGGAATGCGTTCTACGTCCGTTCCGGTGGCGATGCTAGCTGTGCGAAATGGGGACGGTGGCGCGCGGATGCCACCTCTTGCACGACGGCACGGGTGTATTACGTTGCTGTCACACGATCGGATGTAGTGGCGGAGTCGAGTGATGGCGAAGAAGGTCAGGCTGCCCAAGCGGATCGCGGGGGTGAAGGTGCCCAAGGAGATGCGCCGCGGCGTCGAGCGCGCGATCGAGCACGCGCAGAGCCCGGCGGGGCAGGAGATGATCGCCGCCGCCCTGTCGATGGCGGCGGCGAGCGCGACCGCGGCGCTGGTCCGCGCGCGCAGCGAGGCGGCGGTGGCGGCGGCGCGACGCGCGGCGGGTCGCGGCCGCGACGACGACGCGCCGCCCGAAGCGCCCACCCCGCCGACGCCGCCCCCGACGCCGCCACAGCCGCCCCGCCCGCCGGTGCCGCCGGTCGCGCCGGTGACGGGCACCCCGCCCCGCCCCCCGCGCCCGCCCGAGGGCGCGGCGGCGAAGCCCGACGCGCAGGCGGTCGCCGAGGCGTTCGGCCAGATCGCCGAGCAGGCGCTGGGGCGGTTGTTCGGGGGCAAGCGCTAGGCTTTCCTTCCGCCGGACGCCGCGCCACTATCGCCGCATGACCCCAGACGATACCGGCGCCGAGCAGTTCATCGCCAAGTGGCAGGCGTCCGGCGGCAACGAGCGGGCGAACACCCAGCTGTTCGTCACCGACCTCGCCCACCTGCTCGGGGTCGAGCCGCCGCAGCCGACCGTGAGCGACACCGCGCGCAACGACTACGTTTTCGAGCGGCACGTCATCAAGACCGAGATCGACGGCACCACGTCCAACGGCTGGATCGACTGCTACAAGCGTGATTGCTTCATCCTGGAGGCCAAGCAGGGCAGCGCCGCCGACATCGCGGCGGTGGAGGGCGGCGCAGGCGGCACGCGGCGCGACTTCTTCGGCCAGACCGCCGCCGAACGGTTCAAGCGCGGCATGGCCAAGCGCGGCACGGGGCAGTGGACCGGGGCGATGCAGCGCGCCGCGGCGCAGGCGGAAGGATACGCCAAGAACCTGCCCGCCGACCATGGCTGGCCGCCCTTCCTGCTGGTCACCGACATCGGCTGGTGCATCGACGTCTATGCCGACTTCGCGCGCAACGGGAAGGGATACGCGCCCTTCCCCGACCGGCGACGGTACCGGATCACGCTGGACGACCTGCGCGACGAGACGGTGCGGGCGCGACTGGCGGCGATCTGGACGACGCCGATGGCGCTCGACCCGTCGGCGGAGGCGGCGCGGGTGACGCGGGAGGTCGCCGGACACCTGGCGACGCTCGCGCGCGACATCGAGGCGCGCGAGCACAATCCGGACCGGGTCGCCGCCTTCCTGATGCGGCTGCTATTCACGATGTTCGCCGAGGACACCGGGCTGATCGCGCGCGACAGCTTCAGCGACCTGCTGAAACGCCACCGCGACGAGCCCGATATATTGGGGCCGCAGCTGAGCGAGCTGTGGCGGGCGATGGACGAGGGCGGGCTCGCCTCCTCGATCGGCAAGCGGGTGATCCGGTTCAACGGCTGGCTGTTCAAGGACCGGACCGCCATCCCGCTGGAGCCGGCCGAGATCGACGTGCTGGTCGCGGCGGCGCGCGCCGACTGGCGGCAGGTGGAGCCCGCGATCTTCGGCACGCTGCTGGAACGCGCGCTGGACGTGCGCGAGCGGGCGAAGCTGGGGGCGCACTACACGCCGCGCGCCTATGTCGAGCGGCTGGTCGGGCCGACGATCACCGAGCCCCTGCGCGCCGACTGGGAGGGCGCCCGCACCGCCGCCACGCTGGCCGCCGAGGCGGGCGACCGCGAGGGGGCGCGCGTCGTGGTGGAGGCATTCCACGGCAAGCTCGCCGCCACCCGGGTGCTCGACCCGGCGTGCGGGACGGGCAACTTCCTGTACGTCGCGATGGCGCGGATGAAGGAGCTGGAGGGCGAGGTGCTGGAGCTGCTCGACGCGCTGGGCGACGAGCGCTACCTGAGCGAGCTCGCCAGCCACACGATCACCCCCGAGAATTTCCTGGGGATCGAGATCAACCCGCGCGCGGCGGCGATCGCGCAGCTGGTGCTGTGGATCGGCTATCTCCAGTGGCATTTCCGGGTCAACGGCGAGGAGCGGATGCCCGAGGCGCCGGTGCTGCGTGACGTGCGCTCCATCGAGTGCCGCGACGCGCTGATCAGCTGGGAGCGGCGCGAGCTGGAGCGGGACCAGTATGGGCGGCCGGTGACGCGGTGGGACGGCGAGACGACCAAGCCGCATCCGGTGACGGGCAAGCCGGTGCCGGATGATACCGCGCGGGTGGAGGTGTACCGCTACGTCAACCCAAAGCCGGCGAAGTGGCCGAAGGCGGACTTCATCATCGGCAATCCGCCGTTTATCGGCAACAAGCGGATGCGGGATCGGCTGGGATCTAGTTACGTCGATGCGCTCGTGCGTGCTTACCCGAAGGTGCCCCAATCGATCGATCTTGTCATGTACTGGTGGTCAAGAGCCGCCACCTGCCTTCGCCAGCAGACCCGACGAGTCGGTTACATCACGACCAACAGCATAACCCAGCCCTTCAATCGCGTGCTGCTCGCGCGCGAGATGGAAAGTGTTGCTCCGATCAGCCTGACGTTCGCCATTCCCGATCATCCCTGGCGAGATGTCGAGACGGATGCCGCGGTACGAATCGCGATGGCCGTGGCTCAGAGGGGGCGTGGCAAAGGCATCCTCAAAATTGTGGCCGCCACCAAAGGCGATGGTGCGATGGTCCACGATCGCGATCTCACCAGTAGGCACGGGGTAATCCACCCGGACCTGACGGTCGGCTCCAATGTAGTCGCTGCACGCAAGCTCGTCGCCAATCGGAAACTCTCTTTCCAGGGCATGACACTGGTTGGAGAGGGGTTCCGGCTCTCGCCCGAGGAGCGAACGACGCTGCTAGCACGGTCACCTACCTCCGCCGACCTGATCCATCCATACGTGATCGGTCGTGACTTGGTGCAGCGGCGAGAGGATCGCTACGTCGTCGATGCTTTCGGGCTGAACGAAGCGAAGCTGCGGAACAACTATCCTGCGATTTACACGTTGTTGAATGATCGAGTTCGGCCCGAACGCGTGCAGAACAATCGGGCATCTTACCGCGACAAGTGGTGGATTTACGCCGAACCCCGTACTGAGTTGCGGGCCGCCCGTAGCAGATTGGACCGATATATCGCAACCTGCCGAACTGCCAAACACCGCATCTTTCTCTTTGAGGATGCGGAAACGCTTCCAGACGCCAAAGTAGTTTTCATCGGCCTCGGAGATGGATTGATCCTTGGCATATTGTCCAGTCGGCTACACCTACGTTGGGCGCTTGCCACAGGAGCAATGCTTGAGGATCGACCGAACTACAATCATTCGGATTGCTTCGGCACCTTCCCCTTCCCCGACACCGGCGACGAGCCCTTGAAAGCCCGCATCCGCGACGCGGCCGAGCGGCTCGATGCGTTGCGCAAGGAGGTGCTCGCGCGGCACGAGGATTTGACGCTGACCAAGCTCTACAACGCGTTGGAGGCGCTGCGGGCGGCGGAGAAGGCGGGGACGGTGCTCGGTCCCAAGGACCGCGACGTGGCGGAGCGGGGGTGCGTGTCGCTGATCCGCCAGTATCACGACGCGATCGATGCCGATGTCACCGCCGCCTATGGCTGGCCGGCCGACCTGCCCGACGAGGCGGTGCTGGAACGGCTGGTCGCGCTCAACGCTGAACGCGCCGCCGAGGAGGCGCAAGGCAAGGTGCGGTGGCTGCGCCCCGACTTCCAGGCGCCCGGCTACACGCCCGCGCCGACCCAGGTGGCGATGCCGCTGGCGGAAGCCCCCCGCCCCGCCGCCGAGCCGATCACCTGGCCCGGCGCGCTGCCCGAGCAGGTGGTGGCGGTCGCGGGGGTGGTGGAGCGATCGGGCCGGCCGATCGCACCGAACGACGTGGCGCGCGCGTTCAAGGGCAAGCGTGCCGCCACCGTGCTGCCGGTGCTCGACGCGCTCGCCGGCATGGGGCGGGTCAGGAAGCTGGAGGACGGGCGCTACGCGGCATGAGGTCCGCTAGCGCTTGCCCCGCCATTCGAGCGAGCGGCGGTTGAGCGCGGCGAGGTCGGCCTCCCCGGTCGCCACCGCATGGCCGAGCGCGACCGCGCGGGCGAGGGCGTCGGGGGCGAGATGGCGGTAGGCGGGGCGGCCGGCGACGTGGTCGTACCAGCGCCCGCCCACCGCGTGGTCGAGGAGGATGCGCCCGAAGCAATGGTCGAGGCGGACGGGCCAGTCGGGGCGCCCCCGCGCCGCGGCGGGGAGCGCGGTGCGGACGAGGTGGAGGTACTCGGCTTCGAGGGCGGGGCGGTCTGGCATCGGGCGCTTCGTCCCGGGCGAGTCCGTGACGGGGGTGAAGCCCGTGACGTCGGACGGGTTCGGCGCGGCCGACCCGCCAGCCGGGTGAGCGGTCGCGATGCGCCCGCTCACCGCGGCTTGACGAACTTCAGCGTCATCCGGTCGCTCTCGCCGATCGCCGCGTACTTCGCGCGGTCGGCGTCGCCCGCGCGATAGACCGGCGGCAGCGTCCAGACGCCCTTGGGATGGTCGTGGCCGTCGTTCGGATTGGCGTTGACCGCGCTCTCCCCGGCGAGGCGGAAGCCCGCACGGGTGGCGAAGGCGACCACCGAGGAGCGCTTCATGTAGCCGCTCTCGCCCTCCGTCACCCCGGCCAGGTCCTCGGGCAAGCGGTGCTCGACGACGCCGAGCGTGCCGCCGGGCTTGAGCATCGCGAACATCCGGTCGAACGCCGCCTGGGTGCCGTCGGTCGGGCCGAAGCGCCAGTTGTGGACGTTGCGGAAGGTGAGCACCACGTCCGCCGATCCGTCGGGGACGGCCGGGCCGCCTGCGGTCGCCGGAAAGGTGGCGAAGCGGATGCGGTCGTAGGTGCCGGGGTGCGCGGCCCGGAGCGCGTCGATGCCCTTCGCCGGCAGCGAGGGCACCGCGGCCCAATAGGTGCCGGCCTTCAGATAGGGGGCCAGGATCTCGGTGTACCAGCCGCCCGCCGGCCAGATCTCGACCACCGTCTGGCCGGGCTTCACCCCGAAGAAGGCCAGCGTCTCGGCGGGGTGGCGGTAGCGGTCGCGCGCGACGTTGGCCGGGGTGCGGGTGGGCGCGGCCACCGCCGCGCGCAGCTGCGGCGAGGGGGCGGGGTCGGCGGCGGCAGCGGCGACGGGGAGCGCGAGGGCGGCGAGGAGGAGGAGGTGGCGCATGGAGGCTCCTTGGAGAGGCGCGCGACGCTAGCGCGGATGGGTCGGCGCGTCATCCCGCCCTCACCCTCCCCGCCCGGCCATGCCGGGTGGGAGGGGTGAGGGCGCGGGTCACGTCACCAGCCGCTCCAGCGTGTCGATGCGGTCGGCCTCGGCGGCGGGCTTGTCGGTGCGGATGCGCAGGATGCGGGGGAAGCGCATGGCGAGCCCCGACTTGTGGCGGCCGGACTTGTGGATCGAATCGAACGCGATCTCCAGCACCATCGACTTCTCGACCTCGCGCACCGGGCCGAAGCGGTTGAGGGTGTGCTGGCGGACGAAGCGGTCGAGCTGGGCGATCTCCTGGTCGGTGATGCCCTGGTACGCCTTGCCGACCGGCAGCAGCTCGCCGTCCGCCGTCCAGCAGCCGAAGGTATAGTCGGAATACCAGGACGAGCGGCGGCCGTTGCCGCGCTGGGCATACATCATCACGCAGTCGGCGGTCAGCGGATCGCGCTTCCACTTGTACCACAGTCCCGCCTTGCGGCCGCCGCTGTAGGGCGAATCGCGACGCTTCAGCATCATGCCCTCGATCGCGACGTCGCGCGCGCCCTCGCGGATCGCCTCCAGCGCGGTGAAATCCTCCGCCTCGACCAGCAGCGAGAGGTCGAAGCGGTCGGGGTCGAGGCGCGGAACGAACGCCTCCAGCCGGGCGCGGCGCTCCTCCCAGGCCAGCGCGCGCAGGTCCTCGTCGCCATCGACGAGGATGTCGTAGAGCCGGACAAACGCCGGGTAGTCGGCGAGCATCCTGGCGGTCACCGCCTTGCGGTTCAGGCGTTGCTGGAGGGCGTTGAAGCTCGCCGCCCCGCCCCCTTCCTCCAGCGAGCCGCCCTGCACGTCGCCGCGGACCATCAGCTCGCCGTCCACCGCGCCCGCCTCGTGGAAGGCCCCGGCGATGTCGGGGAAGGCCTTGGTCACGTCGTCGCCGGTGCGGCTGTAGAGGCGGGTCTCGCCGCCGCCGCCGTCATCGGCGACGTGGACGATCTGGACGCGGATGCCGTCCCACTTCCACTCGGCGGCATAATCGTGGAGGTCGACGCGCGCGTCCTCCAGCGGGTGGGCGAGCATGAACGGGCGGAACACGGGGACGTTCGACGCGGTCGGCTGCTCCCCCCTGCCCGCCACCCAGTCGAAGAAGGCGGTGTAGGGCGGCGCCATGCCGTGCCACAGCTCCTCCACCGCATCGACGTCGAGCCCGAACGCCTGCGCCAGCGCGGTCTTGGCGAGCCGGGCGGAGACGCCGATGCGCAGGGACCCGGTCGCCATCTTGAGGAGCGCGAACCGCTCCTCCGCGTCGAGCCGGTCGAGCAGGGTGCCGAGCACCCGCGGCCCGTCGGAGCGGGACAGGTGGCGGAGCGACTCGACCGCGTCGGTGACCGACAGCGGCGCGGGGTCGCCGGGTGCCCCTCCGGCGATGGGCAGGGGCGCGGGCCAGAGCAGCGCCACCGTCTCGGCGGTGTCGCCGACGTAATCGCGGCTCATGCGAAACAGCACGGGGTCGACCCGCTCCTCGATCAGCGCGCGGATCAGCGCCGGCTTGACCCCGGGCAGGTCGAGCTCCTCCGTCAGCGCCGCCATCGCCCAGCCGCGGTCGGGATCGGGGGTGGCGAGGAGATAGTCGGAGACGAGCTTCAGCTTGGCGTTGCGGCTGCGCGTGTAGATCAGCGCGTCGAGGAGCGCGGCGAAGGCGTGCATGGGGGCGGAACGCGTGGGGCGGCGCTTACGGTTCCGCCGGTCGCACGGCGCCGGCGCCCGGGCCGCCGGCGCTCAGGTCCGCGCTGCTGCGGCGCCCGTCAGCCGGAGGGACCCGGACGGCGGGGATCCATGAGCTTGCGCACGTCCTCCATGCACGCCTCCATCGCATGGACGCCGGCGGGGGTCAGCGAGACGAGCCGGTCGTCGCCGCGACCGCCGCGGCACGCCGCGAGCCCGCGTTCCTGAAGGACCATTAGCCAGCGTTCGGAAACGCCGCGGGCGCCGCCTGCGCGACGGCACGCCTCGCCGATGCCCAGCCGCTCGCCCCGGGCGTCCGCCACGAACATGGTCAGGAGCAACCCCCAGGCGGCCTCGCCGAACAGCTCGTCGGGCAGGTGATCGGTGCGCCGCCGCCGCAGGTCGAGGATGTGGCAGGCGAGCAGCGCCGCCTGGTCCAGCTCCATCAAGCCGCCCCCGCCGCGCGGCGCGGCGTTCGAGGCACGGTGCCGGTCATGCCGACGGATCGTCCGCGGTCGCCGCCGCGAGCCGCAGGCGCGCGGCGTTCAGCGCCTCGCAGATCAGCGCCGCGACCAGCGGCTCGCCCGCCTCGTCCATCATCGCCAACGCCTGGGCGAGATGGTCGTGGGCCAGGCGGAGCCGGTCGACCACGACACGTTCATCACCAGCCATGCGCCACCCGCCCTTCAGCCAAGGCGTCGGTTATGCACCGAACCGATCGCGGGCGCCATGCCCGGTCGCCGCCCGATCGCACCGGGGGGCAGGTTCAGGCGCCGCGGGCGGTCTCGAACAGGAACCAGGCGCGCTCCTCCGCCTGGTCGATCCAGTCGTCGGCGAGGCTGGAGGTGGCGGTGTCGCCCGCTTCCTCCGCGCGCTCGCGCGCGTCGCGCAGCGCCTCCACCAGCTTGAGGTTGTCGTCGCGCAGTTCGAGCAGCATCGCGCGCGGCTCCACGAACGCCTGGTCGTTGTCGGCGATCGTCTGGCGGCGGCCGATGTCGCCGACCGAGCGCAGCGTCGTCTGGCCGGTCTTGCGCACCCGCTCGCCGATGGCGTCGGTGATCTCCAGCACCTGGGTCGCCTGATCGTCGAACATCAGGTGGTAGTCGCGGAAGTGCGGGCCCGACACGTGCCAGTGGAAGTTCTTGGTCTTGAGGTAGAGCGCGAAACAGTCCGCCAGCGCGACGTTGAGCGCGTCCGCGACGCTCCTGGTGTCGTTGCGATTGAGGGCGGTGGGGGTCTTCAGCTCGGGGGCGACGTCGGCCATCGGGATGCTCCGTTCGTTTCGGCCGCGTCAATGCGCGAGCGCGCCGATGGCTCCCGCCGCACCGGCTCGCCGTCACACGAGCCGGAGCGCCGCGAGCCCGATCCACAGGCCGGTGACGACGAAACCGCCGCCGGCGACGCGTCGCAGCGACGCCAGCGGCCATGCCCGCCAGCCCGCCTCGCCGAGGACCGCGGGCGGCACCAGCGCCGCGGTGCCGCCGATCACCGCGCCCGCCAGTGCCGCCCACGGCAGCGGCGAGCGCGCGGCGAGCGCGGCGACGATGAGCTGGAGCCCGTCGCCGAAAAAGTGGACGAACAGGCCGGTCGCCGCGACCGCGAGGCCCGGCAGCCGCCAGCCGGCGAGCCGGTCGGGCTCCTTGAGCGCGAACGCCGCACCCGCGCCCTGGAGGAGGAGCGCCAGGGCGAGGAACAGCGCCTTGGCCTCCGGCGTGAGCAGCGGCGCGACCAGCAGCGCGCCCGCCACCGCGATCGACCCGGCGGCGGCGAGCGCGACCGCGGCGCCCGCGAGCACCCGCGCGGCCCCGAACCGGTCGGCGAGGATCGCGGCGAGCCAGGCGGGCCGGTCAAAGGCGAGGCAGGCGGCCGCCGCGACCAGCGCGGCCATGAGGGCGTCCATCTAGCGCCGGGTTCCGGTCGCGCCGGAGACACTCAGCCCTGACGCGCGGCCACGCGGCGCGTGCCCCTCGCCTACCCCGGCAGGACAGGGAGGGGTCGAAGATCGATCGGGGCGGTGCGGGTCGCTCATCCCGCCAGCCGGATCGAGCAGGCGGCGGCGAAGCGGTGGGCGGTGTCGAGGTCCTGCCGCTCGCTGCCGACCGCGTCGCGCAGCATCGCCAGCCAGCCGTGGACCAGCGCCCCCCGTTCCCCGCGGGCGAGTGCCGAGTCGATGAAGTGGGCGACGGTGACCGCGGGCTGCATGCCCGCGCGGTGGGCGAGCAGGCGGATCGCGTCGACCTGGCCGGCTAGCTCGCCGCGCGACGCATAGGGCGCGCGGACGTCGACCGCGGCGATCCGCGCCTCCAGCTCGGTGCGGATCGCCGCGTGGTCCACCGATACCGCAACCCCGTCCGCCGCCCGCGTCATCGTCGATGCCATGTGCCCCTCCTGATCGTCCCGGCCGGATCGTCCCGGCGCGATCGTGTGAGGGCGAGCGTGGGCGCGGAATGGTTAAGGCCGGGTCAAGGCGCGCCAGGTTGACTTCGGCAACGGGTTGGCCCATGCGCCGCGGCTGTTCGGGGCGGCGCCGGCGTGGCGGCCGCTCCTCTTCATTTCAGGACCCGAGGCTCATGGCCAAGCCGACCACCGTCAAGATCAAGCTCGTCAGCTCCGCCGACACCGGCTTCTTCTACGTCACCAAGAAGAACCCGCGCACCAAGACCGAGAAGCTGAGCTTCAAGAAGTACGACCCGGTCGCGCGCAAGCACGTCGAGTTCAAGGAAGCCAAGATCAAGTGAGGCCGGCGCCGCGGATCAGCCACGCTGATCCGCGGCCAGACGCAAGCCCGGCCAGCGTGCGCGAAGCGTACGACTGACGACGCGGGCTTTGCCCGTGGCGCGCCCCGATCCGGAGAACCAGGCCGTGGGCGGCGACGCCCGCGGCTTTTCGCGTTTGCGGTCGTGCCCGACTCGTCCCGATATTCGCCTGGAGCGGTTTGCGGCTGATCCGGCCGTCGTCCCGGCGAAGGCTGAGACCTACGCCTCTACCGCATGGCAGTTCGACCGGGCATGGACCCCAGCCTTCGCTGGGGTGACGGTGACGCGCGGCGATCGCATGCCTCTCCGGCCGCAGGCACCGCCGCTCGCGCGGGCGCGGACCGGTGGACTCCGGAGCGGGTGCGGGGTGAACGGAGAAGGGAGCGACGGCAAAGCCGCCGCGTCGGACGGATCGGGCCGGTGGCCCAAACCGCCAGCCGGCCGGGGCGATGCGCGGGCAGGCCGCGCTCCGGCGTGCCTGCTCGCGCGAGCCGCCTTCGCCCCGGCAAAGCCGCCGCGTCGGACGGATCGGGCCGGTGGCCCGTACCGCCGGCCGGCCGTGCGCGCTTCGGCGTGGCTTCACGCCAAAGCGCGCACGGCATCCATGAACCGCGCAAGGCTGATCGGCTTCGACACGTACGCCGCCGCCCCCGCCGCCCTGATCCGCTCCTCGTCGTCGCGGCCGGCATAGGCGGTCACCGCCATCACCGGGATCGCCGCCAGCGTCTCGTCCGCCTTCATGGCGACGATCAGCTCGTGCCCGGTGACGTGGGGCATCTGGATGTCCATGACGACGAGGTCGGGCTGGAAGGCGCGGGCGCGCTCCACCGCCTCGCGGCCGTCGCGGACCGGCTCGCAATGATAGTCGTGAGCGCGCAGCAGGTCGCAGAACAGCTTCAGGTTGAGCGCGTTGTCCTCGACAACCAGCACCCTTTTTGCCACGCGCTGATCGTCCCCGTTCATCGTCGCACATGGTAGAGAATGGTCGCGCCAGACACAAACACGCAGGTTGTCGCGCTCAGGGCGCTGGCGTGGACGCTCGGCGACCCCGATCGCGCGCGGCGGCTGATCGACCTGACCGGGCTGGACCCCGCCGCCCTGCGCGCGCGGGCGGGGGAGCCGGCGGTGCTCGCCGCGGTGCTGGGCTTCCTGGAGGCGAACGAGGCCGACCTTGTCGCGTGCGCCGGCGATCTCGACGTCGCGCCCGCGGCGCTGGTCCGCGCCCGGGCCGAGCTGGAGGACGCCGCGTGAGGCCGCTGCTGATCACCGATTGCGACGAGGTGCTGGTCCACATGGTCAGGCACTTCCGCACCTGGCTGGGCGATGCCCATGGGATCGATTTCGCGCTGGACGCGCACGATTTCCATGCGGCGATGACCCGGCGCGACGGCGGGCCGAAGCCGACGCGGGAGGAGATGTGGACCTATCTGGGCGGCTTCTTTCCCGCCGAGATGCAGCGCCAGACGCTGGTACCGGATGCGGCGGAAGCGCTGGCGCGGTTCGCCGGGGACGCCGACATCGTGGTCCTCACCAACCTTCAGGATCAGTGCCGGCAGGCGCGGATCGACCAGCTCGCGGCATTCGGGATCGCGCACCGGGTCCAGTGCAACCAGGGCGGCAAGGGCCAGCCGGTGGCGGCGCTGGTCGACGAATACCGGCCATCGGTGACGGTGTTCGTCGACGACCTGGCCGTGCATCACGAGTCGGTCGCGCGCCACGCGCCGGGGGTGCACCGGCTGCACATGGTCGCCGAGCCCGACCTCGCCCGCGCGCTGCCCACCGCGCCCCACGCCCACGCCCGGATCGACCACTGGCCCGCCGCCGCCGACTGGATCGCCGACCGATTCGCCGCGGGCATCCCCGCCGACGCCATCATGGAGGACCAAGCATGACCACCCGCATCGACGCCAAGCTCGCCGAACTCGGCCTCACCCTGCCCCAGGCGGCGGCGCCGGTCGCGGCCTACGTCCCCGTGGTGGAGGCGGGCGGGTTCGCGCACCTGTCGGGCCAGCTGCCGTTCGTCGACGGCAAGCTCGTCACCGGGCGGCTGGGCGAGGACGTCAGCCTGGAGGACGGCCAGGCGGCGGCGCGGGCGTGCGGGCTGATGATCGTCGCGCAGCTCAAGGCGCATCTCGGCGACCTGTCGCGGGTCAGGCGGATCGTGAAGTTGGGGGTGTTCGTCAACTCGGCCGCCGACTTCACCGACCAGCCCAAGGTCGCGAACGGCGCGTCGGAGCTGATGCAGGCGCTGTTCGGCGACGCGGGCCGCCACGCGCGATCGGCGGTGGGCGTGCCGGTGCTGCCGCTCGGCGCGGCGGTGGAGGTCGACGCGATCGTGGAACTCGGCTGAGACGTTCCGCCGCCCCCGCCACCCTGCGTCACCCCGGCGAAGGTCAGGGTCCATGACCCTCACCCCGGGTGCCATCGTGCGTGGTGGAAGGCATGGATGCCCGCCTGCGCTGGCATGACGAGGGAGAAGACCTACATCGGCCGCGATGACGACCGTCACCGCCAGGATCGCCGACGGCGTCCGCCAGATCGCCGCCGCCGATTGGGACGCCTGCACAGGGAGCGGCAATCCCTTCGTCGGCCACGCCTTCCTCGCCGCGCTTGAGGCGTCGGGCAGCGTCGGCGGGAGGTCCGGATGGCAGCCCGTGCCGATCGTGGTGGACGATGCCGACGGCCGGCCCGCCGCCATCGCCCCCGCCTACGCCAAGAGCCACAGCCAGGGCGAGTATGTGTTCGACCATGGCTGGGCCGACGCATGGGAGCGGGCGGGCGGGCAATACTACCCGAAGCTCCAGCTCGCCGCGCCGTTCAGCCCCGTGCCGGGGCCGCGGCTGCTGGTGCGCGATCCTTCGCTCGCCCCGGCGCTGGTCGCGGCGGTGGAGGCGGTCACCGACAATAACGACCTCTCGTCCGCCCATGCGACCTTCGTCGACGCGGACCAGATCGCCGCGTTCGAGCGGGCGGGTTGGCTGATCCGCGAGGGCACGCAGTTCCACTGGTTCAATCGCGGGTACCGGTCGTTCGACGACTTCCTGGGGGCGCTCGCCAGCCGCAAGCGCAAGGCGATCCGCAAGGAACGCGCGGCGGCCGTGGCGGGGCTGACGATCCGCCACCTGTCGGGCGCGGCGATCGAACCGAGGCATTGGGACGCGTTCTGGACCTTCTACCAGGACACCGGCAGCCGCAAATGGGGGCGGCCGTACCTGACGCGCGCCTTCTTCCCGCTGCTGGGGGAGGCGTTGGGCGACCGGGTGGTGCTGATCCTCGCCGAGCGGGCCGGCGTGCCGATCGCGGGGGCGCTCAACCTCGTCGGGACGGACGCGCTGTACGGGCGGTACTGGGGGTGCACGGAGGAGGTGCCGTTCCTCCATTTCGAGCTGTGCTACTACCAGGCGATCGAGGCGGCGATCGCGCGCGGGCTCGCTCGCGTCGAGGCGGGGGCGCAGGGCGAGCACAAGCTGGCGCGCGGGTACGAGCCGGTGTCGACCTGGTCGGCGCACTACCTGCCAGACCCGAATTTCCGCCGCGCGGTGGCCGAGTTCCTCCAGCGCGAGCGCGAGGGCGTCGCCGCCGAGCAGGACTATCTCGCCGAGCTGACGCCGTTCAGGAAGGCGTCCGGTTGACCCGGTAGAGATAGTTGGTGCCGTTCCGCCAGACCGGCGTGAGGTCGCGGGTCAGCGCCGGATCGAACGCGGGCGGGCGGACCAGATAGACATAGTCGAACGCCGCGCGCGGGAAGCGGGCGAGCGCCACGTCGATCGGCCGCCACCACTCGCCGCGGCACTTGCGGTCGGTGACGATCTGCGACGGGTCGTGCGCGAAGCGGCCCGCGATCCGGTAGCGCGCGGTGAGCAATTGCGCGCCCGGCATCGACCACTGGTCGTTGGCGTAGGCGAGCTTGCGCTCGAGCAGCAGTGCGGGCACGTGCTCCAGCCGCGAATAGGTCCAGTCGTCGACGCAGCGGCGACCGACGAAGGTGACCACGCGCGCGCCCTCCGGCAGCACCTCGGTGACCGCCAGCGTCCGGTCGTAGTCGCGGTCGTAGAGCCAGTAGCTGACCGTCTGCGCGCCCATCCTGATCCCGAAAAAGGCGAGCCCCGCCGCCGCGAACAGCGCCGCGCCGCGGATCGACAGGCCCGGCCGGGGCCGAAGCGCCACCAGCGCGATCGCGAACACGAAGGGCGCGAGCCGCATGTCGGCATACGCCGAGCCGAACACGATGCGGGGCAGCAGCACGAAGACCAGGATCAGGAAGCCGACCGAGAGGCTGAGGTGGCGCGAATATTCGATCCGGTCGTCGCGCAGGCCCTTGAGGAGGATCAGGAAGAGCACGGTGACCGAGGCGATGTCGAACGCCATCCACCGGTCGCGCAGCACCATCAGGATGTAGGTCGATTTGGCCTGCCAGTTGAAATAATCGGCGGTCTGGCCGGTGACGTGCGCGCCCGACCGCCAGGCGAGCATGAGGAGGAAGGGCAGCGCCAGCGGCAGGCAGCCGAGCCCGGCGCGTATCCAGGCGGTGAGCCAGTGCCGAGGGCCGCGGCCGGTCATCCGGTCGTGCCGGCGGATCATCTCCGCCGAGAAGGCGAGGACGCCCAGCACCCCCCAGCCGAAGGTGTGGCACAGCCACAGCAGGCACGAGGCGGGAACGAAGATCGCCGCGCGCAGCCCCAGCCGGTCCAGCCGCGCGAGGCGCAGCCACAGCGCGAACAGGTTGAGCGCCAGCGCGATCGACAGCGCGAAGTTCACGAACCCGAACTGGAAGGGGTAGGAATAGGCGAGCGGCAGCGCGAACAGCGCGGTGGCGGGGATGCGGCCGTGCACCTCGCGCGCGATCCACAGCAGGCCGGTGACGGTGAGCACCGGGATGAGGATGACGAGGAGCTTGACCGCCCCCTCCAGCCCGAGGAGCGGGGCCAGCGGAATGACGAGGAGGTCGATGCCGAGATTGCCGATCAGCGACCAACGGAAGTCGAACCACTCGGCCAGCCACGGGTGCGCGCCGCCGTCGAGCTGGACGCGGTAGCGGCCCATGTGGCCGGGCAGGTCGACCAGCGGGGGGATGTCGGGCCACAGCAGCGGGATCGCGGCGAGGACCGCCATCGCCGCCACGAACCAGCGCGTCTGCCACCAGTGCGGCCGTTCCCCCGTCATCGCGCTGCCTTAGCGGGCGCTATGGGGGCGGGACAAGGGCATCGTCATGCCGGGACCAGCCCGGCATGACGATGCCCTAGCGGTCGCGTCGTCCCAGCAACCGCAGGCGCAGCGCGTTGAGCTTGATGAAGCCAGCGGCGTCGCGCTGGTCGTAGGCGCCCTGGTCGTCCTCGAAGGTGACCACCTTTTCCGAATAGAGCGAGTGCGGCGACTTGCGGCCCGTCACATGGACCGCACCCTTGTAGAGCTTGAGCCGGACGGTGCCGGTGACCTTGGCCTGGCTGTGGTCGACCGCGGCCTGGAGCATCTCGCGCTCGGGCGAGAACCAGAAGCCGTTGTAGAGGAGCTCGGCATAGCGGGGCGCAAGCTCGTCCTTGAGGTGGGCGGCGCCGCGGTCGAGGGTCAGCTGCTCGATCGCGCGGTGGGCGAGGTGGAGGATGGTGCCGCCCGGCGTCTCGTACATGCCGCGGCTCTTCATGCCGACGAAGCGGTTCTCGACCAGGTCGAGCCGGCCGATGCCGTGGGCGCGGCCGAGGTCGTTGAGCTTTGCCAGCAGCGACGCGGGGCTCAGCCCCTCGCCGTTCACCGCCACCGCGTCGCCGCGCTCGAAATCGATCGTGATCGTCTCCGGCGTGTCGGGCGCGTCCTCCGGGTTGACGGTGCGCGAGTAGACGTAATCGGGCACCTCCTCCCACGGGTCCTCCAGCACCTGGCCTTCGGAGGAGGTGTGGAGGAGGTTGGCGTCGACCGAGAAGGGCGCCTCGCCGCGCTTGTCCTTTGCGATCGGGATCTGGTTCTTCTCGGCGAAATCGATCAGCTTCGTCCGGCTGGTCAGGTCCCATTCGCGCCACGGCGCGATCACGCGGATGTCGGGGTTGAGCGCGTAATAGCCGAGCTCGAAGCGGACCTGATCGTTGCCCTTGCCGGTGGCGCCATGGGCGACCGCGTCGGCGCCGACCCGGGCCGCGATCTCGATCTGGCGCTTGGCGATCAGCGGCCGCGCGATGGAGGTGCCGAGCAGGTACAGCCCCTCGTAGAGCGCGTTGGCGCGCATCATCGGGAACACGTAGTCGCGGACGAACTCCTCGCGCAGGTCGTCGATGAAGATGTTCTCCGGCCGGATGCCCAGCATCTCCGCCTTGGCGCGCGCTGGCTCCAGCTCCTCGCCCTGCCCCAGGTCGGCGGTGAACGTCACGACCTCGCACCCGTATTCGGTCTGCAGCCATTTCAGGATGACGCTGGTGTCGAGCCCGCCCGAATAGGCGAGGACGACCTTCTTGGGGGTGTCGGTCATGCGGGGGACTCCGGAGGAAGCGGGAACGCGCTGCCGATTAGGGACGGGGGCGGACGGGCGCAACCGTCGGCATCCCCCCGGCGTTCCAGCCGACCCCGACGGAGTGTTCCCCCGCCATGATCCGCATCCTGCTTCCCACCGCCCTCCTCGCCGTCGCCGCCCCCACGCTCGCGCAGGGACGCGACTGGGTCGACGCCCGCTTTCGCCAGGCCGACCGCGACCGCGACGGGCAGCTTTCGCGCGGCGAGGTCACCGCCGCGGTCAACCGGGCCTACCCGGGCCGACGCATGTCGACGGGGCGCAGCCGCATCCTGACCAATTTCTGGTTCGACCGCCTGGACCGCGACCGCGACAATGCGGTGACCCTGCGCGAGGCGCGCGCCGCCGAAGCCGAGTATCGCGCGCGGTTCGACCGCAACCGCAACGGCCGGATCGATCCCACCGAGCGCCCGGCGGTGGACGCCTTCCTGCGCAACCCGGCGCGCTGAGGCGTCAGCCCCCCAGCTTGCCCTTGAGCGCGGCGAAGGGGTTGGCGGGCCTGGCCTCCTCTTCGGTCAGCACGCCCGCCGCGCGCAGGACGCCGGCGGCGCGGGGGCTGCGGGGGAAGGGGTCGAGCGCGAGCGCCATCGTCTCCGCGGCGGCCTCGCCCAGGTCGATCGCCCCGCCCTCGACCTCGATCGTATCCATGGCTTCATCGGCGAGCTCGACCTCCTCCTCGCCGTCGGCGCCCGTCCTACCGTCGATCGCGACGAAGCGAAGCGCGACCTCCTCCGAGATGGTGGCGGGCAGCGGATCGTCGGTGACGGTGCAGGCCTGCACCACCGCCGCGGCGACCGTTCCGACGGCGAGGATCGCCCCCGTCCCTGCGCCCGCGACCTCGCGGCGGAGCGCGAGGCGGGCGTGGAGGCGCCCGATCGACACCAGCCCGAACCGGCGCGCCAGCGCGACGCGCTCGGCCTCGCCGGCCTCGATCTCGACGGTGCGGGCGGCGTCGCCGATCGTGTCGATCCGCTCGGGACGGCTGAATTCGGGGTTCACGGCAGCACACCCTCCTCCAGTCGGGCGAGCGGGGTGGCCGCAAGCCGGTCGCGCAGCGCGAGCAGCGCATCGCGGACGTGCGCCACCGCCGCCGCGTCCGGCGGCGAGCCGCGGTAGAGGTTGCGGGCCAGCGCCTGGTCGAGCGTGCCCGCGGCGACCCCGTCGCGATAGGCGCCGAGCCGCCCGCCGAGCATCGCCATCAGACGGCCGATCCGCTTGCCCACCACGATGTCGCCGATCCCGCCCTGGCGCAGCTGCGCGTCCATGTCGTCGACGAACCGCTCGGTGACGCTCGCCGACAGCGGCGCGGCGGCGGGATCGGTCTCCAGCCGCAGGAGCACGGTCGACAGCACCGCCGCGATGGCGTCGAAGCGGCCGTCGGTGGTGTCGGGGACGCGGCCCTCCAGATACCAGTGCGGCGCGCGCGCGGCGGCGACCACCGCCTGGTAGAGCGGCAGCCCGGCCTCGTCCCGCCCGCCCAGCAACCTCATGATCCAGCCCAAACCCGTGCCCGTCCCTTGCCCGCGATACCCATCCGGACGCCGCCTTGTTTCGGCCGCGCCCGTGGCATATCGAGCCGATCGCGTGCCGATGCAATGCGGCCACGTTCCCCAGTCGGAGTTGCCGGTCGATGCGCGTAGCCCTTTCCACCAGCCTGATCGCGGGCCTGCTGCTCGCCGGGGCGACGGGCGCGTGCGCCCCGGTCCGCTCGCACAGCGGCTACGTCGTCGATGCCGACCTGGTGAACTCGGTCCAGCCGGGGGTGGACACCCGCGACTCGGTGCTGGCGACGCTGGGCAAGCCGTCGATCACCGGCCAGTTCGGGCAGGGTGACTGGTATTACGTCGCGCGCGACAGCGCCAACCTCGCCTTCCGCAATCCGCGGCCGGCGAGCCAGCTGACGCTGCAGATCAGCTTCGACACCGCCGGCACCGTCACCGCGGTGCGGCGCAGCGGCCTCGACCAGCTCGCCTCGGTCAGTCCGTCGGGCAAGGTGACACCGACGCTGGGCCGCAGGCGGGGCTTCTTCGCCGAACTGTTCGGCAACATCGGCACCGTCGGCGCGGCGGGCGTGGGCGGCGGCGGTGGGGGGGGCGGCGGCCGCACCAACCCGTAACGATCGTGCCGCGGGATTTGGCCGCGCCGCCTGCTACGCGGCGGCGCGGCCGGGCCGTGGTTCCGGCGCCGATCCCGAAAGGGGGGAAAGGGATCGTTTCGGGCAACGCGCCGCGACCGTTTCGGTTCACGGGGCGGTTCACGAAACGGACGGCGGCGATCAGCGGACGGTGAAGATCGAGCTGTCGACCACCCGCCCCGCCCGGTCGACCAGCCGCAGCCGGTGCACCCCCGGGGTCGGAAACATCATCGGCGCGGGCACGGCGGGCCCCACGTCGCGGCCGTCGAGCACCACGCGTAACGCCGCCGCCGGTCCCGACACCCCGATCGCGATCCGCTGGCGGCCCGGGGGGATGTCGGGGTCCAGCGCGTAGACCGCGCCCGCCGCCGGATTGCCGAGCCGGGGGCGGCGACCCGCGTCGGGCACCGCGGCGACCAGCGGCTGGTCGGTGCCCGCGACGAACCACTCGCGGCGCGGCGCCTCCATCCCGCCGGCGAAGCGGACGGGGCGGGCGACCACCCCCGCCGGCGGCGGCGGCACGGCGGCGGGGCGTCCGGCGTGGAGCGCGAGCATCACGTCGCGCCACACCGGCGCGGCGCCGCTGGTCCCCGACACGGCCCGCATCGGATCGCCCTCCGCATTGCCGATCCACACGCCCACGGTGAACCGGTCGGTATAGCCCACGCACCAATTGTCGCGCATCGCCTTGGAGGTGCCGGTCTTCACGCTCGTGCGGAACGGCAGCCTCAGCGCCGAGTCGAGCCCGAAGGTCGGCGCGCGGGCGCCCGGATCGGCGAGCATGTCGCCCACGATCCACGCCGCCGCCGGGGACAGCACGGCGCGCGCGGTCGCCCGCGGCGCGGTGGCGACGAGGCGGAGCGGCGACCAGCGCCCCCCGACCGCGAGGCTGCGATAGGCGGCGACCTGTTCGAGGAGGGTCACCTCCGCCGAGCCGAGCGCGAGGGAGTAGCCGTAATAGGCGCCGTCCTCGACCAGCCCGCGATAGCCGGTATCCCACAGCCGGTCGCGCAACGGCTCCACCCCGACCAGCAGCAGCGTCCTGACCGCGGGGACGTTGAGCGATCCCGCCAGCGCGGTGCGGACCGATACCGGCCCCTTGAACCCGCGATCGTAGTTCTGGGGCACGTAGAGCCCCGAGGCGGTGTCGAGCTGGACTGCCGAATCGTCCAGGATCGACGCCGCGGTCAGGTAGCCGCGCTCGATCGCCATGCCGTACAGGAACGGCTTCAGCGTCGATCCCGCCTGCCGGAACGCCGCCGCGCCGTCGACCGCGGGGGCGGTGGAGGCGCCCCCGAGCCCTGACCCGATGCCGCCGACATAGGCGAGGACGTCGCCCGTCGCGGTGTCCGCCACCACCACCGCCCCGTCGCGCGCGCGGGTGCCGCCCAGTCCCGAAAGGCGGCGGCGCAGCGCGGCGGTCGCCATCCGCTGGACGTCGCGGTCGAGGGTGGTGCGGACCTTGAGCCCCGGGGCGAGCAGCAGCCGGTCGGCGAGGTGGGGCGCCAGGCCGGGGTCGAGCGCGAGGCTGCGGGTGGGGCCGAGCATGGTCGCGGCGAGCGCGGGCCAGCGCGCGCACCCCGCCGGGTCGAGGCGGCAGGCGCGGCCGGCGACCGCGCCCGCGTCGGCGCGGGGATCGGGCAGCAGCGCGGCGAGCAGGGTGGCGTCGTCCGCGGTGAGCGCGGCGGGGGTCTTGCCGAACAGCTGGAGCGCGGCGGCGCCGATCCCCTGCGCCTCGCCGCGGTAGCCCGCGAGGTTGAGGTACGCCGCCAGTATCTCGTCCTTGGACCAGCGCGCCTCCAGCGCCGACGCCGCGCGCATCTGGGTTAGCTTGTCGCGCCAGCCGCGCGCGCCGGGCCGGGCGAGGCCGGGGGCGAGGAAGCCGGCGAGCTGCATGGTGATCGTGCTCGCGCCGCGGGCCCGCTCGCGGCCCAGCCGCGCGCGGGCGGCGGCGGCGATGCCGAGCCAGTCGATGCCGTGATGGTCGGCGAAGCGGCGGTCCTCGGCCGCGATCACCGCGCGCGGCACCGCGGGGGCGATCGCGGCGAGCGGCACCCAGCCGAGCCGCCGCACCGCGAAGTCGACGCGGGAGGAATCGAGCAGGCGGCCATGGCGATCGTACAGCCACGCCTCCGACGGGCGCCACGCGGCGCTGACGGCGGCATAGTCGGGCAGCGGCGGCGGGCGGGTGGCGCGGTCGAGGGCGAGCAGCGCGACCACCGCGCACGGGGCGGCGATGGCGAGGCGCCTGCGGGCGCGCTTGGGTCGGCTCTCTCTCACGCCGGTGCGTTATCTACCCGCCCGCTCCGCGCGGAGTCGAGGGGCGGAGCCGGAGGCTCTTGGGCTCCGCTCGCCGAGGCGTCCCCACCTCGCTCGACACAAACGGGATCGGGATGGGAGCGCCGCCGGCATGGGTGGCGAGTGGATCGGCCGACGACGCTCCGACCCTCGGCCACCAGATACCCGATCCACCGACATCCGTTCGGCCCGAGCGACGTCGAAGGCCATGCGGTGGCTGATCTACGCGCCGCCGCAGCACCACCGACCGGCGGCGCGCCGCCTCAATCCGTCCCCTTGGGTCCCCTGGGCGTCAACTGCCCCGGCACGATGAAGCCGATCGGCTGGATCGCGGCCGCGTCCTGCTTCAGCCGGGCGGCGATCTGCTCATAGTCGCGCTCCATCTCGGGGGTGACGCTGGCGCGCGCCTCGGTCAGCGCCGCCTCGAAGTCGGCCATGGTCACCGTGCCCGAGGTCACGTCGCGGCGCAGCGCAACCAACCCGGCACGGCGGACCACGTCCTCCAGGTCGGCGCCGGTGAACCGGTCGGTGCGCCCCGCCACCGCGTCGAGGTCGACGTCCTTGCCGAGCGGCATCTTCGCCGTCTGGATGCCGAGGATGCGGCGCCGCCCGGCCGCGTCCGGCACGCCGACATAGACCAGCTCGTCGAACCGGCCGGGGCGGAGCAGCGCCGGATCGACCAGGTTGGGGCGGTTGGTGGCGCCGATCACCACCACCGACTGCAACTCCTCCAGCCCGTCCATCTCGGCCAGGATGGTGTTGACCACCCGCTCGGTGACGTGGGGCTCGCCCATGCCGCCGCCGCGCGCGGGGACGAGGCTGTCGAGTTCGTCGATGAAGATCACCGTGGGCGCGACCTGGCGCGCACGCGCGAACAGGCGGCTGATCTGCTGCTCGCTTTCCCCGTACCATTTGCTGAGGAGATCGGACGATTTGGTGGCGATGAAGTTCGCCTCCGCCTCGCGCGCGACCGCCTTGGCGAGCAGCGTCTTGCCGGTGCCGGGGGGCCCGTAGAGCAGGAAGCCCTTGGCCGGGCGGATGCCCAGGCGGCGAAAGGCGTCGGGGTTCCTGAGCGGCAGCTCGACCCCCTCCTTGAGGCGCATCTGCGCGTCGTCGAGCCCGCCGACATCCTCCCAGCGGACGGTGGGCGCCTGCACCATCACCTCGCGCATCGCGGAGGGCTGGACCCGCTTCAGAGCGCCGAGGAAGTCGTCGCGGGTGACCGACAGGTCGTCGAGCACCTCGGGCGGGATCGTCCGCTCTTCCAGGTTGAGCCTGGGCATGATCCGCCGCACCGCCTCGATCGCCGCCTCGCGGGCGAGGGCGGCGAGGTCGGCGCCGACGAAGCCGTAGGTGGTGCGCGCCAGTTCCTTGAGGTCGACCCCCTCCCCCAACGGCATGCCGCGGGTGTGGATGCCCAGGATCTCGCGCCGCCCGCGCTCGTCGGGGACGCCGACCACGATCTCGCGGTCGAATCGGCCGGGGCGGCGAAGCGCCTCGTCGATGGCTTCCGGGCGGTTGGTGGCGGCGATGACCACCAGGTTGGCGCGCGCCTCCAGCCCGTCCATCAGCGTCAGCAGCTGTGCGACCAGCCGCTTCTCCGCCTCACCCGACACGTTGCCGCGCTTGGGCGCGATCGAGTCGATCTCGTCGATGAAGACGATCGAGGGGGCGTTCTTGGCCGCCTGCTCGAACACCTCGCGCAGCTGCCCCTCCGACTGGCCGTAGGCGGAGCCCATGATCTCCGGGCCGTTGATCAGGAAGAACTGCGCGTCCGACTCGTTCGCCACCGCGCGCGCCAGCCGGGTCTTGCCGGTGCCGGGCGGGCCGTAGAGCAGCAGCCCCTTGGGCGGGTCGACCCCCAGCCGCTGGAACAGCTCGGGATAGCGGAGTGGCAACTCCACCATCTCGCGCAGCTGGTCGATCGTCCCCGCCATGCCGCCGATATCGTCGTAGGTGACGTCGGCGCGGCGCTGCGCCGGCTCCTCATATTCGGGGCGCAGCTCGATCTCGGTATTCTCGTCGATGTGGACCACCCCCTTGGGGCTGGCCGAGACCACCGCCAGCCTGATCTCCTGGAGCGCGTAGGCGGGCGCGTTCATGAAACGCTGGACGCTCTGCGGCATCTCGCCGACGCGCTGGTGGCCGGCGGTGGCGACCACGTCGCCCTGGCACAGCGGGCGGTTGAAGAAGGTGCGCTTCAATGCGTTGGTCGACCCCTGGAGGCGCAGGTTCGCCTGGGCCGGGGCGAAGACGACGCGGGTGGCGGGCTTCGATTCGGCCTTCCGCACCTCCACGAAATCACCCGATCCGACCCCGGCATTGGCGCGCTGGAGCCCGTCGATGCGGAGCAGGTCGAGCCCCTCGTCCTCCGGATAGGGCGCGACCGCGCGGGCGGGGGTGGATTGTTTTCCGACGATCTCGATCACGTCGCCCTCGCCGATGCCGAGCGCGGCCATCAGCGTGCGGGGCACATGCGCGAGCCCACGCCCTGAATCCTCGGGGCGGCTGTTGGCCACCTGTATCTTCCTGCCGTCGTCGGCCATGCCGTTCTCTTCTCCCGAAGCGGGGTCAACGGCATGCCCGCGGCGCGGGTTCCTGTTGCCTGACCTCGATCAGCCATGAAAAGGGCTGAAGGACGGCACCGGACGAAAAAAAGGCCGGTCCATGAAGGACCGGCCGGAAAAGTTTTTAGGAGAGGATGCCTGAAAGGCCCGTGCTTTTTGCGCTGCAGCGCCGCATGTTGCAAATGCGAAGTCGGCGAGTAGGATTGCAGTTTATGCAATCGTCCGTGACCGGGCGTTGGAAGGAGTGGCACGATGCGTAGGTTGCCGCCGCTGGGCGCGATCGAGGCGTTCGTCCAAGTCGCGCGGTTGGGGTCGGTCAAGGCCGCCGCCCAGGAACTGGCGCTGTCCGCGCCCGCGCTGAGCCGCCGCGTCCAGTCGCTGGAACGCTTCATCGGCAAGCCGCTGTTCGACCGCCGGCACCAGGCCATGGTCACCAACGCCGACGGCGAGAAGCTGCTCGGGCAGATCGCGCCGGTGCTGGACCAGCTGTCCGACGCGGTGGAGGCGATGACCAGCGGCACGGAGGTGCTGCGCCTCAGGCTCGGGGTGCTGCCGCTGTTCGCCTCGCAGCGGCTGTTCCCGCGGCTCGGCCAGTTGCGCCAGACGCATCCCGAACTCCACCTGGACATCGACACCGCCGGGCACGGCATCGCGCGGCTGGGCGAGGGGCTGGACGCGGTGATCGCGCTGGCGCGGGAGATCGACCCGGCGCTCTACGCCAAGCGGCTCGACACCAACCGCGTCTACGTGATCGGCGCGCGCGCTCTGACCGAGGGTGCGAACCCGGTGACCGACCCGGCGCACATCGCGCGGCTGACCGCGCTGATCCACCGCGACATGCCCGACACCTTCACCGCCTGGCGCCACGCCGCCGGGCTGGAGGGGGTGGAGCCGATGGCGGTGGACCATTTCGACTCGGGCGCGCTGATGCTGGAGGCGGCGGCGCAAGGGCTCGGCATCGCCTTCATGCTGGAGAGCCATTTCCAGGACGCCAACGATCCGCGGTTGGTGCGGCTGTTCGACGTCGAGGTGGAGAGCCCCTACAGCTACTGGTTCGTCTGTCGTCCGAAGGCGCTGGCGCAGCGGCCGGTCAGGCTGTTCCACGACTGGGTGGTGCGGACCCTGGGAGAAGGCTGAGCGCGGGTGCGTTGCCGCGCCGGCACCGGACTGGCGATCAGGCCGGCCGGCGGGTCGCGCCAGCCAACCCGTCCGACGATGCGGGCTTTGCCCGCGGCGGAGCGCACCGAGCATGGCCGCGACGCGGCAAAGCCGCGCCGGCCGGCCTTTCGCCGTCTCCGGCCGACACCGTCGGCCGGTGCGGCGCCGCCTTACGCCGCCGTCGCCTTCGCGATCTTGCCCGGCTGGCGCGGGGGCTCGCCCTTGGGCAGGGCGTCGATCAGCTCCATGCCGCTCGTCACCTCGCCCCACACCGTGTACTGGCGGTCGAGGAAGCGGGCATCGTCGAAGCAGATAAAGAACTGCGAGTTGGCCGAGTTGGGATCGCTGGTGCGCGCCATCGAGCATACGCCGCGCACGTGCGGCTCGGCGTTGAACTCCTGCGCGAGGTCGGGCTTGGTGGAGCCGCCGGTGCCGTTGTGGTTCCCGCCGTCGCCGCCCTGGGCCATGAAGCCGGGGATCACCCGGTGGAACGGCACGCCGTCGTAGAAGCCCTCGTTCGCCAGCTCGCCGATGCGCGCGACGTGGTTGGGCGCGAGGTCGGGGCGGAAACGGATCACGACGTCGCCCCCCTCCCCGCCGGTGTCGAGGGTGAGGGTCAGCTTGGTGAAATCGGCCATGACGAAACTCCTGAGGTCGGGCGGCAGATAGGGCGAGCGCGCGCCGCTGGCAAATCGCGGACGCCGGGGCTAGGGCCGCGGCGGCGCAGCAGCATGGGAGGCGGGCCATGAGCGAGACCGAGCTTCCCGATCCCTCCGTCAGCGAGCCGGGTCGCCCCGACCCGGACCGGACCGAACGGGACCGGCGCGAACTGGACCGGCCCGAACTGGACCGGCCCCAACTGGACCGTGACGACCGGCTGCGGCCCGGGTTCGTCGAGGCGGTGCTGGACGCGGTGGAGGACGGCCGCGATGCCGAGGCGCGGGCGCTGGTCGCGCCGCTCCACCCCGCCGACGTCGCCGACCTGTTCGAGCTGACCCCGCACGAGGCACGCGCAGGCCTCGCCCACGCCGTCGCCGACCTCCTCGACGCCGACGTGTTCGCGGAGATGAACGAGTATGTCCGCGAGGACCTGCTGGGGGTGCTGTCCGCCACCGAGCTCGCCGACATCGCCGCCGAGCTCGACACCGACGACGCCGTCTCGATCATCGAGGACCTGGAGCCCGCCGAGCAGCGCGAGGTGCTGCGCGCGATGGAGCCCGACGACCGCGCCGCGATCGAGGAGGCGCTGAGCTATCCCGAGGAGTCGGCGGGCCGGCTGATGCAGCGCGACCTGGTCGCGGTGCCCCAGCACTGGACGGTGGGCGACGCGATCGACTTCCTGCGCGCCTCGGACGACCTCACCACCGATTTCTGGGAAATCTTCGTCGTCGACGGGCGCCACCACCCGATCGGCACCTGCGCGCTGTCGTGGATCCTGCGCACCCCGCGCCATGTCGCGATCGCCGACGTGATGAAGCGCGAGCAGACGCTGATCCCGGTCGACATGGACCAGGAAGAGGTGGCGCTCCGCTTCCAGAAATACGCGCTGATCTCGGCGGCGGTGGTCGACGGGTCGGGGCGGCTGGTCGGCATGATTACCGTCGACGACGTCGTCCACATCATCCAGGAGGAGGCGGGCGAGGACGCGCTGCTGCTGTCGGGCGCGGGCGACGGCGACATCAACGAGCCGCTGCGCGAGACCTATGCCGCGCGGGTCCGCTGGCTGGTCGCCAACCTGTTCACCGCCCTGGTCGCCTCCTCGATCATCGCGGTGTTCGACGGCGCCATCCAGCACATGGTCGCGCTCGCCATCCTGATGCCGATCGTCGCCTCCATCGGCGGCAACGCCGGCACCCAGACCATGGCGGTGGCGGTGCGCGCGCTGGCCACCAACCAGCTGACCCGGTCCAACACCATCCGCACCATCCGGCGCGAGATCACGGTGGCGCTGATGAACGGCGCGACGGTGGCGCTGCTGCTGGGCTGCGCGGCGGCGGGCTTCTTCGGCAACGCCCAGCTCGGGCTGGTGATCGCCGCCGCGATCGTCATCAACGTGCTGGTGGCGGGGCTGTCCGGCGTGCTGGTGCCGGTGGCGCTGGAACGGCTCGACCAGGACCCGGCGGTGGCGTCCTCGGTGTTCGTCACCATGGTCACCGACTCGATGGGGTTCCTCGCCTTTCTCGGGCTGGCGGTGGCCTCGGGGCTGGTGCCCGCGGGTTGATCCCGCGGCGGGCGCGCCCAAATCAAGGGCGATGCTTCACCTGACCAAAGTGGCGTTCGGCGCCGCCGGCGTCGACGTCCTCGCCGAGCGGCTGCGTTTGCGCGCCGAGGCGGGGCCGTGCCACGTCACCACCCGCTTCCTGCCCAAGCGGCACGAGGAGGTGGGCGGCAAGGGCTCGCTGTTCTGGATCATCAAGCACCAGCTGATCGCGCGGTCGCCGATCCTCGGCTTCGGCGAGGCCGAGGGCGGCCGCGTCGCAATCGAGATCGACCCGGCGCTGGTGCTGGTGGAGGCGCGGGGCAAGCGCGCGCACCAGGGCTGGCGCTACCTTGAGGCGGCGGACGCACCGGCCGACCTCGGCGGCGGCGAGGCGACCGGCACGGCGGCGCTGCCGCCGGCGCTGATCCTCAGACTGTCGGAACTGGCGCTGATCTAGCGGCGGATCGACGGACGACGCCGTCGGCGGCACCGGGTGGGATCGACCTCGATCGATGCCGCCGCGCCCGTCGCCGGGTGGCGGCGCGGTCCGGGTGGCGCAGGCGCACGACGGCCGATGCACGAGACTGGTGGAAGCGGCCCGTCGGCGGCGAGGGGGCGGTGAGCGGTACCCGGCATCGCGCGGTCACGCCTCCACCCCAGCCATCGATGGCCGGACGGCAACGCCGTTCCGCCGCGGCCTCGTGCATCAACGTCGTGTGAACCACCGCCTCAGCGCGGGGCGAGGTCCGCCTGTATCCATCGCGGCGAGCAATGCACATCGATGGTCTGGAGCCGGCCCGGACCCAGGTTCTCGAATCGGTGCGGAACGCCCGCCGGCCGTGCACGACGTCTCCCGCTCCGGCGTCGATCACGACGTCGTCGACGAAGAAGCGGGCGCTGCCCTCCACCACGATGAACAACTCGTCATAAGGATGGACGTGAAGCGTCGGCCCGTCGCCCTCGACGTCATTGCCGCAGGCGAGCACGGTGTGTTCGGCCGCGAACGCCGCCCCCTCCACGGCACCGACCCACGATCGACCCGAGAGGGGGCGAACAGGCGTGCCTTCGTCGCCTCGCGCCCATCCGGTACGATCGCGGTCGGATCGAAGTCCTGTCGCATGTCCGGTCCTCTCCTATGGTGAGCGACGCCGGCGGATCAGCGCCGGAAGGTCACGTGAACGGTCCCGCTCTCGGCCGTCTCCGACTGGACGGCGTAGTCGGTTTCGAGGCCGCGCAGATCATCCCAGAGCCGGATACCACGCCCGAGCAGGATCGGCGCGACCGCGACGTGCAGGTGGTCCACGAGCCCCGCCTTGAGGAACGCGCGCACGATCGTCGGCCCGCCACCGACACGCACGTCCTTCCCGTCCGCCACCTGCCTGGCTCGCGCCAACGCTTCTTCCGGACCTACGTCGATGAAGGTGAAGCTGGTGCCGCCGGCCATCGTCAAGGCGGGGCGGGCGCGGTGAGACAGCACGAACACCGGGCAGCGGAACGGCGGCTCGTCCCCCCACCATCCGCGCCAATCCGGATTGTCGGGGAAAGCGTGGAGCCCGAACTTGCCCGCCCCCATGATCTCGGCACCGATACTGTCGAAATATGCCTGCGCGTAACGGTCGTCCACGCCGGTGGTGCCGGCGCCGGTGGTGTCGCCCAGCACGCGTTCGCGGAACGTCCTCGTGGCGACATAGGCGGCCACCAGCCGCGGCCAGTCCTCACCGAACGGATTGCCCGGCGTCTGATCGGTGGTCGTGGCAAAGCCGTCCAGCGAGATCAGAAGGTCAACGCGAACGCTCACCATGTCGCTCCCCATAACAAAGGGTGATCGCCTTTATGATGATGCTCATCGGTAAGGCAATCGCCTTTGTGACTTGTTGCGGAACGCGCTCTTGGTAGGAGAAGTCCATGCCCCACCATTCCAGCCCGTTGGACCTCGCCTTCCATGCCCTGAGCGACCCGACGCGTCGTGCCGTGCTGTCAAGGTTGGCCGACGGGGACGCGCCGGTCGGCGTCCTGGCTCAACCCTTCGGCATGGCGCTCCCGTCGTTCGCGCAGCATCTCAGGGTGCTGGAGCGATCCGGCCTGATTTCGAGCGAGAAGCGGGGTCGCAATCGCTGGTGCCGCCTGGTGCGGCCGCGGTTCGACGACGCGGCCGACTGGATGGAGACCGAGCGGCAGCGCTGGGCGGACCGTCTGGATCGTCTCGAAGCCCATCTCGATGCGTCACGGGAGAATGAAGCGTGACGGCACCGGGCGAGGCATGGTCGCTCGATCGCGAGGTCGTCGTGGTGAAGGTCTTCGATCACCCGCGCGAGCAGGTCTTCGCAGCCTGGCTGGACCCCGATGCCCTGGTCCGATGGTACGGCCCGGCGGGACTGTCGATCGAGACGCACGAGGCCGATCTGCGCGAAGGCGGCGTCTGGCGGTTCGATATGGTCGGCCTCTTCGAGGGTCGCCAACAGCGTTTTCCCAATCTGATGCGCTTCCTTGAGATCATACCGAACGAGCGGATCGTCGTGGATTACGGGTCCGCGGCGGACGATCCCGATCGTTTCCGCATGACCGTCACGTTCGACGAGCAGGCGGACGGCAAGACCGTGCTCACGCTGCGCCAACTCCATCCGAGCCGCGAACGCCGCCGGGCCGTTATCGGGTTCGGCGCCGTCGAGTACGGTCTGGAGACGCTGGAGAGCCTCGCGACCTGGCTGCGACGGTAGGCCGCTGCCCGTGAGAAGCGCCCTCCCGACGATCGCGCCGACGGCTATCCGGAGCAAGCCGTTCGTCCCGGACCCGTCCCCGAGTGCGCCTTGGCCGAAAACGCGGAGCGGAGATGGGGCGCGGCAATGATCACGCCCGACGATCGGCGGCTTTCGAGCCCCGCGGATCGCCGGGCGGAGCGTCCGCGATCGGGCGACAGCGACCGGTCCGCCGGGCTCGCCTAGTCGGCACGCCCGCACGCCACCGGCCCGCGGCTGCCCGGCCGGATGACGCAGCGCGGGGTTCCCGCCACCGTGACCTGCCCCGCCCCTGCATTGGCGACGGCGGCGGTGTAGCGCGCCCGCGCCCGCACCTGGCCCGCGCCGTCGCTGCTGAGGGTCAGGTCGCCCGCGACCAGCGCGTCGGCATCGACGTCGCCCGCGCCGCTGACCGCGATCCGCGCGGTCGCCGCCCGCCCCGCCAGCGTCGCGGCACCGTTGCCGGTCGCCGCCAGGGTCAGCAGCTGCGCATCGATCCCGGTCGCCGCCAGCGTCCCCGCGCCGACCAGCGCCAAGTCGATCCGGGCGCCCTTGAGCCCGGCGACCGCCACCTTGGCCCCGCCCGCCACCGCGACCGAGGCGAGCACCGGGCTGGCCAGCGTCACCCGGAGCGGCGCCGCGGCGACCGGCGTGCCGGGGCGGAGCCGGACTGTCACCGTACCGCCGCCGTCGCGGACCTCCAGCCCCTCCAGCGCGCGCGGGTCGCCCGACACGCTCGCGCGCGGCGGCCCGGCGGTGACGGTCACCACCACCGGCCCCCCGATCCGCAGCCGGGTGAAGCTGGTCATCGGCACCTGCCGCTCGGCCGTTCCCGTCGGTGCCGCGAGCGCCGCCTCCGCCAGGAGGGCGAGCATGATCGCCGCGAGGGGGATCAGCCGCCGCATCGCACGCTGCCCGACCCCATCTTGCTGGTCTCGCAGCGCGCCCCCTGCCCCAGGTCGACGTTGCCCGAGCCCATGATGTTGACCTCGGCCGCGCCGTTCACCGTCGCGCGGACGTTGCCCGACCCCGCGATCGACACCTCGGCCGCGTTCGCGGTCAGCCCGCCCGCGTCGAGATTGCCCGAGCCGGCGATGTTGACCTCCAGCTTCTTGGCCGCGCCTGCGACCCTGGCGGTGCCCGAGCCGGCGATGCTGAACCCGGCCTCATCCGCCTGGAGCTGGCCGACGCCGAGATTGCCCGACCCCGCGAGGCTGCCTTCGAACGACGACCCGCCGGCGCGGTCGACCTGCATGTCGCCCGAGCCCGCCACCGCCGCGCCGACCAGCCGCGGCAGGGTGACGATTACCCGGGCCTTGCCGCGCACGTCGGTGCCGCCGCGCTTGCGCCCGATCTCCAGCGTGTCGCCGTTCTTTTCGATGCGCAGCCGGTCGAGCACCTCGGCAGGGCCCTCGGCGCGGATCGCGAAGGCCTGGCCGACCCGGACCACGACATCGTCGCTCCCGGCCAGCTCGACCTTCTCGAACCCGTCGACCGCGAACGTGCGCGCGGTGCCCGATCCTTGCGCCGGCACACCCTCGTCCCCGCCGATCGAGCAGGCGCCGAGGGCACCGAGGAGCAGAAGGGCGGCGAAGCGCATGGCGGGTCTCCCGTGCTGTGTTGCCTACACAATACGCCGGCGGCCGGACCGGCGCAAACGGAAAAAGGCGGGCCCGATCGATCGGAAGCGCCGCCGCCATCACCCCCGCGCGGTCAAGGCGGCCTCCGCGCCCTGATGGGGCAGCGCAGGGCGATGGCAGACGCTGTCGCCCGGGCTTGTTCCGCCGATGCGGCCGGTGCAGTCATCCGCCATGACCAAGGTGCCATGCAGCGCATGCGGTGCGCTGATCCTGCCGACGACCGCCGAGAGCACGGGTGGCGTATGCATGGCGTGCAAGCAGGGGATCAGGAAGAACCTTGAGGAGGCCCGGGCCTTCTACAAGAGGATGGAAGCCTATGACCCGGTCCGGGCGCTCTGGCGCTCCCTAGTCGACAGGAGCTCGGACGACCCGGGCCTGATCGGCTGGTCGGAGCCTGAGAGAACCTATTTCTCGGTCAACCTGCTGGAGGGAGAGGTCTATAATGGCGGGTTCGACCAGTATTTCACCAACAGCTCCGCCGACTCCTATCGGTACGCGGTCGCCGGACTGGCGGAGATCGGCGCGGTGCGGTCGCTCGGGATCGTTCGGGAAGCCGCGGACTTGCTGTTCGGCAAGGATGGTCCGCCCGCCACGAAAGAGGGTCGCTGGCGGATCATGCGATCAAGCGCCCGGCGCCTGTCGGAGGTCGTGTCCCGGCATCGCCGAGCTGGCCGCCTGGAACAACTGGATCAGGCATTCTGGGACGACGCCGACCGGATCGGCGAACGCCTGACCGACCATGCCGACCGGCACGGGCTGTTGAAGCCGTTCGAGCGGCCCCGAGACTAGATCCGACCGCGCGGGATTGCCGATGCCGCGTGCGCGGCTGCGTCAGAGGCTGGAACCGCGACCGGCCGGTGGCCGGCGCGGTTCCGGGCCGGATCACACCGGCAGCTTGTCCTTGTTGTAGATCGCCGCCGCGGCGCGGAGAATGTCGAGGATCTTGTCCTGCGCGCGCGGCTCCTCGATCTCCTCCATCGCGGCGAGCTCGCGGGCGAGGCGGCTGCAGGCGGCCTCAAAGATCTGCCGCTCCGAATAGCTCTGCTCGGGCTGGTCCTCGGCGCGGAAGAGGTCGCGCACCACCTCGGCGATCGAGACAAGATCGCCCGAGTTGATCTTGGCCTCATACTCCTGCGCGCGACGCGACCACATGGTGCGCTTCACCTTGGGCTTGCCCTTGAGCGTGTCCAGCGCCTCGCGCAGCGTCTTGTCGGAGGAGAGCTTGCGCATGCCGACCGACTCGGCCTTGGTGGTGGGCACGCGGAGCGTCATGCGCTCTTTCTCGAACCGCAGGACGTAGAGCTCGAGCGCCATGCCCGCGATCTCCTCGCGCTGGAGCTCGATCACGCGGCCGACCCCGTGCTTGGGATAGACGACATAGTCACCGACATCGAAGATCAATGCCTTGGCAGCCATTCAAGGGCCTTTCAGGTCGGTCCCGGCGATCCGGCAGGCGGCGAACGGTCGCGCCGGGCGGGGACAAAAGGTTCGTGACGACAAAAGGGACGCGGCGTATCGGCGTCCGACCGAGCATGTAGCACGGTCGCAACAAAATTACCAGCTCGGCGAGCCAGTCGGGCTGACGCGGCGAGCGCCGCTCACCGGGCTCCGGCATGGGCCGGAGCCTTGGCGATCGCACCCTCCGAGCCTGCCGCCTGTGCCGGAGCACGGGCGCGATGGTCGCTCGTCAGTCCCCCTTGCCCGGTTCGGGCGAGAAGAACTGGTCGTACTTGCCCTCGACCCCCTTCATCGCGTCCGCGTCGGGTGGGGTCTGGTCGAGCTTCCGGGTGACGTTGGGCCACTGGGCGGAGAAGGTCGTGTTGAGCTCCAGCCACTGCTCCAGCCCCGCCTCGGTGTCGGGCAGGATCGCCTCCGCCGGGCATTCGGGCTCGCACACCCCGCAGTCGATGCATTCCGACGGGTTGATGACGAGCATGTTGTCGCCCTCGTAGAAGCAGTCCACGGGACAAACTTCGACGCAGTCCATGTACTTGCAGCGGATGCACGCGTCGGTGACGACGTAGGTCATGGGGGAAAGCTCCGGCGGCCGATCGGGCCGTTCAACGCGCCGCTGCTATTGTCCGTTGCCCGACCCGTCAATCGAACGCGCGTCAACCGATGCAGCGTCGAGGTCCTGATAGCAGCCCTGCGCCTCCGGGGCGGGGCCGCGGCGGGTGGGCAGCGCCGCCACCCGGACGACGCGGACGCGGCCGTGCGCGGCGAAGGTCAGGACGTTGCCGACCCGCACCGCGGCGTGGGCGCGGTCCACCGCGCGGCCGTCGATGCGCAGGCGGCCGTCCGCGGCGATCCCCTGCGCGACCGTCCGCGTCTTGGCGAGCCGCACCCACCACAGCCAGCGGTCGAGCCGCATCGCCTCAGCCATGCTTGCCCCACGCCGCCGCCAGCGCGGCGGCGGGATCGGCGTGGGTCGGGGCGGCGGGACCGCGCACCGGCGGGCGGCCGCGATACACCCAGCGCGGCTCGGCCCCCTTGAGGGTCCGGAAGCCGAGTTCCGCCATCAGCCGCTCGAAGGTGGCGGGCACCAGCCCCATCGAGGTCGCGAGCGCGGGGTCGGGGACGAAGGGCCGGCGCCCCGCCCGCGCGTCGTGGGCGGCGCGCGCGATCCGCTCGACCAGATCGACCCGCACCGCCTGGGCGCCGAGCGGGCGATAACCGGCGGCGAGCACCGCGCCGTCGCCGCCGCGCGGCAGCACGGTGGCGCCCGCCAGGGCGGCGGGGATGGTCGTCCCGCGCACCGCCGCCAGCACCCGCCGCCAGCGCGCGGCCTCGGGTTTCAGGATGCGCGGATCGAACAGGTCGAGCGCGCCGATCGTCGCCCCCGCCCTGCGCAGCCGCCGCCGCTCGTCAGGGTCGAGCGCGTCCAGCGCGGTCGCGAGCGGGCGGCGCGGCGACACCCCGCCGGCCGCCTCCAGCTCCCCCGCGACGATCCTGAGCGAGGGCGACGCGGCGGGATCGCGCGCGAGATCGGCGAGCGCGGGCAGCAGCGGCAGCAGCGTCGCCAGCCGTGCCGCCACCCAGGCGGCGATCCGCTCGCCGACCCTGGCGCGCAGCCCCGCGTCCAGGCAGTCGAGCGCCCGGTCGAGTGTCGCCTTGGGCCGCGCGAGCGAGGCGCCCGGCGCGAGGCGGGCGACCGCGTGCCCCTGCCACCGGATCGTCCCGGCATCGTCGAGGACCAGGCCCGCGTCCTCCGCGGCGACCAGCGCCTCGGCGCGGCGACGGCGCTCGCCCTGGAGCCGCTTCTCGGCGGCAGCGAGCAGGAGGCGCTTGTCGGCGGCGCGCGCGTCCGGGTCGACGTGGAAGGCGAAGCCGTCGAGGCGCCCCAGCCGGTGCTCCTCCACCATCACCTCGCCGCCGTCGCCGATGGTGACCGGCAGGGCGGAGGCGTCCGCGCCGATCTGGCGGATCAGCGCGGTGGTGCGCTTGTCGACGAAGCGCTGGGTCAGGCTCGCGTGGAGCGCGTCGGACAGCCGCTCCTCGATCGCGCGCGTGCGGTCGGCCCAGTGCACCGGGTCGGCGAGCCAGTCGGCGCGGTGGGCGATATAGGCGTAGGTGCGGATCGCGGCGATGCGGCCCGCCAGCACCTCCACGTCCCCCGCCACCGTGTCGAGCCGGGCGATCTCGTCGGCGAACCACTGGTGCGGCACGTGCCCCGCGCCCTCGCTGAGGTAGCGGAACAGCCGCTCCACCAGCCGCGCATGCTGGTCGATCCCCAGCTTGCGGAAGTCGGGCAGCCCGCACGCCGCCCACAGCCGCTTAACGGTCGGTGCCGCGCGCACCCGGTCGCGCACCCAGCCCTCCTCGGCGAGGCGCTTGAGCACCGCCAGGTCGGTCGCCTGCGGCGCCGCGCGCAGCACGTCCGACCGCGGCTTGCGCTCCAGGCTGGCGATCAGCGCGTCGAGCGAGCCGGTGTCGGGCTCGCCCTCGCGCCAGTAGAGCTGCTCCAGCCGCGGGAAACGGTGGCCCTCGATCGCGTACACTTCCTCCGGCGTGAACGCGCCCGGCCCCTCCTCGCTCACCGCGCCGAACGTGCCGTCGCGCTGGTGGCGGCCGGCGCGGCCGGCGATCTGCGCCATCTCCGCGACGGTCAGCCGGCGGCTGCGGCGGCCGTCGAACTTCGACAGCGAGGCGAAGGCGACGTGCGCCACGTCCATGTTGAGCCCCATGCCGATCGCATCGGTGGCGACGAGGTAATCGACCTCGCCCGCCTGGAACATCGCCACCTGCGCGTTGCGGGTGCGCGGGGACAAGGCCCCCATCACCACCGCCGCGCCGCCGCGCAGCCGGCGGAGCATCTCGGCGACCGCGTACACCTCCTCGGCGCTGAACGCGACGATCGCCGTGCGCTTGGGCAGGCGGCTGATCTTCTTGGCGCCGGCGTAGGTGAGGGTCGAGAAGCGCGGGCGGGCGACGATCTCGGCATCGGGCACCAGCGTCTCGATCATCGGGCGCAGCGCCTCCGAGCCGAGGACCATCGTCTCCTCGCGCCCGCGGGCGCGCAGCAGCCGGTCGGTGAAGACGTGCCCCCGCTCCGGATCGGCGCCGAGCTGCGCCTCGTCGAGCGCGACGAACGCGGCATCGCGATCGGGCATCGATTCGGCGGTGCACAGGAACCAGCGCGCGTCGGGCGGGACGATCTTCTCCTCCCCCGTCACCAGCGCGACGCGGTTCGCGCCCTTGATCGCCACCACCCGGTCGTACACTTCGCGCGCCAGCAGGCGGAGGGGAAACCCCATGATGCCGCTCGCGTGCCCGCACATCCGCTCCACCGCCAGATGGGTCTTGCCGGTGTTGGTGGGGCCGAGCACCGCGGTGACGGTGCCGGTCGCGGAACGGGCCATGGATGGTACATCGGGGTTGGGGCGGGCGGGTGCAACCACCCTTTCCGTCTCCCTTCAAGGCAGAAGGCATCCGGGCGCGGCGATCAGGGGAGAGGGGCAGCGCGACGCGGCTTCCGCTCTCCCGCGAACCGCTCTCCGCTGAAGCGACAGAGGCTTTGCATTCCGCCGACCCGCGGGCACGCCTCGTCGCAGGAGCGACTCGCCGACCGCCCGGTTAAATTGACTTTAACCCCCCGCCTCCACAACGCTCCGACCCACGCCGGGGGGATCGGCGACACGCTGGAGCGCCGCCGCCTTGTTCCTGGCCGACGACCAATCGCTGCACCTCGCCGGGGGCACCGCCGCGCGCTCGTTCCGGCGGGTCGCGGTGGCGGCGCCGCCGCCGACCCGCGCGGCGCTGTGGCGTGACCGGCTCGCGGCGATCGACTGGGTCCCCGACCTGGGCAGCCGCATCGGCAGCCTCGACTGGTGGCGCGGCCTGGCGACCTGCACCGCGCTGTGCGCGGGCACCCTGGCGCTCGCGCCCGGATTCCGTCCGATCGCGGCGTCGGTGCCCGCCGCCGTCGCCGGCACCGACTGGGAGGAGGCGCGCGCGCAGGGGATCGCGCCGCTCGCCTGGGGGGCGGACACCGGCCGCCGCATGGCCGCCAACGACCTCGTCCGCCCGCTCGCCGAAGCGCCGGAGCGGCCGCTGATCGATCTTTCGGCGACGCTGGGCGAGGGCGACCGGCTGACCGCGGTGCTCCAGCGCGCGGGCGTCGGGCGACGCGACGCGGAGGACGCGGCCGCGCTGGTCGCAGGGGCGGCCGATCTCGCCGCCATTCCCGCGGGCACCCGCGTCGCGCTGACGCTGGGGCGGCGCGCGGACCGGACGGTGGCGCGGCCGCTGGAAAGCCTCAAGCTGCGCGCGCGGTTCGACCTGGCGGTCACCGTCACCCGCGCCGGTGCCGGCGGCGGCCTCGCCATCACCCGCCAGCCGATCGCGATCGACCGCACCCCGCTGCGCCTCCAGGGGCTGGTCGGATCAAGCCTCTACCGCTCGGCCCGCGCCGCCGGGGCACCCGCCCGGGCGGTGGAAGGATTGATCAAGGCGCTCGCCACCCGCGTGTCGCTCGGCCGCGACGTCGGCGCCGCCGACCGGTTCGACATGGTCATCGCGCGCGAGCGGGCGGCGACCGGCGAGGTGCGGCTGGGCGACCTCCAATATGTCGGCCTCGATCGCGCCGGCAAGGCGTTGCGCCTCGTCCGTTTCGGCGACGCGGGGCACGAGGACTGGTGGGACCCCGCCGGCCAAACCGAGCGCCGCGGCATGATGGGCATGCCCGTCGCCGGCCGCATCACTTCCTCGTTCGGCTACCGGATGCACCCGCTGCTGGGCTTCCTGAAGCTCCACAAGGGCCTCGACATCGGCGCGCCCTACGGCGCCCCGATCTACGCGGCGCTCGACGGGGTGGTGCAGTCGGCCGGCCGCGCGGGCGGCTACGGCAATTTCATCAAGCTCGGCCACACCGCCGGCATCCAGTCGGGCTACGGACACCTCAGCCGGATCGCGGTGCGGCCGGGCCAGCGGGTCGCGCGGGGGCAGGTGATCGGCTTCGTCGGCTCGACGGGCATGTCGACCGGTCCCCATCTCCACTGGGAGGTGTGGAAGAACGGCCGCGCGGTGAACCCGCGGTCCATCTCGTTCGACCAGGTGGCGCGGGTGTCGGGCGACACGCTGCGGCGGCTCAAGGCGCGGATGGCGGACCTGCTGGCGGTCAGGGTCGGGAACTGACGGCGGCGGTAACGTGGGTTGACGGCGGGGCGCGGCCTTTCACCCGCACTTAACGCCCTGTTCCGTAACGTCCGGCCATGACCGCCAAACCGTACCTGATCACCGGCGATGCCGCCCGCAAGCTCATCACCATCTCGTTCGACGCCGTGTTCTGGCAGGTCGACGTATCGTCGGACTTCATCCGGGATTGCGTCGGCGCGGTTGCGGCCCTCGGCTGCGATCCGCGACAGCATCGCATCCTGGTCGACCTGCGCAACGCGGTCCTTCAGAGCAAGGACACCTACGACCGGATGCTGGCGCTGGTCGCCTCCGCGACGGCATATCGGATCGCGCTGGTCGCCGCCGCGCCGCTCGCCCGGATGCAGACCAAACGGCTGCAGATACGCCCCGACGTGGTCATGTTCGACACCCTGCCCGCGGCCGAGACCTGGCTGTTCGAGGACGAGCGGATGCTGGCCGCCGCCGGCTGAGGGTCGCGACGCGACCGCGCCTCGCGATGCGCGCCGGGGGTGGGATGGCGCTGCGGATGCGGCGCGGCACGCCCCTCCGAGACACGGGTTCGCGCCAACGGGTCTCGGGCCGGATGACAGGCGGTTTGACCATGCCGAACGACCGTTCGCGTCAAGCGGGTCGAGGCATCGTGCGGCACCGTCGCATAACCGGCCATCGGCGACGCTGTCCTACAACCGCGCTGATGTGCATGGTCGGGGATCATGCGACGATGCTGCCGCCCCGCCACGATCCACCTCTCGGCTTCGGCGCAAGATTGTTTCCCGGCGGCGACACGAAATGTCTCGATCATCGTGAAAGGTGTGAAGTGTCGGGGTGGGCGGGTCGCCGACTCGCTGTCGGACGGGTCGGCTCCGCCGAGCCGCCGGCCGGGCGGGCACGG
>Ga0325400_1000196_pt1 | contig 40599 bp, 24 predicted proteins | sample PopdelMetagenome_2_FD_205662 | JGI IMG/M metagenome (GOLD analysis project Ga0325400, IMG submission 205662) | Populus deltoides microbial communities from Bellville, Georgia, United States - Xylem-PdKOR-R1 | ecosystem: Host-associated > Plants > Phyllosphere > Stem > Wood/Secondary xylem... | reverse complement strand
TAATGTTTGATTAATAAATCTAGAGTAAAAATAAAGTTCATCGAGCAAACAATCTTTGCATAGAAAATTATAAAGTTCTTATAATTATAAAATTTTTATTGCATCAAAGCATTGTTCCTAAATATTCTTGGTCAATGTTCCATTAAGACTAGATATTAATTAGAGTTGTTGAGGCTAATGCATATTATGTTTTTTTTTCTTTATGAAAATAAGTAGCTGCTCTTATAAACTGAGGTATGAGAGATACTTGAAACTAATATGCAAATGTTTGAAATGTACACTAAACTGACCTGCAAGAGAATTCTATATAAAAAGATCACATATGCCTATGAAAACCTTGTGTGATTATTGTATAAGTGTTTCTTAGACTTGAGATTACTAAGTTATCTTATATATGGAGTGTTATGCTTTGATCGTGACCACATGTTGTCATAACCAAGGATAATAAATGGGAAAATATTAAGTATAACATAAACTATGTGAAGGTAATTTAGTAATCAGGAGAGGATTCATCATTCTATGTGAATTAGAGAAAATATTCTATTTGTTCTCAAATAGTATTTGTAAACCCCTGGTTATAATTTTTCTAGATTATTAAAATATGAAAAATTTAACCGATAGTAAAATAGGTTAAATTAAATTAAAGAACCCTAAATTCACATAAAAATGGTGAAATTAAAAGTGAACATAGTATTAAATTGTTAGAAAGAAAAATTAATTGGACAAAATAAATACGTAAGACCAAGAGGGGTCAATGTTCAAATAACAGAAGGCTGAGGGTTTATGTACAAATGATAAAAAGGGTCAGGGGTAAAGGTGCAGTTAACAAGAAGATATCATTATAAATACTATTTTATTTTCTCTCTTAGGGTGACTTGCAAGAGCAAGAGAGGGGTTAGGGTTCTTTGATCTTTTCTTCTTATTCCTTGATAAAAGCTACACCAAAATATTAACCTAGAGTGGTTAAAAAGAGTCAATAAGTGATAAAAGAGAGATATTTGGGTGGTTTAGAGAGTTTAGAGAGAGGCTAGAGAGAAGACATATTGATGGTAGAAACTCCGACAGCTATAACTTCACATTCCACCATTGGATCAAAATGATATTTAAATAAGTTGTTCTCCTTCATGTCTTGTACATTCTCACTGGTGGGATCTTCTATATTAGTCTTTGGTTGATAGATATCTCAGGATGAACATTTCTAGGAAATACACTTCTGGACAGTCTCAGTTGCCAACCATTTTCGCCTCCGTCCACCGTTAGATCAGGCTATAATTTGGATATGTTGTGCGTCCAGATGCTATCTAAAGTCTGAATGGTGGAGATTAGAAACAAACACTCCGAATATATGTTATGCTTCTTCCACATCAGGTCTACAAGTTTTAGGCTAATTCAGTTAAACCCAAGTTTCTGGAAATTTCACTGTTGGGTGAAGTTGATTTTTGGATATGTTATACTTATAATAATGAGTTACAACTTGGCTACATGGATTGTCTGGAATATTATTCATTGTTATTTATGGTTTTTTGAAACTGCTAAAATTTCGATGGACAGTAACAGTTCAAGGTTTAGACAAAAACCGTAAAACAGTAACAGTTTAAGACATAGACAGTAACAGTTAGATGGTAACAATTCAAATTTCAGTAAACTTTCATATGAATACCATATAAAAAAAATTAATTACTCTATTTTTCAATTGACATGAGATTGTTATTTTATCACGGTTGTGGGGGCGTTACATTAGGGATCAAAAGTGTCTCCAAAAAACTAAAGCAAGGCTGTTGTGACAACCCTACTAATGGGTGTTAAGGGGTTGATTTGGACATCCCCAAGAACAAAAATTAATGGGAAATTAGAGTCTCATATAGAATGATTAAGGTGAGGTAAGTTTGGGTTAAGAAATTACCTTAGAAAGTCTACACGGTTCGAGTTAACGGGTGGCTATGTGAACGTGAAATAATGATCTAATTTAGATGTGAAAATCTTGCATAAAATCATATAATAATGCTTACTAGTTGATAAGAAAGCATTGAAAAAGGAAACGAATGATATGAAATGATGGTCTTGTGTGGAGCAAGAGAGGCATGGACTTTGGGATCCTAAGCTAGGAGAACGAAACCATAAAGAGGAACAAGTAGGTGTTTACCACCTCATCTCTTTATATTTTGAAGAGTTTAATATATTCTAAAATTTTATTTGTTTATATTGTATGTTGATTTACGATAGTAAATGATGAGAAATTTGAGAGTGCAAACAGGATTAAACATTACGGCTTGTGTCATGAGTGTTACCGGAGAAAACAATAAAATAAAATTGTATAAGCTTACTTTGCATATTGTCATAATTTCTAAAGACAACTTGGATTGATATAAAAGCCAGCCACTTAAGTGGGGGTAAGGAAAGTTAGTCGGTCCTATGAAGAGGAAAGATGAAAAGGGGGAAATTATGATTTTCTTTATTGAATCTATTATAATAGGTTGTTTTTTATGTGAATGTGTGTGTGAATTGAATGAAATTAGCATGAAAGGAATGAGGGAACTCTTGGTTCTTTAAGGCCATGCTTTCGGCCAATTATGCATCAAAAAGGAAGGATGTTTAATTCGAGATATTTAGCTTGATAACGTGTGTTTAATTGTGTTCAAATGAGAAAAAATGCATGTTGAAATAGCAAAGATTGTAACACCCTTAAATTATAATATCATGAAATCTCCCAACATTTCTTTGCCAATGTCAAGTATTGGGTACAAGGATTGTGTTTAGAAGAATATTGTTTGAAAAGTTAGTAAAATCAATAAAAATATTATATTTTGAAGTTAAGAGGGAAGATTGAAATAAATAGAATAAATTGGCTCTTAAAAAGATATTTTGACACTCTTATATGGTAGGTGATCCGCATCTATGCTTTCTAGTTAAATTCCATGATTTAATATATTATTGATATGAAATGTGAATTAGCGAATGTTGGATATTATATGAAGAGATGAAGGTTTGTGTGATGATGTTGTTATTTTAGATAATATCCCGAATGTATGTGTGTTCAAGGTGAATGGTCTTTCGTGTGAATTGCTAAGTGATGGAAGTATCATTGACATAGAAAGTATGAGAAGTGCGATATGTGGCATAGACTAACATACATTTAGTGTATGTTAGGATCCCGGATAAGGAGATCACCATGCATCGATGCCTATGGGGCATGGACTAGCATACATTTAGTGTATGTTAGGATCCCGGGTAAAAGGATCATCATGTATCGACTAACATATATTTAGTATATATGTTGGGATCCTGGGTAAGGGAATCATCATGTATCGATTCCTATAGGGCATGGACTAGCATATTTTTAGTGTGTGTTAGGATCTCAGGTAAAGGGATCATCATGAATCGGCTAGCATATATTTAGTGTATGTTAAGATCCTGGGTAAAGAGATCACCATGCATCAACTAACATACATTTAGTGTATATTAGGGTCTCGAGTAAGGGGATCGCTATGCATTGATGCCTACGAGGTGATGATGATACTGGTGAAATTGGTATCGGCAATATGTTAGGCGGAATAGTTGTGGTTGGTTTTGTGAAATCTTGATTGGAAGTTGAAAATGGAAGATGAAACGATTTTAGTAGTTGAATAAGAAAGAGTTCCAAAAAAAACAAAAGGGGAGAAGTGAATAGAATATGAATACATGTTTGCCTTTTTAAATTGTTGGATATTTGTATTACTATACTTATGCTATTCATGTTTCAATAATATGTATTTTGTTTCAAGACCATCGCATGCACGGCAGGAGTAGATCCTAGCTTTCGTTCACTTTTTGTTATCTAGTTCGAGGGAGTATTGTACCATCTATAAATCCCAACTTATTTTTAGCGTTTAAAAAGATGGTCATAGATCTGCACCAGGTAGGGTAATTATCGCTGTTGAGAGGCTTGGAAACAAGCACCGATCCTGGATGATCAGAATGGTAGAGAAAAAAAGGATCGAAGGCATTGTTCTTGTCTTCCTTGGAAAATTGCTCGCGCTCTATGATATTGGACAATCAGTAGAAAATTGAGGCAGGAAATAGAAGCAGAGACAGAGAGCGAGGTTACCAGCTCTGATACCATGTAAAACAGGAAACAGGGAAGAAAAGATTTGCCAGAAAATTGTCTTTCATTGAAAGAGTTACTGCCGCTTATATACAAGTGTTTTCCTATAATTATGCTTAGCTATATTAGGAATATGAATTACAATAGGAATAAATATACTTAACACCACATGTTTACATATTTGTTTCGTAACCCATTACGTAAACATTGGGATATTATCGATCCTTTCTTAACAAGTAGTGACAACAACCACCATGGTAGCAACAACAAGCCGCCATCGATAATAGAAAGAGCAACCATCAGCAACAACAATGGCAGCTACAATGGAGGATTTCAAGAAACCCCAGAACTTTTTCTCACCATTAAACCTTAGCAACAACGACCACCATCATAGATCATATTCTTTGATCTTTAATCTTTAATCTTTTCATGGAGAATTTCCTTGAATATCGATATATATAAATTAAGAGATATTAGCTTCTTTTCTTTATTCCTTTATGTTTAATTTTGATTTGAAACTGGTGAAGCTATTGTTGAAAATTATCTCAAGAAAATATAAACCATCAAGAAGAAACCCATGTTTAAGAAGCTACTGTCAATTTATGAATGCCCACATGACAAATATATTTTTCTTCTTTCATGGGTTATCTCTGGAAAAGAGAAGAACTGTGTTTCTAGGAACTCTGACCTATTAATATCTCTGGGCACTTTTTTTTTCTATTATTATTTTAAGCTACCTTTGACTGAGTATTTAAAATATAATTTTCGAAACTATAATTGGGAAGCTTACCATGCTGGGATTCAAAATGATTACGAAAATAAGCTAAAAGGTTAAAATTTAGAAACAACATTTGGAAAGGTAGCAGTTATTTGATGGAGGCACAATTTTAATGGTGTGTTTCGTACTGTGGTAGCTATTATTTTTTAAAATATTTTTATTTATAAATATATTAAAATAATATTTTTAATTTTTTAAAATTTATTTTTGATATTAGCATATCAAAATAATTAAAAAATATAAAAAAGTATTTTTTTAACAAATAACATTTTAGACACTGGTAAAACAAATAATAGTCGGCGAATATTCACCAATTTGATCAAATTCTAATTCGGTGAAAGATGCTATAATGATAAATGAGAATAGGTATTTTGCGAGGCTCAGCATATTTGTTCGTTTTTATATCTTTTGCTTCCTTGATGATACACATTAAAAACCACTATGTTCAATATTTCCGAAGATTAAGAGAGAGTTTCCACATCTTTAAACCAAAATATTTCTTCCTTTTAGATAGTGTTTAGTTAACTATTCCAGAACAGAAGAAATACGAACAATAAAGATTGCGGAAACAAGACAAAAATAAAATAAAATTAGAGAGATAATTGTATTTAGTAGTAATATACAAGATAAAATAATTGTTTTTATATCTTGTTTCATTATGATTGACAAAAACAAAATAAAATATAAAAATTTTTATTTTATTCTTAATATGTATTATTGTCAAACTTATATATTTCAAAAAAATACTTAAATATTATTTTTTTTTGTTACTTTAGTTTATATTGAGTATTGAAATCAATAATATTATAATAACCATAGTTATAAAATCAGAATAGAATTGACTGATTAACCCGGGACCTAAACTAGTCTAAGTTTAAGGAAAAATAAAGAAATGATTTACTCAACTTGACCTCGTAAAAAATCTAGGTCAACCTGGGATAAAAACACAAGTCAAAAACTCGTTGATATTTTTTAAAAAAAATTAGTTAAAATAAGGTTGCTTTAATTATTTTTAATTTTTTTAGGTCAATCGAGTTGACCTTCCTATCTAGTGACCTGAACCTTGCATTGGATCGACTCCTAAATCGGGCTAACTTTTATCACTTTTATCCATGTGTTGACTCGGGTCAACCCGTAACTGAAACTTTGCCTCTATTAATCCTTAAGTTAAGTCTTAAAACTATAATAATAATCATTTTTGCTCTTACGTTGACCTGGGTCAATGGTCAACCACACTTGTAACCCAGGTCTTGCCGCGGGTCGACTCCCAAATAGGTTTAAAACTATGATGATAACAACTTTTATTATTATACTGACTTGGATCAACTCGACTCGTGACCCAGGCCTCGACCAGTAACCCGAGCTTTGCCTTAGATTGAACCTCGAATTGGGTTTTAAAAGTATGATAATAATTATTTTGAAAATTGAGAGTTTTTACAATGATATTTTTGGAATAAAAAATAAAAAAAATATTATTTTCGGAGACATGTCTCCTTTATACCTCGTGTGTTTTTTAAATATAAAAATTTACTCTAAAATTATTCCGAAAACAAATTTATTTTTATTTCTCTATCTTTGTCTCTTAAATCAAATATATTTTTATCTCTAGTGTGTTCATACCCTCTTTCTCAAGACTAGTTTATATGCTAATGTCATGCCGTGGGGGGACACAAAATTTTTTAAACATAAAAAAAGTTTTCAGGTCATAGAAAATGCTTTGGTATTGTCATCAAACTTGTAAATACAATTATTTTGAATTTTTATTTTTTTTAAGATAAATTTTCCTATCAATGAATCTCTTGTATATCTTAGCCAACAAAAATGATTGTTTTAGCAAGTTACCAAAAATATATCAAAATTGTATGTCTATACATTGAGTGATTGAAAGTTAAAACAATCACAAGTGTGAAAAGTTCATATTCCAAATCTATTTAGATATTTTTAAATAATAAATAGCCGTCAATCAACTTTTTATAAATAATTTATTATTAATATTATTATTTTTAGATCAGATATATAAGAATTAAAAAAATTATTAAAATCCAAATAAAATTTATAATAGTATTAAATATACATGTGAAAACAAAAGAATAAGTGAATCTGATAAAAAATTTTGAAATGTAAAAAATACTAAATAAAAAAAGAAGAAGAAAAACCCAGTAAAGGGCTAGACCCAACACATAGCCCACACATGCATAATAAGTTAGGCCCACATGTTTGATTATGTTTTAATTTTTCTTTATTAAAAGGGCGGATGACAGGCATAATGTTGGATTTTTTTTTATTAAGAGGTTTGCCCCTTATTTATTTTAGAAAAATAAAAAATAATAGGTCATCTATCAAAATTTAAAGCACTCAAACCTACAATCCTTAAGTTATAAATCAACTAAACTACGACTGAGATTTATTACAAAATAATTAAAAATATATATACCCAAACTTATGATCCTTAACTTATAAATCGACTAAGCTACGGCTGAGATTTATTATAAAATAATTAAAAAATATATCAAGTTGCTTTACTATTTATATGAAATAGGAAAACATCATAAAATAAAATCTTAAAAGGTCAATTGCTTTTTATTTTATTTTATTTTTCAAGTGGTTGAGTAATAAACAATAACCGTGAGATTTGTTGGGCTTTAAATGTTGCCGGCGCCCAATTTTATAGCTTTCTGAAATTATTGGCGTAAAATATTAGACCAAGCCCAACTAAGATGCCAACACCTCAAGTCTTCAATATTCCTCAATCTCGATAGTCAAACAAGCATCAGAACCTCATATTCCTACTTTTAAAAATTCAAACGTCCCCTATCCTTTGTTTGTTTCCTGGTTAAAAAAAAATGGGAAAGAAAGAAAGAAAAACACTTTAAAAACCACTTGTATTTATTAAAATCCCTCGTGTCCCAGGCCAGCCAAACAGCCCTCTTCTTTAATGATCCAACGGTCCACATCCCATCCCCCAAAACCCCCCATCCATCTTCACCAACGCAATCAACGCCACAGCACGCACTACCCCAAAAATAGCCCCCCCTTTTCCCTCTCAAATAACATAACATAAGCTAACCCCCCCCTTCCCCTTCTCCGCTTTCCTGAAAACCAGACCTCTCTCTCTCTCTCTCTCTTCCCCCCCCCAATCTTCTCACTTTCTAAAAAAACCAAAACAATGGCAGCCACACCATCTGCTCGCGAGGAAAATGTCTACATGGCGAAACTCGCCGAGCAAGCCGAACGGTATGAAGAAATGGTGGAGTACATGGAGAAAGTCTCCGCCTCCATCGACAACGAGGAACTCACCGTAGAAGAGAGAAACCTCCTCTCTGTGGCTTACAAAAACGTGATCGGAGCTAGACGTGCTTCTTGGAGGATTATTTCCTCGATCGAGCAGAAAGAGGAGAGTCGTGGTAACGAAGACCATGTGTCTGTGATCCGTGACTATAGAGCTAAGATTGAGACCGAACTGTCTTCGATCTGTGACGGGATCTTGAAGTTGCTCGACACCAGGTTGATTCCAACGGCTTCTTCTGGTGATTCGAAGGTGTTTTATTTGAAGATGAAGGGGGATTATCACAGGTATTTGGCTGAGTTTAAAACTGGTGCTGAAAGGAAAGAGGCTGCTGAGAGTACTCTCACTGCTTACAAATCTGCTCAGGTTTTTTTTCCCTCAGATCTTACGCTTACGACTTTTCATTTTAGATTTGTTAAGTTTCGATGCCCATTTGTTTTTATTATCTATTTATAGATTTCTTTTTTTTTTTAAATTCAATTTGCTCTTTTGCGTAACATTTATTGTGATTACTCCTTACGCTGTCGATTTGTTAGCTAGACAACATTGATTGGCCTTTTTTTGGGTTAACGTTGATTTAATCTTTTTATCTGTTGCCCATAGATTTAACATCCGTTAATGGCAGCATGGTGAATTTTGTATAATTGTAATTCTACTCTGTATTCCTCCTCTGATTAGCTTGCTGTTTTGAATATTTGGATTTGTGATTGCAGGATATCGCAAATGCAGAACTGGCTCCCACTCACCCAATCCGTCTCGGATTGGCTCTTAACTTCTCAGTGTTTTACTATGAGATTCTCAACTCTCCAGATCGTGCTTGCAATCTTGCCAAACAGGTTTGCCTTTTAGTTTTTATCTTTGCGTTTGTTCTGTCTTCTAGGTGGTTGCAATGGCAGACAACGTAATGTAAACAAATTAAGAAAATTGAGTTGTGAATGTTGTTGCATTACCTTCCTGTGTGGTTGATGAGATCTTTGACAGAAACTTTGATGTTGGGTTTTAAGACCGCTGGTTTTGCTTTTGGAATGACATTCCTGACCAGATTAGCATGTGGTCAAGCTTCAAACTGGGGTTGTTAGATTTAAGCCTATTGTTGCTTGAGATTTTATCCTGTTTTCCATAACTGAAAGAAGTACCTCAACCTATATAAAACTGACTTTGCTCTGCTAATTTTTTAAACCATTTTTTGCTATATATTCGAATTTATATTTTTCTTAGGTTGATAGTTTTCTCTCCTTAAATTTATCAGGCTTTTGATGAGGCAATTGCTGAGCTGGATACATTGGGCGAGGAGTCATACAAGGACAGCACTTTGATCATGCAACTTCTTCGTGATAATCTTACTCTTTGGACATCTGACATGCAGGTAATGGGCTCTGTTCTTAATTCTTTTTGTTCCATTTGTTTCCATACTCCAATTCACAATTGGAATATTCTGTTCTGATTCAGGATGATGCTGCTGATGAGATCAAAGAAGCAGCACCTAAAACTGGTGATGAACAGTGAAGGTGCTTTACTGCAAACTAGTGTTGAACTTCTCTATATGTTTTTAACAGGAGATGGTGCTTGTTGCTAATTTGCTTGATTTGTAGGCATTCTTGTTTTGGTTATGAATTGTGGACGCACCAAGCTTTTTTTTTCTTGTTTTATTTTAGCTTGTCATATCAATTTGTGTTGAATTCTCAATGATATCTGGTTTTGTCATTTAAAATTCTCTTTCAAGAACATTTAATCTCGCCCTTGATTGCCATGTTCTCTTGGGGGTTGAATGGAGTTGCATTTTGGGTTTTTCTCCGCCAATGATGTGTTGTGAAAGCTCCTCAATTCGACCGCATTTACATACTTTAAACAATTTCACCTTCTTCTTTCTGAATTACTCTAACGAAGACTGAAAGTTACTAAAAGTCCATAGGAATCTATTTGCTTGAGCAAAGATACAGCCTTTCATCTATCACTACTTAAATTCAGATGCTACCGTAAGAGGTTACTTGTTGAATGTTGGCATTTCCCTCGTCTCTCCCTCTCCAATCTCTTTTTTATTCAATAATTAAAAACAGACCGGGCCTAAACCTTACGTTAGCAAAGATTCATGAACTCTTCAATGATTCAGTTAATTAAATTGAATATAAAATATAGCTTTTAAAGATTGAGTTGCATGTATTGGAGAATATGATAAATATAAATGTTGAGAGAATAAGGAATGTTTTTGTTTTTGTCCAGTATGAATGAATTAAAAAAAAAATACCTTGAAGTTTCAAGATTGTTATGGTGTTGGATTCGGGAATACCCTACCAGGGACATCAAATGAATTTGGTATGTAATGGTTTACTTGTAGCAGCTATGCATGTTGGATATAAAGCTAGTTGGGCCAATTAAGCCTCATAGAAGGTCATGCTACTTTCCTAGTGCTTGGAGCCAAGTTACAGTTAAATCTTATTCGATAAAAATCAATTTAATTTAAAAATTTAAATTGTTGAGTGATGTTTTACATATAATTTATATTATTTTTTAACACATCTTTTTAATTGAAAGTTTTTTGAACTTGAAACTAACATATATTCATATTCAATAATTTTAATTAAAATATAGAAAGAAATTGATGAGTTTTAAACTCATTATTTTTTTCATTAAGATTCTAATATCATACTTGTAAAATCCCGATCTAAAAATCAGAAAACTAATGTTAATGGAAAATTCTCAATTGAAAAAAATAACAATTAAGAAGGAAAATTGTTATAAATTAAGATAAAAACTCCTAGTAACTTAATTTAAATTTTGGATGAAATAAAATAATAAAATCAGTACGTCAAATGGTAACTAGTGATAAATAGTGTAAACATCCCGATTGGGTAAAATAATTATTTTAAAGGAAGGGTTTTTATAAATTAAGGTGAAAATAATTAGACAATATTATTATTATTATTATTATAAATAAAATAATGTATGATATCACACGCGAATAATGAGGAATTACGGTTAGTTAGTGACAAATTGCAGGAGGAATTATGAGAGGTAAATTGATACTTGAGATGAGATGAAATTACTTATGAGGAAGAGATTTGTACCTAGCCACTATTATAGAGAATTATATAAAAGGTTGTAGAGTTTAAGTTAAGGTACAAAGAGTGTTGATGAGTACTTCAATGAGACGAAACTTGATATGATTCGAGCTAATGTTAAAGGTAACAATGTTACTCCTACTTCTTGTAACTGTGGTATTAAATGCTTTTATTATATGAGTTTTGGTCATGTTGCTTTACAATGTCTAATCAAAATAGTTATGGTTATGAAAGCTTATAATAAGGTTGAGGCCAATGGCAAGGATGAAGAAAAGATGTCATAATTAAAGGATGTTAATGATGTTTGTGTTAAATATCCGGTTGAGAAAGAGGTACTTGTGGTGAGGAGAACATTGAATATGTATGTCAAAGTGGATGATTCAGAAGGTCAGAAGGAGGACATATTTCACAGGAGATGTCATGTTTATAATATGTTATGTAGCTTAATTATAGATTGTGATAGTTGAACTAATGTAGCTTGTACTTAATTGGTAAGAAAGTTGAACTTACACATCACCAAACATCCCATACTTTATAAATTACAATGATTAAATGATGGTGGTGAAGTGAAAGTGAATAAGTAGTTGGTTGCTTTTTCTATTGGTAAATATTGTGATTGGGTGTTTTGTGATGTTGTGCAAATGCAAGCTAGTTATATGTTGCTTGGTAGACCATGGTAATATGATAAGAGAGTTATGCATGATGGAGTGACAAATATGTATTCCTTTGAGATGAATAAAACACATGTAACTCTTGTATTTTTGACACCTAAACAAATATATGAGGAGCAACTAAAATTGAAGAAGGAGAAGATGGTTGAAAATGAGAGCTTGTATATCAAGGGGACCTTCTTTGCTAACAAGGTTCTTCTTGGTTTTGATGATGATGCTATTATTTGGCTCGATACCAATTTATTGACCTTAAAAGATGTTTTCCAAGATACACATTCGAGGTTGAATCTTTCTAAAGAAGAGGAGGATGATACAAACCAAGTTAGGTCCAAATTTGACCTTAAAATGTCTGTTGATCAGTTTTACGAGATCAAACATATCTTTTAAATCGTACATCAAAAGCAGCTGAAATTTTACAAGGAGACACTAGACACATGAAACTATAGTTTAGTAAATTTTAAGGTAAAATGAAGTTCGGAAAAATCCTAATTTAGAGGGTCAAAGTTACTAGACAAATCTTGTCAAATCTGCCATACTAAACCTTTATGTACTGTTTGGGACATATCTGGAGATACAGGTGGATGTTTGTTGTGATTCAAGTTGGGATAAAAACTATACATCTCAATATTTCCAACCATATATGTTAGGTCTAATTTGGTCAGCAAATTAGAGAATAAACGTTAGTTTCTATTTGTTTGTTTATGGCAAAACAACTTTTTTTTGTAGGGACAAAGATCGTACACTTACTTATCAAAGATTAATTAGATTCATGGCATCATTCGCATACTTAGAATTCTTAGATACAAAGTTATCTCTAAATCCAAGTCTTTTTTCAATTGAGATTTACATCTAGGTCAAGGTTCTATCAAACTTAATTTTTAACTTTTCAAGTTGTTATCTGCTTTGTTAGGGGCTGCTTAACCACGTGATCAAGAGGTACACATCAACTATACAAGCTTTTTTTACTAGAATATATATTTTATGACCTACTTGACCTTTAAGAACATTTTTTCGGAAGAGCAGATTGCTCTCTCCATATGGCTAGATCTTGGACCCTATATATATATATATATATATATATATATATATATTTTATCAAGGCCTTAATAACCATAAACTTAAGCAAGCCTTGCAACTTGAGCATTTTCTTCTTAAATCTCTTCAAGTATATTATAGTGACCTCATCCTCTTGTTGTGTAATAGTGAAAAGTTTGGTGGAGCTTTTTATTGTTGGGATATTTATGTTAAAGTGAGTTTTGAGCTTTGCATAAAGATCTTTAAAGTTTAGAATAAACCTAAACTCTAAATTATAATACCATGTTTGGGATGATCCACAAAATATAGTTAAAAGGATTTTATATGTAATGTTAGTGTCTTGCATGACCATCTCTAAAATACTACATCCATTCTACATATGCTTCTTAGGGTCAATGAACCCGTCAAAGTTGTTCAGGGTTATATTTATAGAGATAAAATACCTAGGTATGCTATAGTTCAACACTTATTTTTTTTCCTAGTGGAATACCTTTTACCTAAAAGGAGGTTATACACCTTCATATCAAAGGCATGTATAACCATTAATTTAACTTCTTTTCAAGGCCTTATCAAATCAAGGTTACTAGAGTATAACCTTGATGAGGAACAATAACAATTATGATGACTGCTTTTACGATTATGATTATGACTGCATGTTGCTTTATTTTTATTTTTTTACTTTTATACGTGTTAACTATACGAACACTCTGTATGATAATGAGAGTGGGTTTTAAGAATAATGGTGTTGCCTTCTAATCTCTTACATGTAATTCTAACCAACTTCTTCTAGAAACTAAAGTTGTTTTTATATACTAAAAGTAGCAGGTGGTGGTACTATAGGTGAAGCCACCTACTAAAGAAGAGGAAAAACCTTGATTAGTTTTTATATAATTAAACGAGTCTCCATGAGTATTCTCACTTATCAGGCTTGATCTTGGAGATTTAGAAAAGTTATTGATGTATTTATGGTGAGGAGGTCTATAACCTTCTCATATCCTAGAGTTTTTGGGTTATCTATTATTGAAAGAACTAAAAAGTTTATTAAAAGAAAAGGGAGATGAATTGGTTTTTATTTAGTATCTCATAAATAGCATCATAGACAAGCTTTTAACAAACCCCACTGAAATTATTATTTTCAATGATAAGTAACTAGGCTAAAAAGTTAAAGAAGAAGAATTACACTGGAAGCTTATGAACACTGGAAGTCTTACATGGAGATTTAGGGACCTTTGATGCTTAAGTTAGTAAAGTTCTATCATGAATGTTATGTGAGTTGTTTAAATTACAAAAAAATAGATAATAATTACAGATGTTGAGAGAATAAGGAATGTTTTCTATACGTCTAACATGAATGTGCTTAAAATTACATGTTTCATAGGTGTTTTTATACCTAAAAAACATAACAATTTGCATCGAAAAAAGGGCATATGCAAACCCTCAACCTAAAATTATAAAACTAGTGTTAAATAGGGCAATCCTCAACCAAAAAAATAATAAAGTAAGAGGAACAATATTATGATTAGGGGCAAAAATCCCTAGAAAATTAGCTTTAAAGGCTTGGATGAAATAAAATAATAAATTGGTACGTGAAATGCTAACCCTGTGATGAATCATGTAAATCCCTAACCAGGAAATAATAAAATTAAAAGAATATTTTTGTGTGTGAGTGGTGCAAATCCTTGGTTATTTAGCGAAAAACACAGATCAATTAAAGAATTATCTTATGCATGAAAATATTGAAAGTCGGTGTGAACCTCGTGCATAACAATGTAATTTTCAACTATAAATTAATAAAATTTAGAGAACATTTTATTATGATAACTGATGAAGAATCCCAAGATAGCTATGCCAAAATCGGATGAAATAATTAAAAATTTCTATATGCAAAAATATTGATGAACATGGATATGACAATGCATATAGGATTTAAACGAGTGACATTATTGTAATTCTTGACAAAATCCCCCTCCCTCTCTCAATAAAACTAGTCAGCCGTGCAAAGGGGTAAGAACTCAGAATTTATGATTTTATCCTTTTTTCTTCTTCAAATTTACTTGGGTTATGAGTTATGAAATGCGATTAAGTTATTTTCATCCATGATATCAGACCAAATTATGAGAAATTAGAGAGAAAAGGTGTTAGTGGATTTTTATGTTTGGATTGAAATGTTCATGATTCTTGAAATTTAGGTTCATATTGTTTTTGTGATTGAATGTTTAATTGGGTTATTTATTATCGCTATTGGGTTATGATAATGTATAGAAATGTTTTGAATTGGGTTAATTATATGACGAGTTGGAAAATCCCAAAATTTATGAATTTAGGGTTTTATGTAAATTTTTATTGATATGATAAATTGAGTGATTGCTAGTTACTTGGGGTTTATATGATATGATTGATGATATAATTGAAGAAATTAAAAACTAATTTTGAGAAATCAAGACTTTAGTAACCTATCATATTTGGATATTTTAAGGATTTAGAAATTTGATTAAATTAGAATGATTTTGGTGTTTTAAATAATGTTTTGAAATGCTTGAGATTATGTATGACTTTTGAAATGTGGAATTATAAAAAGTTAGTTAATGTTGTTATATATTGGAAAGAGAAAAATATGGAGATTTGTAAGATTGTGTAATGTGAGTATTTTAATGATGATGTTATATTTAAATTTAATTAATATGATAATGGGATTGTGTTAGTTATATTTTTGCAAATCATGTGAAAAAGAATGCCTAAACCTTAGAAAATTTTTGTTAAGGTTGAAAAGATGGAAGTGTGGAATGTTAAGGAATTGAGTAAATTTTGGTGTTTTAGATATTATTGTTATACTTAAATTGAGTGGTGTGATTATCGAAGTGAGTTAATTTTGACGGAAATTTACGTGGAATAAATTAGTTGATATTGATTTATGTTGTTAAATGTGTGAAGAAAAGAAGAAAATGTGGAGATTGGTAGAATTGTGTAAATGTTAGTATTTTAATGATGTTGTAATATTTAGAAAGATATTAGAATTTTACAATTTTAAAGGCTAATGTGATTGATTATGGAAATGCATTTGCTAGGAAAATAAGAATTTGTTCTAATTGTGAAATCATGTGTAAATTAATTATTATGTAGGCCTCATTAATTATAATTGGAATAGAATAATGGATGGTTGTATGTTTTACATATTAGAAAGGGAGTTTCATAAATGAAATTTGATAATTTTGATGTGGGAAGGTTTAATTAAACTAAAAAATGGGATAGATTGTGTTGATAATTAATGAATTTGATGGAAATTAAAGGAGATTTCTAATATTTTCTTGAGTGTGACCGAACAAAAAAAAAATATGCCTAAGAAAATTTATGCTAAACATATAAAGATCGTAGTGTGAAGGCTTGAGCAATATATGTTAAAATGATGAAATAGGCTAAAACTTGTACAATTGTTTGTGGTAATGTGTGTATTTATATGTCCAATTAACTTGGTTATTAAATAAGTGAATATGTGTGTTGGCCAAATAGGATATTAAAATTTTATCACTGGAGATTTTAAAAGAGATGTTTTAAGTAAGACTCATTTTCTCAGGAGCACTTCCAACAAGAGCTTCAGGTAAGGGTTTTCTTTTTACAATTTAATTAATTTAGTTGTTCATGTAAATGTTAAAATACAAATTGTATGCTTATTTCTATATATCAAGAACAAATATTCATTATCAGAACTATGGTATTATGGAAGATCAACTATGTTTTTATGAAATGATCAACAATGATTTGAAAATATTAAAAAATATTAATTTTAAACCAAATTTTTTTAAAATTTTAAAGGAAATGTTTTTAAAATTTTAAAGGAACTCGATTCGAAACTTATTCCCAAACATTAGCTATGTACCAACAACACAAATGATAGGTAGATAAAATTGAATTCGGGTGTTCCTACCTACATGTGATGGTGTTGGATCCGGACTTACCCCATTATGGACATCCCAAGTTCAAATGAGGGTTGATATATAATGTGCTAGTTGTAACAACTAGGCCATGTTGAACACTGTGCACGCCTCAGAGTTTATGCCACTGTTTTTTTTTTTTTTTTGGTCGCCTAGACCCAAAGTGAGAGTTAAATTCTATCCGAGCAAGAAGGGCTCACATGGGACTGATGGCTAAAGATCTTGATGAGCTTTGTGTTTTTATTTTGTGTCAAGATTTGGTAATGGATAGGGTAAGCCTCGAGTCAAATCATAGGATCCAATCATGTGTCTCTTATTACAGATACGTTAGTTTTGGGTCTAAGAAGTATGATTGCTTTAATGCTGTTATAATCACTAGCATATGCATGATTCAATTTTGTAGACGACGCTGAGCAGCTGATGTCATGTCCTCCAGACAACCTTTTTCAACCATGGGTGGCAATAGTCAAGCTGGCCACTTCACGTGGTCCATAGGAGACGTCGAGCCAATCCTCTATCTTCTCAGCACGCAGATAAGCTTTTACCAGATTATTAGCTCCTTCACTAGATTCCTTATCCATTTTGATCGGTCAGCAATGGCGCCTCTGATTTGGACTTCGCGTTCTAAATATAAGTTTGGCAACGAGAAGATATACATGTCTTTGTAAATCTCGAAAAAGTTATTTTTCATGTCCGGTTATTTTTTACAACCCCATTTCTAATGTTAAATTTGCTCATCAGTCGAAAAACTCGGACTGTGCTAGAATAGATGCCATTAGCACTCGAAAAAAGTTATTTTTCATCTTTCTAATGTGTTTGATATCGTGGTCGTGATTGTGGTTGTGGTTTGAAAAAAATTATTTTATAAAAGTATTTTTAGTTGAGATTGGTTTGGAAAAATATATATTCAGTTAAAACTATGGTTGAAATTGAGGTTGAACAAAAAGTAATTTAATATGTTTGGTTAAAAAAATGATTTTCAAATTAAGGTTATAAAATAATTAATATATATATATATTGATGATTTTTAATTTAAATATTATAGATTTAATTACTGTTATTACATCATGAAATAAATAATATTGATATCAAATATTTTTTATTATTCCATTAAACTACGTGCAATTTCATCACGTACAAAATCTATCCAACAAATACTATATTTTTCATGGTTTATTAAGCGCGCAACAACATCAGGTGAAAATATCATTAAGAGCAAAATTTGAATTGCAATCAAATTTTGCAAATGTTACATCGTCAAATGATCTCCTTCTAATTTTTTGAATAAAACATAATTAAAAATAAAAATAAAAAATGAATTTTTTTTAACTGGGTCGGATCCGGCAAGAATAAAATTGGTAAGAACAAAATTGGGATTGTGATCAAATTCTGCAAATGCTACGTCATCAAACGATCTCCTTCTAATTTTTTAAATAAAACACAATTAAAAATAAAAATAAAAACTTAATTTTTTTTAACTAGATCGGACCCGGCAAGAACAAAATTGGGATTGCGATCAAATTCTGCAAATGTTACGTCGTCAAACGATCTCCTTCTAATTTTTCAAATAAAACACAATTAAAAAAATAAAAATTGAATTTTTTTAACCCGGTCGGTCCGGAATAGTAACAGGAACAGTGGAGAGTGACTTCATTGCGTTCCACAGGTTTGCGGAAAGCAGCAAAGAGCTGCTTTCCGCAAACCTGTGGTTATAACTCATTTTAGTCGGCCCCACATGAACAGTATATCGTGGTTTTTTTGTTACCAAACGTTTAAGGTTGTGGTTTGCTTTAAAAGCAACTGCAACTGCGTAAACAAACACCACCTAAGACGTTCGTTTTCAACACTTGAAAATGGTGGCGGAAGGAGACTAAAAATTGTTGTTGACAATAATGGGCCTGCTTGAACAATCAAGACACGCCTTGCAAATTTTGTTCACGATGTCACAATTCATAAATAAGTGACGGGTGATTATGAATATTTAGTTTATAAACATGCAATATTATAAGATTATAGTAAATTTACAATAAAAAAACAATATACAACTTGCATATACTAAATATATGTTGAATCATGCATAAGAAATTAAAACTAATTTATAGCATGCAAACTAAGCATATATTGAAATTAACTTACACAAAAACCAATATAGAATAATTACTTGTTAAAACACTTAATCAAAATTATTGTTGTCAATGATCAACCATTTAAGCATATATTAAAATTATACTTAAACAATAATTTAAGGCTTTATTTCTCATTACTTTATGCAAAAAAATTGATTTCAATAAGCCTCACAAAATTACAACAACACCATTTTGTTTAGATGCATTTCTAAATAAGGTCCAACGTGTTAGTTTAATATATCATGTAACCAATCAGTTGGTTACATGTGGCATTATTATATTTATGTAAATACATATTTATTATTAATAAAGGCTTAATTTATCTTTAATATTCATATAATATTATATTACTGAATCTAATATTTTATTTATGAATCCAGAGCAAAGATAAACTCAATGTGACAAAGATGCTTTGCAAAAGAAATTATAAAATTATTATAATTATGGGATTCTTTTGTATCAAAGCATGATTCCTATTGTATCAAAGCATTATTTCTAAAATGTTTCTGGTCGATGCTCTTAAAAACTAAACATTTATTAGAGTCATAGAGATTGATACATATTATGTTCTTTTCTTTATGAAAGGAAGCAGTTGTTCTCATAAGTTGAGGTATAAGAAAAACTAGAACTAATATGTAGGTGCTAGTCATAAAATATGTACACTGCACTGATCTGCATGAGAATTTCATATGGAGACATCATCTATGTTTATAGAAAAGCTCACATAACGGTTATGTAAATGATCCTTAGACTCAAGATCACTAATTTATCTTATATAGAGTGTTGTTATCCTCTTTTGACCAAATAAAAAAATCAAGAAAAAAATATAAAAAAGAAATCCAAAATAAAAAAGGATATACATGACTAAAGCCTAGAAGATTGTCCAAGTTAGTGGTGAAAGACCAAAGTGACAAGTGGAAAAGTAGGAGGACCAAAATGTATAAAACTAGCAAAATTGACAACCCAATTCTAATAGATAAAAGGCCCCGTTGGTGAAAATATTTTTATTTGGAGTAAAGAAATACAAATTTGGATAGATAAAGACTCAATGAAAATTTTGGAAGGCTTAATTAAATATATTGAGGACTTAATTACAAGAAAATTTGATTTTTAAAGTCAATGTAGGCTTTAATTGGAAGAAATTAAAGTCTGGGGGTCGAGTTGTAATTTTAAAGAGTTAATTTGGTTAAATCACGAGATTAATTACATAAATATTGAAGTTTGATGGTAAATTAGAGACTCGATCGAAAAAATCTAAAACTAAAGACCAAGTTGAAAAAGGTGTGTGATTGTAGGGGCTAAAATTGACCAAATCAGGGGTCAAATTAAAAAAAATTAAAAGTTTGAAAGTCAATTAAGGGTTTACGTACACAAATCAAAAACCAAGGATCAAGATGAAAATGACGCTGAACTTTAGAGTTGATGATTAAGTTTGACAAGAGTAAATTTGCATGAAATTAAGAGTTTGGAAGGTAATTACAAGTGCAGTTAAAAGAAATTGGAAGAATAGGGACTAAAGTGAAAAATTTCAAATTCCAAGTTAAAAATCCTAATTTCTAGGGTTTAGCCTAGAAAATGCATCAAGTAGGCACTTTCAAACGAATAAATGTGATGTTTATGACCACCTTTAGGGTTGTAACCACCACCATTCAACTAAAAAACACATTCTTTACAAATATCAAATACTCTCATTAAATGTTTATATCCTATTTTCTTTCAAGAACTCAACAACATCTTGTCTTCGATCAGCCATTACTGTATTTTTTTAATTTTAGGCTGATCGGGATAACACTTTTAAATGAATAAATATGGAGCTACGGACCTCTAAAATGAGTAAAGATGGATCCAAACAAAAGGTATGCTTCTCCTTTACTACAATCAGGTGGTCTTCAATGATGTTTACACCGGAGTTGCTATAATGAAGCCTCGAAAGTGGGTAACTCAGTCATCGATAGTTGTGATACCCATTTCACAAAACCACTAATTTTTTTTTTTTTTGTGTTTACACTTCAAGCCTTCTAAGTAGGTTCTTATCAAAGGTTGGTCATATTTCTCTCAATATCAAAAGGCCAGAAACGAGCTCCTTGGTCTCCAAGTTTGCAAAACCACCAAAACCTCTAAAAACCAAGTTTATTGCAAAACTACCATTGTAAAACCAGCATAAGTACAAAGTTCACAGTTGTAAAATTTACACTAGAACCCTCTCATTTTGATTAAAAGGTTAAGTTTTGATCAATCTATGTTTAAATCTATAAAAAAAAAAAAAAAATTAGCAAAACTCTATAAATACCCCCTGGAAAATTAAAGCAAAAAAGAGGGGAAAAAAGAAAAGATTGATAAAGAAACTCTAAATGTGAAGGTTTAAGAGCTTAGCACAAGTATTTCGTAAGTTTTGAAAGGGCAGCAAATTTGTGAAAGCAAACTTCACAAAGGAAAGCAAATAGGGTAGTAGCTACTCTATGAGCTTGAAGGTATTACTTTCTAATATAAAATAGGAGTCTATGTGGCTTGCTTGAGTTGTTTTTTTATTGTCATTTGATTTGTATTTATGTTTACAAACATAGAGATGGAGTTTGGAATGCTTGGCAAGTAGTGTTGTAGTTGCCCATTTAATTACTTTAATAGTCCATTTTTGTTTTCTAAAGCTCTTTTAGATTATTTTTTATGTTTTAGATGTAGTAAAAATCTTCTATTTAAGTTGTTTATTCTTGATAAAATAGTGTTGTTTTAGTTTAACTTAAGTAATGCATGTTGAAGTAATGATGTTTATCCTGGATTTTCTAGGTTCGTTCATGACCAAAATGAGTTTAGAAAATCAATTTTGAATCCATATTGCATGAACATATAAATTGTTTTAAGTTGATAGTTTCTTGATTTAGTATCTTTTGCATGATTTTGATGTTATTTATTGATTCTTTTGATTCAAATATGCTTGGTTATGGTAATGTGGTTTGTTGGAACTAAGGAAGCATATTTTAGAGGCATAAAAGGCTATTTTCTAGGTTTGGTAGCTTGATCTTCATTTCTAGGTTTGTTGGGTAGTGCTCTTCATGTTCTTGGAAAGAACATTATCTTAGCTCTATAATTTGAACCGGTTTTGGTTCAATTCTTTGTACAGAACCCTTCGGGCAACTTGATTAGTCAATAATCTAGGGTTTTAGTTTTGAACTGAAACCTATATTAACAAAATCATAGTCTTTGAGTGATAATCGAAGTGCATGAATACTAGATTATTGATTCGTGCATGATTTTCATCATATCTATGTCCTTGGTTTATCCATTTTTGGTATGATTTGAAATCCATATTTGTTCTTCGGTGTTTTTCATGTTCTTGGTTTTCCTAGGTTTTGATATGTTTTGATAAAGAGTTTTTAAGTTTTTTGTTGTTTTTAGTTTGATTTTTTTTATTCTGGTTTGGGTTTAGGTTTGTTTTTTGGGTTAAACCAGTGGACTTTAATTCTGTTTATAGTTGAACCAAAAGTTTTAAGTCAACTTGGTCAAGTAAAAAAAAAAATTTAATGATTTTTAAGTACCAGGAGTTGACTAGAAAATTTTTAGAATTATTTTGGATATTCACCTATTTTAATTGGAAGTATTTTTTACCACAATATACGAGTTGTGAAAAACACTTTCGTCTCTCATGATAGATGAACCTTGTCAAGGCACCTACATAAATTCTTCTTATAAGAATTTACCTAGGCATACAAGCCTATAACAAATTGAAAATGCTAGATTTATTCATGAGCGTAAATATTTGTTCTGAACCATAGACGGACCAGCGGTTAGGAACCCATCAACACCTTTAAACCACATCCATACCATACAATGTAATTTACCTTAAGTAAGGAGTACTAGGGGTGCTAATACATTTCCTAGCCATAATTAGTAGCTTATCATGAAATTTCAAATAAGGCCAGTCCACCCGAATGTTCTAGTGACCCTAAACCAAACAACTAGGTGGCAACTCCTTAACATACCGCCTCGTTATGCGCACTATGTGCAATATAGAGAATACTATGCTTTGATCTTGTTATGTGTTATCTTAATCGAGATAACGAAGGGGTAGACATTAGGTATAGCATGAACTATATGAAGGTACTTAAGTGATCAATAGACGATTCATCATCATAGGTAAATTAGGGAAAATGTTCTATTTATTCTCAAATAATATTGATGGAGAAATTTATGGCCAATGTAGAATGAGATTTGAAAAGATTTTCAAATTTTATTCAAACGATCAATGACTATTATGTAGAGAACAAGCATGATTTAACATAGCAAACATACTACATGTTTTAATGTTAAATCAAAATATTATTGATGAAAGGATATTAATTATATTGAGCAACCGATTACTAAAAGATTAAGTCAAATTACTAATAACTTTTCCAATATTTGAGGGATCATGATACATTACTAGACGATACAACTAATCTTAAAATATAAATTAATTATTTATTGAATTGATAATAAATTAAATTGTTTAATTTATTTAATTATATTTATTTAGAAGTATAATTTATATTTAGGCTAACATATTAGGAACCTAATGGGTCATACACATTAAGAACCATTAGTTAGAAATTAAACTAGGATGATTTAATTAAGAATGACTTGATTAAAATATATTTTAGAAATTAAAAACTAGAATATAATTAAACAAATATTATATTTCTAAACTTAGAAAAATCAAGTATGGACTTGATTGAGTTAATTTTCTAATAAATATGTTAGAAAATCATGACCAAATATTTTAGTTTTTTTTTTATTTTTACTTCTTCTAGGCTCAACTTCTTCTTTTTTCAATTGATGATAACTACTTAAGTTAGCCTCAATTATTCTTTTAAGTGAAAGCTTTTCTTATGTTTTTTTCAATGAAAACACATCTTCAAATAATGTAGCAATTCTTGATTCCATTATAATATTAGGATGAATGTCTTCAATACTTGACTTGTGTATAAGAAATTGATATGCATTACTATTATAAGCACATTCAATAAAAATATAATCCATAATTTTAGATCTTATCTTGACCATTTTGAGATTCGTTATTTCAATCTTTGCAAGACGACCACACATTAATGTATTTATAGGAAGGTCTTTTATTTTTTTTTCAGAATTTATATTGTGTTTTCTTTAGCTTCTTATAGGGTGCTTTGTTAAGTCTATAATTTATAGTCAAAATTGCCTCCCCCTATAACTTATCAAGTGCTCTCGAACTTATCAAGATGATAATCATCATTTCTTTTAAAGTTTGGTTTTAAGTTTAATATTATAATTTTATTGAGGTGAATAAGAAACAATATTTTGGTAGATAATACTATTTTGAGAATAAAATTCACCAAAAAATGCTTCATATTCTCCATCTCTATCACTTCTACTTACCTTTATTTTTTTATCAAGTTTATTCTTATAATATTTAAACATTTCAAGAGCTTCATATTTGTTTCTAAATACATATGTATAACAATATATTGTACAAATATCTATAAAAGTAATATAATACTTTTTCTCACCTCTAGTTTGCACAAATTTTAAATCACTAATATTCGAGTGAATTGAGTTTACAGGTTCACTACTTATTTTAATTGTTTAAAAAAAGGTTTTGTGAATTTTGATTATATACAAACCTCAAACTTATGATTTTTCTCAAAATCATACTTAGTAATAAATCAAGATTTATTAATCTTTTATAGAATCATAATTCATATGACCTAATATGTCATGCAGCTTGTCATAAGACTCAAACAAATAAGGAAAAAGGCATCATCATCATCATTATCCATGGTTACAATGGTCATTATATTTATTTTAAAAAGGTCATCACTTCAATAACTATTTTCTACAAATATATCATTTTAGAGAGTAAAACTTTATCACTCTCAAAGACCATCTTAAAACCATCTTTGTTCAATAATAAGTCTGCCACTAATTTTTTTTTCCTAATGTTAGCAACATGAAACACATTGTTAAGGATGCGAAGTTTTTCAGAAGTCATTTTCACTGTGACCTTCCCAAAACCTACCTTGGAGGTTGATAAATTACCCATGTAAAAATTTCACCATCCATTTCTTTTTAAGTGAAGGATATTTTCTTTTTAATGCATGCATGTCTCGTTCTACTAGTATCAACCCACCACCAATATGCAATTTTTATCAAGTTAACTTTGAAAACAACATCAGACCAGTTCATTCTTGAAACTTCATTAACAAGGTTGATACTAGTTAACTTGATAATGGCTTCAGCAATCTTTTTCTTTTTAAGGTTTATTTTTTAGCCCTATTTCTACAATTCTTAGCCAAGTGCCTAATATTGTTGCATATAGAGAATTTACCATTGAATTTTTTTGAAATTCATTTTCCCTACACAAAAAGCTTTTTATTGTATAACTCCGTCATTTATTCCATAAAATTTGTATTATAGGTGATACTACGAGAGTTGGCTCTTATTTCAAACAATTTATTGTCCTCTTTTATCCTTAGCCTCAAGATTAAGTCTTCAAGTTCCATTTCCTTGTACTTATACTTAAGGTAATTCTCAAAGTCTTTCCAAGATTATCATAAGTTTTTAATAATCACAATCACTTGGAATGATTTTCTTAGAACCATACCTATAGCATGAATATCATACAAGATGAGTTGAAACTCTTGAACCTAACTTATAATGGTGTTTAAATCAACCATCTTGAAATTCAGAAATTTGCTAACTATGAACTTTTTTCATACTAACATCTTCAACAATATGCTTTTATCCAAAGCCTCCCAAAATGTCTTTACATTCTTGATTAAACCATACACATCATCTAGTGTATTGTCCAATCCGTTCAAGATGTATTTCTTGGACACAACATTATTATAATTCCATGTGTCCATAGTTATGATAACAACAAAATCAGATTCATTATCTGATAGCTTTAGTGCTTTTTCCGACAAGAAATTTACTAAGTTCAAGATGGTTAGATAGAATAACATTTTTTGTTGTCACCTCTTAAAGTTTAATCCATTGAACTTTTCAGGTTCCTTACCATGTATCATAAAAAGTGATGGTAGAATCTTCTCAACTGAAGTAGTATTTGTTAAAGCGATACTGCAACAACTGATTCTAGAGTTTATGTCATAATAATCTTTTTATAAAATAATAGCCAAAATTATATAAATAAATTTGGCTTCTCAAATAAGTATAAAAATATATAGAACTAAAATAGAATTTTAATAAAATAAAGTTTGATAAAATTTTATTATAATTATAAAAAGCTAAACAAATAAATAAAACCTTTTCAATTATACAAGATAATATAAAACATGTTATGGTAGATTTAGTTAAGAAAAGGTACCATTTTAATATGCATCATATTGTAATAATATTATTTAATAAAATTAACCAAATAGCACATAGAAGTGATGTAGGAGACTTTTTCCTAACTTGTAACCTTATATTAATGGACATAACTTTTGATTTATTCATTAGATTGAACTGAAATTTTGTTAGGGATTCTAGAGGCTCTATTTTTTATAGATTAAAATTTTATATCCATTTAAGTTTGGGAAGGCCTTTAAATAAAACCCATAAGTTATTATTCGGGATTTGCAAATATTTTCCTAGTTAATTTATGATTTTTTTTTTACTTGATTAAGAACTCTTTTATTATGTTTCCAGATATTTTTAAGGCTTTTTGCTAGTATATAAGAAACCTAGAAGAGCTCTAATATGAAGTCTTGATTAGAATATTTATATGGTGAAATATTTAGTAATAAAGTTTTGAGTTAGGGTTTGTGGCGTGACCCTATTTTGTAGAATTTTGTGATGCTTGTTCTTGATATCTTTCTTGTATTGTGTCCATCTACATTAGTTGATATTATAGCTTAACAATTCCTAATGGTTAGTTATTGTATGTTGTTGAATGATCATGAATGAAAAAGGTGGTAAAATATGACGTGTTAATGTAAGAGGGGATGAAGAGGTTTTTTATTAGGAAAAAAGACATTTAAGAACTAGTGATACAAGAAACATAAATATGGATAGCAAAATTAATTGATAATTGGCATAAGGAGCCTAAAGGATTATAAATAGAGTGATCACATATTATGGTTAGCTTTGTAAACTCATTTTAGAAGCAAGAGCATAAGAAGCAACCTCTTGATTAGGATGAGTACCATGAAAATTTAATTTTTTGGATAATACTTATTAATTTCGTGAGAACCTTATAAGCAAAGGATTTTATTGATTGGTTGAATAAAGTAAAAATGATTTTTCGAGTACATGAAGGTTCTAGAATAGATAAGGGTAAAGCTAATTACCATAAAATTAAATATGAGAACTTTTGCTTAATGGGAGCAATTGAAAAGGTCTTGAGAAAGAAAAGTAAAATATAATATCAATGATTGAGAAAAGATAAGGAAGAAAATGAATGACCACTTTTTTTTATTTGGGTATACTCAAACCGTTTTACCAACAACTCTATGCATTGAGATATGATGAGAGAATTATTGATGAATAAATTGATAATTTCTATCAATTGATAACTAGGAATGATATTTCATAAACAAAAAAGTAGTTTGTTGTTAAGTACCTAAGTGGATTATAGTGGTCCTACCAAGACATGTTATGTTTATAATCCTTGTGAAGAATTTCAAAAGCTTATCAAAGGTCTTTGAATGTGGAGAAACCTCATATTGCTAGGGTAACTAATAAAGGTGAATTTCAATTTTACCAAAATAACACGAAGGTACACACCAACTAATAAAAGTTAATTGTGTAACCTAAATCAGCAACTAAACAAATCACAAGTCGGGGTTTGAGTTCTAGATTTAGTTTTGAATTTTGGTGTTTTAGTGTGGTAAGTTGGGTATCAAACTTCTAAGTACTATAAACAAGAGAGCCATTCGAGTATAAATTTATTAGTAGAATAACCTAGCAAAAAGACAAGTAATCTTACTTATGATGATTCAAATGGTAATAATAAGGTTTTATAAGGTGATGATGGCATTACTTTGGTCACCTAAAAGAACTTGTTTGCTTTTAAATATGATTTGGGTGAGGATTGGTTATGCACGAGTCTTCTTCTTTTTTTCAATTTGTATCATCAAGGACAAGGTATGTGATTTGATCATTGGAAGTGATAGTTATGATAATGTGGTGTCATTTGATATGGTAGAGAAGTTACAGTTAAAGATAGAAGAACACCTCAATCTCTACAAATTAAAGTGGCTTAATCGAGATAGTAAGGTAATCATGGATGAACACTGTCTTGTTTTGTTTTCTATAGGAAATTGATATTTTGATAATGTTGGTGTTATATAGTGTCTCTAAATACATATCATCTACTACTAGATAGACTATGACAATATAATATGAATGTCATGCATGATGGATGGTTTAATATGTATACCTTCAGTATAAAGGAGAAATATATAGTATTGGCGTCTAAGAGAGATGAGGCAATTGCTAAGAGAAAGAGTAAAAACATGTTGTTTTTATCCTAGTTTTGGAGAAGAAGAAGAAGAAGAAGAGAGATATGAAGAAGAGTATGGAGAATTAGAATGATGTAAAAAATGGTACATTTTGGAACAAGCCATTAATGACTAATAAATTGTTTTTTATAAAGATTAGAAGTGCTCTAAGAATTTATTCTTGACCCTCTTTATATGAGTTGGCTAACTATACATTGCCAATATGCTAGAGGTCATTGGAGCACAAATGATACTAAAATCATTTTGAATAGTCGACAACAATGGGAACATAGCAAATGAATGGTCAAAACTCAAGGAAGGGTTCTTTCCAACTTATGAAGACTGATGCTTCAGAGTTTTTCCTAACTTGTAGCCTCATGTTAAAAAACATAACTTTGGATCTATTGATTAGATCAAACTGAAATTTTTCTTTAAGATTTTAAAGGCTATTTTTTTTATAGGATTAAGATTTCAAAATCATCTGAGTTCAAAAAGACTTTCAAACAAGGCCTATAAGTTATTGCTTGGGATTTACAATATTCTTTGTTGATTTAGTATTTTCTTTTCTATTTGATTTATAGCTTTTTTATTACTTTATATACCAAAACTGATATAGAATGAATTCTTGTAACTACCAGAATAAATTCACTCCATTATCAGTTCTGATTGCCTGTTATAAAACAAGAATTATACATGATAATCTTTGTTTTAAATCTAAATTGTCTAGTTTTGAATAAACTTTTCCAATTCTTCTATTATGGGCTGATAAAAAATAATTATTTATAGATCAAATAATTTAAGCAAACCTAACAGTTTTGATTTTAAATCTGATATTTTTTTAGTTGAAAAAATTATCCAAGTTTGAAGCAACTATACAAATTATTTTTTTCGTGAGCTAACAAAAAATATTTTTTTATGGGCTAAAGAATTGAATCAAACCTCACAATTTTGATTTTAAATTTGAAGTTTTTTAGCTAAAAAACCTATGCAGGTTTAAAAAATTATTTTATTCATAAGCTAAAACAATTACTAAAATAAATTCTCTCCATTATTAATTTTGATTACCGAATATAAAACAAGAATCAAACTTGATAATTTTGATTTTAAATTTAATGTTTTTTTAGCTAAAAACATTATTTGTATTTGAAGAAATTAATTCTTTTATTCAAGTTTCGATTGCCTGTTATAAAATAAGAATTATACATGATAATCTTTGTTTTAAATCTAAATTGTCCAGTTTTGAATAAACTTTTCCAATTCTTCTATTATGGGCTTATAAAAAATAATTATTTATGGATCAAATAATTTAAGCAAACCTAACAGTTTTGATTTTAAATCTGATATTTTTTTAGTTGAAAAAATTATCCAAGTTTGAAGCAACTATACAAATTATTTTTTTCGTTAGCTAACAAAAAATATTTTTTTATGGGCTAAAGAATTGAATCAAACCTCACAATTTTGATTTTAAATTTGAAGTTTTTTAGCTAAAAAAACTATACAAGTTTAAAAAATTATTTTATTCATAAGCTAAAACAATTACTAAAATAAATTCTCTCCATTATTAATTTTGATTACTTAATATAAAACAAGAATCAAACTTGATAATTTTGATTTTAAATTTAATGTTTTTTTAGCTAAAAAAATTATTTGTATTTGAAGAAATTAATTCTTTTATTCAAGTTTGAAGAAGTATAAATCTAAACCCAAGCCTAAGATACGTTCTTAGATTAGAATAAACCAAAACTCAGCTCAACCCAAGTCGCAAGCATGTCTGACTTATGTCTATAACTATTGATGTAGGATATTTACAAAACCGTCAAGTGTACTTCTGCGCAATTAGTGGTGATTCAGATACCATAAGCATCCAGGTAGAACAACAAGCCATTGATTGCGTAGAAAAGTCAAACCAGAGAGGAAAACTCTTGCCCGCGTTAAAGATTTAGAACCCCACAAAGCCATTCGCATGCGCTTAAAACATATAATTGGCAAAGCTTTTGCCTAGAGGTGTCAACACAAAGGTTGTCAATTTCATTTTGTTTTGTTCAGAATAGTCGAAATATTTCATATTAATTCAAAAAACAGAACAAAATAGAACAAATTTCATCTCATTTTAAATTTTGGTCCGTTCCAGATTTTTTGGCTAAATTCTGCCCGGAATGTTCCGGTTTCATTCCACATGTTCCGTTCCGCTTTTGAAAAGCCATTGAATCAAATTGAACTTTGTTCAATTTAATTAATTAAACCACCCAATTATAAAAAATTATTTTTCATTACTATTTTCAATAACAATGATATTGAAAATAATATTGAAAATTATTATTACTATTTTTATTAACAATGATATTAATTTTTTAAAATTAGATTTATCACTAAATATATCATTTATATTCATACTGTTTTTTCATGTTTATACTTTGTAGGAATTTGAGCAAAACAATGGATGCTTTAGATTCCATTATCCTTGATAACATTGACCTAACTTTCTATTTAAAATATTTGTGTTAAAACATTTTACTTTCATAATATTTTGTTTAAGTTGAATTACTTTAAGTTAAAGATCTATTTAATCTTGACTATTTAGAAATATTTTAAAATTTAAAATTATATTTGTTTGGCATTGTGTTTGTATTGTATAATTTATAATTAATTTATCTTGAATTTGAATTATATTTGTTTTATATACACACACATATACATAAACAATACAATCCTAAAAAAGCACGCCGAAACACTCTAAAAACTAAAATATTTCATTCTAATTAAAAAAACAATACATTTATCAAAACAAAATTGACACCCTTCTTGAACACCCCTTCTGCATCTGCTTAATCCCTGTAAGAATCCCAGAATGCAATCCAGAGGTGTGATCATTTTCAATTTCCAAATAAGATTTAAGGAGTCAAATGAATAAGGTTTATTACCCAATCACTTGTACGCACGCGTATGGTACGACGGTACCATAGAATATTGACTTGACAAAAATATTCCTTGAGCAATTTTTCTACTCATGCCTGGATTGCACATTTATATTTTACGTGAGCACCTTAGATAGTACTGCTATCAATTTGCAAAGTAGCACCCTGGAAAAAAATAAATAAATATATATATATATAACCTTAAAAATAAAAAATATGTATATATCTCAAAAGTAACCATTGGAATTTTTTAACAACCTAATTGACCAGAGCGGCAAACACTTGTATGATCAAATTTTAATAACAATATTTACATAAACTATTAATAAAAAGGAATTAAATCTAAAAACCATAACCCTATGACTAAAAGGACAAGGTTTATTATTGTGTAGTAATAATAACGCCGCTAACCTGAAGAAGAAGAAGAATAAAATTAATTAGTACTTTTAAAGACTTCTCCATCTGGGGCTATGTACAGGCACTGTGGGTGAGAGAGGAAATGAAGACGGCGAAAGCAAAGGATATGGAGACCGCGGTGAATTCAAGCATCCAAAAGACAAAGGTGAGGTTGGCAATTGAAACTGCGGCTGTTCATGTGCCTGTGGCGCTACCATTCCCGCTGACTGCGAGGGATCTATTCCTTGTTGCTGGGGCGGGACGGGAAATTGCTGCTTTGAAGCTGTTTGATTGTTCCATCTAGGTGAAACAAGCGGTGCCAGCGGCGAGAATCCCGAGAACTGCTTGTTAGAATCAACAGCCGAGATCGTGTTCTGGAGATACCGCATGTAAGCAGAAACTGGCGACTCAGCCGCCGCGTGAACCGCCGGGAATGGCGGCAATGGTGAGAGAGGTGTCGTTGACCGTTGGATGAAGGTGTTGGTGGCGGAGGGGTTTGAGGCGGTGGTGAGTAGTTTTTGTTGAGGAGGGGGGATGACGCTGTTTAGCAGAGGAGGAGGGCGGTTGCTAACTTGAACCAAGGGTGGAGGACGAATACGTTGTAAGCGAGTGCTTTGAGGTTTGGGTGGGTGTATTGGTGGAGGGGTAGAGAATCTCTCGTGAGCTGGAGATCCAGTTAGTTTTTGTACCAGGTCACGGAAATCACTCTTGTTTATATTGTAAACAGGAGGCTGCTGCTGCCCCTGCAGATCTTGATTTGGCGGCTGTTGTGATGATGGCTGTGGTTGCAGCTGATTTGGCTGATCAAAAGGGTTTTTTTTTATGGTGGAGGTGGCGGTGATGACGGGGGGTTTGGAGATCTTGTGAGAAAGTTTGTTGAGGTGTTTGAGATAGTGATCTCTGTTGTTGATGGTGGTGTTAGTGCTATTAACACTGGTGATTGTAGAATCACCGGAGGATTGACAGCCTCTATCCATTATAGAAGCAGAAACCACTCTCTTTCTTTCTAGATCTAATCCAATGATATGGTGATAAATATTGCTGCAAGGCGAGGTTATTCTCTTCTTCTTTGTGGCGGACTTCAAAAGAGGTGTTTTAGATAGAGTAGCAGCAGGATCGCACAGATTAACAGATGACGTAGAGAATTAGTAGAAGTGGAGAGAGAGAGAGGAAAAGGGCAAAGAGATGTGATGGTGAGTTTATTATGGTGTGGTCTTTGCTTTTTACTGATTGGTTTTTGGAGGCTTAAAAGAAGAGAAAGGACAAGACCCGTATAAGGAGGAAGGCACGCACCCTCTCTCTCTCTCTCTCTCTCTCTGTCTGAGAAATCACTTAATCTTGGATCTATTCTTATCCTCGGAGGAGTGTTAAATAGTGTGTCTCCGTCAACAATGGTTGTGTTTTTCTCTCCCTTGTCTGTTTCCTTTGGTCAAAACAACCCAATTAATACTCGCTGCGGGACTGTCTCTGGACTTTCCCCTCGCACCCACCCAAAATTAAAAATTACTTCGTATTTTCCTTGTTTGTGACTGAGCATCTCCTTGACTGATCCCGTTGCTCCAAGTGATTTGCCTTGCCTTTTCTTTTCTTTCATTCTTCCACAGAGGATGTTGTATTTTATTCTTAAAAAAAAATTAGGATAATAGCATGATTAATAATATGTTTGGTATGGCGGTTGAATCCTCTTTTTGTTATTTTTTTAAAATTATTTTTTTAATTATTTTAACGTGCAGATATTAAAAATAAATTTTAAAAAATAATATATATATATATATATATATATATATTTCCAACCAAAAATAATTTCTACTGTTATACCAAAAACCCTTAAAGAAGCAGCAAATTCAACCGAGGGGACTGGGTTTATTCAGATAATTAATGTATTTGCCATGTTTTACTGGTGTAGTTCATGGTGTATGTTTTTCCAACGAAACGACGCATTATCTCTCTTGGAATTTTCTATTGCCTGTCAAACTGGCGTTACAGTAGCATTTGAAACGTCCAACAAATTTCAAAATCAGAGTTGGCATCATCCTTGCGCCGTTTAGAAATCTAGGCTGCAAAAAGGGTTGGTATATCATCTTTCATCGCCAAAACACTCCTTCGTCCCAAACTCATGTCCCAAACTTTTATCGAGTGTTTTGAAATTTAGCACACTTAAAAAAATATTAAAAAAATAACACAAATAAAAGAATATTGAGGAATTTAGTATATTTAATCAAGTACTATAGATATTATCTATGACGTATCTAATAGACTTACCCTAGGATAGTTTCTTGTATTGTTAACTTATTGTCTAAAAAAAACTACAATTCACACAATTCAAACAACTAATTTTCTAACATCAAAACACAATTCACATAAGCAACACATATCTTCAATCATAAGTAACGAAATTAGACCAAGAATTAACATAACATAACATTTTATTAAAATCAAATTAGCAAAACATCAATTCATAATTCTCATAACATATAATAACATGTAACTATATATAATAATTGCTACAGCTCGTATAAAGGACTAGAGCATTTGTGGACGGGTCTGAAGTATCAACTTAACTCGTCCAACTTGAGGAAGGGTCTGTAATATCCATGTAAGTGTGAGGATGACCAATATCATCTCAATTCATGAATGGACCTGGGACGATTATGGACAGGACTTAGATGCTTAATGACAGGCCTAGGATGCTCATGGACGAATCAGCATCCTCAACACTCTCATGATAAGCAATCTCATTTTCCATTAATGCCACTTTAAAATGCTTAACCTCTCTAACCTCTTAAATTTCACCACAACATAAATTAAGCGTAGTGCTGGCCACAATACGTCTCATCTCATCAACACCTTCACAGATAATTGTTGTTGTTTTCCTAGCCTCCTGGATCAAGTAATGAATCTATATACATATATTAAAAACAAATTAATAGTCATCATCCATAAGAAAAATAATCTAGTATTTAATAAATGTTGTATATAAAATAATATTGCATACCAATCAGTTTTGTCTCGATATCGAGGCACATAATGCATTGGATTGCGATGACACCTTAGAAAACATGACCAGGTAGATGTAATGAAATGATATGTAATGGATAGATATCATTTCATGTAGGTATCTACATAAATCGTTAGATGTCGCTCCTTAAAAACACAATATCTCCTAGCATCCCAAAGAGCTAGGTAAGATGTATGAATCACCAACCAATTTTCATTATGCTTACTCTGATGACTAATATTGTGTAGCTTGTCACCGGTATCAATATAATCTGGTATATGCTGAGATAGTCCAAACTATCACATTACTCGATCTAGACAATGCATTTTAATAATGTCGAAGTCGTGCAACGAAACCTATGTTAACCAAAGGTCAGATCCCATCCCTCATGGCATATAAATGAAGTTAAAAGTATCAAGTCCTTTGTATATAACATCTATGTAACCTATCAGGACATATGAATACTTATATTAGATAACAAATAAATAATAAGTAATTTACATTCAAATAACAAAAAATTCAATACACATGTAACACCTACCTGATATGATTGATGTGTGTCCAACTCATCTTGATAAAACTCTTAGACATGAGTGGGATTTATTATGAAATATCTAACCCCACACCATCTGACATAATAAGCCACAAAGTTAGTATATTTTTTACATTCAAATTATATAAATAACATGTTGACTAGAATTAATTTTATTTTATTATTACTTAGAACCAATACATAGTGGCATCTGAGTGATAATGTCAAACATATTATTACCCTAGTTCGTTTAATGTCCAATATGAATATGCTTTCATGATCAAAGCTATATTAATCAACGTTAACAATTATAAGTTAGTATTTAAAATGTTATTAATTCTAATAATCAAATAATTTACAAAAACATATACCTGAAGAAATAGTAGACACTTTTTGAATTTCAAAACTTTTTCATGTATGGGTTCCATTTAAATGCATAGGCTAAACACTCGAAAAAAAAAGTATAAATTCTTTTATCCATACACAGAAGAGTCTTAAGACTAAAAGTTTCTAAGGGTGTGTTTAGTAATAAAGTTTCACTTTATTTTTCCAAGAAAAATAGAAAAAGGAACATGTAAAAAGGATTTTATGTTCAGATGACATATTTTTACAAATTGAAAAAAGGAGAAATACATTTTAGTTTTTCCACCATAATGCTTGAAGTTGGAAAATATATAAAAGATGTTTTCCAAAATCTTTCAATAAATTAGAACAAAGTAGAAAAGGCATGTCTCCATCTTTTTCCACATTAATGAATATTTTCAAATAAAAATAGTTAATTTATATGAGTGTGATATTTTTTAGAACTATAAGTAAGAAATTGAGATTTATTGAATTCCTCTATTTAACAAAGCAAGTGAAATTGATCGATATTTATGTGTGTATTCTAGTTTGAATTTATATGGTAGTGATAATAAGTATTTTATGTTATTGAATCAAACAAAAACATAGCTAAACATTTTCAACATTCACGTAGGTCAGTATCTATTTATGCTAGTAGAGATAATATGTATTCTAAATATAAAATCATAGAAAATAGGTTATTTGAACATGATTTCTATTTTTCCATTTTTCTACGTATGAAAAAACTACAATATAAACATATTTTTCATTTTTCCGAGTTAGAAAAATGTTCTGAAACTTTAAGAAATGAACATGCCTTTTTTTTAATGTTCTATTGAAGAAGAAAAACTTGAAAAGGAAAAGAAAGGGAAAAAAGAAAATTATTTTATGTCACTAAACAAGGTCTAAGTATGACAATTTTAGTTCACTTGATAGGAGGCGTATGAGGGCTTTAGATAAAAAAGATGTAAAATATAAATGCTACGACATTTTAGAAAAACTTTTCATTTCATATAATAAAAGAAAAAATAAAATTTAAAAGTTTATGATGGATAAATTTTTCTTACATATAGATTAAAAAAACCCCATAAGACTAAGGCTAAAGTTTAGTATATATTCAAATAAAAACAATTGCTCATTATTTATCTTTCAGATCTTCCATAGTTTGGTTCTCACCAATAATCTCCACATCAAAGCTTTAATAAACCCTAATCGCATTAGGCTTAGACTCCTCACCCTTTAAGGCTTTCTCTTCAAGTTGCTCTATAGTTGGTTCCTCCACTACTGATTGATTATTTATGGTCTTAAGATTATCTTCACCATTCTCCTCATTCTTCTTAATGTCCAAAACCAAGTATTAGTTTTTAGTAGCTATATTCGCACTTCTAATGTAGATCTCTTTAAAGTTCGTGATAAGATCTAGGTGGAAGATTTAAAAAAAAAAACCACATCACTTTTAGACTAATTAAAAAAGTAAATATTGCTTATTATTTCTATCAATTTATGTTTAAAGGTCTCTTATAAAACCTAAGTCTCTTTAAAATCATCTTTGAACTTTTTCAATGTATCTCTTAGAGTACACATTTAGGAACATTCTATTAGGGCCCGATAAGCCTCATTATTAGCCTGGTCAGGGCTAGCTCCAACTTATTTACTTGTTATTGGTAAGTCAATAAATCCTAGTCAACCATTATGATTCTCTCATAGAAAATCTCAAACTCCATAGAATAGACATCTTTATCTTGTAATACCTTTTAGAGTACATCCCTAAAATTGGTTAATTATCTCTCTATGAAAGCTTAGGCAGCCCACATGAGTTGTTAAAATCATATTGAGAATGTGATTGTACATGGCTTCACAACTTGAAAGGTTATATAATTTTTTAAAGAAGTCCTGAAATATATTTGTCAAATATAAAATGCAAAGGCATCAGATTAAATTATAAACACCTTAAAAAATTTTGAACTTATATTGAAGATAAGTTAGGTAACTATATGCAAATGGTTAGTAAGCCCGACATCCATTCATTTTTTATATCTCTTATGTACTGAATGAAATACCTTACCATATGATACTAAACATACCAAGTATCCTCTAGAGAGTGACATCTCACTCAAACATAAAATTTTATAGCATGGTTTTTCTCTTTAGTTAGTTGTTGAGGTTGAAGAAGAATAAACCTCACTTGTATCTCTTTAGTTGAAGTAGCTGACAACAATTAGGCCATCACATCTTAGACAGACTGAGGAGGGAGGGGGTCACACTTTTGCTCATAGTAGGAGTGTTAGCTGACATAATTACAATGGAAAGGGGAGTTAGGTTCCTTGTCACCTTTAAAATTGGAAGATATAAATGAGTCCTTTATTTTATTTTTTTGTATTGTCCGAATACAAGCTTTGATATTACTGTACCAAAATTCGTCTTTTTCTTTGAGATTTACTCTATTATTTATGTTTTTCTTTATCTTTAAACTTCTTCACCCCTTTTACATTAGAGATGATTTCTTAACTTCCTTGTGGATCAAGGAACCTAACTCCCCTTTCCATTGTAGGGTCTATATAAGGAGATTGCTTCTCTATATTTTACCATACACCATTCTCCCTCTGAACTTCTTCAAATTACAAGTTTTACTATGAAAGATCTTGAACATAGGACGATTAGTCTAGAGGAAAAAGATGTAGAACTAGGCCAATTCACATCCCTTTTTAGCACATCATATTAACTAATAGTAATGTCTAAGTACTTTTAAGGATGACGTCTTTTTATGGTGGCTTATGTACTTTTTAAAGGTAGCTTTGATGACTCATATATTTAAGTGTATTTGACTTACGTAAAGGTTATAATGGAAAAATACACTATATAAAAACCAAAAAGAGAGAGAGTTTCATACCATATTTGAATATACAAAATGGTATAATTATCTTTATCCCTTTTATTTTAGCATTTTCAGGTTATTTGACTATATTCTCTACTAAAAAAAGAAAGTCTTAACCACATAATTGTTTCCTAAGCAGACATTGATATCCATTACCTATTACATTATAGTTGTGCTAGGGTAATATTTTCTAATTGGTTTTTAGGTTATATGGCAATCTTAGAGATAGCCATAATCTCTATTAGGAGTCCTTATCCCATTTTTTATAGCTTTTTAATTCCTCTCTGCTCAAGTTAGCCCCACACTCCCTAACTTTCCAAAATAAACATATTATATTTATGTTTTTACAAGTAGTAGAGAAAATGGTTAGCCTTAAACTAGGTTGGCTCTTCTGATTCTATCAAAATATAATTGGAATCTACCAATTCCTTATCATAAAATCACACATTAATTTTTCCATAACAATCAAAATAGGAATAAGAATAATTTAATGGTGCTTTTGGGGTGGTATGGGTGGTAATTATATGATTTCATAATAGTTGTTTCTCTTTGAAAATCATTACGATTGAAAGAGAAAATAAAAGAAAGACAAGATAATAACAAAAATGATTTTGTGAAAATGATAATGTGAGGATAACTATATCCCTTATATATAAAGTATCATTTTAATAAATTAAAAAATATGATATTAAAGGATGTTAGCCCTTCAGATTCTTTTACATAATTTCCTTTTAAACATCCCATATATTGGACATAAAGTCGCTCAAACAATAACATTTCAAGACCCTAAGCAACAAAATGACAAAGTAAAAAGGTAAGAAAGTGCCCAACCATAAAAAAAAAATCATAGATACAAATAGTGGTTGATCAAGTCTTTTCATTATTACATCATAAAGAATTACTAAGGTAATTGATGGATCTAGTATTTATATCCTCAACTTGGGCCCCAAAGAATAAGATTCGAGACACAACCTAAGTCTAAAAGCATAAACATAGGATATAGCTTGAGTCCAAAAGTTGATGGGCTAGAAGCGTACTTGGGATCCTCAAGCTTGGACATGAGGCATCTCTCAATTGGGCTCGATTATACCATATGGCCCAATAGAAAATTGGACCTATAAGAAATTGCATGGCATATTTGAAGCCAAAAGGTATGATAGGACTCTTAATTGAATCAACTAGTCTATGAGGCAATGTACTTGAGCATACGTACCTTAACTCTGAATGCATACATTAGTGTTTGACTCACCCACATCAATTTGTACCAATAGACACACAGAGCAACAACAATTTTGTTGGACTCATTTTATCGGTTGATGGGCCACGCGATACGATCTTTTTTCCTTGAACATAATACCACCATCGATAAGGGACTTTAAGCTTAAATGATTACTGTTTGTTTATGTGTCACAATTATTTTTCTATTATATCCTTGTTCCTATGAAAAGTAAACTTGATTTATTAATATAAATACATCTTTATAAACCTCAAGATAGGTATTAACATTCTCTCTCAACATTCTAGTATTCACATCTTCATCTTTTCTATAAAGCTTTTGTTTTGCAAATGTTCTTAAGTTTACAAAAATATCCTTTTTCTTCAATTATACAACCTAATTATCTATTATTGAAAAGCTTAAATCCAATAAGTTTCGCTTAAAATCTCATAAGAAACATATGATTTTTTTTTAATGAAAAGGGTATTTTTGGACTATCTTGCATATCAATTTTAAAGATGCATCATAATTAAGCAATCCAGAATATTTAGAAAAGTTTAATAAAAAAATTAGACGTGAAACTCAGAGTTTAAATCCAAGAAGTGAAGGAATAGAGTAAACTTCATTGAAGATTGGAGGCAACATCTTGAATTATACAAATGAATGATATGGTAAGTTATATATATATATATATATATATATATATATATATATATATATAAATATAAAAGATGGTAAATCCTATAAATATTAAGTAATTGGTCAAATAAAAAAAAAGTATGTCTTCGTTCAACATAATGTTTGTTTGTTGATATTGCATTATTCAAATTTCTTTTAGTAATCTTTTTAAATATTTTCATGTTTTTTTCCAAATCAAGGAAAATCATTTTTAATAATAAAAATAACTGGAT
>Ga0325400_1000193_pt1 | contig 40783 bp, 31 predicted proteins | sample PopdelMetagenome_2_FD_205662 | JGI IMG/M metagenome (GOLD analysis project Ga0325400, IMG submission 205662) | Populus deltoides microbial communities from Bellville, Georgia, United States - Xylem-PdKOR-R1 | ecosystem: Host-associated > Plants > Phyllosphere > Stem > Wood/Secondary xylem... | reverse complement strand
GCGCGACGACCTGGCCGCCGTGGACGCCCGCGCCCGGCCCCATGTCGATGACGTAGTCGGCGGTGCGGATCGCGTCCTCGTCATGCTCGACCACCAGCACGGTGTTGCCGAGGTCGCGCAGGCGGCGCAGCGTCGCGAGCAGCATATCGTTGTCGCGCTGGTGGAGGCCGATGGAGGGCTCGTCGAGGACGTAGAGGACGCCGGACAGGCCGCTGCCGATCTGGGACGCGAGGCGGATGCGCTGGGACTCGCCGCCCGACAGGGTGCCGCTGGTACGGTCGAGGTTGAGGTAGTCGAGGCCGACATTGTTGAGGAAGCCGAGGCGCTCGACGATCTCCTTGAGGATGCGTTCGGCGATCGCGCGCTGCTGGTCGCCGAGGTGGCGGGGCAGGTCGGTGAAGAAGGCGAGCGCATCGACGACCGACAGGCGGGTGGCGTGGCTGATGTCCTGCATCGCGATCTTGACCGCCAGCGCCTCGGGCTTGAGGCGGGCGCCGTGGCAGGTCTCGCAATGCTTGGGCGACTGGTACTTGGACAGCTCCTCGCGCATCCACGCGCTTTCGGTCGAGAGCATGCGGCGGTTGAGGTTGCCGATCACGCCCTCGAACGGCTTCTTGACGTCGTAGGACTTCTTGCCGTCGATGAAGGTCAGGGTGACGGGCTTGCCCTTGGTGCCGTGGAGGACCGTGCGGCGGACGGTGTCGTCGAGGTCCTTCCAGGGAGTTTCGAGGCTGAACTTGAACTCGCGGGCGAGGGAGCCGAGGACCTGCATGTAGTAGGGGGACGGCGGGTTGGACTTGGCCCAGGGGACGACCGCGCCCTTCTTGATCGACAGGTCGTGGTTGGGGACGACGAGGTCCTCGTCGAACAGCAGCTTCTCGCCGAGGCCGTCGCACGCGGGGCACGCGCCCTGCGGGGCGTTGAACGAGAACAGGCGGGGCTCGATCTCGGGAATGGTGAAGCCGGAAACCGGGCAGGCGAAATTGGCGGAGAAGACGATGCGGCCCTCGGGGGCGTTATCGCCGAGGATCGCCGACTTGGGAGTCGCCGCGTCGACCGGGTCGGCGGGGTCGACGTAAGCCAGGCCATCGGCGAGCTTGAGCGCGCTTTCGAAAGATTCGGCGAGGCGGGTGGCGAGCGAGGTGTCGTCGGCGTCCTCCGGCGGGCGGATGACGAGGCGGTCGACGACGACCTCGATGTCGTGCTTGTACTTCTTGTCGAGCGCGGGGGCCTCGTCGATCTCGTACACGGTGCCGTCGATGCGGACGCGGGTGAAGCCGGCCTTTTGCCACTCGGCCAGTTCCTTGCGGTACTCGCCCTTGCGGCCGCGGACGACGGGGGCGAGGAGGAGCAGGCGGGTGCCCTCAGGCAGGGCGAGGACGCGGTCGACCATCTGGCTGACCTGCTGGGCGGCGATCGGCTCGCCGGTGGCGGGAGAATAGGGGATGCCGACGCGCGCCCAGAGCAGGCGCATATAGTCGTAGATCTCGGTCACCGTCGCCACGGTCGAGCGCGGGTTGCGGCTGGTGGTCTTCTGCTCGATCGAAATGGCGGGGGACAGGCCCTCGATATGGTCGACGTCGGGCTTCTGCATCAGTTCGAGGAACTGGCGGGCATAGGCCGACAGCGACTCGACGTAGCGGCGCTGGCCCTCGGCATAGATGGTGTCAAAGGCGAGCGAGGACTTGCCGGAGCCCGACAGGCCGGTGATGACCGTCAGCGTGTCGCGCGGAATGTCGATGTCGACGTCCTTGAGGTTGTGCTCGCGCGCGCCGCGGACGGAAATGGTGGTCAGGCTCATGCCGGCGGTTCTACTTCTGTTCTGGACGGGAGGCTAGGCTTCGTGACATAGGCGCGCACCCGCAGCGTTGCGAGGGGCCCCGGCCGGGGTTGCGCGATGGCGGGCGATGGGCATGGTGGCTGGGATGAGCAGCACCAGCAGTCGCGTACGTGCCGAAGCGGCATTAGCCGCGCTTCGCGAGATCATCTTCTCGGAGGTTGCGGCCGCTGGAAAAGCCGGAGTTCGCAACAGCGAGGTGGCGCGCTCGCTCGGCCTTGAGACCAGCGTTAACGGAGGTCAGCGCAACCATCTGACCCACGCTCTCCTGAACGGGCTGGTCGCATCGGGGCGGCTTGCTCGACGCAATGAAGGCGCAAAGGTGATCTACTCCGTTCCATCTGCCGTGCATCCGGGAGTATAGTACAAGACGGTGCGTAGCATGCGCCCGATCTGCCGACCATGGAGCGACGCATGCGCCCGTTTCGCTTGGTTGCGGCACCTGACGGACAGTTGATCCACGAGGTGATCCGCCATCCGGATATGGGCGCGGCAACAGTTTGGGCAGCTGGCCTGCTCGTCCGAAGCTTCAGCCTCGATGTTGATAACCATAATCTCATGGCAACGATCGCACCGGAAATGAACGGGCTGCACTGACCGAGGTGGCCGTCGACCGGGTCGCGATCGCTGCAACCACCGTTCTGAACCAGGTAAAACCATCGTTCGGCCACCCCTCCCCTCCGTCAGCGTCCAAGTGCGCGATTTAAGGACGATCGCGACCGGGGTTGCCAACGGGCTGGTTCGCGCGGTTCATCTGTTGCCGTTGCAGTCACGGACTTTATGCGACCCAGCTTGATCCATCCGGGTGCTGTATTATCTGGGCGTTACAGTCAGGAGGATCGCGATGAAGAAGGTGAAGCTGCCCAAGCGGATTGCGGGGGTGAAGGTGCCCAAGGAGCTGCGCAAGACCGCCGAGCGGGCGATCGAGACGGCGCAGAGCCCGCGCGGGCGGGAGGTGATCGCGGCGGGGCTGTCGATGGCGGCGGCGGCGGCGAGCGCGGCGGTGGTCCGGGCGCGGGCGGAGCGCGAGGCGCCCCCTGTCCCATCGCGGCCGGCGGATGCGCCGGTGCCGCCGGTTCCTCCTGTCACGCCTCATGCGCCGGTGCCGCCGGTGCCGCCGGTGCCGCCGGTGCCGCCGCGAGGGACGACCACCCAGGTCGATCCGGCCAAGGTCGTCGAGGCGATGAGCCAGGTGGCGGAACAGGTGTTGGGGCAGTTCTTTCGCAAGCGGGGCTGACGCAGGGCGATCGGCAACGGCTGCCTGACAGATAACGGGCCGTGCACTTACTGTGCACGGCCCGCCGGGTTGGAAAACGCCGGTCGCGCGGACCGGACCAGCGCCCCCGATCGCCCTAGAAGTTCACCCCGAACTGGATGCGCGTGTAGCGCGGGGTCTGATAGGTCTGCGGCAGCGCATAGGTCGCGCTGGGGGTGCCGCCGGTCAGCGTGCCGATCTCGTTATAGTCAAGCTTGGACCGGTGGTTCAGGACGTTGAACACCGACAGGCGCAGGTAACCGCTGAACGCGTCGGTCGGCACCTGCAGCGTCGCGTCGAGGTTGAGCAGGTACAGCCAGTCCGACTTGAACGAGGTGCCGCGGCGAACGACCTGCAAAGTGCTGGGACGCGCCCCGCCGACCCGGTTGAAGGGATCGTTGATGACGGTGAAGCCGACCGGGTTGGTCACGACCTGGCCGTTGGCGACGTTGCAGTATGCCGCTGCGCCAGGACCGTAGAGCGGGCCAGCGATGCCGTTGACCTGGGTCGCGTTGAAGTCCGCCGAGCCCGGTGCGGTGCCGAAGCAGCCGAAGCGGCGCGGCGAGGCGATCGAGCCGTTGGCCCCCAGCGTGAACGCGTCGGAAAACTTGTAGCTGCCATACACCTTGAACGCGTGGCGGCGATCGTTGGGCAGGTAGCCATAGGTGCCGGTGACCAGCGCCGGGAAGTCGAACGCGGTGGTCAGCCCCGAGTCGGTCTGGCCGTTGTCCGACCGGACGCCGCCCTCGATGTTCCCGACCAGCTTCGAATAGGTGTAGTTGGCCGACAGGCTCCACACCCCGTCGAACTCGCGGTCGAAGGTGAAGGACATCGCCTTGTACTTGCGCGCCGCGTTCGGATATTGGAGCGCATCGGCGGTGAGCAGCACCTGCTTGCGGGTCGTGGTCTCGCCCGGCAGCGGACGGGACAGGTCGACGACGACGTCGCTGCCCGGGTTGATGAGCGCGCCCTGGGTCGACCCGGTGAAGGTCGCCTGGCACGCCGCCAGCGTCTTGCCCTGCGACACGCAATAGGGGACGATCGCCTGATCGAGCTCGGCGTCCTCGAGCGAGTTGCGCAGCTTGGTAAAGGTGAAGAACGCCCCCACTCGCACGCGATTGCCGACCCGGGTCTCGCCGCCGAGGATGTATTCCTCGGTCGACTGCGCCTTGAGGTTCGAGCTGACGGTCGAACCGGTCGGCTGCGCCGCGACGCCGTCCTGGCGGATGGTGCAGATGTTGCCCGCAGGTCCGCTCGGCGGGCACGCGGTGGTGCCGCCCAGCGTGAGCAGCGGGGTCGACAGGATCGGGCTGTTGTCGGGGTTGAGCCCGGCGAAGCGGTAATAGGCGTCATAATCGAGCTGGACACCCGCGAGACGGACATTGGTGTTGACCGCGACGGGGAGGAAGTAGCGGCTGAACGAGCCGTACACCCGCGACCGGCCCGATCCTTCGGGATCGAAGGAGAAGCCGAGGCGCGGCGACCACAGGTTCTTCTGGCTGAAGAAGGTGACATCGTCGCCGTTGCGCGAATTGAACTTGTCGTTGCGGACGCCGAGGTTGAGCAGCAGGCGGTTGGACAGCAGCTGCCAGCTGTCCTGGACGTAGAACGCCTCGTTCTTGCTGCTGAACTCGCCGCCGGTGCGGAAGGTGCGGACGCGGATATAGGTGTCGCCCGCCGCCAGCCCCGGCGCGGTGGTCGCGGTGGCGGTGAGCAAAGTCACCTGGCCCGGACCGTTCGACAGCGTCTGCTGCGTCTCGTTCAGGTCCTCGCGGTCATAGCCGCCGCGAATGTGATGGCTGCCCAGGAACCGCACGTTGAGGTCGGCGTCCGCGCGGTAGAAGGTGCGGTCGTCGAAGTTGGTGGTGTTGTTCGCGGTCGGATTGCCGATCTGCGAGTTACCGCCGTTGCGCTGGTCGACGACCGAGGGCAGGCCCGGTGCGATCGATTCGGTGGTGTCGCGGTTCTTGTTCTTGCCGTACGCCGCCGACAGCGTCAGCCAGTCGGTGAAGGTTCCGGTGTAGCGGAACACGTAGTTCTCGCCGCCCGAACGGAACACGGTCGAGGTGGCGTAGCGGCCGCGGTCATTGGTGTTGATGTTGTAGCGGCCGCCATTGGCAAAGGTGCGGGTGAACCCGTCGGTGAGGCCGGAGGTGCCGTAAATCTGGCGCAGCGTCTCGCCGGTGGTGTTGAAGTAGGTCGCCTCCAGCCGCTGGCCGTCGACGATCACCGCATCGATCTTGCCCGCATAGAAGGGCGTGGTGTTGCGGTCGACATTGTACGAGGTGCCCGCGATCTGCAGGTTGGCCGCCGACAGGTTGCCGAAGGTCGCGCACGAACCAGGGTTGGTGGCGCAGCCATTGGCACCAGTGCCGGTGGAGCTGGCGGTCGCGGTCGAGCCGAAGCCGGACTGCACGTCGCGCGAGTTGTAGATGCCGTAGAAGAACAGGTGGTCCTTGATGATCGGCCCCGACAGCTGCGCGATGAACTCCTTGCGCTCGGTGTAGCCGGCGTCGTTGTCGGTCGCGTAGGTGTTGGGCGCCTTGTCACGGAGCGCGTCCGGTTCCCAGTTGAACAGCACGCCGCCGTGGAACTCGTTGGAGCCCGACTTGGTGGTGGCGTTGACGAAGCCGCCGGTGATGCGGCCGAACTCCGCAGCGAGGCCGCCGGTCTTGGTTTCGACGGTCTGGTAGAACTCGAACGGGATCGCCGAGGAGCCCAGCCCGTTGCGGAATTGGGTGACGTTCAGGCCGTTGATGTAATACGCGTTCTCCGAAACGGACGCGCCGTTGATCGACGGCAGGTTGCCGAAGGTCGTGTCGCCGCCGGTGGTGCCCGGCGCGAGCAGCACGACCGAGGTGAGGTCGCGCGCGACCGGCACGCGGGTGGCGAGATCGCCGACGTTGATGACCGCCCCGGTCGTGGTGCGATCGAAATCGACGACCTGGACCCGGCCGGCGGTGACCACGATGTCGCCGCCCCCGCCGACGCTGGCGATCGTGAACTGGTTGGCCGCGTTGCCCTGCGTCAGCAGCACGTCGGCGTCGGTGAACGTGTCGTACCCGTTGGCGGTGATCGCGAAGGTGTAGCTGCCCTGCGGCAGCGCCGCGATACGGAAGGTGCCGTCGTTGCCGGTGACGACCGACCGGGTGAAGCCCTGGCCGTTCGAGGTGACCGTGACGGTGGCGCCGCCGACCGGCTGACCGTCGGTGCCCTGGACCACGCCCGTCGCCTGAACCTGGTTATAGTCCTGTGCATGGGCGGGCAGCACCGGCGCGATGGCGACCGCGGCCCCGATCCCCGCAAACCGCAGCGCGGAGCCGAGCCGCAGGCCGGCCATGGTACGAGCGTACAAAGATTGCATTCGTGAAATCCCCCGATCCTTCCGGAACCCTTGAGTTACCGGGCACTACGCACGGCACCTGTTCGTGTCGTCCGGGCGACCATCCGCGACAGCCGGGTATCGTGTAAAGAGCCGATCAGGACTAATTTCCCCGATGTGGCTTATGGGTGACAACTGTGCCCTTCGATCCTCAAGACGATAACGTCAGGACCCTTTACGTTTATTCGAGGACAACGGCACGACCGACCTGGAATAGCGTCAATGCGGCAGGTCCGACTGCACGCGCCACTTGCAAAGCCCGATGATTGCCGGCCCGCTCACATCGCACGGAGGATCGGGGCGCCTTTGTCGGGGGGGAGGGCGAGGGCGGTTTCGAGGAGGGCGATCCAGGCGGTGCAGCGGGTGGGTTCGGGGCCCTTGCCGGTCATCGCCGCGCCGAATGCTTTGCGAGACAACCCCGCGCGGGCGGCGGCGCTGTCGGCAATATCGCCGGGGATGCGGAAGCTGCCGTCGCCTTGAGCCTCGGGAACGCCATTCATGCCCAGTATCGTGCGGCCGATCGCGTCGCGCTGGCGATCGCGAAAGGGGCGCATCACCGAGTCGGGCTGGGCTTCGCCGTTGAGGTAGTCGGCGCAGGCGAGCGTGCCGAGGCGGTCGCGGATCGCGCGGGCCTGATCGAGCTGGAGACGCCGCCCGATGGTCACCGTATCGTAGTCTGCGGTCCGGCGCGCATAGCCGGCGCGGTCGCCGACGTCCTGCATCACCTCCATCGCGAAGTCGGTCGGGTCGCGGCCGGTGCGCTTCGCCTCCGCCCAGGACCCGCGCAGGTGGCGGAGATAGGCCGGGTTGGCGCGGGCGAGCGCGGCGGCGGTGAGCGCCGGGCCGCCGACCGCCCGGAGCGCGGGATCGAGATCGGCGTCGGGGGTGGTGAAGGTCGCCGCGACGATCGGCCGGGGCGTCGCGGGCGTCGCGCCGTTGTCGGACAGGGCGAAGCGCGCGATCGCGATGACGATCCAGATCGCGAACACGGCGGTGCGCCAGCTGCCGCTGGGGGGAGTGTCGAGCTTGCCGACCTTGTAGCCGTCGAGATGCGCTTCGAGTGCGGGGTGGTCGCGGCGGATCGTGGCGACGAGGTCCCTGGCGCGCCGTCGCCCGACCAGCAGATTGCCCCAGCCACGATGGCCGGTCAGCTCCAGCCAGGCGCGGTGGAAGCGGTGGCCGGGGCGGGTGACCATCGACAGGAACTGCTTGTCGTCGTGGCGGGCGAGCGCCGCGGCGATCGCGGGCGGCTGATGCAGCGCGCCGCGATCGCGATCCCAGCCGAAGAACGTGACCGCGCGCAACAGCATCGGGTCGGCGCGCGGGCCGGCGAGGTCGATGAGGTCGGCGAGCCAACCCTCGGCGCGGGTGCGGCCGTCGAGCGCCTCGAGCTGAGGATGGGTGAGCAGCGCGTCGAGATGGGCGTGGAGCGCGACCAGCTCGTCGGGGGCGAGCGGGCGGGCGACGGGCTCGCCCTGGGGCAGGAGCAGCCGCCAGATCGCGCCGGCGTGGAGGTCCACGTCGTCGGGATCGGGGGCGAGGTCGGGCGTGTCGAGGTGGAGGCGGGGATCGGGGGTTTGCGGGGGTTCATTTGTGGGTGTGACGGTAGTGGTGATGCCGTCGGGGTGTGGGTCGAGCGGGGTCGCCTGGGGCTCTGGGCTCCCGCCTTCGCGGGAGCACGCGGGTGGTTCGGACAGGCCGGTGGCGGGAAGGGGTGGGAGGTCTGTCCCCTCCCCTGTCGGATCGGGGGCGGGGGCGAGATCGGCGGGGTCGGGCGCGAGCGTGGTGGCCCGGGCAGCCGTACGCGCGGCGGCGAGGGCGGTGTCGCGGGCCTCGCGCAGTTCCGCAAAGCCTTCGGGGTCGGCTTCGACGTCGAGGGCGCGCAGGGTTTGGGCGTAGGCGCGGCGGATCGCGGGGGCGTCGGCGTCGGCGGGGATGCCGAGGCGGTGGCAGGCAAAAGGCGGGATCATAGGTAGCGCTCGCCTTCGAGCTGATCGAGCGCTTCGGTGAGGTTGGTCGACGCGGCGGCGATCGTCTTGGGGTCTTGGCTGTCGAGCACCGCCTCGTACTGGCCAATCCAGTGGCCCACCGCCTCGCGCCGATCGCCGGTGAACGCCTCGAAGCAGCGGGTGGCGCGGGCGAGCAGCGCGGCGTTGGCGGCGTCCTCGCGCGGGTGGCGCTTCAGTTTCGCGAGCGCCTCGCGCTGGCGGGCGAGCGTCCTGGGATCGGGGGCATCGACGTCGTCGACGATGACGAGGTTGCGGCTGAGCCCCGTCGCGGGGACGTGGACGTCGACCTCGAGCAGCCCGCTGGTGTCGTAGCTGAAGCGGCACTCGACCGCCTGCCCCGCCGGGCCGCGCGGCACCGGCACGGTGAGCGAGCCGAGGCGGACGTTGCCCGACACGTCGCGCGCCTCGCCCTGGTAGATGTTGAACTCGATCGCCTTCTGGTTGTCCTGAAGCGTGACGTAGGTGGCGACGCGGCTGGCGGGGATCGGGGTGTTGCGCTCGATGATCGGCGAGAAGATGCCGCCCCGCCAGCCGCCGCGGCCGTCGGGCACCGACTGGTCGACGCCCAGCGTGAAGGGGCAGACGTCGGTGAGGCGGATCTCCTCCAGCGCGACGTCGCGGCCCTTGAGCCCCGCCTGGATCGCCGCGCCGAGCGCCACCGCGTGGTCGGGGTGGACCGCGGTGCCGGGGAAGCGGCCGAACATGCGGGTGGCGGTGCGGCGGACCAGCGGCATCCGGGTCGCGCCGCCGACGAGGACGACTTCGCTCAATTCCTCGACGCGGATGTCGCTGTCGCGGAGCGACCGGAGAACGGGATCGCGGAGCCGGTCGAGCAGGGGCTTGGCGGCGGCCTCGAACGCGGCGGTGGTGACGGTGGTCTCGTGGCGCTGGTCGTTCCAGGTGACCGCGAACACCGCCTCGTCGGCGTCGGTCAGCGCGCGGCGGCAGCGTTCGGCGGCCTCTCGCAGCAGCGCGCGGCGCTGTTCGGGGTCGGCGCCGGCCAGGGCATCGGCGGGAAGGCCGGGCATCGCGGCCTCGACGATCGCCCCGTTGAAGTCCTCGCCGCCCAGGCGGTTGTCGCCGGCGGACGAGCGGACCTCGACGATGCCGGAGAACATCTCGACCACCGAGACGTCGAAGGTGCCGCCGCCGAGGTCGAAGACGAGGAAGGGCTCCTTCTCGCCGCGGTCGGCGAGGCCGTAGGAGAGCGCGGCGGCGGTGGGTTCGTTGAGCAGGCGCTCGACGGTGAGGCCGGCGAGTTCGCCGGCGCGGCGGGTGGCCTTGCGCTGGCGATCGTTGAAATAGGCGGGAACGGTGATGACCGCGCCGGTCACCGCCTGTCCCAGGAACGCTTCGGCATCGGCCTTGAGGCTGGACAGGACGAGGGCGGAGAGGTCCTCGGCGGCGAACCTGCGGGTGCCCAGCGTCACTTCGGAGCGGGTGCCCATGTAGCGCTTGAACGCGGTGGCGGTGCGGTGCGGGTGGGTGGCGTGGCGTTCGCGCGCGGCGAGGCCGACGAGGAGGGTGTCGTCGTCGGACAGGCCGACCGCGGAGGGGGTGAGCAGGTCGCCGAGCGCATTGGGGATCAGCACCGCCTCTCCATCGCGCCAGACCGCGGCGGCGCTGTTGGTGGTGCCAAGGTCGATGCCGATGATCATGCGCGCTCCCCGTGTGCGCGGACGTTAGTGAGGTGCGGGGGCGGGTGGAAGGGGGTGTGCCGGAGTGGGACATGGGTCGCGTCATCGCCCTTACCCTTCCCACTCTCCTGCGGCGAGCGGGCCCCTTCCCTGTCCCGGTGGGAGAGGGAGAAACGGCGTAGCCGGCGATGGGTGAGGGTGACTTACCCGTCCAGTGCCTCTGCGATCGCGGCGTACACGCGGTCGAGTTCGGCGTCGGTGATCGCATAGGGTGGCATGACGTAGAGCGTGTCGCCGAGCGGGCGCAGCAGGATGTCGCGGTCGCGGAAGTGCGCGAGGAGGCGGGGGGCCCGGTCGGAAAGGTAGCCCCCTGCCCCGCCGACCTCGAACGCGGTGATCGTGCCGATCTGGCGGGGGTTGCGTGCGCCGGGGCCGAGCGCGGCGAGGCGGGTGGACTGGCGGGCGGCGAGCGACGCGATGCGGTCGAGGACGGGCTCGTCGCGCCAGATCGCGAGATTGGCGTTGGCGGCGGCGCAGGCGATCGGGTTGGCGGTGTAGCTGGACGAATGGAAGAACATGTCCGCTCGGTCGGTGGAATGGTGCGCGTCCCAGATCGGCTCGGTCGCCATCGTCACCGCGAGCGGGATCGCGCCGCCGGTCAGCCCCTTGGACAGGCAGAGGATGTCGGGGACGACCCCGGCCTGTTCGCAGGCCAGCAGCGTGCCGGTGCGGCCCCATGCGGTCATCACCTCGTCGGCGATGAACAGGACGCCGGCGGCCGCGCAGATCGCGCGCATCCGGGCGAGGACGGCGGGGGGATAGATCAGCATCCCGCCGGCGCCGAGGATCAGGGGTTCGACGATGAACGCGGCGGGGCGGGTCGCGCAGGCGGCCTCGAGCGCATCATAGGTCGCCTGCTCGACGCCGGGATGGGGGAACGGGATCGTGCCGACGTCGAACAGCAGGGGGGCGTAGGCGCGGTTGAAGACGCCGCGCTGCCCGACCGACATCGCGCCGATCGTGTCGCCGTGGTAGCTCCCCTCGAGCACGAGGATGCGGTGGCGGGGCTCTTTCCGCGCCCAATAGCCGAGCGCCATCTTGAGCGCGACCTCCACCGCGGTCGAGCCGCTGTCGGAGAAGAAGACGCGGGTGAGCGCCGGGGGCATGATGCGGACGAGTTCGCGGGCGAAGTCTTCGGCGGGTGCGTGGGTCCAGCCGGCGAAGATGATCTGGTCGAGCCGCTCCGCCTGATCGCGGATGGCGGCCCGGATGCGGGGATGGTTGTGGCCGTGGGTGGTGACCCACCACGACGCGATCGCGTCGACGACCTGCCGCCCGTCGGCGGTGTGCAGGATCGCGCCGTCCGCATGGGTGACGAGGGGGATCGGTTCGCCCAGGCCGTGCTGGGTGAAGGGGTGCCAGACGGGGGAGGTCATGTGAAGTCCGCGAGGTCGAAGGCCGCGGCGAACGCCTCTGCGAGGGTGGCGGCGTCGAGCTTCGGCAGGCGGGGGAGACGGCCGAGGCGTCTGACGCGGCCCATGGCGGCGATCGTCGCCTCGCTGTCCTCGTTGCCGTCGCCGTTGAAGGCGATGCCGAGGATCGGAATGGCGCGCGCCCGCAGCGCCTCGATCGCAAGCAGGCTGTGGTTAATGGTGCCCAGCGACGTGCGGGCGACGAGGACGACGGGTTCGTGCCAGCGCGCGAACAGGTCCGCGTAGAGGAGGTCGCGGGTGACGGGGACGAGGACGCCCCCTGCCCCCTCGACCACCAGCGGGCCGGGGACCCGGGGAAGCGCGAGGCGGGCGGGGTCGATCGCGATGCCGTCGATCTCGGCGGCGCGGTGGGGAGAGCAGGGGGTAGCGAGGCGGTAGGCTTCGGGAAGGATGCGGTCGGCCGGGACGCCGAGGCCGGTGACGGTGGCGGCGTCGGTGGCGCCATCGAGGCCGGCCTGGATCGGCTTCCAGTAGTGCGCGCCGAGGGCAGTCGCGAGGGCGGCGGCGAATACCGTCTTGCCGATATCGGTGTCGGTGCCGGTGATGACGATGGTCTTCATGTCTGTCTGGTCCTTCCGTCACCCCGGCCACGGTGCCGGGGTGCACCGTGCAGCGAACTCACCGGCTGCGATACTCGTAAACCGGTGGATCGCGGCACAAGGCCGGGATGACGGAGGAAGGGACGATCAGTCATCGAGCGCTCCCCTCAGCGCCTGCGCGAGCGCGGCGACCGCGGCGGCGTCGGCGTGGAGGGTGATGGCGATGCGCAGGCGCGCGGTGCCGGCTGGGACGGTGGGCGGGCGGATGCCGCGGACGTCGAAGCCGGCGGCGCGGAGGCGGGCGGCGACCGCCATCGCGCGAGCGTCGTCGCCGAGCAGGACGGGGATGATCTGGGTGCCGCCGGGCGGGGTGCCGAGGTGCGCCTCGGCGGTGCGGATCAGCGCGTGGAGGCGGGTGCGGCGGTCGGGCTCGTCGGCGAGGATGCGCAGGGACTCGCGGACGACGGCGGCGATCAGCGGCGACGGCGCGGTGGAGAAGATGAAGGGGCGGGCGCGCGCGACCAGCACGTCGCGGACGAGCGCGGGGCCGCAGACCAGCGCGCCTTCGCAGCCCAGCGCCTTGCCGCAGGTGTGCAGGGTGACGACGTTGGCGTGGTGGTGGAAGTCGGCGGCGAGGCCGCGACCGCCGGAGCCCCAGACACCGGTCGCGTGCGCCTCGTCGACCAGCAGCATCGCGTCGTGGCGCTGGGCAACCGCCAGGAGATCGGCGAGCGGGGCGCGGTCGCCGTCCATGCTGTAGAGCGATTCGACTGCGATCCAAGGCGTGCCGGTGCCGCCCCTCGCCCGCCAGCTCGCGATCGCGTCGGCGAAGGCTTCGGCGTCGTTGTGCGCGGCGGCGACGCGGGTGGCGCGGCCGAGGCGCAGGCCGTCATGGGCGCTGGCGTGGATCAGCGCGTCGTGGACGACGAGGTCGCCTTCGCGCGGCAGGGCGGCGAAGAGCGCGGCGTTGGCGGCGTAGCCGGTGGGGAAGAACAGCGCCGCCTCTGTGCCGAACGCGGCGGCGGCCTCGGCCTCGAGCGCCTCGTGTTCGGGGTGATTGCCGCGGAGGAGGCGCGACCCGCCCGAGCCGAGGGGAACGCCGCGGGCGATCGCATCCGCGGCGGCGTGCGCGAGGCGGGGTGCGGTGGCGAGCGCGAGATAGTCGTTCGAGGTGAAGTCGCGGCCGGTGGCGGGCGCGAGGGTGCGGAGGCGGTTGGCCTGGGCGAGGCGGGCTAGGTCCTGAGCGTGAAGGTCGAGGGGCACGGGGGCTTCATAGGGCGGCGGTGGAGAGACGCCAGAGGCGGCGGGGGCAGGTATCGCCCTCACCCTTCCCATCGCGGCGGCGATGGGCCCCTTCCCTCTCCCGGCGGGAGAGGGAGAGACGCGCAGCGGCGACGGGTGAGGGTGAGACGCGTGAGGTGGCGGGTATTGCTGCGAGCGGGAATACCCCTCCACCAGCTTCGCTGGTCCCCCTCCCCTTCCAGGGGAGGATCGGGTGCCCTTTGCGCCGTGGTGGGCTATGATGGAGCATGACCTTTTTCGAGCATATTCCGCAGCGGCGGGCGATCTGCGACCGGGAGGCGCTGGAGGCGGCGGTGGCGGGGATCCCCGACGACAGCGCGCAGGCGATGCGGCGGGGGGTGGTGACCGCCTTGCAGCACGCGCTCAAGGCAGGCCGCGCGGAGGTGGCGCGGCGGCTGGTGGAGCAACCGGGGCGCGGGCTGGAGGCGGCGAACGCGCAGGCGTGGCTGATCGACCAGCTGGTCGGCGTGCTGTTCGGGTTCACCACCGGGCGGCTGTATCCGCTCCACAACCCGCTGGGAGGCGAGCGGATCGCGGTGGTGGCGGTGGGCGGATACGGCCGCGGCGAGATGGCGCCCCATTCGGACGTCGACATCGCCTTCCTGACCCCCGGCCGGCAGACCCCGCATCACGAGCAGGTCATCGAGTCGATGCTGTATGCGCTGTGGGACCTGGGGCTGAAGGTCGGCCATTCGAGCCGCTCGCTCGACGAGATGGTGCGGCAGGCCAAGGCCGACGTGACGGTGCGCACCGCGCTGCTCGAAGGACGACCGGTGTGCGGCGACGAGGCGCTGAACGCGGAGGCGGCGAAGCGTTTCCGGGCGGAGGTGATGGCCGGGAGCGAGCGCCAGTTCATCGCCGACAAGCTCGCCGAGCGCGACGCGCGCCACCGCAAGATGGGCGATACCCGTTATGTCGTCGAGCCCAACGTCAAGGAGGGCAAGGGCGGCCTGCGCGACCTCCATGCGCTGTTCTGGATCGGCAAGTACGTGTTCGACGTGTCGCGCGCACGGCAATTGGTCGAGGCGGGGCTGCTGACCGCAGACGAATACCGGCTGTTCCACCGCGCCGACGAGTTCCTGTGGGCGGTCCGGTGTCACCTCCACCTCGTCACGGGGCGGGCGGAGGACCGGCTGACCTTCGACGTCCAGCGCGAGATCGCGACCCGGATGCGGTTCCACGACCGGCCGGGCAAGTCGGCGGTCGAGCGGTTCATGCAGTATTACTTCCTCCAGGCGAAGACGGTGGGGGTGCTGACCGGCGTGTTCCTGGCGCATCTCGACGAGCGGTTCGCGGCGCGGGGGCGGCGGTTCACGTTGCCGGCGATCCTGCCCAAGCTGAGGCGATCCCCGCGCAAGCTCAACGGCTTCGTGCTCGATCGCGGGCGGCTGGCGCTGCCGCGCGATACGTTCTTTCGCGAGGATCCGGTGCGGCTGATCGAAGTGTTCCAGCTCGCCGACAAGCATGGCCTGGAGGTGCACCCGCTGGCGATCCGGGCGGCGGCGCGCGACGCCAAGCTGGCCGACGACATCCGCACCGACCCCCGCGCCAATGCGCTGTTCCTCGACGTGCTGTGTAGCCCCCGCGATCCCGAGCTGGTCCTGCGCTGGATGAACGAGGCGGGGGTGTTCGGCCGCTTCGTACCCGATTTCGGCCGCGTCGTCGCACAGATGCAGTTCGACATGTACCACCACTACACCGTCGACGAGCACACGATCCGGATGATCGGGCTGCTGTCGCGGATCGAGCGCGGGCTGGAGCGCGAGATCAACCCGCTCGCCACCGCGCTGGTCGAGCAGATCGTCTCGCGCCGCGCTCTGTACGTCGCGGTGCTGTGCCACGACATCGCCAAGGGGCGCGGCGGCGACCATTCGGTGCTGGGGGCGGAGGTGGCCGGGCGGCTGGGGCCGCGGCTGGGGCTGTCGCCCGCCGAGACCGAGACGGTGGCGTGGCTGGTGCGCCACCACCTGCTGATGAGCGCCACCGCGTTCAAGCGCGACCTGTCCGACTTCAAGACCATCCTCGATTTCTGCGAGGTGGTGCAGAGCCCCGAGCGCCTGAGGCTGCTGCTGGTGCTGACGGTCTGCGACATCCGAGCGGTGGGACCGGGGACGTGGAACGGGTGGAAGCGCCAGTTGCTCACCGACCTGTACGAGGCGGGCGAGGAGGTGCTGCGGCTCGGCCACAAGCAGCGCGGGCGCGGCGAGCGGATCGAGGGGAAGCAGGCGGCGCTGGCGGCGGCGATGGGGTGGGACGCGAACGCCCTGGCCGATTACGTGCGGCGCTTTCCGGAAGCCTATTGGGTGGCGGAGCCGGCGGACGTGCTGCTGGGCAATGCCCGCGTGATCGGGGCGGCGGAGGCGCAGGAGCCTCGGGGGCCGCTAGCGATCGACGCGCAGGTCTATCCCGAGCGGGGCGCGACGCTGGTGACGATCTATGCCGCCGACCATCCGGGGCTGTTCTATCGCATCGCGGGCGCGATCCATGTCGCAGGCGGCAACATCATCGACGCGCGCATCCACACCACGCGCGACGGCATGGCGATCGACAATTTCCTGGTGCAGGACCCACTGGGGCGGCCGTTCGACGATGCCGGGCAGCTGGCGCGCCTCAAGACCGCGATCGAGGATGCGCTCGCCAATCGCGGCAAGCTCGCCGACCGGCTGGGGGCCAAGGCACCGGCGCGGATCCGCAGCGACGCCTTTACGATCGAGCCCAACGTGCTGATCGACAATCGCGCGTCCAACCGCTTCACCGTGGTCGAGGTCAACGCGCGCGATCGGCCGGCGCTGCTCAACCAGCTCGCGCTGGCGCTGTTCCAGTCGAAGGTGACGCTCCATTCGGCGCATGTCGCGACCTATGGCGAGCGGGCGGTAGACGTGTTCTACGTCACCGACCTGACCGGCGACCGAATCGAGGTGCCCGCGAGGCTGCGGGCGCTGGAACGGCGGCTGCTCGATGCGGCGGCGGGGGTGGCGATGGAGGCCGCAGCCTGAAGTATCTGCCGGGGGGTGCGGTATTGACCTGCATCAACACCGCGCGAAATAGCCGGACGTTGCTGACAATTGTGAAGATGGCCGGTCCGCCCTCGCCCTATCCACCCGGAGAACCGGGAGATTTTGGGATGGGGCGCTATTTCTTCGACTTGCAGCACGAAGCGGACGCTTGTGGCGTCGAGCTGTGCGACAGGCGGGCGGCGGGGCGCTATGCGCTGCGCTACGCCTCCGACCTGATACGCGACCTGGATGTGGATGCGCACCGGCAGGGTTATTGGCGGATGGACGTGCGCGAGGAGGACGGGGCGGCGCTGTTCTCGGTGGTGCTGGAGATGCTGCCGGTACGGATCGGGGCGGGCGATCACCCGCGGCCGGTGAGCGTTCACGGCGTGACGCCGTTCGATGCGCAGCAACAGCGGCGGGCCTGAGCCGGGGTGCCGCGGGCCGAAAAGCCCGCAACATGGGTTGTCGGCGGGGCAGAAGCCGCGGCGCGTGCCCCCATCGGGACGGCGGAACTGCTATAACGAGGCAGACCAGACCCCGGAGACGCGATGCCCCGCTATTATTTCGAGCTGTGGGACGAACAGGTCCGGTCCGACGACGAAGGCAGCGAGATGGCCTCGGTCGAGGAAGCGCGGCTGCACGGCATCCTGTTCGCCGCCGAGTATCTGCGCGACCACCCGGAGCTGCTGGGCCGAAGCCGCGAGGTGCGGGTGACGGTGCGCGACGAGCAGGCGCGGATCGTCCAGACGGTGGTGACGCTGGCCGCCAACGGGGGGTGACGGGATGGTCGTGGCGATCGGGATCGGGATCGGCGTGGCGGCGGCGCTGTGGCTGGCGCGGGCGGAGGCTCGTGGCCGGCGACGGCGGGATCGCGACGGATTGGACCGGGACAGCGACGATGGCGGGGATGACGGCGGCGGTGACGGAGGCGGCGACGGCGGGGACTGAACCCGCTGAAGCCTGACGCGACGGGACCCGGCGGGATTGCGACCGCCGGGTCCCGTGGTCTTCGAGGTCGGATCAGGCGTGCGCTATGCGCGCCTGGACGCGGCGGCGGCGGGCCGTACCGCCGACGAGGCCGAAGCCACCGATCATCATCGCCCAGCTCGCCGGCTCGGGCACCCCGGCCAGGCTCACCGATCCGCTCAGCCCCGTCGAATCGTAGGTATATTCGCCGTTGTTGTTGACGCCGATGTAGAGCGCCTCGTTCGCTGCCAGCGTGTAGCTCTGGTTGAACGAGAAGGACGAGCCCGCCGCGTTGGACAGCAGCGTGGTCGACAGGCGCGCGCCGTTGACCCCGAAGATCACGTTGACGCCGTTGCCGTTGCCGGTGCGGTCGAGGCGCGAGACGGTGCCGGCGAAGTTGTAGGTTCCCGCGGTCGGTGCGACAAAGGCGAGGATCGCGTCGCCGGTGCCGGCGGGGTTGCTGTCCGGGTGGAACAGCAGCGTGCCCGTCGGCAGGTCCACCGTCTGGAAGGACACGGTCGACGCGGTGGTGTTCACGCCCAGCACCGGAAAGCCGTCACCGGTGCAGGTGAAGCCCGCCGTGCCGAAGCAATTGGACTGCTGGCCGGGCAGCGTGGTGAAGGTCGCGCCAGTAAAGCCGTAGCCATAGGCGAAGGCCGAGTTGCCGAAATCCGCGAAATCATAGCTCTGCGCGGTCGCCGCGGGGGCGAGCGCAAGGGCGGCGGCGGTGGTCGCCAGGGCGGCGAACGTGCGTGCGATGGTCATGGCGATGGTTCCTGTCTGATGTCGTGGTGGTCAGGCGAAGGCGATCTTGACCCGGCGACGGCGAGCCACGCCGCCGACCAGGCCAAAGCCGCCGATCATGGTCGCCCAGGCGGCCGGCTCGGGCACCCCGGCGACCGAGAGCTGGAGGTTGTCGACCCCGCCGCGGATGTCCTGGCCGGGACCGCTGGGGATCGCGGAAAGGTTGAGGAACACCGACTGGCCCGCATTGGCGCGGGTGCCATTGAAGCCGAAGCTGAACGAGGTCGACGCGCCCCGTGCCAGCCCGGCAACGCCGGTGGCGGCATAGACGTCGCCGGCACCGCTCGCGCCCGAGCTCAGGGAGAACAGCCCGCCCCACAGATTGTTGATGCTGTCGCCGCCGAACGCGTCGCCGGTGATGGTATAGCTGCGGCCCGCGACGATGGTGCCGAGGTTCTGGTAAATCGAACCGGTGTTCTGCGGATCGGGATTGTCCGACACGAGGCGCAGGAAACGCGCGCCGGTGACGGCGTCGGCGGGCGTCCCCTCGACCCCTGCGAGCGCGCTCGACGCCTGGATGTTCAGCCCCGAGGTGTTCACCCAGCCGCTCGCCTCGTACAGCCCGCCGATCGCGGGGGAGTAGAGTTGGCCGATCTCCTCGAACGAGCCGTTGTTGAGCGAGACCTGCGCCCCGGCGGCCGTGGCGAGCGTGGCGGCGAGCAGCGCGCCCGCGGTGACGATGATCTTCATGCGTCGTGTTCCCTGTTCAGGCGCGAGTGTCAGGCGAAGGCGACGCGGACGCGGCGACGGCGAGCCACGCCGCCGACCAGGCCGAAGCCGCCGATCATGGTCGCCCAGACGGCGGGCTCGGGCACCCCGGCGACCGAGAGGCTGAGGCCGGTGGTGTCGTAGGCGTAGCTGCCGTTGTTGCCGATCGAGAAGTCGGCGAACTCGCCCGCCGCCAGCGTGCGGGTGAAGCCGAACGCGGCGCTGCCGCCGGCGGGATAGACGCCGCTGCCGTCGGGGGTGGAATAGGTCACGCCGTTGCCGGCCGCCGCGTCGACGTTGCGGAAGCCGCCGGTGAAGGTGTAGCTGCCTGCTGTGGGCGCGACGAAGCGGACCACCGACAGCTCGCCATTGGCGCCGGGGTGGAGCGAAACCTCGCTGGCGGACAGGGCGGCGGTGTTGGCGGCCGTATCCTGGCTGGCGAAATAGACGCCCAGGAAGTCGCTGGGCCCGCCACGCAGGCACGAGACGTTGGCCGAGTTCAGGCAGCCCGACGCGGTGTAGTTGGCGGCGGTGTAGGGCGTGAACGCGCCGGCGACCGAATAGCCGTAGACGAAGTTGGCCGCGAAGGCCCCCTGCTGGGCGGGATCATAGGTTGCGGCGTGCGCGGCCCCCGCGAGCGCCACCGGAGCGGCCATCACCGCGACGAGCTTCGTAACCTGACGCATCCGTGACCCCTCCTGTTCGGCAATCGATCCTGCCCTCAACCCGACGATTACCAGGACCCGCAAGTTCCTTGCAAGCATCGCATAACAATCGCCGTCCCGGAATGGGCCGATGTACTGACCCCGGACATGACGAGGCCGGCCCGCAACTGGCGCGGACCGGCCCCTCAAGTTCCCGCGGTCAGAAGCGGGTGCGCAGCGTCAGGCCATAGGTGCGCGGTTCGGCGAGGTAGCTGGTGAAGATCTGGTTGGCGGGCGAGGTGCCGAGCCGGATCGTCTGGGCGATCGAACCCGCGCCCTGGAACGGGGCGTTGAACGCGACCTGCTGGTAATCCTGGTCGAAGAGGTTCTGCACCCAGCCCTCGATCGACCAGGTCCGGTCGGGCCCGCGCAGGCCGACGCGGGCGTTGGCGACGAAGAAGCCGTCCTGCGCCTTTTCAAAGAACAGGTCGGAGCCGGTGTTGTAGTCCGAGGTCATCCGGCCATCGACGTAGAACAGCAGCGACAGCCCCGACCCGCCGATGTCGGGAGTGAAGCTGGCCGAGGCGGTGACGGTGTTGCGCGGGGCGTTCGACAGCTGGTTGCCGGGCAGCAGGAACAGCGCAGGGTCAAGCGCCTCGCCGCTCGCCGAGCCGACCAGGTTGCGGCGGAAGCGGGTGGCGGCAAAGGTGTAGCCCATGTTCACCGACACGTTGCGGGTGGGATACAGCCCGACCTCGACCTCCGCGCCCTGGCTGCGGACGCCGGTGCCGACGTCGCCGGTGCAGCGACCGGTGGCGGCGCTGTTATCTCGGTCGGCGCCGCCGAGGCTGTCGGAGCAGCTGCCGATGTTCTGGACCACGAACACGGTGCCGTTGAAGGTGTTGAGCTGGAAATTCTTGAAGTCCGACCGGAACGCCGCGACGTTCATGGTGAAGTCGGGCGAGGTGAACTTGAAGCCCGCCTCGTAGCTGTTGACCAGCTCGGGATCGAAGCGGAGGTTCGCGGCGTCGGCGTTGGTGCGCGGGAACAGCGCCGAGCCGAGGTCCGAGCGGTCGAGGTTGTAGCCCCCCGCCTTGTAGCCGCGCGAGTAGCTGGCATAGACCAGCCAAGCGTCGGTCGGCTTCCACGAGATGACGCCGGTGCCGGTGAACTGGGACTCGTCGAAGCTGTTGTTGAGATCGAGGTTGTTCAGCGTGGTGCTGGAATTGCCGGTGCAGCCCAATGTGATAATGCCGCCGGCCAGCGAGGCCAGCGTCGGGTTGGCGAGCAGCCCGCCCAGCCCGCCCTGCGCGGTACCCGCCTGAAGCTGCGGGCAGACCGTGTTGTTGTTATTGAAGGCACCTCGGAAATCCTTGGATTCATGCGTGTAGCGCAGGCCCGCGGTGATCGAGAGCCGATCGGTCAACTTGAAGATGTTGTGGGTGAAGAACGCGTAGTTCTCCGAATCCTGAAGGTACTCGGCGCGATTGTCGCCAAGGTTGTTGAGCGTCGAAAGGCGATCGATGTTGGCGAGGATCAGCGGGGTCGCCGCGCCGAAGGCAGGCGTGGTCCCCGGAACCTGGCCCGACAGGACCGCGCGGCCAGCGGCGGACAGGCAGCCCGTTGCGCGAGGCGCGCGCAACGCCGCGGCCGGATTGATGGTCGCGACGATGCGGCAAGAAGCAAACGCGCCGTAATCGGTGCCGAACTTGATGTTGTCGACAACGGTCAGGTCTTCCTTGGAGTAGTAGCCGCCGACCAGCCAGTCGAGCCGGCCGCCGAACAGCTCGCCGTTGAGCCGCAGCTCCTGGGTGAAGGTGTGGAACTGGCGATAGCTGTTGCCGTCGTCAGGGCGGTAGGTGATGTCGAGATTGCCGTAGTCGACGTCGCCCGCGCCCCCCGCCTTGTACTCGCGATAGGCGGTGATCGAGGTCAGCGCCGCGCCGCCGAGATTCCAGTCGATCTGCGCCGAGCCGCCATAATCCTTGGTGATGTTCGAATAGGCGCGGCCGGGGGTATTGGCGATGCGGCGGTTGTACGGGTCGCCCGCTGACGGGAACACCGCGCCCAGCGACTGCATCACCTGAACGATGCGGTTGCCGGCGGGGTTGATCGCGAAGTCGCCGGGGACGCCGGGAGTGGGATCGGTCTTCTCGCGCAGGTCGACATAGACCGCGCCGCAGCACTTCTCGTTGCGGCGGGTATAGTCGCCGATCAGCCGCAGCTGGAGGTCGGAGGACGGCTCGAACAGCAGCTGGCCGCGGACGAAATAGCGGTTGCGGTCGTTATAGTCGGTGCGGTTGACGACGTCGTAGAGGAAGCCGTCGCGGTTGTTGTAGACGCCGTCGACGCGGAACGAGAGCAGGTCCTTGATGACCGGGCCGGTGATCGCGCCGGCGTAGCGGACGTTGTCGTAGTTGCCGAGCGTCACCTCGCCATAGCCGCCGAAGGTCTGTTCGGGGGCCTTGGTGATGATGTTGATGAGGCCTGCCGAGGCGTTGCGGCCGAACAGCGTGCCCTGCGGCCCGCGCAGCACCTCGATCCGGTCGACCTCGCCCAGGTCGTTGAGTCCCGAGCCGGTGCGGCTGCGATAGACGCCGTCGATGAACACCGCGACCGAGGATTCGAGGCCGGGGTTGTCGCCGACCGTGCCGATGCCGCGGACGCGGGCCGACGCGTTCGCCTCGTTGCCGGTCGAGGACACCAGCAGCGACGGAGCGAGCTGGGTTAGCCCGCGGATGTCGTTGGCGCCCGAGTTCTGGAGCGTTTCCTGGCTGACCGCGGAGACGGCAATCGGCACGTTGGACAGCCGCTCGGCGCGGCGGGTGGCGGTGATGACGATGTCGCCGGCGTTGGTGCGCTCCGCCAGCCCGGGATCACCCCGGGTCGAGTCGGCGTCGGTGGCGGGCGATTGCTGCGCGACGTCGGCGTTGGCGGTCCCTTGCGCGGGCGTCTGCGCCTGCCGGGGCGTGGTGGGCGCATCCTGGGCAAAGGCGGGCGCGGCGAGCGCAACGGTGGCAGCCGACAGGAACAGGGTAGCGGTGCGCATGAACATCCTCTCCGACAATCCACTCTTAACAGTGGCCCACTTTGAACAGTGGGTTTGGCGGGAGGCTAAGCGCCAACTCGGAATACGTCTAGTGCCGCGGAGGGAAGAGTCTCTCTTTTTCGGACACGCCTGTCGCGGAGTCGCAACACTGGTACGCAGCCGGCACGGCAACGCGCCGCGCCGGCCATGCGTGGGTCACTTCGGCGCGAGCACCATCAGCATCTGGCGGCCTTCCATGCGCGGGTACGCTTCGACCTTGGCGGTTTCGGCGACCTGTTCGGCGACGCGCTGGAGCACCGCCATGCCGAGCTGGCCGTGGCTGAGCTCGCGACCGCGGAAGCGCATGGTGACCTTGACCTTGTCGCCCTCGCCGATGAACTCCTCCACCTTCTTCATCTTGGTGTCGTAGTCGTGGTCGTCGATGTTGGGACGCATCTTGATCTCCTTGATCTCCTGCGTCCGCTGCGACTTCCTCGCGAGATTGGCCTTTTTCTGGGCCTCGTACTTGAACTTGCCGACATCCAGGAACTTGGCGACGGGCGGGTCGGCGTTGGGCGACACCTCGACCAGGTCGAGACCGACCTCCTGCGCCTGCGCCATCGCCTCGCGCGTGTACATCACGCCGAGGTTCTCGCCCTCATGGTCGATCACGCGGACCTTGGGGCTTTGAATCCACTCGTTGAAGCGAGGGCCGTTCATGGGCGGCGCCTGCATCGGCCGGCGCATCATGGGGGGACGTATGGGTAGCTCTCCTGTGGCGGTTGCTTCAACAATATAGTCAAAGTCGCGCCGGTTTGGAAGGCGGTGCAAAGACACCATCCGGTCGCTATCTGATCGGGCATGACCCGTGCCCGCGTGCTTGTCCTGAACTCCGCGCTGGGGCCGCTCGATTATCGGGTGCCGCATGGCATGGCGGTGGAGCCGGGCTCGATCGTGGTGGCACCGCTGGGGCCGCGCCAGCTGCTGGGCGTCGCGTGGGAGGCGGAGCGGATGCCCTCGGACGCGGAGGTCGGCGACAACCGGCTGCGCCCGCTGCTGGGGGTCGCCGACGTGCCGCCGCTGCCCGCGCCGCTCAGGCGGCTGGTCGAGTGGACGGCGGACTATTACCTCAGCCCCCCCGCGGCGGTGGTGCGGATGTGCCTCGGTTCGATGCAGGCGCTGGAAGGCGCGCGGACCGTGACCGAGTATCGCGCGACCGGCGCGGCGCCCCCTCGCCTCACTCCGCAACGGACACAGGCGCTGGAGCGGATCGGCGAGCGGCAGGGACTGATCCGCGAGCTGGCGGCGGTAGCGGACGTGTCGGACGCGGTGATCCGGGGCCTCGTCAAGGCGGGGGCGCTGGAAGCGGTGGCGGTGGACATCGACAGCCCCTTTCCCGAGCCCGATCCCGAGCACGCGGTGCCGGTGCTGTCGGCCGAGCAGGCGGCGGCGGCGGAGACGCTGGTGGCGGGGGTGGCGGCGCACAGTTTCGCGCCGACGCTGCTCGACGGGGTGACCGGGTCGGGGAAGACCGAGGTGTATTTCGAGGCGGTCGCCGCCGCGTTGCGCGCGGGGCGGCAGGTGCTGGTGCTGTTGCCCGAGATCGCGCTGACCGAGCCGTTCCTGCACCGCTTCGCCGACCGCTTCGGGTGCGAGCCGGTGGCGTGGCACAGCGGCCTCAGATCGACCCAGCGGCGGCGGGCGTGGCGGGCGATCGTGTCGGGTCAGGCGCGGGTGGTGGTGGGGGCGCGGTCGGCGCTGTTCCTGCCCTATGCGCGGCTGGGGCTGATCGTGGTCGACGAGGCGCACGAGACGAGCTTCAAGCAGGAGGACGGGGTCCACTATCACGCGCGCGACGTGGCGGTGATGCGCGGGCTGTTCGAAGAGTGCCCGGTGGTGCTCGCGTCGGCGACCCCGGCGATCGAGACCCGGCAGCAGGTGGCGCTGGGGCGGTATGCCGAAGTGAAGCTGCCGGGACGGTACGGGGCGGCGCAGATGCCGGCGATCGCGGCGGTCGACCTGATCCGGACGCCGCCCGAGCGGGGGCGGTGGATCGCGCCGGTGCTGGTCGAGAAGCTGCGCGACCGGCTGGAGAAGCGCGAACAGTCGCTGCTGTTCCTCAACCGGCGGGGCTATGCGCCGCTGACGCTGTGCCGGCATTGCGGGCACCGGTTCCAGTGCCCCAACTGCACCGCGTGGATGGTCGAGCACCGGCTGACGCGGCGGCTCGCCTGCCACCATTGCGGGCACATCGAGCCGGTTCCGCGCGCGTGCCCGGAGTGCAAGGAGGAAGACGCGCTGGTCGCCTGCGGACCCGGCGTCGAGCGGATCGCGGACGAGGTGGCGGCGCTGTTTCCGGAGGCGCGGGTGGCCGTGGTGACATCCGACACGATCTGGTCGCCGGCCAGAGCGGCGGAGTTCGTCGGGCGGATGGAGGCGGGCGACATCGACATCGTCGTCGGTACCCAATTGGTGACCAAGGGGTACCACTTCCCCAACCTGACGCTGGTGGGGGTGGTGGACGCCGACCTGGGGCTGGAGGGGGGCGACCTGCGCGCGGCGGAACGGACCTTCCAGCAGATCCGGCAGGTGTCGGGACGCGCGGGGCGTGGGGAGAAACCCGGCGAGGTGTTCATCCAGACCCACTCGCCGACCGCGCAGGTGATGCAGGCGCTGGTGACGGGCGACGCCGACGCCTTCTACGATGCGGAGACGGAGGCGCGGCGCGAGGCGGGGGCACCGCCGTTCGGGCGCTATGCGGCGCTGGTCGTATCGTCGGAAGAACAGGCGTGCGCGCACGAGGTCGCGACCGCGGTGGCGCGCGCGGCGCCGCAGGTGGAGGGAATGGCGGTGTACGGCCCCGCCCCCGCCCCGCTGGCGATGCTGCGCGGGCGCTACCGGTACCGCCTGCTGGTCCATGCCCGGCGCGCGCTGGACGTGCAGGACGTGATCCGGGGCTGGCTGGCGGGGGTGCAGGTGCCCGCCAAGGCGCGGGTAACGGTGGACGTGGACCCGTACAGTTTTCTGTGAGCGTGCGCGGTGGCCGTGTCCGCGCCGCCTGCTATAGGGTCGCCATGCCGCGCGTCCGATCCTTGCTGTGGTGTGCCGGCGTGGCCGGATGGGCGTGCGCGGCGGTCCCGGCCCGGGCGCAGCAACAGGACGGGCAGCTCTGGTTCCAGGCCAACACCAACGTGCCGCTCGCGCCCGATGTCAGGGTGACGCTGGAGCAGATCGCGCGGTTCAGCGACCGGCAGGACGGATTGTACCAGACCGAGTGGGGTGCGCTGCTCGGATACCGGATCGCCGGGGGCGTCGAGCTGGGATTCGGGTATCGGGCGGTGGGCGCGCATAACGGCAGCCGCGCGGCGGACGAGGACCGGTTGCGCCAGCAGGTGATCGCGACGTTCGGCCGGTTTGCCGCCCGGTTCCGCATCGACGAGCGGTTCAGCGACCTTGGCGGCGCGGTCGGCTTTCGCATCCGGCCGCTGATCCGCTACAATCATCGGCTGGGCCGCGGCGGGCTGGCGCTGTTCGCCAGCCACGAAAGCTTCGTGCTGCCCAACAGCACCGCCTGGGGCCAGCGGCGCGGGTACGAGCGGATGCGCAACATCGTCGGCGTGGCGCTGCCGCTGGGGCGCGACATCAGCGTCGATGCAGGCTACCTCAACCAGTACCGCTTCGCCCGTGGCGGCGCGCGTGCGCAGATGGATCATGCGCTGACGATGCAGCTGACGATCAACCTCGCCGCGCATCCCGCGCCGTCCACCCACGACTGATCCCGCCGGCACGCCTCCGGTGCGCGGGGTCGGCGTGCGGGGTCAGCCCGCTCGTTCGGCGAGCACGGTCAGCCCCTTGGGCCCGACCTCCGCGAAGCCGCCCTGGATCGCGATCACCTCCGGCTGGCCGTTCGCGGCGCGATAGACCTGGATCGCGCCGTCACGGATCGTGGACATGAAGGGGGCATGGCCCTCCAGCACGCCGAAGTCGCCCTCCGTGCCGGGAACGACGACCATGTGGACCTCCTCCGAGCGGAGCAGCTTTTCGGGGGTGACGAGTTCGAAGTGGAGCATCTCTTCTTCTCCCCCCTCCCTATTCAGGGAGGGGAAGGGGGTGGGTGTGCGGCCATCAAGGCTCGATGCCTCGATTGTCGCAGCGGGGGCGGACGGCTCGGCTCGCTGGCGCTCGCACCCACCCCCAACCCCTCCCTTGAAGGGAGGGGAGCAGAAGGACTTACGCCTCCTGGGCCAGCTTTTCGGCCTTGGCGACCGCCTCGTCGATGCCGCCGACCATGTAGAAGGCGGCTTCGGGCAGGTGGTCGTATTCGCCGTCGACCACCGCCTTGAAGCTGCGGATCGTGTCCTCGATCTGGACGAACTTGCCCGAGATGCCGGTGAAGACCTCCGCGACGTGGAAGGGCTGCGACAGGAAGCGCTGGATCTTGCGGGCGCGGGTGACGGTCAGCTTGTCCTCCTCGGACAGCTCGTCCATCCCGAGGATGGCGATGATGTCCTGGAGGGACTTGTAGCGCTGGAGCAGCGACTGGACCGCGCGGGCGGTGTCGTAATGCTCCTGGCCGACCGTGCGGGGCTCGAGCACGCGACTGGTGGAGTCGAGCGGGTCGACGGCGGGGTAGATGCCAAGCTCGGAGATCGCGCGGCTCAGCACCGTGGTCGCGTCGAGGTGGGCGAACGAGGTCGCGGGCGCGGGGTCGGTGAGGTCGTCGGCGGGGACGTAGACCGCCTGGACCGAGGTGATCGACCCCTTGTTGGTCGAGGTGATGCGCTCCTGCAGCGCGCCCATGTCGGTGGACAGCGTCGGCTGGTAGCCCACCGCCGAGGGAATGCGGCCGAGCAGCGCCGACACTTCGGCGCCCGCCTGGGTGAAGCGGAAGATGTTGTCGACGAAGAAGAGCACGTCCTGCCCTTCCTGGTCGCGGAAATATTCGGCGATGGTCAGGCCCGACAGCGCGACGCGGGCGCGCGCGCCCGGCGGCTCGTTCATCTGGCCGAACACGAGCGCGACCTTGGAGCCTTCGCTGATCGGCTCGCCCGCCTCGTTCTTGGCGATGACGCCCGCGTCGAGGAACTCGTGGTAGAGGTCGTTGCCCTCGCGCGTTCGCTCGCCCACGCCCGCGAACACGCTGGTGCCGCCATGGCCCTTGGCGATGTTGTTGATGAGTTCCTGGATCAGCACGGTCTTGCCGACGCCGGCGCCGCCGAACAGGCCGATCTTGCCGCCCTTGGCGTACGGCGCGAGCAGGTCGATGACCTTGATGCCGGTGACCAGGATCGCGCTTTCGGTCGACTGGTCGACGAACAGCGGCGCTTCCGCATGGATGGGCGCGCGCAGGTCGGTGCCTACGGGCCCGCGCTCGTCGATCGGCTCGCCGACGACGTTCATGATGCGGCCGAGCGTGGCGGGGCCGACCGGGACGCTGATCTGCGCTCCGGTGTCGTTGACCGTCTGGCCGCGGGTCAGCCCCTCGGTCGAGTCCATCGCGATGGTGCGGACGGTGTTCTCGCCCAAGTGCTGCGCGACCTCCAGCACGAGGCGGTTGCCGTTGTTGCTCGTCTCCAGCGCCGACAGGATCGCGGGCAGCTGTTCGGGGAAGTGGACGTCGACCACAGCGCCGATCACCTGGCTGATGCGGCCTACGTTGTTGGTCTGGCCCGTCGACTGGGTCGGGCGGATGTCGTCGGCGAGGGTTGCCATGGTTTGCTGTCCTGCTTGCGAGACTTAGAGCGCTTCGGCGCCCGAGATGATTTCGACCAGTTCGGTGGTGATCGCGGCCTGGCGGGTGCGGTTGTACTGGATGGAGAGGCGCTGGATCATGTCGCCGGCGTTGCGGGTGGCGTTGTCCATCGCGTTCATGCGGCTGCCCTGTTCGGACGCGGCGTTCTCCAGCAGCGCGCGGAAGATCTGGACCGCGACGTTGCGGGGGAGCAGCGCGTCGAGGATCGCTTCCTCCGAGGGTTCGTACTCGACCACCGCGTCGCCTCCTGAAGTGGAGGAAGTGGAGGCGGCGGGCACGTTCACGGGGATGATCTGCTGGCCGGTCGGCTCCTGCACCAGCGCGGAGACGAAACGGGCGTAGAACAGGTGGGCGACGTCGAACTCGCCGCGGGTGTAGCGGGCGATGAGGTCGTCGGCGATCGCGCGGGCGTCGCCGAACGCGACCGACTTGATGCCGCCCATCTCGTGGTCGTGGAGGATCGCCTGGGGGTAGAAACGGCGGAGCACGCGGCCCTTCTTGCCGGCGATGTAGATTTTGACCGTCTTGCCCTGGGCGATCAGCTCCTCCGCCTTGCGGCGGGCGGCGCGGACGATGTTGCTGTTGAACGCGCCGGCGAGGCCGCGTTCGGAGGTGGCGACGACGAGCAGCTGTATCTGGTCCTTGCCGGTGCCGGCGAGCAGCGGCGACACGCCTGCGCCCTGGCCAAGGCGGCCGGCGAGGCTGGCCATGACGCGTTCGAGGCGCTCGGCATAGGGGCGACCGGCGATCGCCGCGTCCTGCGCGCGGCGCAGCTTGGCGGCGGCGACCATCTTCATCGCCTTGGTGATCTTCTGGGTCGACTTGACCGAGTTGATCCGGACTTTCAGGGCCTTGAGACTTGCCATCGGGGTCCTTCATGTGTCCCCGCGAAGGCGGGGACCCAGTCTGGGCTCCCGCCTTCGCGGGAGCACAACAATCAGGCGAACTGCTTCGCGAACTGGTCGAGCGCGGCCTTGAGCTTGCCCTTGGCCTCGTCGCCGAGGTCGCGGGTGTCGCGGATCGTGGTCAGCACCTCGGCGTGTTCCGCGCGGAGGTAGCCGAGCATCGCCGCCTCGTAGCGGGTGACCTGCGCCACCGGGACGGTGTCGAGATAGCCGTTGGTGCCGGCGAAGATCGACGCGGTCTGCTCCTCGAAAGGCAGCGGCGAGAACTGCGGCTGCTTGAGCAGCTCGGTCAGGCGCGCGCCGCGGTTGAGGAGGCGCTGGGTCGAGGCGTCGAGGTCCGAGCCGAACTGCGCGAACGCGGCCATCTCGCGATACTGCGCCAGCTCGAGCTTGATCGAGCCCGACACCTTCTTCATCGCCTTGGTCTGAGCGGACGAACCCACGCGCGACACGGACAGGCCGACGTTGATCGCAGGGCGGATGCCGGCGAAGAACAGGTCCGTCTCGAGGAAGATCTGGCCATCGGTGATCGAGATGACGTTGGTCGGGATGTACGCCGACACGTCGCCCGCCTGCGTCTCGATGATCGGCAGCGCAGTCAAGGAACCGTTGCCGTTGTCGTCGTTCATCTTCGCCGCGCGCTCGAGCAGGCGCGAATGGAGATAGAACACGTCGCCGGGATACGCCTCGCGGCCCGGCGGGCGGCGGAGCAGCAGCGACATCTGGCGATAGGCGACCGCCTGCTTCGACAGGTCGTCATAGACGATGACCGCGTGCATCCCGTTGTCGCGGAAATACTCGCCCATCGCGCAGCCGGTGTAGGGCGCGAGGAACTGGAGCGGCGCGGGGTCGGACGCGGTGGCGGCGACGATGATGGAGTATTCCATCGCGCCCTGCTCTTCGAGCGTGCGGACGAGCTGGGCGACGGTGGACCGCTTCTGCCCCACCGCGACGTAGACGCAGTAGAGCTTCTTGCTCTCGTCGGTGCCGGCGTTGGCCGCCTTCTGGTTGATAAAGGTGTCGAGCGCGATCGCCGACTTGCCGGTCTGGCGGTCGCCGATGATGAGCTCGCGCTGGCCGCGGCCGACCGGCACCAGCGCGTCGATCGCCTTGAGCCCGGTCTGCACCGGCTCGTGCACCGACTTGCGCGGAATGATGCCGGGGGCCTTGACCTCGACACGGCTGCGCTGGTCGCTGACGATCGGGCCCTTGCCGTCGATCGGGTTGCCGAGCCCGTCGACGACGCGGCCGAGCAGCCCCTTGCCGACCGGCACGTCGACGATGGTGCCGGTGCGCTTCACCGTGTCGCCCTCGCGGATCTCGGCGTCCGAGCCGAAGATCACGACGCCGACGTTATCGGCCTCGAGGTTGAGGGCCATGCCCTGGACGCCGTTGGCGAACTCGACCATCTCGCCCGCCTGGACGTTGTCGAGGCCGTAGATGCGCGCGATGCCGTCGCCGACCGACAGCACCTGACCGGTCTCGCTGACCTGCGCTTCGGTGCCGAAATTGGCGATCTGATCCTTGATGACCTTGGAGATTTCTGCGGCGCGGATATCCATGTTCAGCCCTTCATCGCGCTGGCGAGCGCGTTCAAACGAGTACGAATGGAGGAGTCGATCATCTGCGAACCTATGCGGACGACGAGCCCGCCAAGCAGGTGCGGATCGACCGAAAGGTCGACCGAGACGTCGCGGCCGACGCGCTGGCGGAGCTGCTGCTTGAGCTCGCCGACCTGCGCCTCGTCGAGCGGATAGGCGCTGGTGACCTCTGCGGTCGTCTCGCCGCGGTGGCGGGCGGCGAGGGCGCGGAAGGCGCGGACGATCTGCGGCAGCTGGCCGAGCCGGCGGTTCTCGGCGAGGACGCCGAGGAAGTTGCGGGTAGTCGCATCGGCGCCGAGTTGGTCGGCGGTGGCGAGCACCGCCCTGGCCGCGGCCCCGCGCGCGACCACCGGGCTGGTGGTGAGGCGGCGAAAGTCCTCCGATCCCGCCAGCGCGTCGCGGACACGCGACAGGCTGGTTTCGACAGCGTCGATGGTGTTCGATTCGCGCGCGAGCTCGAACAGCGCCAGCGCGTATCGGCCCCCTAAGCTCGCCTGAATGCCGCCGGATGTCTCCACGCGATCCCCGTTCCTCGATCCGAAATATCAGTCGCCCATGCGAAGGGCGCGCCGGGGCGCTGCCGATGGACTGGGCGGGCGACTAGCATCGGGGGCGTGACGATGCAACCGGGGCGGGTCCGACCCGTTCAGCCGATCGTCACAGCTACGAGGTGCGCCCGATGATCCGTTCCGTCCTGATCGGCCTGTTGTCGGGCCAGCGCGCGCTGTCGCCGATCGCCACCGTCGCCGATGCGGCGCGGCGGGGGGCGTTGCCCGAGGGCAATGGTGCGCCCAGGCTGTTGGGGCATCCGGTCGTCGCGGGCGGGCTGGCGGCGCTGGCGCTGGCGGAGCTGGGCGGGGACAAGATGAAGAGCGCGCCCAACCGGACGGTGCCGTCCGGGCTGATCGCGCGGTCGATCACCTCGGCGGTGGCCGGCGCGGCGCTGGCGCCCAGGTCGCAGCGGGTGGCGGGGGCGCTGGCGGCGACCGCGGCCGCGGTGGCGTCGTCGTTCCTGGGGCTGCACTGGCGGCTTCGGTCGATGGAGCGCTGGGGGCAGACCGCGACGGGGCTGGTGGAGGATTCGCTGATCGTCGGCGGCAGCGCCGCGGTGGTCAACGCCCGGCGCTGACTCGATCGCTGATCCGGGCGGCGAGGAGATCGCGGGCGGCGTCGTTGTAGCAACCGGCGCGATACAGGAACCAGCCGCCGGTGCCGACCGCGTACGCGCCCCACGCCGCGGCGGCGAGCGGGACGGCGCGGGACAGGAGGCGTCCGCCGCGCAGGACAACGCCCGCGCCGGTCGCGACCTTGCGCGCGGTGCCGAGATAGCGGGAGGCCTTGCGCGCCTGTTTGGCGAGGCGGAACGCCCCGGCGAGGCCCGCGGTGGCGGCGGCGGGCTCCGCGACGGAGGCTTCGCGTTCGGTGCCGGCGAGGGTGGCGCGGTCGGCGGCGTCGAGGCCGTAGAGCATCGCGACCTCGTCGGTCAGGTCGGACAGGTGCTCGCGGCCGATCAGCAGCGCCTTGGCCCCGGCGCGGGCGGCGCGGCGGCGGATCAGCGCGGCGGCGTCGGCATGGATGCGGTCGAGGTCGGCGAGGGTGGCGGCGTGGGTCATCCCCCTCCCCTTTGCGCCGATCGGGTTTGACCGCAAGCGGCGGGATGCGGGGCGCGCCGGCCTGGGGTACGAGGCGGGTCATGACGATGCCCGACCTCCAGACCTGCCAGGCGGCGTGGCGCGCGCGCGACCGGGCCGCCGATGGCGCGTTCGTGGTGGGAGTGCGGACGACCGGCATCTATTGCAAGCCGAGCTGCCCGGCGCGGCATCCGCGACCGGAGAACGTGACGTTCCTGGCCGATGGCGCGGCGGCGCGCGCGGCGGGCTTGCGCGCGTGCCTGCGCTGCCGGCCCGACGATTCGGCGCGCGATACGGAGGCGGTGGCCCGAGCGACGGCGCTGCTCGCGCAAGGGCCGGTGCCGCTCGACCGGCTGGCGGCGGCGGTGGGCTATGCGCCGCATCATTTCCACCGATTGTTCAAGGCGGCGACCGGGGTGACGCCAGCGGCCTGGGCGCGGGGGCTGCGGATCGCGCGGGCGGGCGACGCGCTGACGGGGAGCGGGACGGTGACGGAGGCGATGTATGAGGCAGGCTATGAGGCGCCGGCGCGCTTCTATCGGGATGCGGAGCGGCGGATGGGGATGAGCCCGAGCGTGTGGGCCAGGGGCGGCCGGGGCGTGACGATCCGGTGGACGGTGGCGGCGACGACGCTGGGGTCGCTGCTGGTCGCGGCGACCGACAAGGGCATCTGCCGGGTGGCGTTCGCGGACGATGCGGCGGACCTTTCGCGACGCTTTCCGCTGGCGACGATCGAGTCGGGGGGCGACGCGCTGGCCGACCTCGCGGCGCGGGTGGTGGCGGCGGTGGAGGTGCCGGCGCGCGGGCACGACCTGCCGCTCGATATCCGCGGCACCGCGTTCCAGGAAGCGGTGTGGCAGGCGCTGGCGCGGATCCCGGCGGGAGAGACGCTGAGCTATGCCGAACTGGCGGCGGCGGCGGGGAGCCCCGGCGCGACGCGGGCGGCGGGGAGCGCGTGCGGGGCGAATCCGGTCGCGGTGCTGGTGCCGTGCCACCGGGCGCTGCGGCGTGACGGGTCGGCGGGAGGCTATGCCTGGGGGTTGGAGCGGAAGGCGGCGCTGCTGGCGCGGGAGCGGGGGTGACGCGCGCGGTTCAGCGCCCGGTCGCCTTGGGCGCGGCGCAACCGTCGTACTGGATCATCTCGGCATAGACCTGGGCAACGGGACGGCAGCGCGCCACCGCCTCCGCCGCGAAGATGGGGCCGTTGGGGAGGCGGCGCTGCGCGAGCGCCCGCGCGGCGGTAGCGGTCAGTTCGGTACTGCCGGCGGGAGCATAGAGCCAGATGCGCTGCGCCTCGACCAGCGCGGCATGGTCCTCGCTGCGGGGGCGCCACTGGGCGAGTTCGGCGGCGGTCGGCGCGCGCCCGATCGCCCGGTTGAAGGCGCGCGGGATCATCTCGCCGCGCAACGCAGGGCTCGCGTTGAGGCGGGTGCGCTCGGTGCCCTCGACGCGCTGGAACCAAAGCTCGCCATTGGCGACGCGGGGGTCGTAGGCCGCAAGTTCGGCCGCGGTCGCAGGGCGGCCGTGCGCGGCCATGACGCCGTTGTTGATCGTCGAAGTGCGCAGATCCTGGGCCCCGCGCGCGGTCAGCAGGCCGATCAGGAACCGCATCAACACGTCCTTGTCGGCATTGGCGAACGGCCCGTCCGGGTTGGCGGCGCGATATTGGTCGAACCAGCCATCGTACATCAGCGGGGTCGGTGCGCGGCCGAACACGACCAGCGCCGCCTCCATCATCCGCGGGCGCAGCACGTCGCGGGCGGCGGCGATGCGACGGCGCTCCACCTCTGCCTTCTCGCGGCGCTGCTGTTCGGCGTAGCGGGCCGCGGATGCCTTCATGTCCTCGTGCACCATCGCCTCGTCCTGTTCGCAGACGAGCAGGCCGTCGCGGTTCTGGATCGAGCCGGGCACGCAATAACGGAAATAGAAAGACAGGTTGTTGGACCAACTGCCGTTGAGGCGGCGGCAGTCGGCGTTCATCGTGCCGACCTGCCAGTTGATCGTCCGGACGGTGCACGTCTTGATGAAGGATCCGGGAGGCAGCTTCATGTCGTCCGGCAGCATAGGCGACGATGCGACGGACATCGGGACCAGCAACGATGCCGATGCAGCCAGCATCGTTCGAGCGAGAAAGGGGCGCGTCATCGAAGCCGGTTCCAAGGGAGGGACACGGATACGCCGTTACTTGTCCGTGCCGGTGACGGCGAAGACGATCGTTATTCTAGCAGAACGGTGCCGCCGAGGCTAGAGCGGCCTTGCTCCTCGCGCGCGATGCGGTCTTGTCGGCACAGGCGCGGCGGGGCCGGGCCCGCCCGTTAACCGGCGACGCGGCAGGTGTAGCTGAGCTTCTCGTTGGGAAGCGAGGGCAGCAGCGCGCGGATCGCGGACTGGCGTTCGGCGAGGCGGGCGAGGGTTTCGGGGCGTATGGTGCACGCGCCGGGCGTGGTGCCGCGGGCGGCGCGGATCGCGGTCATCTGCTCGGCGGAGACGTAGTAGCGGGTCGCGTCGTAGCGGGCGGTGGCGGGGTCGAACCGGAGGACGGAGACGGTGGGCTCGCCATCGGGGGCGAGGACGCGTTCCCAGCGGGTGCCGGTTTCCACATACTGCGTGCGGCGGTTCATGCACCCCTCGTCGCTCCAGTCGAGTTCGACATCGGGGGTGGCGGAAACGGTGACCCGGCTGCGCGCGGGATCAAAGGTGCATTGGAGGTGGCCGGACCTGAGCGCCGTCGCGGCGGGTGCCATTGCGGCGGCGGCGGCGGCGCGGGGGAGCGTCACCTCCGCGGAGGGGCGCAGGACGAAGACGACCACCGCCGCGACGATCGCGGCGGCCCCGGCGCCCGCGATCCACAGCGCGGGCGTGCGGCGGCCCCTGCCCTCCAGCAGCCCCGCCCCGCCGACCGCGAGCGCGCCGGCGACCAGCAGCAGCCCGGCGAGCGCCATCACGTTCTCGCGGGTGCGGGTGGCGGCGTCGCGCGCTGCCTCCAGCTGCGCCTGGCGGTCGCGCGCGGCCTGTTCGGCGGCGGTCCGGCGGGACTCGGCGGCGGCCGAGGCGGCGCGCGCCTCGTCCTCGGCATCGGCGCGGATGCGGTCCTCGATGGGCACGCAGGGAGTGCCGATCGAGCGATGGGGCTGGTTCGCGCGGTGCAGGAAGCCGGCGAGTTCAGTGTCGGCGATCGCGAAGCCGAAGCTCGCGTCGCCCTCCTCGCCGCGGGTGATCGCGGAGTTGGTGCCGATCACCCGCCCGCACCGGTCGAGCAGCGGCCCGCCCGAGTTGCCGCGCGCGATCGAGGCGGTGTGGAGCAGCACCTCGATCCCGGTCAGGCTGCGGCGGGCGGAGAACACCCCTTCCGACCGGACGGGGGCGGTGGGGCGGATATAGTCGGCCGCCGAGCGCGCGGTGGCGAGATCGACGTTGCCGGGATAGCCGAGCGCGACCACCGCGTCGCCCTCTCCCGTCGGGCCGGTGTAGAGCGTGGCGGCGGGCAGCGCATCGCCGTCGAACTGAACCAGCGCGAGGTCGGCGCGCCCGTCATAGGCGACGAGGCGGCCCTGGAAGCTGCGGCTCCCCTCCGAGGGCACGATGCCGATCACGACATTGTCGGGGTAGCGTTGCGCCAGCTCGACGACGTGGGCGTTGGTGACGATCCGGTCGGGGGCGACCGCGAAGCCCGAGCCGTGGCCGAATCCGACCACCTGCCCGTCGACCACCGCGATGGTGACCACCCGGACGACGCCGCGGGCGGTGGCGGCGATGTCGTCGGCGCGGGCCGCGAGCGGGGTGAGGAGGAGGGCCAGGAGGACAATGAGGCGCATGGGGGTGGTGTACCGTCGATCGTCTTTCTTCGTCACCCCCGCCTGTGCGGGGGTGACGGGTAGACGGGGGCTTACCGACAGGGCACGGCCATCCGCCTCCGGGCGGGCCCCGCCTTTGCGGGGGACGGCTTGCCGGGCTGGGCCCGGCGCGCCGTGGTTAGCGAATTGTCAAACCTTAACGCCTAGCCCGTCCCCGAACGGTTTAAGGGTATCCGCGGATGAGCGCGTTCGGGCGGCGTGGGGGAATGGGTGGCCAGCCGGCGCGGCCGGCCTTCGGCGTCGCGCGGCCGATGCAGGGGGGCGGCGCCGCGCCGCGCCCGGATGAGGGCGGCTCGCAATTCCCGCCGATCGACACGGTGCCGCTGCCGGGCGAGACCGACGGGTTCGGGGGCGGCGCGTTCGCCGCCACCCCCAGCGACGCGATGCAGCGGCTGACCGAGCGCCAGAACGCCAGCGGCGAGGCGGGGGTCAGCAAGGTCGAGGGCTTCGAGTCCTCGATCCACAAGATCAAGGAACAGGTGCTCCCCCGCCTGCTCGAACGCGTCGATCCCGAAGCGGCGGCGACTTTGGGCAAGGACGAGCTGGCCGAGGAGTTCCGCCCGATCATCGGCGAGGTGCTGGCCGAGCTGAAGCTGACGCTCAACCGCCGCGAGCAGTTCGCGCTGGAAAAGGTGCTGGTCGACGAGCTGCTCGGGCTGGGACCGCTCGAGGAGCTGCTGGCCGATCCGGCGATCAGCGACATCATGGTCAACGGCCCCGAACAGACGTTCGTGGAGCGCAAGGGCAAGCTCGAGATCGCGCCGATCCAGTTCCGCGACGAGGAGCACCTGTTCCAGATCGCGCAGCGCATCGTCAATTCGGTCGGGCGGCGGGTCGACCAGACCACCCCGCTGGCCGACGCGCGGCTGAAGGACGGGTCCCGCGTCAACGTCATCGTGCCGCCGCTGTCGCTGCGCGGGACCGCGATCTCGATCCGCAAGTTCTCCGCCAAGCCGATCACGCTCGACATGATGGCGGGTGGGGGCTCCATGTCGGCGTCGATGGCGACCGCGCTCAAGATCGCGGGCGCGAGCCGGTTCAACGTCGTGATCTCGGGCGGTACGGGCTCGGGCAAGACGACGATGTTGAACGCGCTGTCCAAGATGATCGACCCCGGCGAGCGGGTGCTGACGATCGAGGACGCGGCCGAGTTGCGGTTGCAGCAGCCGCACTGGCTGCCCTTGGAGACGCGGCCCGCCAACCTGGAGGGTCAGGGCGAGGTCAGCATCCGCGACCTCGTCAAGAACGCGCTGCGTATGCGGCCGGACCGGATCATCCTGGGCGAAATCCGCGGCGCCGAGTGTTTCGACATGCTCGCGGCGATGAACACGGGTCACGACGGGTCGATGTGCACCCTCCACGCCAACTCCCCGCGCGAGGCGCTGGCCCGCATGGAGAACATGGTGATGATGTCGGACATCAAGGTGCCCAAGGAGGCGATCAGCCGCCAGATCGCCGACTCGGTCGAGCTCATCATCCAGGTCAAGCGCCTGCGCGACGGATCGCGGCGCGTCACCAACGTGACGGAGGTGATCGGGATGGAAGGCCCGGTGATCGTGACGCAGGAGCTGTTCAAGTTCGAGTATCTGGACGAGTCGGCGGACGGCAAGATCATCGGCGAGTACCGGTCGATGGGGCTCAGGCCCTACACGCTGGAGAAAGCGAAGCAGTTCGGGTTCGATCAGGCGTATCTGGAGGCGTGCCTGTAGGCTCCCCGCCAAAGTGGTACTTTGGCGGGGTTGGGGTGCGGGGTGCCGCCCCCTCCTTCTTCGTCATGCTGATCTTCTTTCAGCATTCACGGCCGGACACCTGAATCGAGCCCGTCGCGCGTGGCCGCGCTCCCGCGCCATGGATGCTGAAAGTTCAGCATGACGGGGTGGGAAGGGGTTGATCCCCTGCCCTCGCCTGCGCATCGTGGCGGGATGATCGTCGCCTTCGCCATTCCACAGGCCGATACGCTCGCCCGCGCCGGGCGGGGTGAGGAGGCGGCGGCGTTGCTCGCGCGAGCAGGCGATGGGGGTGACGCGCGGGCGCTCGTCCACCTCGCGATGTGGCGGTTGCAGGGGCAGCCGGTGGCGCGCGACCTGCCCGCCGCCCGCGCGCTGCTGGCGCGGGCGCGGGCGATGGGGGACGTGGCGGCGGCGGTGATGGAGGCGGCGTTGTGCGCCAACGGTACCGGCGGGGTAGCGGATTGGGCGGGGGCGGTCGCGATCCTGCGCGACGTGGCGGCGCGCGACAGGGTGGCGGCGGCGCATCTGGCGCTGGCCGAGGCGATGGCGATCGATGACGCGGGGTGGCCGACCGTGCTGCCGGAGGCGGAGGAACTGGCGCCCGCGGGGGCGGTGGTGCGCTATCCCGCGCTGCTGACCCCGGCGGAGTGCGAGCATCTGGCGCGCGGGGCGACCGACCTGATGCAGCCGGCGGTGGTGGTCGACCAGGATACGGGCGCGGAGTTTCGGCATCCGTACCGCACCTCGGACGGGGGCGTGATCGGGCCGACGCGCGAGACGCTGCCGATCCGCGCGATCAACGCGCGGGTGGCAGCGGTGACGGGGACTCACATCGACCAGGGCGAGTCGCTGACCGTGCTCCGCTATCAGCCGGGACAGGAGTTCCGCCCGCACTCCGACGCGCTGCCGGGGACGGCGAACCAGCGGGTGGTGACGGTGCTGCTCTATCTCAACCAGGGGTTCGGCGGGGGCGAGACCGTGTTCCCGCGTCACGGCCTGAGCGTGACGCCGCGCGGGGGCGATGCGCTGGTGTTCACCAACGTGACGGCGGAGGGCAAGGTCGACCCGCGCGCGCTGCATGCGGGGGTGCCGGTGACCTCGGGGGTGAAGTGGCTCGCGACGCGGTGGATCCGGGCGCGGGCGTTCAGTGTGTGGGCGGGGCCGGATGGGGAAACCCTGGATACTGTGAGCGACCCGTGCTGACCCGCCATCGAGCGGTGTTTCGGTAGCTAGGTGCGTACCGGGCCCTCGAAGTCGGGTGATGCCTCCGCTCGATCCCTCCTCAGGACGAACGGAGATGGCTTTGCATTGCGCAGGGGTGCCGGATTAAGCTTTTCACTCCATCGTGGCCGGCGGGACTAGCTCGTTGCAGCGGAAACGTCCTTTCATCTTGATGTGACCATTTCTACCGATGGGCAAGAAACAGCGGGTACCCGCCACCATCACAATCCTGCCGTCGGGCAACTTGAAAGCGAATGCCTGCGACGATCCTTCCGAGCCATGCGGGAACGCCATGATGATGCGATCGCCGTCAAGGTTGTATCGACCGGTCGAGTCCATCACGTCGTTAGCGTAGAGTACATCACCATTTAAACGGAAGCGGTAGCCGTCCATGACGGCCGAGAACCCCCGTCCGATAACAGCAGTACGAAGCTGGTCGTCACGCAACGGTTTCAGCCGGGACTCCCAGGTTGCATACCGCGCCGGGTCGCCTGACGACATCCGTTGCATACCGCCAGTGCAGCCGAGCAACAGCGTTACGGCAGCGGCTTGGCCAATCATGGCCACAACAGTGCTCATCTGCGATGATGCTCCCTTACCCCGGCGTGGCGGTAAGTGTAGGCGGGGACCTACCAGATCTTCACGCGCTGCTCCGGCGGCAGGTAGAGCTTGTCGCCGGGCTTGACGTCGAAGGCGGTGTACCAGGCGTCGACGTTGCGGACGACGCCGTTGACCCGGTAATAGGCGGGCGAGTGCGGGTCCGTCAGGAGGCGGGAGCGGAGCGCGCCTTCGCGGATCTTCTGGCGCCAGGCTTGCGCGAAAGCGAGAAAGAAGCGCTGGTCGCCGGTGAGGCCGTCGATCACCGGGGCCTTCCCGTGCTTGGCCTGGTAGCGCTGATAGGCCGCGTAGGCCGCCTCGATCCCGCCCAAGTCGCCGATGTTCTCGCCGAGCGTCAGCGCGCCCTTCACGCGGGTGCCGGGGATGGGTTCGTAGGCGTCGTACTGGCCCACCAGCTGCCCGGTGCGCTGGGTGAAGGCGGCGCGGGTGGCGGGGGTCCACCAGTTTTCGAGCTTGCCCGAGGCGGCGTACTGGCTGCCCTGGTCGTCGAAGCCGTGGCCCATCTCGTGGCCGATGACGGCGCCGATCGCGCCGTAGTTGACCGCGGCGTCGGCTTTCGGGTCGAAGAAGGGCGGCTGGAGGATCGCGGCGGGGAAGGTGATCTGGTTCGACAGCGGGCTGTAGTACGCGTTCACCGTCTGCGGGGTCATCGACCACAGGGTGCGGTCGACGGGTTTGGGCAGGCGGGACAAAGCGAGCCGGTGGTCGAACTCGTCGGCGCGCATTGCGTTGCCGAGCGGATCGCCGGGGACGACCTCGAGCGAGGAATAGTCGATCCACTTGACCGGATGGCCGGTGCGCGGGTCGAACGCGGCGAGCTTGGCGAGCGCGGCCTGCTTGGTCTGCGGGTCCATCCAGCTATTGCCGC